>Ga0255338_1001998_pt1 | contig 33526 bp, 21 predicted proteins | sample MeOH1_35cm_T4_19_FD_203715 | JGI IMG/M metagenome (GOLD analysis project Ga0255338, IMG submission 203715) | Sandy soil microbial communities from University of British Columbia, Vancouver, Canada - MeOH1_35cm_T4_195 | ecosystem: Engineered > Artificial ecosystem > Sand microcosm > Unclassified ... | reverse complement strand
GAGACGTCGATCATGTCGCGCCCCGGCCAGATCGGGTCCTTCACCCGGATGTTGAGCGGGATCAGCCCATCCCTCCCCGGGGTCGCCGCCAGTGCGGGGAGATCGAGCGCGATGCCATCAAGCCCATCATGGACATTCTCCCACCCATAGTTCCACGATCGTGCCAGCGGCCTGCCCGCCAGTGCCTCGCCAAAGCCCGAGGGGATGAGGATATGGACGATCGGCGCCGCGCCCTTGATGCGCTCGGCTGCAGTCGTCGCAGCGGCATTGCCCGCGCCTGCCGCGGCCTTGCCCACCCCAGCACCGGCCGGCAGCGCGACGACTGTCGTGCGCTCGTCGACGGGATAGCGGCCCGCAATATAGTCATTGAGCCCCGCCAGCGCGGCAAAGGCGGGCGCGGCATTGGCGTTGACCGTATAACGGAGCGTCAGCCGGTCTTTCGGTTCGGCACTATCGGAGACGTCATACGCCCAGATCTCCTGGATCGGCGTCTCCTGCGCGACATTGCTGAAGCGCAGCCTGCCACCGGTCCGCGCCCCGAAACTGTCGACGCTGCGGACTTCTCCCCGAGGGCGCTTCGCCAGGGCGCCGTATGACGTGCCGTCGCTGGAATACTGCAGCACCCCATAGGCAGCCCCGCGAATTTCGATCCGGTTGAAGCGCGCGCCTGCGGGCACGGTGAGGTCATAGTTCCTGCCGCCTTCGACATAAGTGTTCCAGTCCGGCAGTTCGAAATAGTCGTCGCGCCCCGGCAGACGTGAGCGATTGTAGACGCCCGGCCAGGTCGTCTCGGCAATGCCGTCCACGCCCTTCCACATCCATTCCTTCAGGTCCTTCGCATCGGCGAACTCGATCTTGCGGATGGTCGTCGCCTCGCTCGTCAGCGCAGGCGGCGATCCCGCGTCCCAGCCATAGCGATGCAGCCAGGCGGCGCGGCGCGCATCATCACCAGATGGGGTTACAGGCGCCGGCTCGCGGTTGTCTGCCAGCGCCGCGACATCCGCTGCGCCGAGCAGGCGGTCATAGATCCGAATCTCATCGATATCGCTGCCGCGCATGAAATTGTAACGGCTCTGCACCTGATGCGGCGACATGATCCGCCCGGCGAGCCCGAACTGGTCGAGCCCTGCATCGAGATCGGCCGGCCCGTCCTGACGCGCGACTTCCCGGCCATCGACGAACAGCCGGACGCCGACGGTCTCGTCCCAGGCAAAGGCGATGTGCTTCCACTGGTCGGCGGCAGGTAGCTGGTCGATCCGGAACGATACCCGCCGCCGCGCAAGATTGGCATCGGTGACGAAGGCATCGAAGCCATGCCCGTTCCAGTCGATCCGAAGGAACGCCATGTCCCAGCTTGAATGATCGGCAAAGCCCACGCGAAACAGCACGAACGGTGCCTCGCCGACCGGTGTGCGCGGCCGCCAGAAAAAGGCGAGCGTCCCGCGCTGCGCATAGATGTTGCCCGGCGCGCGCCAGGCGACATATCCACCATCCAGCCATTGAATCGCGCCGCCCGTCTTGCCGGTCGGGACGATCGCAACGTCGCTCTGGAAATTGGGCACCGCATCGCCCGCGGCAATGTCAGCAATCAGGCTCTTGTCGGCGGAAGCGCGGAACAACAGCCCCGTTGGGTCCGGAGCGGCACGCGCGGTGCCGCATGACAGGCCGGACAGCGCCGACGCCAGCAGTGCAACCTCGAAGGACCTGACATAACGTGCCGTCACGCGCATCTCTCCTGCCGGGAGAGCTTATGCGTCTCTTCCCGCCACGACTATGGCAGCGACTGACACCGGTATCAATGCGCTCGTTACATCGACGCCATGAAGATGGAGCGCTTTCCCGGAAGGAAGGCGGCGGGCCTAAGCCCGCCACCCCGGCTCAGAACTTGGCGCCCGCGCGAATGCCGATCGTGCGCGGCGTGTTGGAGACGATATAGGGCCGTTGCGAGCAGCTCCCGCACTCCTGGAAGCGCGAAAGCTGGGCGCGCTCGTCGAAGGCGTTCTGGATAAACACCTCGATCGAATAGGTGCCCAGATCGGCGCCCGCAGCGAAGTCAGCAGTAGTGAAAGCTGCCAGGCGTCCCTGCAGCGCTGCCGGATTGATGATATTGTGGGTGAACGTCTGCACGGCCGCCGTCCGGATGTCGGACGACGCAGAACTCTGATGCGCCACGACCGCCTGAAGATAGGGCTTCGCCGAGCCCATGTCGAAGGTGTAGCGCGCCGTCCCGTTGATTTTCACCTGCGGTGTCACCGGCAACCTCGTGCCGGCGGGCGCCGCGATGAAGTTGTCCGGGCCGGCACATGTGTAGGTGGAATCGTCCACCGCGCAGAGGTTCTTCTTGATCTTGGCATCGGTGTAGGATCCCGCCGCCGTCAGAACCAGGTGGCCAAGATTCAGGTTCGCATCCATTTCGACGCCGCGGATGCGCGCATCAGGGCCATTGTGGATTTCTGTAAAGCTGTTCTGGCCAAGGAAAGCGAACTGGAACTTCCTCCATTCCTGCTGATAAATCGCGCCATTGAGCCGTAGCAAACCGCCAGCCAGCGTCGTCTTCCAGCCGATCTCGTAATTGGTCAGATAATCGGCGGCATAGGGTGGAATCGTGCCGCGACGATTGATGCCGCCCGGACGGAATCCGCGCGACCAGGTGCCGTAAAGCAGCACATCCCTCACCGGTTTCCAGGTCAGGTTGAGCTTGTGCGTGAAGCCCTGTCCCTGTGTACCCTTGGGAATAATGGTACCATTCGAGAAGACCCCCAGATTGGTGCACGGGCTTCCCGCCACCGCGGCCGGAAGAAGGGTTCCGGTTGGATTGTCGCGCAACTGAGCGCCTGTCGTCGTGAAACAACCCGACACACCTGTCCGCGAACTGCCGGCTGCGTTGGGAAGCGGATCGAAATCATCCGGATCGAAAGCCGGGTTACGCCCGAAGCCGAAAAAGCCGATCAGCGAGTTATCGTAGATGAAGGCTCGTCCACCCGCAGTGAGGGTCAGGTTCGGCAGGATGTCGAAGCTCGCCTCACCGAACATCGCATAGTCCTTGTCGACCCGGTGCTGCTGAGTCAGCCACAGCGTCCCTGGCAACCCATTCACCGACATGGCCGGATCGAGGTTGGCCACCTGATAATCCTGGTGGATGTCGTTGCTCTGCCGTTGATAGAACAGGCCCGCGACGACGCGGAAACGCTCTCCCTGTGGCGAGGAGACGCGGAACTCCTGGCTCATCTTCTTGAAATGATCGCTGCCGATCACCTTCTGGCGAGGGTCGATAGAAACACCGGCCGCATTCTTGAATCCGAAATAGGTATAGCCGGCGATGCCGCCCACCGACGAATAGAGATTGTCATACGCCTCTGCGTAGTCGGTATAGTCGCTCGACGAGAAATCCTTCCGGTCGAGATAGGCGCCCGCATAGGTCAGGTCCCAGTTGCCGAGCTTGCCCTCGATCGTCAGTGCCGCCTGGATGAAGCGATCGCGGCGATATTCCGGGAAGAAATGCTGCACCTTCAGGTCGCCGACGGTCGGGTCGAAGCCATAGCTGCCGTGCGAACGCGTATCCTGGTAGATCACCGCGGGCGTGACCGTCCAGTTGTCGTCGAGATCGACCTTCAGCGCGGCGCGCCCGCCCCAAAGTTCGGTGTCGTTATAGTTCTTCTTGACGAACGCGCTGTTGTTGACCGCGATTCCACCATGCGTCGCCGTGCAGGCGTTGCTGGTCGGCTCGGGCAGGAAGCTGCGGCAACCGGGAACATTGTCGATGAACCCGGCGTCCTTCTCATAGAAGCCGACCACTCGCAGCGCCGCGTTTTCGGAGATAGGCGCGTTGACCATGCCTTCGAGCTTGCCGCCGACGCCGCCCTTGTAGACCGTGTTCACCTCGCCATCGACGCGGCCATAGAAGCCGCTCGTGTCGGGCTTGTTGGTGATGATGCGGATCGTGCCCGCTTCGGACGACGCGCCGTACAGCGTGCCCTGCGGCCCGGCCAGGCTCTCGATGCGGGCGATGTCATAGACATGGACGTCGAGATTGCCGCCGATCGTGGTGACCGGCTGCTCGTCGAGATACACGCCGACCGATGGCAGCGAGCCCGAATGATTGCCGTCGCCGCCCGACGCAACGCCGCGCATGTACACGACATTGGTACCCGGGGTGCCACCCAGCGACTGGAACGAGACCGAGGGGAGCAGCTGGGCATATTCGCTGAAGTTGGCCACGTTCAGCTGATCGAGCTTCTTGGTGCCGAGCGCCTGGATGCTGATCGGCACGTTCTGGATATTTTCCTCGCGCTTCTGCGCGGTGACGATGATGTCGTCCTGCTGCGGCGGGCTCGCTTCCTGCGTATCGGCGGGCGTTGACTGCGCGAACGCCGGTGTCGCGATGCTCGCGACGGAAGCAAGCAACGCAGAAATTGCGAGGTGACGTTTGGTAACGAGCATCGTGGGCCCCCGATACGAAATTGTGTGTCGGGATGGTGTTCGCAGGCGCAACATCCGTCAATCACATCGCGACGACGAAATCATTTCGCAGCGCTATCGTGACAGTTTTGCAACGTTCAGAAATCCGGCACCTCCGGGTAGCGATCGAGCACGTCGCCAAGCGCAGCCTTCAACGAATCCAGCCGCGATTCAAACGGCTTCCAGCTTTCCGTTCCCTCCCGGAAAATGGGCTGCCGCACCTGTTCGGAGCTGGCCGTGCGCACCGCACGCTCCGTCTTGTGGAATTCCAGGCACGCCGGATCGAAATCGAGCCCGCAGGCCGCGAGCAAGGCCCGCACCTCAGCCGCGGTATCGTCCACCATGCGCTCGTAGATCACGCGATGGACCAGGCCCGGCACGGCCGAGTCGACATGCGCCATCAGCCGCACATAGTCGCGGTAATAGCGCCCCATATCATCGAGCGCGTAGCTGAACGCCTGCCCCCGTGCGAAATGCTGCTTGAAGTTGGAGAAGCAGCAGCCGAGCGGATGCCGCCGCGCATCGATGATCCTGGCGTTCGGCAGGATCAGGTGGATGAAGGGCAGGTGCGCCCAGTTGTTGGGCAGCTTGTCGATGAAATAGGGCCGGCCGGTGCGCCGCTGTACCGCGGCACGGCGCAGATATTCCTCCCCCAGCGCGCGTAGCTGCTCCGGCGCCAGCGCCTCAACCCCCTGCGGATAATCGGCGATCCGCCGTGCGAGCGCCGGAATGTCCGGCAGTTCGGACGTGCCCTCGACGAGCGGATGGCTCGACAGGATCTGCTCGATCAGGGTCGATCCGGCGCGGGGCATGCCCAGGATGAAGATCGGGTCCGGCGCGTCGCATCCGGCATCGGCGCGGGCGGCGAAAAAGGCAGGCGTGAAGAGCGCGACGCTGCGATCGACGAAGCTCTCGGTCTCGTCCGCCGCATAGACGATCTTCGTCCGCCGCAGCTTGTTGCCTGCAGCATAATGGTCGAACGCAACCCCGGCGTCCCTTCGGTCCTCGAAGGCCTTGCCCAGCGCGAAATCGAGATGGAAGCGATCCTCGTCCGAAATATCGCTGCGCGCGAGCGCCGCCTGCATCGCAGCGAGATCGGCCGCATCGAAGCGCACCGTCTTGAGATTGGCGAGGCTCCACCATGCCTCGCCCAGCTCCGGCGTCAGCGCGAGTGCCTGGCGATAGGCAGCGATGCCATCAGCCTGGCGCCCCACCGTCTTGAGCATATGGCCGTAGCTCATCCAGACGCGCGGCTGTTTCGGTGCCTCCTTCAGCACGGCCTCGTACAGCGCGATCGCCTCGTCGAACCCGCCGATCCGCCCGAGCGCCGCCGCCTTCAGATTGGCATGGCCGGGATTGTCGGGTTCGTCCTCGAGCACCAGATCGAGCTCGGCGATCGCCTCGCTCGAGCGGTTCTGGCGATAGAGCACGATCGCGAGGTTCGCGCGTGCCGCGGTGAAGTCGGGCGACAGTTCGAGCGCGCGGCGCAGCAAATTCTCCGCATCCTTGTACCGCCCGATGCGGCCGGCCAGTTCCGCCAGCATGCGGATCGCGGCGACATCGAACGGATCCTCTTTCAGGTGCGCGCGCAGCAGCGGTTCGGCGACCGACAGCTCATTGTCGTGCAGCGCGAGCGCGGCCTCGATCAGGCGCGGGGGCCAGCGGCTGCTCTCGGGCTGCCAGGAGGGTTGCGGGGGGGTGATGCTTGCCATGGGGTTGTCCCAAGAAACATGGTGCGCGCCGCCGATCAAGCCGTAGAGTGACGGATCGAGGAGAACGCCCCCATGTCCACCCCGCCGTCCCGCGCCGCCCTGGGTTTCTGGACCTGCCTCGCGCTGGTCGTCGGCAACATGATCGGCTCGGGCGTCTATATGTTGCCGGCGACGCTCGCGCCACTCGGCTGGAACGGCATGATCGGCTGGCTGGTCACCATCGGGGGCGCACTCTGCCTCGCCTTCGTCTTTGCCCGGCTCGGCGCGAAGCTCCCGCTGGCCGGCGGCCCCTATGCCTTTACCCGGGCCGCCTTCGGGCCCGGCATCGGCTTTGCCGTCGCGTGGAGCTACTGGGTGCTGATCTGGGCCGGCAACGCGGCAATCGCGGTCGCCGTGGTCAGCGCGCTCAGCCTGATCGTCCCCGCGCTGGGTTCGACGCCCGGCCTGCCCGCCCTTGCTGCGCTGGCGGTGATCTGGATCCTGATCGCGGTCAACATCCGCGGTGTCGCGCTCGCCGGTCAGGTCCAGTTCGTGACGACGGTACTGAAGCTGGTGCCGCTCGCCGGCGTCATCATCCTGGCCGCGTGGCTGCTGCTGCGCCACGGCGGCGGCGCGATCGCCGCGAGCACGCCCGTGCCGCTCGGCGCGGGCGCGATCGCCGGCGCGGCTGCGATCACCTTCTGGGGATTTCTCGGCGTCGAATCCGCCACCGTCCCGGCCGACAAGGTCGAGAATGCGGCCAGCGTCGTGCCGCGCGTGACACTGATCGGCACGGTGCTGACCGGGGTGGTCTATGTCCTCGTCTCCGCGGCCACCATGTTCCTGATGCCCGCCGCGATCACCGCCGCCTCGCCCGCGCCGATCGCCGAGTTTCTCGGCCGCAGCTTCGGACCGCGCACCGCCGAGATCGTCGCGCTGTTCGCCGCGATCAGCGCCTTCGGCACGCTCAACGGCTTCATCCTGCTGCAGGGCGAGATGCCCTGGGCGATGGCGCGGGGCGGCGTGTTCCCCGCCTGGTTCGCCGGCGAGAGCCGCCACGGCACGCCCGCGCGCGCGCATCTCGTGTCGGGCGTCCTGGTCACGATCGTGACGCTGATGAACTATGCGAGCTCCATGGGGCAGTTGTTCCAGGATATCGCCTCGATCTCGCTCGCTGCCGGCATGCTCGCCTACCTGGCCTGTGCGCTCGCCGCGATCCGCCTCCTGCCCCGGGACGTCCCGCTGAAGATCGCCGCCGGCATCGCCGCGATCTTCGTCCTCTGGATGGTCTATGGCCTGGGCCTGAAGGCCGATCTGTGGGGCCTGGTGCTCCTGCTGCTCGGGCTGCCCGTCTATTGGTCGGTCAGCCGCGAACGTCTCACTTCCAGCGCCGCCACCGCCCCATGATGCCCCGGTCGGCGATGATCTCATGTGCCGCGTTATGGCCCGGAGCGCCGGTCACGCCGCCGCCCGGATGGGTGCCGGCCCCGCACATATAGAGGCCCCTGATCGGCGACCGATAGTCGCCATGCCCCAGCACCGGCCGGGCCGCCCAGAGCTGATCCAGCGACATATGCCCATGCATGATGTCGCCGCCGATCAGCCCGAACTTGCGCTCCAGGTCGAGCGGCGAGTGGATCTGCCGGGCGATCACCGCCCCCTTGAAATTGGGCGCATGCTTCGTGACCGTATCGATGATCAGGTCCGCCGCCGCCTCGCGCTCGTCATCCCAGTTTCGCCCGTCCGGGAGGACGGGCGCGAATTGCTGGCAGAACAGGCTGGCGATGTGCATGCCCGGCGGGGCGAGGCTGTTGTCGATCGAGGTCGGGATCTTCATCTCGACGATCGGCTCGTCCGACCAGCCCTTGGCCTTCGCGTCGGTGAAGGCCTTGTCCATATAATCGAGCGTCGGCGAGATGATGATGCCGCAGGTGTGATGCTCGGCCACTTCCTTGCCCGGCAGCACCGCGAAATCCGGCAGCTCGGAGAGCGCGACATTCATCCGGAACGTGCCCGATCCTGTCTTGAAATGGTCCATGCGCCGCGCGAATTCCGGCGTCATGTCGCTGCGGTCGACCAGCTGGCGATAGAGCAGCGCCGGCCCGACATTGGCCGCGACGACCGGCGCGGCGATTTCCTCGCCGCTCTCCAGCCGCACGCCGACGGCCCGATTGCCATCGACCAGCACCCTGGCGACCGGCGATTCCAGGCTGATCTCGACGCCCAGGTCAGTGCAGGCCTCGGCCATGAACTGGGTGATGGCCCCCATCCCGCCGACGCTGTGGCCCCAGGCGCCCTTCTTGCCGTTCACCTCGCCGAAGACGTGATGGAGCAGCACGTAGGCGCTGCCCGGGGTATCGACGCTGGCATAGTTGCCGACCACCGCATCGAAGCCGAACGCGGCCTTCACATAGTCGTTCTCGAACCAGCTATCGAGGAAATCGCGCGCCGACTTGACGAACAGGTCCATCACGTCGCGCTGCGCCTCGATCGACATGCCCGCGAGGCGCCTGCCCTGCGCCGCCGCCGCGATCAGCGCCCGAATCCCGCCGCCCGCATTGGGCGGCGTCTTCAGCGCCATGTCGCGCAGCACCTCGGCGACGCGCTCCAGCGCCTCCTCATAGTGCGGGAAGGTATCGGCATCCTTCTGCGAATAGCGCGCGAACTCGGCCTGGGTGCGCCCGGCGCCCCCGCCGAGCTTCAGATAGCCGCCCTCGTGCGGGAAGAAATTGCTGATCGTGCGCTCGATGATCCGCCAGCCGCGCTCGTGCAGCCGCATGTCCTTGATCACCTTGGGCCGCAACAGGCTGACCGTGTAGCTCGCGGTCGAGTTGCGGAAGCCGGGGTGGAACTCCTCCGTCACCGCCGCGCCGCCGACGACGGCGCGGCGTTCGAGGACGCGAACCTTCAATCCGGCGCGCGCGAGATAGAAGGCGCAGACCAGCCCGTTATGCCCGCCGCCGATGATGAGCGCGTCGTAGTTCTTCGTCATTCGATACCAACCATTTGTTTCGGGCGAAGTCGGGAAACCGCGTCTGGCGGGACCGTGGCCGTGTCTCGACTTCGCTCGACACGAACGGCGGGAAAATCTCAGTCCGCGGGGCCCACCGGGCGCGGCCGCCGGCTCCATCCCTGCGCGGGCGCCTTGTGCAACCGCGCCTCCGGGATCAGCTGTCGGATCTTCTTGGCGAAGCTGCGCAGGCACACCTCGCTCTCCCCGATCGGCCCGACGCTGTAGCTCTGCGAAGCCATGCCCTGCTGCACGCGCGTGATCAGCCAGGTATCCTCGGCATTCACGGTCCGGTTGATCCGCCAGTTGGCGTAGCGCACCAGCTTCATCTCGCGCCGGTCGTCAGGCAGCGCGAACGCCATCTCGCGCAGCACCGAGGTGGTCGGGGTCAGCGGGAGCCACTGCATGAAATCCACCTGATCCGGATAGATGTCGAACGCCATGTTGGGCCACAGCTTGTAGTAGAGCCACAGCTTCTGCTGTTCCTCCCGCAGATGCTCGGCGCGCGGCAGATGCGCCTGGTACAGGCGCTCCCACCGGTCGTTCGAGGGCTTGTCGGCGAGATAGCCCGACATCTTGTCGACCCAGGGCTGGGCCTCGATCGCATAGCTCTTGCCGAACAGCCGGGTCAGCCCGGCATGGGCGACCGGGATGTGCAGATTATCGGAATAATTGTCCCCGACATTCTTCCAGTTCACGGCGCGATCGCGCAGCCGCACCGGGCTGAGCGTCTGCATCTCCGCGAAACGATAGGGCTCGATCTCCGGCTCGTACGGCGCCATCATCTCGCCCACCGAGGGCCCGCCCTTATCCTCGAGCCGGACAAACACGAAGCCGCGCCAGATCTCCACATCGACCGGCACCAGCCCGTTCTGGGCGAGATCGAGCGCGGGATAATCCGCCTTCATCGGCACGCCGGTCAGCCGCCCGTCCAGCTCATAGGCCCAGGCGTGATAGGGGCAGACGAGCTTCTTCGCGCAGCCCGACGGCCCCTCGACGAGGCGCATCGCGCGATGACGGCAGACATTGGCGAAGGCCCGCACCACGCCATCCTCGCCCCGTGCCGCGATCACGCTTTCACCGATATAGTCGAGCGTGTGGTAATCGCCGGCTTCGGGCAGGTCGCTGACATGGCAGACGATCTGCCATGACGGACGGATGACGCGCGCGACCTCGACATCGAAATATTCGGGATCGGTATAGAGCCAGCCGGGCAGGCTCCAGTCGGCGTCGGGATCGTACCCCTCGGCGATGTCCGCGTAGCGATGCGCCATGCCGGCCTCCATTTGCTTGTTGAACGATCGTATAATAAGAAGATCGGCAATGCAAGCGCCCGTCACCCCGGACCTCCCGACCCGCCCGAGACGGGCTTGTTCCGGGTCCCGCCGTCCCGCATACCCGGGAGCCGCCGGCATCGGGGCGCAGCCGATCGCCGGGCAAGCCCGGCATGACGGATGGACAGGACGTGCATAAACCCGCCTTCACCCGCGCCGAACCCGACGCCCGCCGCCTGAGCCTGATCGAGGCGACAGCGCGCGTGCTCGCCAGCCACGGCGCGGCCGGCGTGTCCGTCCGCACCATCTCGGCCGAGGCGGGCGTGTCACCCGGCCTGGTGAATCACTATTTCGACGGCATCGATGCGCTGATCGCCGAGACCTATGCGCATGTCGATGCCCGCGTCTCGGCTGCCTTCGAAGCCGCGATGGCGGCCGCCGGCCCCGAGCCCCGCGCCCGCCTGCTCGCCCATGTCACCGCCAGCTTCGCCAAGCCCATCGCCGACCCCGGCCTGCTCGCGACCTGGATCGCCTTCTGGAGCCTGGTGCGGGGCAACCCGGACATCGCCCGGCTCCATCGCGATCTCTACGCGGCATATCGGCGCGATCTCGAACGGCTGCTCGAAGCCTGTGGCGTGGCGGCGGCCGACCGCCGCCTGGCCGCGATCGGGATCAGCGCGATCGTGGATGGCCTGTGGCTGGAACTCTGCCTCGCGCCCGACGCGTTTACCCCCGCCGAGGCAAGCGCGATCGCGGAACGGCACATCGACGCGCTGGTTCAGACAGGACGATGACAAAGATGCAGGAGGCGCTTCCGCCACTGCGGTCCCGTCGATAACGCCCTCGTCGCAACCGTTGAATCGAGCGCCGGGCGGTGCCGCCTGCTGGAAATGTCATGCAGGTTGCTGACATTTTGCTGTCGCCGACGCGCTCCAAGCCCTTTCCTTTCTTGTTTCTTTCCAGGCGCTTGCCTGCGAACGTCGCCGGCCGGTCGCGGCGTGTCACCGATAAACGTCATGGGCCGCCTCTCGCGAGACGACCCATGACTGTAGCGATGTCTTCGAGAGAAGATCAGAAACGGAAGCGCATGCCCGCGCGGCCGCCATAACCTTCATAGTCGCCGCCATTGGCATAACGACCTTCGAAGAAGCCGCTGACCGCTCCCTGATCGGAGCCGATGTTCACGCCCAGCGTGCCCTCGCCATAGTCGCGCAGCCGCTGGTCGCCGAACGCAACCACCTGGCCACCGCTGGTGAAGGAAACCTGATCCTGGCCCTTGAACTCGTGAACATAGTTGCCGCCGCCATAGAAGGTTACCTTGGCGGCACCGATCGCACGGGTGTAGCCCAGCCGCGCACCACCCTTGCCGCGTACGCCGTCCTGGTCGTTGAAGGCGAAGCTGCCCGACGCCACGCTGAAATCGCGGAAATCGGAATGGGTGTAGGACACGCTCGCCGACGGCTCGACCCACAGCGTGGTGCCGACGCGGAAGCCCGCCTCGGCCTTGCCGCCATAGACCGACCCCTTCAGCTTCTGGGCATAGCGGCCCGAGATGCTGCGATTGTCGCCCCAGTAATAATCATACTTGCCGAGCAGGTTGACGAAGAAGACGCCGCTGTTGAGGCTGGCATAGACGCCGCCATTGATCGCATCGAAGTTGATCCGGTCGGCCGAGTTGGCGAAGTTCAGGTTCGAGTTGAGATAGCCGCCCGTCACGCCGAAGGCGAACGCGCCGCTGCCCGCCGGGCCACCGAAGTCGACGCCGAGCTGGCCGCCGAAATAATCCTGCTTGTAACCCATATCCACCGGCGTGGTGATGCCGTTGAAGGAATAGTTACGGACACCGACGCGCTGCTCGACCTGGCCGATCGCCTGAGCCCATACGCGCCCGCCGGCACCGCCCGAGCCATTGGCCGCGACGTTGTCGCGCAGTTCGCGCATATGGCCCGACCAGGCATCGCCCGACTGCAGCCAGAGGTTACGCGCGCCCTGGGCGAACAGCGCGGTGCGGTACACACCGGCCCCCGGCGTGGCGACCAGGCTGTAGGCAAAGGTCGACGGGTTGTAGACGATCCCATATTGGATCAGGCCCTGATCGACATTCGCCCCGTTGAGCGTGAACGCCGAAGTGGTCGAGGCCGCACCGGCCTGCACCAGCACCGTGCCTGCGCTGGTGCTGAGCACCGCCGGCGTGGTGTTGAGCGGCGTGATCGATACGGTCGTCGATCCCGTCGCGGCGCCGGCGATGCGGACCTGGTCGCCGGTGAAGGTCGACGTGCCGAGATTGACGTCGAGGCCGAGCTGCGCCGCGCCGGTGCCGGCATACGTGCCCGGCAGGACGAGCACGTCGCCGACATGGCCGTTGCGCAGATCGACGAGACCGCTGTTGTTGAACGTCTCCAGCCCGGTCAGCGTGACCGTGCCGGCGGTCGCCGACTGGCCCAGCACGCGCAGCGTGCCGCTGTTGTTGAACACGTCGTTGCCGGCGCCGAAGTCGCTGCTGCTGTTGGCATTGAACGTGCCGCTGTTGTTCACGGTATCGCCATTCGCGGTGAGCAGGATGCGCCCGTTGATCGTGCCGCTGTTGGCGATCGTCGCCGCGCCGCCGGTGATGGCGAGAGCATAGTTGCCGCCATTGATCGTGCCGGCATTCGTCACCGTCGTGCCGGTACCCGAGATGATCGTCGCGCCATTGTTGGCGCCGCTGAGCGTGCCCGAGGTGAGCGCGAGGTTGGCGGTGGTCGCCGCCGCGATGTTCACGCCGTTGAGGCTGGCCGAACTGTTGGTGCCGCCGAGCGTCACCCCGACCGACGCACCGGTGCTGTTCGCCACGATCCCCGATGCATTGCTGCCCGTGGTCGTTACCCCGCTCGCGGCGACGGTGACGGCGCCGGCGCCGCCGGCGACGATGCCGCGGCTGCCTGCCCCGGTCGTACCGACCTGAGCCGCGGTAACCGCGACGGCGCCGGTCCCGGTGACGTTGATGCCATCAGAAGTGGCGCCGGTGGTCGTGACATTGCCGGTCCGCAGCGCGAGGTCGCCCCCGCCCGTCGAGAGCACGCCGAAAGAGCTGACGCCGCTGGTCGCGATATTGCCGACCGTGACGGTGGCCGGCTGACCAACCGTATTGAGCGTCACGCCGTTGGCGCCGATGCCGCCAGTCGTCGTGATGTTCACCGGGGCGCCGGTGCCCGACGGGGTGAAGCTGAGCGCGCCGCCGGTGGAGGTGAGGTTGAGCGCGGTCACACCGGTCGTCGCAATCGCACCGGTGGCGGCATAGGACGTCGTCGCAGGTCCCGTCACATCGACGGTGACGAGACCGGGGCCGGCGATGGTCGCGTTGCCGGCGGTCGTGGTCGCGGTCAGCACGGTGGCGGTGCCATCGAGGCAGGTGATCGTCGTGCCGGCCTGCGAGCAGGCCGTGGCCTGCGCCTGGGCACTGCCGGGCAGGAGGAAGACCGCCGCGGCAGTCGAAACGCTGCCGAGCAGCGCGAGGCGGAGCATTGAGGTCGTCATCATTGTTATCCTAATCATGGTCGCTGCGCGCGACAGCGTCCGGCCGCCCGATAGGGGCTGGCTGTTGAACTTGAGGTCGCGCTTGATGGGGGCAGGATGGCAGGCGCCATCCGATGCGGGGCGAGTGTTAAACCGAACTCCTGGATCAGCCCCCCGGCAGATTTTCTCGCTTAGCCGCAACCATTCAGTGCCGATACTCGTATCACTACTAGGCCAACGGAATGATTTCGCAGCCGAAATTAAAGTTGCGCGAGCGCGACGGGGGAAAATGCCATTTCAGGGACGGTTCCATCATCTGCCGATACGAGCGCGGAAACGCCCGCGACGAAGCTGTTGCGCGCGGCGATCACGCATTCTTCCATCGCCATCGCGATATGCGACCCTGACTTCACGGTGCGCTTCTTCAACCCAGCGATCGGACAGCTGATCGATCGCGCCCAGGCCATATTGGATGCGCCGGGCGGCTTGAACGGGATGACGATCCTGAGGGCGCTCGGCGTCGACGATGACGGCGCCATCACCGACATCGTTGCGCGCGGGGCGTGGCATGGCGTCGTCCGTGCCGACATAGCCGGCGAGCTCCCGCAGCAACGGCACCTGCATATCGCCGTCGAATCCTTCCCCGACGCGGGCAGCGCGGCGGGCTGGCTCATCACCGCACGCGAACACCGCGACCAGGCGGCGCCGGCGCCCGCAAGCGATCGTGACCTGATCATCCTTTCGGACAAGCTTACCCCGCGGGAGCGCGAGGTGGTCCTCGCCCTGCAGGAGGGCGCGAGCAACAAGGCGATCGCGCTGCGCCTGGATATCAGTCCACGCACCGTGGAGTTTCACCGCGCCAGGATCATGCAGCGCTTTGCCGCCAAGTCCGTCATCGATCTGGTCCGGAAAATCGCCAGGGACGTACAAGCGCAGCCGGGCTGACCGCATGCCGATCCTCCCGAGCGAGGCGATTGCGATCGCGGAACGGCACGTCGATGCGCAGCGTCGAATCCAGCGATGAGAAATACGCCGCAGTGGTTTCCCGCCGCTGCGATCGGGGCAATATCCCGCCCGGCGCGATGCTTGAATCGACGGCGGCCGCGGCGCGCGCCTGTTCAAAATGTCAGTAGGGTCGCTGACATTTTACCACGCATGCCATGGGAAAAAATCACAATATTATCATAGCCTTATAGGAATATTACGCGAGCCGGCGAGACCCCGGCCGCTATTCCCTTTTCGCCGGCGGGGCCGGGGAGACACGTGACAAACAGATGCAGGCGGGTAAAAATCCCGGCCCGCTCGGATCATGCGACCAGGCGGATGGCGCAGGAGCCGGCAGGAACGGGATCAACGATCGCGCGCCCTCCCCCGCCGGTCGCCTATTTCGACAGGTCCCTGAACAGCGACAGATAATAAATGATCCCCGGCGCGATATTGGAGATCTGGGTCCGCTCGTTCAGCCCATGGCTGAAATCGTCCGAATCCTTGCTGAAGGTCGGGCTCGCGCCATAGCTCGCCACGCCCCGGTAGCGGAACCACATGCTGTCGCTCGCCCCCGAGGACATGGCCGGGAAGACGGGCACGCCGGGATAGATCTGCTTCATCGCCTTGTTCACCGCAGCGATGAAATCGGGCCGCATCGGCGAGGCTTCGGTCGCGACCGAGCCTTCCGTGACGTCCTTGAACGTCACCGCCGGCTCGGCCGCGACCTTTTGCAGCTCGGCCATGATGTCGGCGGGCTTGTGCCCCGGGAAAATGCGGCAGTTGATATTGGCGGTCGCCCGCTGCGGCAGCGCGTTGAGCGCATGGCCGCCACTGATCATCGTCGTCACGCAGGTCGTGCCGATCTTGCCGATCGTCGACGGATTGGCGGTCAGCGTTGCGATCGCCGCCTTGTCGGTCGGATCCGCGGCAAAGGCCTTCATCGCGGCGCCGGTCTCGGGATCCTCATATTTGGCCGCCTCGATGAAATAGGCGCGGGTCAGGTCGCTGACTTCGGGCTTGAACTGATAGTCGCCGATCCGCGCCAGCGCCGCTGCCAGCTGATTGATCGCATTCGCCTTGCGCGGCGCCGAGCTGTGGCCGCCGGGATTGGTCACGGTCAGCTCGAAATCCGAATAGGTCTTCTCGGCGCCCTGCCAGGTCCACAGCACCGGCTTGCCGGTCTTCTCGTCGAACACCCCGCCGCCGCCATCGATGTTGAGCACGATATCGGCGTTGGCGAGCTTCTCGGCGATGATCCCGGAGGTCTTCATCGTCGTTTCCTCGTCGCCCGAGAATTCGATCACGATATCGCGCCGCGGCTTGTAGCCCGAGCGCTTGAGCTCGATCAGCGCAGCGATCGCGATCGTGCCGTCGAGCTTCATGTCAGTCGCGCCGCGGCCGTAGAGATAGCCATTCTCGACCACCGGCGTGAACGGATCGCGCTGCCAGTCGGACGGCTTGGCCTCGACCACGTCCATATGGCCGGAAATCACCAGCGGCTTCGCCGTGGGATCGCTGCCGTGCCAGCGGCCGATCAGATAGGCGGTGTCCTCGACCGGCGTGATCGTGACGTCGCCATCGGCGAACCCGCCCGCGACCAGCGCGGCCTTGTACAGCTCGGCCACCTTCGGCGTCTCGTTGCCGGGCCCGCGCACCGAGCGGAGCGCGATCGCCTGCTTGGCAAGTTCCAGGGCCTGCGCCTCGGCCTGGGGATGGGCCACCGGGCCCTTTGCCTGGGCGCCGCCCGCGAGGCCGAGAACCAGAGCCGTCGCCGTCATCGTCACCCATTGCCTGCGCATTCACCGTCTCCTGCTGATCGCCGCCACGCTACCGGCCGCGGACGACGCGTCAACCGCAATGACCGGATTTCCGGAGACTTTCGTTGCGGCGGCCCCCGCCCGGCGCGATATGGCGTCCGCAGCGGATCGATCACGAGGTGGCGCATGCGATACCCGATTCTCCTCGGCCTGGCGGCGCTGGCGACCACGCCCGTCGCCGCGCAGGAAGCCGCGCCGGCGCCCCAGACCGCGCCTGCCCAGCCCTCACCTGCCCTGGCCGGACCCGCCCAGCCCGTATCCGCACCGGCCTGCCCGGTCACGCCGGTGCCGCTGCCCGCCGGCCTGGAAGGCTGGGTCGTTTCCGACCCCGTCACCGCCGCCGTCACCCCGGCCGATCTCGCCCGGGCGCAGATCGTGATCGGGCAGCGCGCCGATGTGCAGCTCGCCCCGGCCGCGTCGGTCACCTATGCCGTGCCCCCCGCCAGGCCCCCCCGGGGCCGACACCCATGGCGGCATGCTTGGCTTCACCATCCAGGCGCCGGGGACGTATCGCATCGCGCTGAACGCCGCGGCATGGATCGACGTGCTGCACGAGGGCAAGCCGGCCGTGGCGGCGGCGCATGGCCATGGCCAGCCCTGTTCGAGCATCCGCAAGACCCTCGATTTCGCGCTGACGCCCGGGCATTACGTGCTGCAGGTGGTCGGCAATGCGAAGCCGGCCCTCGCGCTGATGGTGGCGCACGCGTCCTGATCTGCGTGGCATTGGCGGCGAAACGCCGCTAAGCGCTTCCCTCATGGCGAAGACGCACCGTTTTCATTCGATCCACGCCCATGAACTGCTCCGCGTCGGCGCCTGCACGCCGCGCGCGACGGTCGGCGATCCGGCGGCCAATGCCGCGGCGACGATCGCGCTGGCGAAGGAAGGCCACCAGCGCGGCGCCGACCTGCTCGTCTTCCCGGAGCTCAACATCAGCTCCTATGCGATCGACGACCTGCACCTGCAGGATGCGCTGCAGCGCGCGACGCACGAAGCGCTCGGCGCGGTCGTGACGGCCAGCGCGAAGCTGCGGCCCGTGCTGCTGGTCGGCGCGGCGCTGGCGCGCAACGGGCGGCTCTATAACTGTGCCGTCGCCATCGCGCGCGGCCGCGTGCTCGGCGTCGTGCCCAAGACCTTCCTGCCCAATTATCGCGAATATTACGAGAAGCGCTGGTTCGCGAGCGGCGCCGGCCAGGGCGGCGAGATCGAGGTGGCCGGGCAGGCGGCGCCCTTCGGCACCGATCTGATCTTCGCGGCGAGCGACCTGCCCCATTTCGTCTTCCATGCGGAGATCTGCGAGGATTACTGGGCCCCCACCCCGCCCTCCACCATGGGGGCGCTGGCCGGCGCGCTGGTCTGCTGCAACCTGTCGGCCTCCAACATCGTGGTCGGCAAGGCGCGTGAACGCGCCCTGCTCTGCGCTTCGCAAAGCGCGCGGGCAGTCTGCGCCTATGTCTTTTCGGCCGCCGGGCCGGGCGAGAGCACGACCGACCTGGCCTGGGACGGCCAGGGCATGATTCACGAGCTGGGCGAGCTCCTCGCCGAATCCGAGCGCTTCCCGCAGGCGCCGGGCATCGTCCTCGCCGATGTCGACTGCGGCCGGCTGCGCCAGGAGCGGATGCGCGTCGGCACCTTCAACGATTCGGCGACGCTCGCCGGGCATCCGGAAACCCGCTTCCGCCGCATCGCCTTCGGCCACCAGCCCGACTTTGCCGATATCGGGCTGGTCCGCGACATCCGCCGCTTCCCGTTCGTGCCCAATACGCCCGAAAAGCTCGATGCGGATTGCTATGAGGCGTTCAACATCCAGGTGGAGGGCCTGCTCAAGCGCATCGAGGGCAGCAAGGTCGAACGGCTGGTGATCGGCGTGTCGGGCGGGCTCGATTCGACTCACGCGCTGATCGTGGCGGCCAAGGCGATGGACCGGCTCGGCAAGCCGCGCAGCCACATCCTTGCCTATACCATGCCCGGCTTCGCGACCGGCGAGCATACCAAGGCCAATGCCTGGGCGCTGATGCGCGCGCTCGGCGTCGACGGCGACGAGATCGACATCCGCCCCGCCGCCACGCAGATGCTCGGCGACATGGGCCACCCCTTCGGCCGCGGCGAGCCGGTCTATGACGTGACCTTCGAGAACGTCCAGGCGGGCCTGCGCACCGATTATCTGTTCCGCCTCGCCAACCAGCGGGGCGGGCTGGTGGTGGGCACCGGCGACCTGTCCGAACTGGCGCTCGGCTGGTGCACCTATGGCGTCGGCGACCAGATGAGCCATTATGCGGTCAATGCCGGCGTGCCCAAGACGCTGATCCAGTTCCTGATCCGCTGGTGCATCCGGACGGACCAATATGATCGCGATACCGACCAGATCCTCGAGGCGATCCTCGCCACCGAAATCTCGCCCGAGCTGGTTCCGGCGGACGCGTCGGGCGCGATCCAGAGCACCGAGGCGCGGATCGGGCCGTACGAGCTCAACGATTTCTTCCTGCACTATGTGGTGCGCCACGGCATGGCGCCGTCGAAGATCGCCTTCCTCGCGCTTCACGCGTGGCGCGACGTATCCGCCGGCCGGTGGCCGCGCGATTTCCCGCTGGCGGGACGCCACGCCTATGACCTCGCCACGATCCGCGGCTGGCTGGAGAAGTTCCTGTTCCGCTTCTTCGTGACCAGCCAGTTCAAGCGCTCGGCGATCCCCAACGGGCCCAAGGTCTCGGCCGGCGGCGCGCTGTCGCCCCGCGGCGACTGGCGCGCGCCCTCGGACGGCACGGCCAGGCCGTGGCTCGACGAGCTCGCGAAGAACCTGCCCTGAGATGAAGGAGCCCGGCGCGACCCTGGCCGCGCCCGGCGCCTATTTGCGGTTCTTGCGCGCCGCGTAGCGGGCGTCGCGGGCCGCCTTCTTCTCCGCTTCGGTCAGTTCGGCCTTGACGACCGCCTGTGCTGCTTCCGCCTTGGCGGCTTCGGCCTTGGCGATCTTGTCGAGCCGGGCCTGCTCGATCGCGGCCTTCTTGTCGGCGCGCTTCTGCGCCTCGGCAGCTTCCTTCGCAGCGCGCGCTGCGGCACGCTCCGCGGCGACCGCCGGGTCGATCGGCGGCTTCGCCTTGAGTTTCTCGAGAGCAGCCTGCTTTGCCTGCGCGGAAAGCGCGGCGCGGTCCTTGAAGGAAGGTTCTTTGTACGATGCCATGATGCGCCTTTAGGAGGGTGCGCGCCGCCCTGTCCAGTCGCGCTTTCCCGTGGCAGGAACGGGCGCGCTGTTGCACGGGAGCTTTTCGATGACCTCACCCCGCCGGATCGCCGTCGTCACCGGGGCTGGAAGCGGCATCGGCCGCGCCGTCGCGCTCGGCCTGGGCGAGGCCGGCTGGAGCCTGGTCCTGGCCGGCCGGCGCCCCGATGCGCTGGCCGAAACCGCCGCCCGCACCACCGCCGAGACCATGGCGACGGCGTGCGACGTCACCGACGAACAGGCCGTGGACGCGCTGTTCGACGCCGGCGTCGCGCGATTCGGCCGGATCGACCTGCTGTTCAACAACGCCGGGATCTCGACGCCCCCCGTCCCGCTCGACGAGCTCGAGGTGGCCCGAATCCGTGCGCTGCTCGACACCAACATCCTTGGCAGCCTGCTCTGCGCGCGCGCCGCCATGCGCGCGATGAAGCGCCAGGCGCCGCAAGGCGGGCGAATCATCAACAATGGCTCCATCTCCGCCGATCGCCCCCGCCCGCATTCGGCGCCCTACACCGCCAGCAAGCACGCCATCACGGGCCTCACCAAGGCGATCGCGCTGGACGGGCGGGCGCACGGCATCGCCGCGTGCCAGATCGACATCGGCAATGCCGTGAGCGAGATGAGCGCCGCGCTGGCCCAGGGCGCGCTGCAGCCGGACGGGCGGGTGCTGGCCGAGCCGAGGATGGATGTCGCCCATGTCGCGCGGATGGTGGTCCATATGGCCGGGCTTCCGCTCGAGGCGAACATCCCCTTCGCCACCATCATGGCCACCGCGATGCCGTTATACGGGCGCGGGTGACGGGCCGGCCTGGGCTGGCGACGGCCGCGATCGTTGTCGGAAGCCGTCGGCCATGCATCGACGGCCCAGCAGAACCAGGGTTGTGCCACATCGTCACCACCGGGGAGGCCGCGACGCCGACCGCCCGAGCCAGCGCGCAGACCGGAACGGAAGCCCGTGCGAGTCCCGCGCCGATTCCGGAACGCATCGCGCACATCTGTTGATACTATGACCGTTTCAATCAGAAATCCCAAAGAACCCGGCTTTCGTCACATCTCTTCCACATAGCGCAGCTAGCTGCGGGACCGGTGCCGGCCGGTGCCTGGTGCTCCGGCGGGACCGGATCGACATACGGGAGACAAAAGTGGCAATCGATCGCAGGACCTTCCTCCTCGGCGCCTCCGGGGCCGCCGCGGCCACGAGCGAGCCGGCGAAGGGGCTGCGCCGGCTAGCCCGGCGGGGCTCGATCGCCGACATCGAGCATGTCGTGATCCTGATGCAGGAGAACCGCTCGTTCGATCATTATTTCGGTATGCTGCGGGGCGTGCGCGGGTTCGGCGATCCGCGCCCGGTCACGCTGCCCGGCGGCAGGCCGGTCTGGGCGCAGCGCCGCGCCGATCGCGACGGGGGGCAGATCGCCTGGCCCTTCAGGCTCGACTACAACGCCAGCAACGCGCGCTGCTTCACCGGCCTCGACCATAGCTGGAAGGACAGCCAGGCGCGCTGGCGCAACTGGGACGTGTGGGCGGATCAGAAGGGGCCGCTCACCATGGCGCACCTGACCCGGGCCGACATCCCCTATTATTACGCGCTGGCCGACCAGTTCACCATTTGCGACAGCTACCACTGCTCGTTGCAGGGGCCGACCGGTCCCAATCGCCTCTACCATTTCACCGGCGCCAACGGCCTCAGCGTCGGCCAGGAAGGCGTCCATTGCGTCACCAATGGCGGCACCGATTCCAACCCGGGCGCCGACATGGCGAAGGACGATGCGACCGATGGGCTGCCGTGGCGCACCTATGCCGGGCGGCTGGAAGAGGCGGGCGTCTCGTGGCGAGTCTATCAGGAACTGGCCAATTATTCGGACAACCCGCTTGGCTATTTCAAGGAGTTCCGCAAGCTCGACCGAACCTCGTCGCTCTATCGGCGCGGCCGGGCCTATGTCGACTGGATCGACGGCATTGCCCCCGCGGATCCGGAAAAGACCCGGGCGCGGCATCTTATCGCGGCCTTCGCCGCGGACGTCGCCGCCGATCGCCTGCCCTCGGTTTCCTGGATCGTGCCGATGATGCAGATGAGCGAGCACCCCGATGCGCCCGTGCCGTTCGGCGAGGTGCTGACCGGCAGCCTCGTCGCCGCGCTCGCCGCCAACCCGAAGGTGTGGGCGAAGACCGCCTTCATCCTGAACTATGACGAGAATGACGGCTTCTTCGATCATGTGCCGGCGCCGATGCCGGCGATCGCGCCGGGTTACGGCGCGAGCAATGTCGATGTGCGCGGCGAAACCTATCAGGGCGAGCCGGTCGGCCTTGGGCCGCGCGTGCCGATGCTGGTGATCTCGCCCTGGACGCGCGGCGGCTGGGTGAATTCGCAGCTGTTCGACCACACCTCGGTGCTGCGTTTCCTGGAGAGGCGCTTCGGCGTGGCCGAACCGAATATCTCGCCCTGGCGGCGCTCGGTATGCGGCGACCTGACCTCGATCTTCGACTTCGACGTAGCGGAGAAAGCCCGCCTGGACACGCACTGGGCCGCGGCGCTGCCGTCGATCACAGGCTATATCGCCGAAACCGAGCGGCTGTGCACCGTCGCGCCGGCCCCGGTGATCGCCGGGAGCGCCGGGAGCGCCGGCGCGCCCGCACAGGAGCCCGGCACTCGCCGGGCCCGGCCGCTCCCCTATCGCTTCGCCGTCGAGCCGGTCTGGTCCGACACCGACCTGACTTTGCGATTTGCGAATCACGGGCCTGTCGGCGTCGTGTTCGGGGTTCAGGACGAAACGACCTTTTCCGGCTGGCGCTATTTCACCGTCGCTGCGACCTCGCGTCTCGAGGAGAGCTGGCCGCTCCGCCGGGACCGGCCGCACGCGATCGTCGTGCGCGGGCCCGACGGATTCCACCGCGCGTTTCGCGGCAAGAGCGGCGCCCCGCGGATCGAGGCGGCGATCACGTGGCGCGAAGACGGGACGGGCGGCACGCTGCATCTCGCCAATCGCAGCGGCGACAGCATCGCCATGGCGCTGCACTGTGCCCATAGCGGCGCGGGCGAACACCTCGCGCTCGCAGCGGGGGCCGAGATGCAGCGGCCAGTGACGCTCGTCGATCACCACTGGTACGATCTGCAGCTGGCCGCGGACCATGGGGTACGGGTGCGCCTCGCGGGGCATGTCGAGACCGGAGCACCCGGCATCAGCGAACCCGCTCCCGCCTTTCCGCATCCGTCCTGAGCCAGGCCCGCTGTCATCATCGTGTTGCGAAGCGTGCCTAAGCGCTCCCCTCGACGAGGACAGGCGAGATGGAAGCGGGCAGCGCAGCGGCAGACGTCAGGATATTCAATCCCCGCTTCCTGTCGCTTGCAGCGATGGAGTTCTGGGAGCGATTCGCGCTGCACGGCGTGAAGTCACTTCTCGTCCTGATCCTGATCGACCGCGTGCTGGTCGGCGACCTGTCGCGCGTGATCGGGGCATCCGCGTTTCGCGCAGCGAGCACCACGCTGTTCGGCCCGGTATCGAGCGTCGCCCTCGCGTCCCAGCTCTATGGCTATGCCAATGCGCTGATCTACCTCTCGATCCCGTTCGGCGGGCTCATCGGCGACCTGACCGGCAGCCGGCGAGGGATGGTGGCGGGCGGCGGGATCGCCATGCTGATCGGGCTGGTGATGATGCTGGGCGAGCAGAGCTTCCTGATCGGCCTGATCCCGTTCGCGATCGGCACCGGCGTGCTGAAAGGCAATTTGTCCGCCCAGGTCGGGCTGCTGTTTCGCGACGAGGCGCGGCGACGGCACGGCTATGCGGTGTATCTCGGCTTCCTGAATGCGGGCGTGATCTGCGGGCCGCTGGCGTGCGGCGCCCTTGCGGTGGTTGCCGGACCCGTCAACGCGATCGCCGCCGCCGCCGCCGCTGTCGCGATCGGGTTGCTATTCTATGCGCGCAGCGGCCGCGAACGGCATCGCGCGCCCGTGGCCAACATGCCAGCCGGGTCGCGGCCCGCCCGGATTCCAGCGACCGCGCTGCTGGTCGTCATCCTGATCGCGATCTATCTGTGTTTCGCTGCGTATGAGCAGCTCGGCAGCATCTTCCTCATCTGGGCGCGCACCCATATCGACCTGCGGCTGGCCGGGTGGACCATGCCGGTCGCCTGGTTCCTTTCGCTCGACGGCGTCTTCACGCTGGCGCTGATCGTCGCATCACAGCTTGCGATGCGTGCGCTCGAACGGCGCGGCGTCGCGATCGGCGCAGTAGCGCAGGTGCTGCTCGGCGGATTGTTGTGCGTAGCCGGATGCCTGGTCCTTGCGGTCGGAAGCGCCGCCGGCGGCAGCCCACTCCTGCCGCTACCATGGGCGCTCTGCTACCTGCTGCTGATCGACGGCGCGATCGTGCTGATCTGGCCCTCTGGCCTGAGCCTGATCGCGGATATCGCGCCGCGCCGACTGGTCGGGTTCTGGATGGGGCTGTTCTACCTGCACGGCTTCTTCGCGAACCTGTGGGTCGGGTTCAGCGGCATCTATTACGAACGCTTGGCGGCGCCGTCCTTCTGGCTGCTCCAGGCTGCGATAGCCGGCGCGGGCGCGCTGCTCGTGCTGCTGGTCGGGCTGCCACTCCTGCGCGCGGTCACTCTGCGTCAGGCGATCACCACCTCGGCGTGAGCGAACGCCCGGGCGTACTCTTCGTCGAGCGACTGGTCGGTGACGAGGATGTCGACCTGGCTGAGTGCTGCTGTCTGGATCAGCGCATAACGCCCGAACTTGGTCGAATCGGCACCGAGCAGCACCTGCTTCGACGTCGCATAGGCGATCCGGCTCATCTCGGCCTCCCCCGGATGGAAATCCATCAGCCCCCGCTCGATGCTGATCCCGCCGACCGACAGGATGGCGAGGTGCGGGGTGAAGCCGCGAACAAAATCCTGCGCATGGTGATCGGAGAAGGCGCGGTAGTCATAATCCATCTGCCCGCCGGCAAGGAACAGGCGGTTGTTGTTGATGCCGCCCAGATCGTTCGCGACGCGCAACGAATTGGTGATCACGGTCAGCGATCGCCGATCGGCCAGCTGCCGCGCGATGAAGCAGCTCGTCGTGCCGGAATCGATGAACAGGATCGCGCCATCGGGCACGAACTCGGCGGCCGCGCGGGCGATGCGCAGCTTGGCGTCCGAATTCTCCTCCATCCGCTGATGGAGCGGCCCTTCATGGACCGGCGCGGTCATGCGCGCGCCGCCATGTTCGCGGATAACGACGCCGTGGTCCTCGAGCGCGCGAAGCTCCCGGCGGATCGTCTCGTCCGACACGGCGAGATCGGCCGCAAGCGCCGTCACCGACAGCGTCCGTCCGCTGCGCAGCCGCGACATGATCTCGCGCTGACGCTGTGATCGCTTTTTTATCGCCCCCTCCATTGCCGGTTCATGCTGGTCTTCTTCGCCGGCCGAGCATGCCCGGTGCCAGTGTCCTTGCAAAGGGAGATGCGCCGGGGCCGACCGCGCGGGCCGGCCCCGATGGCGCCTTCAGAAGCCGATACGGGCCGTCAGCCGCACCGAGCGCGGCGTCTGGTAATTGACCGGCAAGCGATAGTCGCGGTTCGCCGATCCGTCGCCCAACTCACCGAAATTATTGTACGATGTCACCGCGCTGCTGTCGAACAGGTTGAACACGTCGAGGCGAACCGACGCATCGACCCCGTGCGGCAGCGGCAGACGGACGACTGCGCTGACATCGACCTGAGTCAGCCAGTCACCGGTGAACGCCGTGCCGCGCGGGATGAGCTTGCCCTGACAATAATAGGCATAGCCATGATAGGTGTTCGCATAGGCATCTACGCTCACAGGCACGGCGCCGATGCAGCTGTAATGCTCGGGCGACTGCAGAACGACATTCGCGCCCAGATCGAGCATGTCGAACAGGCGATAGCTGCCATAGGCCTTGAAGGTGTGGCGGCGATCGTTCGGCAGATAGCCGTAGGCGCCGTTGACGAAGCCGGGCGAGTCGAAATCGGCGGTGCGGTTGATCGCCAGCTGGCCATTCTCCGATCGCACGCCGCCTTCGTAATTACCCTTGTCGAAGGCGAGCGTATAGGAGCCGGCCAGGCTCCATTTCTTGTCGAAGCTGCGGTCGAAGGTCAGCGTCAGCGCGTTGTAGTTGCGGCTGGGCTTGGGATAGCCGAGATCGGCCGCCTTCAGCGTCACCGTCGGCGTCGATCCGTCGGGCAGCTTGTTGATCTGCACCGTCACGTCCCTGCCGGGATTGGCAATGACGAACTGGCTGCCACCCGGATACGCCGCCTGGCACGCCGCCGCGGTGAAGCCCTTGCCGACGCAATAGGCACGCGCGCCGGCGTCGATCGAAATGTCCTCGATCACGTTCTTCAGCTCGCGGTGGGTGAAATAGGCACCGATCCGCACATGATCGCCGAACTGGTGCTCGGCACCGAGGATGAACTCGTTGCTCGACTGCGGCTTGATGTTGGTGGCAATGGCGCCGGCCGGATTGAAGGCGGAACCGTCTGCCGACACTTCGCAGTTCCGCACGCCGGTATCGGGGCAGGCAGTCGTGTTGACCACCGTCAGGATCGGGGCGCCCTCGACCGGGATGCTGCCCGCGCCGCTCACCCCGGTGAAGCGGTTATAGCGCGTATAGGTGACCAGGCTGCCGGCGACGTTCAGGTTGATGTCGCCTGCCATCGGCAGATAATATTGCGAATAGGATCCAAAGATCTTGGTGCGCCCGTCGCCCAGCGGATCGAACGAGGCGCCGACGCGTGGTGCCCATTGATTGCCGGATTCGAAGAACGACTTGCCGTTGACGCCCTGGTTGCTGAAGCGGTCGTTGCGCAGGCCAAGATCGAGACGCAGGCGGTTGTCGAGCAGCGACCATTGGTCCTGCAGATAATAGGCCTCGTTGCGGACGTGCGCGACGCCGTTCTGTGCGTAGACGCGGGTGGTGTAATATTGCGTGCCGACCGGCAGACCGATGCGCGCGGCCGAATCGTCAGTGACGGCGTAGATCTTGAACGCGCCGGCGCCGATCGTCTGGAAGGTCTGCGACTGCGTGTCCTTCTCGTGATCATAGCCGATGCGGACATGGTGTGATCCGAACAGATGAAATTGCAGGTCGGCGTCCACACGATAGAATTCGCGCTCGTCATCGGTGCTGCTGAAGGCGTCGGTGACCTTGTTGAGGCCAATCTGGATCCCGGCCGGGTCAGTCCGATAATCGACGACCTGCGGATTGGTGGTGTCGAGCGGCAGGTTGCCCGAGCGCAGCTTGTTGACGCCATACGCGCCCGACAGCGTCAGCCACGGGGTGAAGGTGCCCGTGTAACGGCCGACATAGTTGACGCCGCCTGCCCGCGCGTTGGTGCCGCCGGTCTGGTTGCCGAGCGTGAAGTTGGTGCGATCCCAGTCATAGCTGCGATTGCGGGTATCATTGGTCGTGTCGAAATAGGTGAATTCAAAATGATGGTCGCCGGTGATATAGCCGTCGATCTTGCCGCCCCAGAATGGACTCGTGTTCGTCACGCCCGTCGCGTTGTTCTGGTTGGCCTGCGGCGTCATCGAACGGATGTCGCGCATATTATAGAGTCCGTAGACGAACAGGTGGTCCTTGATGATCGGGCCGCTGGCCTGGAAGATCAGTTCCTTGCGGCTGGCGGTCGCGTGCCGATAATCGGTGGTGCGGGTGGACGGGGCATTGCCGCGCAGGTCGTCCGGCTCCCAGATGCCGGTCACACTGGCATGATATTCGTTCGAGCCCGACTTGGTCGTCGCGACGACATAGCCGCCCGTCGCCCGGCCGAATTCAGCCGGTGCGCCGCCGGTCTTGACCTCGACGGTCTGGTAGAAATCGAAGGGGACCTCGGTCGGCTGGCCGCCAGAGACGAAGTCGGTGACGTTCAGGCCGTTGATGTAGAAGGCATTCTCGGTGAATGCCGCGCCTGCGATCGATACCTGGTTGGCGAAGCCCCCGTTCGAGGGCGACGATCCCTGCACCGTGCCCGGCGTCAGCAGCATCACGTCGCGCAGCGAGCGCCCGATCGGCACGCGCTCGACGATGGATGCGAGATTGATCGTGCTGCCGACGGTGGTGTCCTGGAAGTCGGCGACGCGCTGGCGCGTGCCTGTGACGACGATGTCGCCGTTCTGCCCCGCCGGAACCAGGCGGAAGCTGTTGGCGCCGCCGGTCTCCCGCGTCAGCGCGATGCCGCCCTCGGTATAGGCAATGAAGCCGTCTGCCGTGACGGTGACGTCGTAATTGCCCGGGGTAAGCTGCGGGATGGTGAACGCGCCCGAATCATCGGTCGTCGCCGAGCGGCTGACACCCTTGTCCGACGAGGTGATCTTCACCTGCGCATTGGCGATCGGCGCGCCGTCCACCGACGTCACCCGGCCCGATGCAGCGATATTGGTATAGTCCTGCGCGCTGGCAGGTGGCGCGGCCATTGTAGCGACCGAAGCGGCCGAACCGAGCATCAGCAACGCGCGCAACGATGCGCGCGACGAAAGTCGCGTGAAGCGGAACATCGAATTCCCCCTTTGAGTGATAAAGCCGACAACGCGGTAAAACCGCGTCACGGACGCTCCGTTATGCGGGGGCTGTGGATTTTTTGTGACATTTCTACAGAAAATGCACAAAACCGCTGGCGATACCGATGCTGTGAGGGATCGTGCGGCAATCGGCGGGTTTCAGCGGCCGTGGCAGGCGGCGGGCGGTTATGGCGCGCGTCGAGGCATCACCCGCACGCGTGGCTCACGGTTCGAGCGCTTCGACATTCGCCAGGACGCGCTTGAGCAGCGACACCAGTGTATCGAGTTCCTCGGACGACAAGCCCCTGGTAATGTCGGCATTGCCCTGCCGCAGCACCGCGCGACCGGCCGGCAAGCGTGCGCGCGCTTCGTCCGTCAGCGAAATCAGGCTCGATCGCCTGTCGTGCGGATCGGGCGCACGCGTGACGAGGCCGTCGCGCTCCATCCGGGCGAGCATCTGCGCCATGGTCGGCTGCTCCACCTTCGCCCAGCGGGCCAGTTCCGTCTGCGACAGTCGTTGCCCATCCTTGAGCGCCGTCAGCACCGGCAATTGTGCCGTGGCGAAGCCGAGGCTGCGCAGCCGCGCATCGCCGATGCGCCCCAGTCCGCGCGCGATACGGCTGAAGTAATGGCCGGGATGGCGAAGCGGATCCCAATCGTCATCGATATCAGCCATTGCATAGGTGCCTATGTTAATTTACATAGGTGCCTATGTACAAGGAGACTGACGACATGGCAATGGATCGGATCGCGATCATCGGAGGCGGCCCGGGCGGGCTGATGCTGGCGCGACTGCTGCACCTGGCCGGCCTTGCGCCCGTCGTGTTCGAGCGCGACGCGCACGCCGGGGAACGGCCGCAGGGCGGATCGCTCGACCTGCATGGCGAGACCGGCCAGCGGGCGATGCGGCTGGCGGGCCTGGAAGCCGAGTTCACCGCGGCCGCCCGCCCCGAGGATCAGGGCGACCGGCTCTACGATGTCGACGGCACCTTGCTGTTCGACCGCAACGAGCCCGCCGACGATCGGCCCGAAATCGATCGGACGATCCTGCGTCGGATCCTGCTGGATTCGCTTGCGCCCGGCACCGTACGCTGGGGACGCCGCGTTGTCGGGATCACGCCCGTCGACGGCTGCTATGCGGTGGTCGGCAACGGGTGGCGCGAATGCTTCGACGTGGTGGTCGGCGCCGATGGCGCGTGGTCGCGCGTGCGACCGCTGCTCGGCGATGCCGTGCCAGCCTATGAAGGCGTGACACTGGTCGAACTGGGCTTCGACGCCGAACGGCATCCCGCCATCGACGCGCTGACGGGTAGCGGCAAGCTGTTCGCGGTCGGCGACAATCGGGTTCTGATCACCCAGCGCAACGGGCTGGGCCATATTCGCGGATATGCCGGCCTGCGCCTGGACGAGGCCACGGCGCTGGCCTGGCAGGCGCTGTCGCCCGCGGAATTGCGCGCAGCCCTGCGCGCGGCGTTCGCCGGATGGGCTCCCGCGCTGAAGGAAATGATCGAGACCGGAGAGTTCATCGCGGTCCGTCCGCTCCATGCGCTGCCCATCGGCCACCGCTGGACCAGCCAGCCCGGGCTGACTCTCCTGGGCGATGCGGCGCACCTGATGTCTCCCTTTTCGGGCGAAGGCGTGAATCTCGCGCTCGCCGATGCGGTCGATCTCGCCGAAGCATTGACCGCAGGCCGAAACTGGCGCGCCGTCACCGCATATGAGGAGACGATGGCGGCACGGGCGGCCCTTGCCGCCGAGGGGGCAGCCGAGGGCCTGAACGGCGCCTTTTCGTCCGAGGGGGCCCGGCCGGTCCTCGAGCATTACCGGGCGCGGACGAGCGGGATTTAGCAGCGAAGGTAGCGCTGGAGGCGATCCACGGCGATTCGGCGCTGGCGGAACTGTCGGCGAAGCAGTGGCATTCGCCACACGATGATCGCGGCATGGAAGCGTCCGGCGATCCCAGCTGGCAGAGGCGCTCGACCGGCTCGCATCGTCGGAACCGCTGGCGCCCGGGTTTCGTGCCGGAATCAATCGGCTGATCGAGCGCTCGGCACCCGCCGGCCTGTGCCTCGGCGACCCGTAGCACGGCGCCCGGGCCGGGCCCGGCAACGAGGCTTGTCGTCTGCAAAAGTGGGAAGCTGCCCATGCCGAGCCGTGGGACCGATTGTGGTTTATCCGCGCAGCCGCCGGGAACAACACCGTCTTCAATAGCGCACCCGGCAGATCGCCAGGGGATGCCAGAGGAAATGGAAGAGGATCCCTTGATGGCGGCGATCAGTGCGGAACGTAATGCGGTTGCCGTCGTGGCGACCGAACCCGAGGCACCGTCGTCCGAACAGAATTTCAGGTTCTACGACAACCGCCAGAAATATCTGATGTTCGTCAATACCTGCTCCGAGAAGTGGGTCGTCGCCGAGCGCGTTGCCCGCGAACTCAAGAAATTGAAGCCCGTGCCGCCTGCGGTGCGCTTCTTCGACGCCGGCATGGGCGACGGCACGGTCCTGGCGCGGGTGATGCGCTCGATGCACGAAGCCTATCCGCGCTTTCCCTTCCTCATCGCCGGCAAGGAAATCAGCCTCGAGGACGTCCGCCTGACGCTCGACAAGATGCCCGATCGCTTCTTCGAGCACCCCGAGACGGTGCTGGCGCTGACCAATATTTCTTATGCCGAAGCGCCGAACCTGATGCCGATCAAGCCCGAGGCGCGCGCCGCGATGACCTGGAAGGCCGTGGCGCTCAAGGGCAACACCACCGCCGAGTTCGAGCGCCAGATCCTCGAGCTGCAGCCGTTTCTGGCGCAGAACTGGAAGACCAAGATCTCCGAGAAGACCGGCAGCCTGATCCCCGAGAGGCCGACGACGCTGATCCTCTACCGCGAGGATTGCGCATTCATGCTCGCCGACGTGATCCCGCAACAGGACCAGCCGGTCGCCGACTATGACCTGGTCATCGCCAGCCAGCCGTTCCGCCTGAGCGCCGCGACCGACTTCAAAGCCAAGCGCGTGCTCGCCCCCCTCGCCCGCGCGTTGCGTCCCAATGGCCGGCTGCTCGGCATCCACTCCGCGGGCAACGATCCCGGGCTCGAGATCGTCCAGATCGTCTGGCCGGGCGAGGATCCGTTCACCACCTCGCGCCACGCACTGCTGGAAGCGACCAGGCAGGCAATGGGCGCAGACGCGGGCAATTTCCGCTTCGATGCGCTGCCCAGCTCGGAGGCCCTGTTCCGCTACGAGATGCACACGCTGCCCGACGAGATCGACAGCGAAAGCGCCTCGATCGGCACCTCGACGTTGCTCGCCGCCTGGAATGCCGCGACCTATGTCGCGCAAATCGATGACGAGCGCCTCGGCGAGGCGATGAGCAATCCCCTCTATCTCGAAGCCACCCGCAAGGTGCTGCGCAAGAATGGCGAGCTTTGGTTCAACGACGAGAGCTACGTGATCAGCCGCAATCCGACTGCGGCGTGAACCACCCGAAATATCTATAAAAGGGAGAGCCTGATGGCCCGCGACACCTATCTCTTTACCTCCGAATCGGTCTCCGAAGGCCATCCCGACAAGGTTTCCGACCAGATCAGCGACGCGATTGTCGATCTGTTCCTCGCCAAGGATCCCGAGGCGCGGATCGGGTGCGAGACGCTGACCACGACGCAATTGGTCGTCCTTGCCGGCGAGATTCGCGGCAAGGGGATAATGGACGAAGCCGGCAACTGGGCGCCGGGCGTTCAGGAAGAGGTCGAGCAGACCGTCCGCGATACCGTCCGCAGGATCGGCTATGAGCAGGACGGCTTCCACTGGAAGACTTTACGCTTCGAGAACAAGCTCCACCCGCAATCGGCGCATATCGCCCAAGGCGTGGATGCCAGCGGCAACAAGGACGAAGGCGCCGGCGACCAGGGGATGATGTTCGGCTTCGCCTGCGACGAAACGCCCGATCTGATGCCGGCCACACTCTATTATTCGCACCGCATCCTCCACCGCATGGCCGCCGATCGCCATGCCGGCACGGCGCCGTTCCTCGAGCCCGATGCCAAGAGCCAGGTCACGCTTCGCTTCGAGAACGGCAAGCCGGTCGCGGCGACCGCGATCGTCGTCTCGACCCAGCATGCCAAAGGCTATGACGAAGGCGCCAAGCAGGACGAACTGCATGCCTATGTGAAGACGGTCGTCGCCGACCTGCTGCCGGCGGCGTTGCTCAGCGACGAAACGGCCTATCATATCAACCCGACCGGCAGCTTCGAGATCGGCGGACCCGACGGCGACGCCGGGCTGACCGGCCGCAAGATCATCGTCGACACCTATGGCGGTGCGGCTCCGCACGGCGGCGGCGCCTTCTCGGGCAAGGACCCGACCAAGGTCGACCGCTCGGCGGCGTACATCACGCGCTACCTCGCCAAGAACATCGTCGCCGCCGGCCTCGCCAAGCGCTGCACGATCCAGCTGGCCTATGCGATCGGCGTTTCCAAACCGCTGTCGCTATATGTCGACACGCACGGCACCGGCGTGGTCGGCGACGACAAGATCGAGGCGGCTATCCGGCGCATCGAGAAGCTCGGCGGCATGACCCCGCGCGGCATCCGCACGCATCTCGGCCTGAACAAGCCGATCTATGCGCGCACCGCGGCGTACGGCCATTTCGGCCGCGATCCCGATGGCGACTTCTTCCCGTGGGAGCGCACCGACCTGGTCGACGATCTCAAAGCCGCACTGGCCGCCTGAACCACAATTTTTCGAGGAATAGACTTATGGCCACTGCACCCGCCATCGAGCGCCAGGACTATGTCATTGCGGACATCGGCCTTGCCGATTTCGGCCGCAAGGAGATCAACATCGCGGAGACCGAGATGCCGGGGCTGATGGCGCTGCGCGAGGAGTTCGGCGCGTCGCAGCCGCTGAAGGGCGCGCGCATCACGGGGTCGCTGCACATGACGATCCAGACCGCGGTGCTGATCGAGACGCTGACGGCGCTCGGCGCCGATGTCCGCTGGGCGACCTGCAACATCTTCTCGACCCAGGACCATGCCGCTGCCGCGATCGCCGCGACCGGCGTGCCGGTGTTCGCGGTGAAGGGCGAGAGC
>Ga0255338_1001997_pt1 | contig 33536 bp, 41 predicted proteins | sample MeOH1_35cm_T4_19_FD_203715 | JGI IMG/M metagenome (GOLD analysis project Ga0255338, IMG submission 203715) | Sandy soil microbial communities from University of British Columbia, Vancouver, Canada - MeOH1_35cm_T4_195 | ecosystem: Engineered > Artificial ecosystem > Sand microcosm > Unclassified ... | reverse complement strand
TGAAGATGGTCTCGTAGTGACGCATCTGTCCTCCTTGTGGATGTGAAGCCCCCCACTGGGTTCCGGGGAGCAAGGAAGACGCCCTCCAGCGGAGGACGCGAACAGGTAGTTTCGCGTGGAAAGGGCTTGAGATCAATGGAAAGTCTAGGACACGGGCTCCCAGAACGCCGCCGGATTCACCAGGTTGGCCAAGCCGCCCAGGTCCTCCGCCTGGCCGAGCAGGTCCAGGAACCGGGCGAAGGGGGCGTCCAGCCGGCCGATGGCCTCCCATTCGGGATCCGTCCAGGGCTCCAGCACGAAGTCCACCAGGGGCCGCTGGAAGGGGCCGATGCCCAGGCGGAGGCGCGCGATATCCGTGGTGCCCAGGCACTCGAAGACGGAGCGGAGGCCGTTGTGGCCGCCGGCCGAGCCGTCGAGCCGGAAGCGGCCCGTGCCCAGGGGCAGGTCCTTGTCGTCGTAGAGCAGCACCATGCGCCGGGGATAGAGGCCCGCGGCTTCGGCCTGGGCGCAGGCCTCGCCGGAGAGGTTCATGTAGGTGGCGGGCACCAGGGCCTGGAGCCGGTCCGTGAGCGGGTAGAGCGCGCCCGAGGAAAACCGCTTCGAGGGCGCGGGCGCCAGGTTCCGGTCCGCCAGCCAGCGCTGCAGCATGAGCCGCCCCAGGTTATGGCGCGTGTCCTGGTAATCGGGGCCGGGGTTGCCGAGGGGAACGAGGGTCCACATGATTCTGAAGCTATCAGCTATCAGCTATCAGCTGTCGGCCCTCGGAATAGGCGGCGGGCGCCGTCTGGCGCCCGCTTGCGGCGTGCCGGAAGGGTGCTCAGTGCTGGTGGTGGGGCTCGGGCTTGGCGGGGGCTTCCGCTTCGGCGCCTTCGGCGTGGGCGCTACCGCCAGCCGCGGTGCGATAGACGCCGTCCACGTAGTGGAGGAAGTCCACGTAGGCGGCCACAGCCTTCCGGCCGGTGGCGGGATCGGAGGGCGCCTGGCTTTGGGCGGCGCGGGCCTGCTTGAAGCGGGCCTCGAGGCCCGGCTTGAGGACGCCGTGCATGAGGTCGAACACAGGCTTCAGGTCGCCGGAGGCCAGGGCCTTGTCCGCGGCGGGGATGGCCGGGCCGAAGTCCATGCCGGCGGGCTTGAGGCCCGTGTAGGGGGCGCCTTCGCCGGCCCGGTGGATCCGCACCAGCGTCTCGAAGAAGTAGGCCTCGGCCAGTTCCCGGGCCTCGGGGCCGAGGGCGCCGACCTTGAGGGTGCGCGCGAACGCAGCCCGGATCTGGGCCTCGTCCTCCGCCTTCACCCAGGCGAGGACCGGATTCACGTCGCCCTTGGCCAGGGCCTGCTTGGCGGCGATGACGACGGGACCATCGAGGGCGTCGCAGTGGGCGCCGAGGGGCAGGGCGGACAGGCCGGCGAGGAGGGCCGTCAGCAGGATGGGGAAGGGGCGCTTGAGCATGGGGACTCCAAGGGAGGGTCGCCGGTTCAGCCGGCGGGAGGGGGTTGCAGGATGGCGAGGAGGGTCGCGCAGGTCTCGCCGGCATCGCCGGCCCGGCCCTGCCCGGCGGCCTGCGTGTAGACGAGGTGCATGAGCAGCCCGAAGACCACGGTCAGCAGGGCCTGCGGTGCCAGGTCAGCGCGGATGAGGCCTTCCCGCCGGGCGTCCTCGAGGGCGTCCAGGAGGAAGGCCCGGGTCCGGGCGACCACGGCCCCCAGGCGCGCGGCGGCGGCTTCCGGCAGGGCCATGGCGAACTGTTCAGAGAACATCAGCCGCCCGATGCCCCGGTGGCCCCCCACCACCTTCGCCCGGGCCTGGAGCAGGGCCTGGATGCGCTCCAGGGGAGGGGCCGTCTCCGGCGGGAAGGTACCGAGGATCAGCTCCTCCACCCGCAGGACCACGGCCTCGAGGATCTCATCGCGATTCGCGAAGTGGCGGAACGGGGCGCCGCTGCTCACGCCCAGCTCACCGGCCAGGGCGCTGGTGGTCAGGGCGGCGATGCCCCGGGTCTCGATGATCCGGAGTGCCGCATCCGCAATTTCGGCGCGCTTGGGGGTGAGTTCCAGGGCAGGTCGGGCCATCTCTTGAGTGTAAGTAAGCACTTACTCTTGTCAATCCCCAAAAAAGCGGACGCCGCAAGGCGCCCGCTTTCTGATAGCTGATAGCTGATAGCTGATAGCCGATAGCTGAGAGCTACTTCTTCTCTTCCTTCTTGCCCTTCTTGGCGACTTCAGGTTCCGCGGCGGCGGGAGTGGCGGCGACCTCTTCCTCGGCAGCCTTGCCGCGGACGGAGCAGACCGTCTGGTGGGCATCGCCGATGAAGACGACGTTGGGCATGAGGGCGATCTGCTCGAAGCGGATGCTGTCACCCACGGCCAGGTTGGTCACATCCACGTCGATGTGGGCGGGGATGATGCTGGGCAGGCACTCGAGCTCGATCTCGCGGTGGGCGAAGTCGAGGACGCCGCCCATGCTCTTCACGCCGATGGAGGTGCCGATGAGGCGCACGGGCACCTTCACGCGCACCTTGTGGGTCATGTCCACGCGCATGAAGTCCACATGGCGCAGGCGGCCGGTGATGGGATCGCGCTGCAGGTCCTTGATGATGACGTGGCGCTTGATGTCCGTGCCCTCGCGCTGGAGGAACATCACGGAGTTCATGCCGGCGTCGCTGGCCAGCACGCGGGCCACGGCCTTGGGGCTGATGGCGATGGCGATGGGGGCCTCGTGCAGGCCGTAGACCACGGCCGGGATCATACCGCCCTTCTTGAGGTCGCGGATGGCGGCCTTGCCGAAGGTCTCGCGCTTGGGGACGATCAGGACTTCCTGGGACATGTCTTTCCTCCTACCTGGCGGCTGGCTGCCGCCCTCTCGTTGGGGTGGGTCCGGGCGGACCGCACGGCGTCTCCCCATGGAGGGCCGAACCATCGATTCTGCCTCAAAAGGCCGCGAAAACAAAGGAAGTTCTTGGAGAGGGGCGCTCTATGGCCTGTACCATCACATCGTTACATCCGGGCATCACCCTGCCGCCCAGAGGCCTCCCGTGTTCCATCCCATCCCCCGCCCCGAGGAACTGCTCAACCGCGAGCTGAGCTGGCTGGATTTCAATGCGCGGGTCATGGAGGAGGCCGAGGACTCCACCGTGCCTCTGCTGGAGCGCGTCAAGTTCCTCAGCATCGTCTCGAGCAACTGGGACGAGTTCTTCATGGTGCGGGTGGCCGGCATCTGGCGGCAGATCGACGCCGGCATCAGCCAGCCGGGTCCGGACGGCCTCACGCCCCGCCAGCTGCTGGAGCGGGTGGCCTCGCGGATCCATGCCTATTCCGCCCGGCAGCACGAGCTCTTCCACGCCATCCTCGAGCCCCAGCTGGAGGCCGCGGGCATCCGCATCCTGGATCCCAGGGCCATGGATCGGCAGCAGGAGGCCTTCGTGCTGGACTACTTCGAGCGCAGCCTCCTGCCCCTCATCACGCCCCTGGCCGTGGACACGGGGCATCCCTTCCCCCGCCTGGGCAACCGGGCCCTGGTGCTGGTGGTGGAGCTGGAGCCGGACGAGGACCTGCTGGACGGTGATCTGCCCGCCTCGGAGCTCTCCTTCATCCACGTCCCCACGGGGCTGGCTTCGCGGTTCCTGCGCGTGCCCTCGGCGCCCGGCACCCACGGCTTCGTGATGCTCGAGGATGTGGTGCGGCACCACCTGTCCCGCCTCTTCCTGGGCTACACGGTGAAGAGCTGCCACGCCATCCGGGTGACCCGCGATTCGGATCTGCCGGTGGAGGAGGACCCCTCCGACGACCTGCTCAAGACCGTGGAGGAGAGCCTCCGCGACCGCCGCCGCGGGGCCGTGGTCCGCCTCCAGTACGAGCACGGCCTGTCGGCCAAGGTGCTGGACCTGCTCATCGAGGAGATGGAGTTGAGTCCCGAGGATCTCTATCCGAGCCTCGGACTGACGGCCTTCTCGGACCTGATGCAGCTCTGCGGCCAGCTGGACCTGCCCCACCTCAAGGACACGCCCCTGCCGCCCCTGCCCGTGCCCCAGCTCGACCAGTCCGGCAGCATCTTCGACGCCATCTCACGGAATGACATCCTGCTGCACCACCCGTACCAGAGCTTCGACGACAGCGTGGTGCGGTTCGTGCGCGAGGCCGCGGAAGATCCCAAGGTCCTGGCCATCAAGATGACCCTCTACCGGGTGACGGCGAGCAGCCCCGTGGCGGCGGCCCTGGAGCGCGCGGCGGAACGCGGCAAGCAGGTGGCCGCCATCGTGGAGCTGCGGGCGCGGTTCGACGAGGCGGCCAACATCGCCTGGGCCCGGCGCCTGGAGAAGACCGGCGTGCATGTGGTCTATGGCCTGCCCAACCACAAGATCCACTGCAAGGCCTGCCTCGTGGTGCGCCAGGAGGCGGGCGGCATCAAGCGGTACTGCCACCTGGGTACGGGGAACTACAACGAGCGCACCAGTCGGCTCTATTCGGACCTGGGCCTGCTGACGGCCCGGCCCGAGTTCGGCGAGGACCTCTCGAACCTGTTCAACATGCTCACGGGCTACACCCGCCCGCCCCGATTCCACCAGATCCTGCTGGCCCCCCAGTATCTGAAGAAGGCCCTCAAGGCCCGCATCCAGCGGGAGATCGGCCATGCCCAGAAGGGCCGGCCCGCCCGCATGGTGCTCAAGATGAACGCCCTGGTGGATCCCCAGCTCATCCAGCTGCTCTACGAGGCGAGCCGGGAGGGCGTGAGGGTGGATCTCATCGTGCGGGGCACCTGCTGCCTGCGCCCCGGCGCGCCGGGCCTGTCGGAGAACATCCGGGCCCTGTCCATCCTGGACCGCTTCCTGGAGCACGCCCGCATCTACCACTTCGCCAACGACGGCGAGCCGGAGACGCTGCTCTCCAGCGCCGACCTCATGCCCCGCAACCTCGACCGCCGGGTGGAGCTGGCCTTCCCCCTGGTGGATCCCCTGCTGGCGGCCCAGGTGATGGAGATGGTCGAGCTCCAGCTGCACGACACCCTGAAGGGCCGCGTGCTCGGGCCCGAGGGCGACGTGCTGCGCCGGGGCCTGGATCCCCAGGACCCGCCCCTCCGCAGCCAGCTCCGCATCTACGAGCACACCCTGCTCGCCAGCGGCGTGGGCGCCCTCACCCAGAAGCTGGGGCCGCTCGATCCCGATATTTGATCCGCGCCGGCGCAGGACAATAAAGACATCCACGAATGGCACGAAGGAAGGGCAAAAGGACACGAAGGGAAGGCTGGGCGTTTTCGGAATCGCCTTCGTGTTCTTGTGATTTCATTCGTGTCCTTCGTGGAGATCCTTTTGCATGTTCGAACCTTGATTCTGCCCATGTCAGACTAATGGGCTGGAGACACGCATGACGAAGATCAGCCGCGCCGCCCTGTTCGAAGCCCTGAATGCCTACACGGTTCCCGGAACCAATGCCACGCTCACCACCCTCAAGGCGGTGAAGGGCATCGATGTCACCGAGGGCAAGGTGACGGTGCTGCTCCAGCTCATGGACGCCTACCGGGACCGCGTGGCGGCCATCAAGGAGGCCCTGGAGGGGCTGATCCGCCAGCAGCCCGGGGTCACGGACGTGGACATCGAGATCGGCTGGGAGAAGACGGCCCAGGTGGAGTTCAAGAACCTCATCCCCGGCATCAAGCGCTGCGTGGTGGTGGGCTCGGGCAAGGGCGGCGTGGGCAAGAGCACCGTCACGGTGAACCTCGCCATCGCCATGGCGGAACAGGGCCTCAAGGTGGGCCTGCTGGACTCGGACATCTACGGCCCCTCGATTCCCATGATGCTGGGCCTGAAGGACTCGCCCCTGGGCACGCCGGACGGCCAGATCCTGCCCCTCGAGAAGTTCGGCATCAAGGTCATGTCCATGGGCCTGCTCATCGAGGAGGACCGCCCCGTCATCTGGCGCGGCGCCATGCTCAACAAGGCCCTCCAGCAGTTCCTGAAGGATGTGGCCTGGGGCGATCTCGACGTGCTGCTCATCGACCTGCCGCCGGGCACCGGCGATGTGCAGCTCACCCTCATCCAGAACGCCCAGGTGGACGGCGCCGTCATCGTCAGCACCCCGCAGGATGTGGCCTTCCTTGATGCCAAGAAGGCCATCGGGATGTTCGGCACGGTGAAGGTGCCCGTGCTCGGCATCATCGAGAACATGAGCAGCTTCATCTGCCCCGGCTGCGGGAAGGAGACCCAGATCTTCGGCCACGGCGGCGTGAAGGCCGCGGCCATCCGCATGGAGCTGCCCTTCCTGGGCGAGGTGCCCATCGATCTGGCCATCCGCGAGGGCGGGGACAGCGGCAAGCCCTTCGTGGCGGAGCATCCCCACAGCCCCCAGACCAAGGTCTTCCAGGACATGGCCGAGACCCTCAAGGGCGTGCTGAAGCTCTAAACCACGCGGAAGGCCCGACATCGGGCTATCCTGGAGCATGGCCAAGCCGCAGATCCCCGAGACCCTCGCTCCGGATCTCCTGGAGCGTCTGCGCACGCGCTTCCACCCGTGGCCCCTCATCAGCGGCTGGGGGCTCACCATCGAATCGGTGGCGCCTGGCGTGGCCGTGATGGTGCTCCAGCCCACCAAGGCCGTGATCAACGGCACCCGGGGCACGGTGAACGGCGGCGTGCTGGCCACCATCGCCGACATGGTGAGCGCCCTCGCCCTCAGCACGGCCTTCGACGGGGCCATGCCCTTCGCCACCTCCGACCTCCACATCCGCTACCTGGAGCCCGCCCGGGGCGAGGTGCGCGGCGAGGCCCAGGTGGTGCGGATCTCCGGCCGCAGCGGCATCCTCGCCTGCAGGCTCACCTGCGGCGAGCACCTGGTGGCCCACAGCACCGCCAACTTCGCCATCAAGCCCGGCATCGGCGGCTGAGTTGAAGGCCGGGGCGCCGTTTCCCGAGGCGCGGGACGCGCGGCAGGACGGCCCGATCCGGCGCCTGCGCTACACCCTGGCCCTGCTGGTGGCGGTCATCGTCTGCGGCGGCCTGGGCTACCACTGGCTGTCCCACCTCAATCCCCTCGACAGCCTCTACATGGCCATCACCACCCTGTTCACCGTGGGTTTCCGCGAGCTGGGGGACGTGAACGCCCAGACCAAGCTCTTCACGATCTTCTACCTGGTCGTGGGCCTGGGCGTGGCCACCTATGCCATCTCGAACCTGACCGCCCTGCTCCTGGAGGGGGACCTCAAGGGCTACATCATGGAGCGCCGCATGCAGAAACGGCTGGATGACCTGAAGGACCACATCATCGTCTGCGGCTTCGGGAAGATGGGCTTCCAGGCCGCCTGGGAGCTGAAGAAGGCCGGCATCCCCTTCGTCATCATCGAGCAGGACGAGACCAAAGGCCGCAGCCCCCGCTTCGCCGGGGAGCTGATCCTCTACGGCAACGCCATGGAGGAACTTGTGCTGGAGCGCGCCGGCATCCGCTCGGCCCGGGGTCTCATCACGGCCCTCACCACCGACGCCGACAACGTGCTGGTGACGCTCACCGTGAAGCAGCTGCGCCCCGACCTGCCCGTGGTGGCCCGCAGCGCCAAGCTGGGCACCGAGCGCCAGCTCAGGGCCGCGGGGGCCGACCACATCGTGAGCCCCTACGAGATCGGCGGCCGCCGCATGGCCGGCCTGCTGCTCAAGCCCGAGATGATGAACTTCTTCGACATCGTGCTCCAGCAGGAGCAGTTCGAGCTGGGCCTGGAGCGCATCGCCATCGCGCCGGGATCCGCCCTGGTGGGCCAGACCATGCGGGAGGCCCGCCTGCGCCACGCCACGGGCTCGCTGCTGGTGGGCCTGGTCCATCCCGGCTCGAGATTGCAGTTCAACCCCTCCGGCGAAGAGCGCTTCCAGGCCGGGGACGAGCTGCTGGTGATGGGCCCCTCGGACGCGCTGGAGACCCTCACGCGGCTGGCCAAGGGCTGAGGCCTTGGAAGGGCACGCCCGCCTCCTGCTGGACCTGGCCACGGTGCTGGGCGTTGCGGCGCTGACCTCGGTGCTGTTCCAGAAGCTGAAGCAGCCCGCGGTCCTGGGCTACCTCCTGGCGGGCATGATCGTGGGCCCCCATGTGCCCGTGCCGCTGGTGGCGGACCTGGGCAACGTGCGGCTCATGGGCGAGCTGGGCGTCATCCTGCTGATGTTCACCATCGGCCTGGAGTTCAGCCTGCCGAAGCTGTTCCATGCGGGTCCGCCCGCCCTGCTCACGGGCACCCTCCAGGTGGGCACCCAGCTGGTGGCAGGGTTCCTGGTGGCGCGGCTGCTGGGATGGACCCCGCTGGAGAGCGCCTTCTTCGGCGCCAGCCTGGCCATCGCCTCCACCATGATCCTCGCCAAGCTCTTCGACGAGCGGGGCATCCGGGGCCCGCTGAAGGAGACCGTGCTGGGCGTCCTCCTGGTGGAGGACCTCCATGCGGTGCTGCTGCTGGCGGCCCTCACGGCGGCGGCCTCCCTCGGCGGCCCCAGCGCCGGGGCCATCGCGGGCACGCTGCTGAAGCTGGCGGTGTTCCTCGCGGTGCTGGTGGGGGTGGGGCGGCTGGTGGTGCCCCGCGCCGTGCGCTGGGTGGCGGACCATGCCCGGGACGAGGTGCTGCTGGTGGTGGCGGCGGGGCTCTGCTTCGGGTTGGCCCAGCTGGCAGCCTGGGCGGGCTTCTCCGTGGCCATGGGGGCTTTCGTCGCCGGCATGCTGATCTGCGAATCGGGCCGGGGCCGCAAGGTGGAGCACCTGGTCCATCCCCTGCGGGACCTCTTCGCAGCCATGTTCTTCGTGGCGGTGGGCATGCTGATGGAACCCGGCGTCGTGGTGCGCGACTGGCGCCTGGTGCTGCTCTTCTCCGCCCTGGTCATCCTCGTGAACGCGGTCTCCGTCACCGTGGGCGCCACGCTGGCGGGCCTGCCCCTGGCCCTCGGCGTGCGGGCCGGGCTCGCCCTCGGCCAGGTGGGGGAGTTCGGGTTCATCCTCCTCAGTGCCGGCATCGGCCTCGGCGTGGTGGATCCCTCCCGCTATGCGCTCCTGGCGGCCATCTGTGTGACCACCGCCCTGACCACGCCGGCCCTGCTGTCCGCCGGGGAGCCCGCGGCCCGCCTCGTGGAGCGGCACCTGCCCGCGGCCCTGAAGACCTACCTGGGCCTCTACCAGTCCTGGGCCGCGGCCCTGCGGGCGCCGGCTCTCCGCAAGGCCCCGGGCGCCGCGGCGCGGCGGACCTTCCTGCGCCTGCTGCTGGATGCCATCCTCATCGGCCTGGTGGGCGCCCTCGCGCCGCGGGTGATGCGGCTGGGCGCGGCGTGGCTGGAAGGGCGGGGCACCCTCGGACACACCCTGGCCCAGGGGGCCGTGCTCCTGGCGGCGGCGAGCCTGGTGGCCCTGCTGGTGGGCCGGATGCTTCGCCGCAGCCGGGTCCTGGCGGAGCGCCTGCTGGACCTGCCGGGCCCCGGCGGGCTCGGCACCCGGCCCGATACCCGCCGGGCCTTCCGCACGGGCCTGCGCCTTGGCGTGCTCCTGCTCACGGGCCTGCCCGTGCTGGCCGCCGTGCTGGCCCTCATCCCCCTGGCCTCCCTGGGGGCCCTGGGCGCCGCCGCGGCCCTGGCCGTCCCCCTGCTGATCTGGCGCCGGGCCCGGGGCCTCCAGAAGGACCTGGCGGCGGGCGCCGAGTGGATGGGCGAGGACGCTCGGGATCCCTGGGGTGCGCCCGAGCTCGCCGGCGCTGCTCCGGCCGGGGGCTGGCGCACCCTCCGCATCGGCCCCCGCTGCCCCTCCCTGGGGCGCAGCCTGGGGGACCTGGACCTGCCCGGCGGGTCCGGCGTGGCCCTGGTGGCCCTGCTGCGGGAGGGCCACCTCCTGGAGCCGCGGCCCGAGGCCCAGCTTCAGCCCGGAGACCTGCTGGCCCTGAGCGGCCCGGCCTCGGCCCTGGATCAGGCCGAGGCCCTGCTGGGCCGTGAGGCGGGGGGCGGACCCCAGGCCGGCTGACTGGGATCAGCGCGGCGCGGAGGGGTTCACGGCGCCGGTGATGGGCAGGGTCGCCCGGCCGTGCGGCAGCCGGGCCGGCATCTCCGCCAGCTCCCAGGCGGTGACGGCCATGGCCTGGGCCCCCTGCACCAGCTGGTCCGGCACCAGGTGGTCCGGGTAGTCCATCTGGCTGTGGTGGGTGCCGAGGAAGTAGTCCACGGGTTCCTGGATGGCGGCGAAGGCGGGGACGCCGGCCCGGTCAAAGGGGGCATGGTCCGTGCTGCCCATGACGCGGAGGGAGAGTTCCTTCACGCCCAGGTCGTTCAGGGGGGCGATGGCCTGGGCCATGAGGCGACGACAGTTCTCGCGCCCCTGCAGGGTGAAGCCCTGCACCATGCCCGTGCCCATGTCATCGACCAGCACGGCCTGGATGGCGTCCAGCTCGGCCTTGTGAGCCTCGACATAGGCGCGGGAGCCCAGCAGGCCCTGCTCCTCGCCGCTCCAGAGGATCACCCGCAGGGTCCGGCGGGGCTTGAGGCCCGTGGCCTGGAAGGCGCGCAGCACCTCCAGGGCGACGGAGCTGCCCGTGGCGTTGTCCGTGGCGCCGGTGCCCAGGTCCCAGCTGTCCAGGTGCCCGCCCACGATGACCACTTCGCCGGGCTGCTCCCGGCCGGAGATCTCGCCCACCACGTTGTAGGCCTGGACCGGCGCCGCCGAGAAGCTGCCGCCCAGGGACAATTCCAGCTTCACCGGCTCCTTCCGGGCCACCAGGCGCAGCAACATCCGGTAGGGCTCCTGGGGTGCATAGGCCGCGGGGAGCGCGGCCTTCTTCGGATCGCGTCCGGCGCCTCCGCTGGTGAAGCTGAGGCCGTTCTTCCGGCCCGACATGGACAGGGTGGCCAGGGCGCCCTCGTCGAGGAGGAACTGCGTCATGGCCGCCTGTTCCGCCTGGTAGGTCTCGAACCCGCCGCCGCGGCGGGGCAGGGGCAGACGCTTGTCGTCGGGGTTGGTGCGCAGCAGGATCCGGCCCTTCAGCTGCCCCTTGAAGGTCTTCAGCTCTTCCAGGTTCCGGGCGTCCACCAGGAGCAGGTCTCCCTTCACGGCGCCCTTGGTCCCCGGGGTCCAGGCCAGCTGGTCCACCCGGAAGCGGAGGCCGTTGTGGGTGAGGAGGCGGGCGCTGTCCACCCCGCGCGTCCAGGCCAGGCCGAAGTCGTAGGCCTCCTCATGGACGTTCACCGCGCCGAGCCGCTTCATCTCGGCCATGGCCCAGGCCTGGGCCTGCCGCAGCTGTTCCGAGCCCGTGAGGCGGGGGCCGATCAGGTCGCACAGGTACTCCACCCGGGCGACCACCTCGGCGTGCTCTTTGATCTCGCGCAGCAGCTTGCCGGCGGGGGTGTCCGGGTAGTCCTTCAGCACCGGCACGGGCGAAGGGGCCGGTGGAGCGGCCACAAAGGGCGACTGGGCCTGGAGGAGGGCGGCCAGGGTCAGCCCGAACAGGGCGGCGGGAATCCGCGGCATGGGAACTCCTGATGGGAAGGCTGGGTCCAGAAAACATCAAAAAACGAGGTATGGCAAGCCGGGAGTCCGACGGTATGATGACGATGTTTCGGGAAATAGCGAAATGACCTCAGACCCCCTCCGTCCCCTCGTGGACACCCTCAAGACCCTGGCCCATCCCGTGCGCCTGCGCATCCTCGCGCTGCTGCACGCGGGGGAGCTCTGCGTCTGCGAGGTGGCCGAGGTGCTGGGCCTGGCGCCCTCCACCGTGTCCGAGCACCTCACGGGTCTGCGCCGGACGGGCCTGGTGCGGGAATGGAAGGTGGGCCGCTGGGTCCATGTGGCCCTCTCCGACGAGGCCTCCGTCCGCCCCCTGCTGGAGGCCCTGTGGCCCCTCATGGCCGGGGCCGAGGCCGAGCTTTCCCGCGACCGCGCCCAGGCCCGCGCCCTGCGCTGCGACACCTGCGATCCCGTCGCCTGTCCCCCCTCACGCAGTTCCAAGGAGCACGCATGACCGCCCAGACCCAGGCCCAGCCTGAAACCCCGACCGGGACCGAAACCACCGGCCTCAGCGAGATCACCCTCAACCTCATCGCCCTGGGCGCCGCCATCGGCTCCAATGCCGAGCGGGCCTTCCGCGCCCACCAGAGCCGCCTGGAAGAGCTGGGCGTGGCCAAGGAGGACATGATCGAGGCCGTGAACATGGCCCTGCGCGTGAAGGGTGACCCCCATTCCCAGATCATGGCCCTGGCCCAGACCGCCCTGGTGGGCGAGAGCGCCGGCGGCTGCTGCGGTGGCGCCTGCGCCTGCGAGGAAGCCGGCGGCCAGAAGGGCGACTGCGGCGACGACTGCGACTGCAAGTAGGAGGCACCATGTCCACGGGCCGGCTGTCCTTCCTTGATCGCTTCCTGACCCTGTGGATCTTCCTGGCCATGGGGCTCGGCGTGCTGCTGGGCTTCGCCGTGCCCGGCTTCAACCGCGCCATCAACGCCTGGAACGTGGGCACCACCAGCGTGCCCCTGGCGGCCGGCCTGATCCTCATGATGTATCCGCCCCTGGCGAAGGTGAAGTACGAGGAGCTGCACCTCGTCTTCCGGAACAAGAAGGTGCTGGGCCTGTCGCTCCTCCAGAACTGGATCATCGGGCCCCTGCTCATGTTCGGGCTGGCCGTGCTGTTCCTGCGGGACAAGCCCGAGTACATGATCGGTCTCATCCTCATCGGTCTGGCCCGCTGCATCGCCATGGTCATCGTGTGGAACGACCTGGCCAAGGGCGACACCGAGTACTGCGCGGGCCTGGTGGCCTTCAACTCCATCTTCCAGGTGCTCTTCTTCAGCGTGTACGCCTGGTTCTTCGCCACGGTGCTGCCCGCCAAGCTGGGCCTCCAGGGCGCAGTGGTGAACATCACCATCGGGCAAATCGCCGAGAGCGTCTTCATCTACCTGGGCATTCCCTTCATCGCGGGCTTCCTCACGCGGTTCATCCTCGGGAAGCTCAAGGGCCTGGACTGGTACCACCGGGTCTTCGTGCCGAAGATCAGCCCGCTGACGCTGATCGCGCTGCTCTTCACCATCGTGGTGATGTTCAGCCTCAAGGGCGACACCATCGTGAAGCTACCCTTCGATGTCATCCGCATCGCCATCCCGCTGCTCATCTACTTCGTGGTGATGTTCCTGGTGAGCTTCTGGCTGTCCAAGAAGGCCGGCGCGACTTACCCGCAGAGCGCCACCCTGAGCTTCACGGCCGCCAGCAACAACTTCGAGCTGGCCATCGCCGTGGCCGTGGCCACCTTCGGCATCGCCCACGGCGCAGCCTTCGCGGCGGTCATCGGGCCCCTGGTGGAGGTGCCCGTGCTCATCAGCCTCGTCGGCGTGGCCTTCTGGCTGAAGCGGAAGTGGTTCCCCGAGGCATCGGAGGATGTCGCCAGCGCCGGCAGCTGTCCCGCGGTGGATCCCGCCAAGAGGTAGGCCATGGGCATCTTCGACGGCAAGGGCATGGTGATCCAGGGGCTGCGCTTCCTGGCGCCGAAGGACGCGCTGGCCGCGCTGAAGGAGGGCGCGGTCCTGGTGGACCTCCGCCTCGATGAGCTGGCGGAGATGAAGGCCTTCAAAGTGCCCGAGACGATCCGCATCCCCCATGAGGAGTTGCCCGGCCTGCTCGCCGAGCTGCCCGCGGACCGTCCCCTGCTGCTGGCCGACAGCACGGGCGTCTACACCAAGGAGGCCGCACGCCTCCTGCTGGACCACGGCTTCGCCCAGGTGGCCTGTCTCAACGGGGGGATGCTCCTCTGGGACCAGGAGGGCTTCCCCGTGGTCACCGACGCCGCCGCCCTCCTCCACGGCGAGTGCCCCTGCGTCCTGCGCCCCCGGAAGGGCCGCCGATGATCCGCCCCGTGACCGCCGCCGACGCCCCGGCCCTGGCCGCCATCTACAACCCCTACATCCGGGACACCACCATCACCTTCGAGGAAGACCCGGTGACGGCGGAGGAGATGGCCGCCCGCATCGCCAGGGTGACGGAAGGCTATCCCTGGCTGGTGTGGGAAGAGGAGGGCCGTGTGCTGGCCTACGCCTACAGCTCCGTCTGGCGGGCCCGCCCGGCCTACCGGTACTCCACGGAGACGGCCATCTACCTGGCCATGGACCAACAGGGGAAGGGCATCGGCACGGCGCTGTACCGGGCCCTGCTGGACGAGCTGCGGACCCGGGGCTTCCACTTGGTCCTGGGCGGCGTGGCCCTGCCGAACGAAGCCAGCGTGCGCCTGCACGAACGGCTGGGCTTCAAGAAGGCCGGCCACATGCGGGAGGCAGGCCGCAAGTTCGACCGCTGGATCGATGTGGGCTTCTGGGAGCTGCTCTTGTGAGTGACGTCCATGTTGGAAAAGAAAAAGAACACCACCAAGACACCAAGAAAGACAAAAGCAGTTCTTCTCGGTATCCGCGCTGCGGATACGCGAGACAAACAGAACCTTGGTGTCTTGGTGGTGAGCCCTTTCTCTTGAGCTGAACGGAGCATTCGTGACCTCCATCCTCTTCCTCTGTGTGGCCAACAGCGCCCGGTCCCAGCTGGGCGAGGGCCTGGCGCGCCAGCTTTTCCCGGGCTTCCGCATCCAGAGCGCCGGCAGCCGGCCCAGTCGCGTGAACCCCCATGCCATCGAGGCCCTGGCGGAGCGCGGCATCGACGCCTCGACGCACACCTCCAAGCCCGTGTCGGACATCGATCCCGCCTCCGTGGATCTGGTCATCACCCTCTGCGCCGAGGAAGTCTGCCCCGCCTTCCTGGGCAAGGCGGAGCGCCTGCACTGGCCCATCCCCGACCCCGCCAGTGAGGATCCGACCCTCACGACCGAGGACCTTCGCGCCCGCTTCCGTGCCGCCCGGGACGAGGTCGCCCGCCGCCTGGAGGCGCTGGGCCGTGACCGGGGCTGGATCGCATGAATTTCGAAAAAAATCGAAATTAGGCCTTGCCTTCTATTTCGACAATTCTAGAATTAAGTCAGGAGGAGACCATGACCGGGCGTGTGGAACAGGCGGCAGAACGGCTGAAGGCCCTCGGGCACCCCGTCCGCCTGGCCATCCTGCGCCGTCTGGTGCAGGGCCCCGAGGCGGGGACGCCCGCCGGAGAGCTGCAGTCGCGTCTGGACATCCCGGCCTCCACCCTCAGCCATCATCTGGCCACCCTCGCCGACGCCGGTCTGGTGCTGGTGGCCCGGGAAGGCACCACGCTCCGCTACCGCGCCGACTACGGCACGCTGCGGGCGCTGACCGAGTACCTCTGGCAGGACTGCTGCGCCGGTGGCGCAGTGGACGACCCTCAACCTTCGCCCTGCTGCCGCAGGGACTGACCTTCCATCGTCCTGGGACGTGGATGCCTCCGGTGTCCTGGGAAACCTCCATCTGAAAGGCCCCGCCATGGAACCCGAAACCCTCAAATCCGCCGTCCGCGATCGCTACGCCGGCTTCGTGACCAATTCCCTCCGGGGGTCCCTCGCTGCGCGAACACCCCCGGACCCCCAGGCCGAGCCGCAGCCAAGCTGCTGCTCGACCCCTTCCTCCTGCTGTGGAAATACCGCTGCGAGCCTGGACAGGGGGTACGACGCCACTGACTTGGCCGCCGTGCCCGAGGGCGCCAACCTGGGCCTGGGCTGCGGCAACCCCGTGGCCATGGCCGCCCTGAAGCCCGGCGAGACCGTGCTGGATCTGGGCTCCGGCGCGGGCTTCGACGCCTTCCTTGCCGCCCAGCGCGTGGGCCCCGAGGGCCGCGTCATCGGCGTGGACATGACGCCGGAGATGATCGCCCGGGCCACGTCCCTGGCCCGGAAACACGGCTACGGGAACGTCGAGTTCCGTCAGGGCGACATCGAAGCCCTGCCCGTGGACGACGCCAGCGTGGACGTGATCCTCTCCAACTGCGTGGTGAACCTCGCCCCGGACAAGGCCAAGGTCTTCCGCGAGGCCTTCCGCGTGCTGAAGCCCGGCGGCCGCGTCCATGTCTCCGATCTGGTGCTGGCCCGGCCCCTGCCCGAGGCCCTGCTTCAGGACATGGATGCCTACGCCGCCTGCATCTCCGGCGCGATGCTGAAGGACGACTACCTGGCCGCCATCCGCGCCGCGGGCTTCCAGGGCGTGGCTGTGGCTTCTGAGCGGCACTTTGGCCTGGCGGAGCTCTCGCCGGAATTGATGGAGCTGGCGAAGCAGCGCTACCCGGGCATGAGCCCGGAGGAACTGGAACGCCTGGCCAGCTCGGTCATCAGCGTCCAGGTGGAGGCCACCAAGGTCGTGAAGGCGGCGGATCAGGCCTGCTGCGCACCTGGCTGCTGCGGGTGAGAGTGCCATGACGGATGCTTCGAAAAGCTGCGCTTGTGCCGCGCCAACGCCCGCTCCGGGCGGTGGTTTCTGGAAATCGGGAGGGTGGCTGCTGGCCGCCCTCCCGGCCTGGATCGCGCTCTACCTGATCCTCCAGCCCATCGCCGGCTGGCTGGCCTTCCGGGCGCTGGGCCTGGCCCCGGGCAGCCGCCTGGGCGAGGCCGTGGCCTTCTTCGTCTTCGAAGCCCCCAAGGTGCTGATGCTCCTCGGGGCCGTGGTGCTGGGCGTCAGCTTCGTGCAGACCTTCCTCAGCCCCGAACGCACCCGCGACCTGCTGGCCAGGCGCACCGGGGCCTGGAGCAACCTGCTGGCCTCGCTGCTGGGCATCGCCACGCCCTTCTGCTCCTGCTCCGCGGTGCCGCTCTTCATCGGCTTCGTACGGGTGGGGGTGCCCCTCGGCGCCACGTTCAGCTTCCTGGTGTCGGCCCCCATGGTGAACGAAGTGGCGCTGTTCCTGTTGTTCGGCCTCTTCGGCTGGAAGATCGCGCTTCTCTACACCGTGACGGGCGTGGCGGTGGCCTTCGTCTCGGGCTGGATCCTCGGGAAGCTCCGCATGGAGCGCCACCTGGAGCCCTGGATCCTGGAGATCCCCTTCGAGGCGTCCAAGGCCTCCGACGCCCCCATGGGATTCGCCGCGCGCCTGGAGCTGGCCGTCCAGGCGACGAAGGACATCGTGGGGAAGGTGTGGATCTACGTCCTCATGGGCATCGGCGTCGGCGCCTTCCTCCACGGCTATGTGCCCGCCGAGCTGATGGCCCGCGTCATGGGCAAGTCCGCCTGGTGGAGCGTGCCCCTGGCGGTCCTTATCGGCGTGCCTCTGTATTCCAACGCCGCCGGCATCATCCCCATCGTGCAGGTGCTGCTGGCCAAGGGCGCGGCCCTGGGCACGGCCCTGGCCTTCATGATGGCGGTCACGGGCCTGTCGCTGCCGGAAACGGTCATCCTCCGCAAGGTGCTCAAGCCCCGGCTCCTGGCGGTTTTCCTGGGTGTGGTGGCCGCGGGCATCGTGTTCGTCGGGTTCTTGTTCAACCTCGTGATGTAGGAGAGGCCATGAAGATCGAAGTGCTGGGCAGCGGCTGCGCCAAGTGCAAGCTGCTGGCGGAACGGGCCGAGGAGGCCGCCAAGGGGCTGGGCGTGGACTTCACGCTGGTCAAAGTCACGGAGTACCCGGACATCGTGGCCCGGGGCGTGATGTCCACGCCGGGTCTGGTGGTGGATGGCGTGGTGAAAAGCCAGGGCCACGTGCCCACGGTGGCGGCCATCCGCGACCTGCTGCGGTAGGATTGCCCCACACCACGAAGGAATCCCATGCGCATCGGCATCCTGGGTTATGGCCGCTTCGGGAGGGCGCTGGGCACGCTTCTCCACGAGGCCGGCCATGGCTATCGGGCGTGGGATCCGGCGGCGGAGATTCCTGCCGAACGCTTGGTGGGTGGGCTCCCGGAGCTGGCGGAGACCTCCGAGACCCTGGTGCTGGCGGTACCCATCGCCGCCCAGGCCGCGGCCCTGGCGAGCCTGCGACCCCACCTCCGGCCGGACCAGCTGGTCTTCGACGTGGGCAGCGTGAAGTCGGGCCCCTGCGCGCTGATGGACGCCCAGCTGGGAGCGGCCATCCCCCATGCGGGGACGCATCCCCTCTTCGGTCCCGTGAGCCTGGCCCGCGCGGAGCGGCCTTTGCGTGTGGTGCTCTGCCCCTCGGCCCGCCATCCCGCCGCCGCCGACCAGGTGCAGGCCCTGTTCGAGAGCCTGGGCTGCGAGGTGCTGCGCCAGAGCCCCGAGGACCACGACCGGGTCATGGCCACCACTCACGCCCTCACCTTCTTCATCGCCAAGGGCCTGCTGGCCGTGGGCGCCGGGGCCGAGCTGCCCTTCACGCCGCCCTCCTTCCACGCCATCGCCCGCACGCTGGAGTCCGTGCGCGAGGATGCGGGCCACCTCTTCGCCGCCCTCCAGAACCAGAACCCCTTTGCCGCCGGGGCCCGGGAGGGCCTGCTGGAAGCCCTCTCCGCCATCCATCAGAGCCTGGCGGAAGCCGTAGCGGACGGTGCGGACGAGCAGCAGCTGGCCATCCCCAGCCTGGGGGAGCGGTCCCCGGTCCTCCGGGAGACCCGCGACCACATCGACGCCCTGGACCAGGAACTGGTGGCCCTCCTGGCCCGCCGCACGGAGCTGGTGCTCCGCGCCGGCCGCGCCAAGGCCGAGCTGGGCCTTCCCGTGCACGACCCTGACCGCGAAGCCTCGCAGCTCCAGGCCCGCCGCGCCTGGGCCCAGGAGGCCCACCTGGACATGCAGGGCGTGGAGGACGTGTTCCGCGCCGTCCTGCGCGCCTCACGCGCCGCCCAGGGACGCTAGGGCATCAGAAGGGCAGGTCCAGCGCCTTGCAGAGGAAGGCCACCAGTGGGGAGGCCTGCCGGCAGGCGGCAGCCACCTGGTCGACGAAATCGGGCGCCAGCACCTGGGCGTTTGTGAAGCCGACGGAGGTGTAGAAGTCCTTGAGCTTGAGGTCCTCCGCGCAGGGGTGGGCGGGAGCGAAGCCCTGGGGGACCCGCTTGAGCGCCTCGCCTTCGATCTCCAGACCGGACTTCCGGAGGGCTTTCCACGCCGCAGGCTTGGCGGCGATGGCCTGGCGGACCTTGAACAGCGCATCGGGGTCCGGGTGCCAGAGCCCGCCGCCCGCGAAGCTGCCGCCGGGCTCCAGGTGGAGGTAGAAGCCGGGTCCGTGAACGCCGCCGGCCTGCATGGTCCGGTGGGGGAAGTGGGCCGCGATGTGAGTCTTGTAGGGCGTCTTGTCCTTGGCGAAGCGCGTGTCGCGGTAGATCCGGAACATGGACCCGCCCGAGGGCCGCGGATCGGCGATGAAGTGGCGGCTGAGGGAGGCCAGCGGACCGCTGAAGGCGGCGATGAGCCGCAGCATGGGCTCCCGGGCCTCGGCCTCGTACCGCGCCTTGTTCTCGCTGAACCACTCCCGGTCGTTCTGGGCTTTCAGGTCCTTCAAGAACCGGAACAGGCTGGGCCCCAGCGGGTTCTCAGCTCCAGAGGAAGTCGTCTTCGCAGCCACGTCGCCTCCTGCGGGTGCCTCCAGGGTAGGACGGATCCTGCGCGCCTTGTGGTCCTTCGTGGGTGTGTGCGCGGGCGAGGAAACGACAAAGAACACCACCAAGACACCAAGACACCAAGAAAAGCAAAAGCCCTTCTTGGTGTCTTGGTGTCTTGGTGGTGAGTCAGTTGTTTTTATTTACTTGCCGAAGCGCTTGGAGACCTCGCTCCACTTGATGTTCTCGACAACGGGGCCCCCTCTGCGAGCCAGAGGCGAGCAGGAGGATGCGCCTTGATGGCGCATCCGATCGGGGGGTAGTCCTCGCGTCGAGGTACTTCGCGCGGGCGGTGCCAGCGGGGCCCCGTCCGTGAAGCCGAGTGAAGCGAAAGCTGAACGGGAGCAGGCCCCATGCGGGGCCTGCGATCCGGGGGGTCCACCATGGAGGCTCCGCCTCCGCGAGCCCGAAGGGCGAGTGGGAGCACAGCGCGGGTGCGCTGTGCGTCAGGCGGAGGGGTGCGACCGGAAGAAAAAAGGCGGGCCCCCAAAGGGGGCCCCACCATGAGCACGCGTTGCGAGGCGCCGAGGCGCCCGCGCTCTCCTTACTTGCCGAAGCGCTTGGAGACTTCGCTCCACTTGATGTTCTCGACGAACGCGTCGAGGTACTTCGCGCGGGCGGTGCCGTAATCGACCATGAACGCGTGCTCCCACGAGTCCAGCACCACGAGCAGGTCCTGCTCGATGGGCAGGCCCAGGTGGTGCTCGGCCACGAAGTAGGTGTGCAGCTTGCCGTCGCGGCGGTTGCGGGTGAGCACGGCCCAGCCGGGGCCGCCCATGGCGGTGGCCTTGAGGTCGGCGATGACCTTGTCCTTGCCGCCCACGGCGTCCAGGGCGGCCTTGAGGCCGGCGCTGATGTCGCTGTCGGCGCCCAGGTTTTCGAAGTAGAGCTCGTGCAGGAAGGAGCCGTTGAAGGCCACGGCCTCGCGGCGCTTCAGCTCGCTGTAATCGTTGTAGGAGTAGTTGGGCTTGGTGTTGTCGGCGGTCGCCAGCCGCTCCTCGATCTCGTTCAGCTTGGTGACGTAGCCCTTGTAGAGGCCGAAGTGCTGATCCAGCTGGGAGTCGCTGAGCCCTTTCAGGGCGCCGCCCTTCAGGTGGTCATAGTTCTTCGCGGTGTAGGCCATGGCATCTCCTTGGCTGCGCTGAGCGCGGATGATTAGTTTACTGAAAAAGTCGGAAATTGGATGAAACAGGCCTAATGTTCAGGCCAGGGTCCGCTATCAGCCCAGCATCTCACGCAGGAACCACGCCTCTTTCTGGTGCACCTGCACGAAGCGGGTCAGCAGGTCGGCGGTGCCGGGATCGCCGGCGCCGTTGGCCAGCTCGATGCCCTCGTGCATGAGCGACACCACGGCCTCCTCGTTGGCCAGGGCCTCCTTCAGCATGGCTTCGGGATCCAGGCGGGCGGCGGGATTGGAGATGGCCGCCTTGGTCTGGGCCTCGATCTGGGCGGGGGCGTGGATCGGCGTGCCGCCCACCATGCGGATGCGCTCCGCCAGCTCGTCCACGGTGCCGTCCGCGGCGGCGTAGAGATCCTCGAAGCGCAGGTGGTAGTCGCGGAAGTGGGGGCCGGTGACGGTCCAGTGGTAGCGCTTGGCATTCAGGGCCAGCACGAAGGCGGTGGCCAGCTCGGTGTTCAGGTGGTCGACGACGGAACGGTTCACGGGTCTCTCCTCAGGAAGGCCAGGCCGCCCAGGCGGCCGGCGCGGGCCAGCGGCCGGGGGCTTCGGCGTGGTTGGAGACGAGGGCGGCGATGGCGCAGCCGTCCGGGATCAGGTAGCGCAGGGCCAGCACCGAGGGCAGGCGGTCGTCCGGCCCGGCGGTGCCGCGGTCCACGGCAGGCGCCACCAGGGAGCCATCCGACAGCTCCAGCCGCAGCTGGTCCGGAAAGGTGTGGAGGAGCGCCAGGCGGCGGTCCCGCACCTCGTCCGGAAAGCCAAGCATCAGCGTGGCGGCCACGCTGCGGGCCGCGCCCTCGCGCCGGGGCGCCAGCACGGCGAAGGAGGCGCGGGCTTCGGCCAGCTCGTCCGCCTCCACGGTGTCCGGCGTCTTGCCCTCGGCCCAGAGCGTTTCGAGGATCTGGTCCTCCACGCTCTCCGCCGTCTCGGGCTGGAAGCTGATGCCCTCCGCCAGCTCCAGCCGCAGGGCCGCCTGGCGCGCCAGGAAGGCCTGGCGGGCCTGGAAGCGGGCGCGCTCGGTGGCGGGATCGAAGGCGAGCGTCATGAATACCTCGTGCTAAACGGCGTGGGAAAGGGGCCATGAAAACCACTCACGCAGAGGGTCGCGGAGGCTACGGAGGATGCGGAGAAGGGGTTCTGTCGGCAGGCTTTTCTCCGGGGTCTCCGCCATCTCCGCGCCCCTCTGCGTGGGTCTTTGCTCAGACATGCTTCGCGATGTCGGCCGCGGGCTCGGCGAAGGCGGGCTTGGCGCCGGCCTGCAGCTTGGTGAGGGCTTCCTGGAAGCGGCCGGCGTGGAAGCGCTCCACCTTGGCCAGGGTCTCGAACCAGGCCGCGATCTCGGTGTAGCCCTCTTCCTTGGCCACGCGGGTGAACTCGGGATACATGTCCGTGTATTCGTAGGTCTCGCCAGCCACCGCGGACTTCAGGTTGGTGAGGGAATCGCCCAGGGGTAGGCCCGTGGCGGGATCGGCGGCCTTCTCGGCCAGGAACATCAGGTGCCGCAGGGCGTGGCCCGTTTCGCCGTCGGCGCTGTGCTTGAAGAGGTCGGCCACTTCCTTCAGGCCTTCCTTCTCGGCCACCTGGGCCATCCAGGTGTAGCGGCGGTTGGCCTGGCTCTCACCGGCGAAGGCGGCCTTGAGGTTCTGGTGGGTCTTGGATTCGGTGAAGGACATGGGATCTCCTCTGGGCCGCACTCGGCGGCATCAAGGTAGAGCCATCCCCGTGCCAAAGCAATAAGTCAAATCATTGAATAGATTCAGAAAGACCAATGGTTCGCGATCCGACAAGAATCCCGACCGGCCGAGAACCGGATCCACGACATGTCGAGAGCGGACCGCTCAGCGGACCAGGGAGAGGCTGGCGCCGATCTGGGAGGCATCCAGGCTCAGGGCCCGGCCGAAGCCGAACACCAGGCGCCCGGTGGTGGGCCGGATGAGAAAGAAGGAGAAGTCCCCCAGCCCGAGGGTCAGCTCCGCTTGCGGGAAGCGGGCCAGGTAGGCCCGGGCCGCCGCCGGATGGCGGCTGTCATCCGCGGGCAGTTCCTCGGCGTGGCCCTGCAGGCTCACCCGGGGCAGGGCCAGTGGATCCTGGCCTTCCTCCGACGGCACCATGAGCATCAGGCTGACCCGGGCATCCACCAGCATGTCGCGGGTGTGCTGGGCCAGGCGGCTCACGTGGATGAGGAAGCCCGTGCCATCCGGGGCGGGCACCACCGGCGCCATGGACACGAAGGGGGCGCCGTCATGCAGGGTGCCCAGGGAGGCCACCGGCAGGCCGGTCAGCAGGGCGTGGAGTGTCGCTTCCGTGTTCGGATCCATGGGAGGACTCCTTCCAGGGCGGGGCCATCCATCATCTCTCCGAGAGCAAGGTGCCGATAGGTTGCGACGGCTTCGCACGAGTACCGGGGCCCGGCCCATCCCGGGGCGCGGTGGCCGATCAGTCCTTGAACGCAGCCACCACGATGCGCCCCACCTCGGCCAGCACCGCGTTGCGGGCCTCCATCGGAGCGGTGGAGCCGGTGTAGTAGGCCGCGATGAGGATCGGCGCCCGGTGGGGCGGGCGCAGGATGGCCACGTCGTTCACGGTGCCCCGCTCCCCCGAACCGGTCTTGTCCCCGGCGGCCCAGTCCGCGGGAAGGCCCGCCCGGAGCCGGTTCCGGCCCGTCGTGCAGGCCGCCATCCAGCCTTCGAGGCGCTGGCGCGAGGCGGGGCTCAGGGTCGGGCCCAGCAGCAGGGCCCGCAGGGTGTCCACCATGGCGGTGGGCGTGGTGGTGTCCCGGGGATCGCCGGGCAGGGCGGTGTTCAGCGTGGGTTCCGTGCGGTCCAGGCGCGTCACGGGATCGCCCAGGGAGCGGGCGAAGGTGGTGATGGCCCGGGGACCGCCGAGGGCTTGGAGCAGCAGGTTGGCGGCGGTGTTGTCGCTGACCTCCACGGCGGCGGCGCACAGGTCCAGCACTGGGAGGCTCCCCTCTCCCACGTGCGCGGCGGTCACCGGCGCGTACTCCAGCAGGTCCGCCTGGCCGTAGGGGACGCGTCGGTCCAGGGCCTCCCGGCCCCCATCCACCCGGGCGAGCACGGCGCCCGCCAGCAGCACCTTGAAGGTGCTGCACAGGGGGAAGCGCTCCCCGCCCCGGTGGTCCAGGCGGCGGCCCGAGCCCGTATCGAGCACAGCCACGCCGAGGCGCCCACCGGCGCGGGCTTCCAGGGCCGCCAGACGGGCTGCGGTGGGGGGAACCGGCGCGGCCGGCGGCGCCGCCTGGAGAGGCAGGATCAACAGAGCGGCCGCGAGCACGGTCCAGGTCATGGGACTCCCGGAAAGGCTTCTCTTCTACCACGCCACGGGGCGCTCGACCTCGGCTGGAGCGGCCGCCTACTCGGGCAGCGGGCCGCCCTCGGGGGCCTCGTCCTGACCCTCGGCGCCCTCCTGGTCCTCGGATTCCGGAATGTCGTTGCCCAGGGCGTCTTTCTTCAGCGCCTTCTTCTGCAGCTTCTCTTCCTTCTTCTTCTGGCGGGCCAGGTCCTTCTGCCGCTTCTCGAAGTTGTAGTTGGGCTTTCTGGCCATGGCGAGTCCGATCATGAAAAAGGTGGAAGCCGATCCAGCCCGTGCCTCAGTCTACCGCCTCGTCCGCCGAAGTGCCTGGATCAGGTCGTCCAGCCGCTGCAGGAAGGTCGAGCGGTCCCGGGCGGTGAAGGGAGCGGGGCCGGTACCCAACTCGCCCATGGCGCGCAGGTGCGTCATCAGCTCGCGGCTGGCCAGGGCGTCGCCGATGGAATCGGGCGAGTAGACCCGGCCCTTGGCATCCAGGGCCCGGGCGCCCTTCTCCAGGCAGCGGGCCGCCAGGGGGATGTCCGCCGTCACGGCGATATCCGAGTCCGTGATCTGCTCCACGATCCAGTCGTCGGCCCCGTCGAACTGCCCCTTCGCCACCACCACCGACTCGAACAGCGGGTTGCGGGGGACCCGCAGGGGCGCGTTCGCCACCAGCAGCACCTTCAAGCCGCAGCGCGTGGCCACCCGGAAGATCTCCTCCTTCACCGGACAGGCGTCGGCGTCCACGAAGATGCGGATGGCGGGCTGGTCCGCAGTCACAGGGCACCTCCGGCGGCGACCAGAGCCTGCATGGCGGTCCTCACCCGGGCCGCCTGGGCCGGGTCCGCCAGATGGCCTTCCGCGTCCAGGTTGGAAGCCGCCAGCGTGAGGCAGAGCGACGCCTCCGGCACCACCCGCGCCGACATCACCGCCAGCGTGTGGGCCAGCGCGGCCTGGGCCTTGGCGCCGCCTTCCGGGGAGGGGGAGGCGCTCCAGGCCGCCGCGGGTTTGCCCACGCAGGCCCCGGAGGAGACCACCCACTCCAGCAGGTTCTTCAGCACCGCGGGCATGGCGTGGATGTATTCCGGCGTGCAGACCAGCAGCGCATCCGCGGCCTGGATGCGGCTACGCAGGTCGGCCGCCGGCTCGGGCGCAGGCTCCGTATCCCGCTCGGGGCTGAAGTGGGGCAGGTCGTCCAGCCGCTCCCAGAACTCGAAGGTGGCTTCCGGGACCAGGCGGGCCGCCTCCCGGAGCAGGCGTGCGTTGAGGGAGCCGGCGCGCAGGCTGCCGGACAGGGCGAGCACGCGCATCAGCCCTTCCGTGGCCACACCAGCGCCACCCCCACCGCCATGGCCGCGAGGGCCGCCCAGGTGGGGATGTGCACGGATTCCTTCTCCTTCACGGTGAACTCCAGGGGGCCCAGCTTGGCGTCGTGGCTGTCCTTGGTGTAGCTGAAATCGGGCCGGATCAGGGCCGCCAAGCCCAGGAGGATGAGGGCCAGCCCTGCGAAGAATCTGAGGGATGCGGGTTTCATGCGGTCTTCTCCAGGCACCACTTCACGCCGCCCCGGGCGGCCATGTAGAGGAACAGGAAGCAGAACACCACCGCCGGCTCCCCCTTGTTCACCGCGGGCCAGAAGGCGGCGCCGAACTGGAACTTCCAGTGGAACTGCAGGTAGGCCACGGCCATCATGCCGCTGCAGAGGAAGGCCGCCAGGCGCGTCTGGAAGCCCACCAGGATGGCCAGGCCGCCCACCAGCTCGAGCAGGCCGCCGATCCAGACCTGCGAACCCACCGGGGGCTGGAAGCCGCCCGCCACGCCGAAGATCTTCTGGAGGCCGTGGAAGGTGAACAGCAGGCCCGCCACGATGCGCAACAGGGCGTAGGTGTGATCAGCGTACTTCTCGAGCCACTGCATGCGGACCTCCGGGCACAGGTGTGGTGACATTCTGCCTAGGATCGGGTGGCTTTGGTCGAGAACCCTTTCTGGGCGGGGCCGAGGGGATCTAGCGTTTCAATTTGGGAAGTCCCATATCCCAGAAGTACTCGTCGTAGAAGTCTTTGAAATCCTTCTTCGTGATGTAGCCAAGAAGGTTGAACAACTGCTTGGTCGTGACGAATTTTCCTTTGAAGTTCGTCTGGATGGACTTCAGCCAAGTCAGGAAGGCCTGATCTCCCTGTTCCTGGTGCAGGACCGCCAGGAGGAAGGGGCCTTTGTTGTACAGGAGGTTTCTTCGGGTGTAGAAGGTGTCGTAAGTGTCCGTGTACGAGATGTCGTTGGCCAGGGGAATGGGGGCTTTGAACCGGGCGGATTCGGCGCCGTCTCCCCAGGTGGCGAGGTTGCGATCCCAAAGGCTCTTGCCCTTGTAGTCCTTCTCGAAAAGACCGGCGCAATAGTCGGCAAAGGATTCCGTGACCCACTGCTCCAGCCGGTTGGGCATTTTCACCGTGATCCCCCAGTACTGGTGCGCGATTTCATGCGCGAACACATGGCGCACGTCCATGGTCTTCATCGAAGGCAGTGCCCCGATCCACCGTCCCGTGCGCTTCAACGCCTCGACCTGATCGGCCACGGCTTGGAGCTGCCGGGCAGATTGGATCTGCTCGAAGGCATCCCGGGTGATGTACATCATTCCTGGAGGAGCCTGTCCGTAGCCCCAGTCATTCTTCTCCACGATGGTGAATTCCTTGAAGGGGAAGGGCCCCAGGAACCGTTCGTAGTAGCGGATGACGTTGAAAGCCTGAGTCTTGAAGATGGTATTCGCAGCCCCCGGCTTGAATCCGTAAGTCGCGACCCGCACGGTGAGGCCGTCGTGGGACTCCTCATCCAGGTAGTACTTGCCGGCCAGGATGGTCGCGAAGCAGATGGGTAGCTTGGTGCGTGTTTCCAGGAGGTTCCAGGTCCCGTCCTTTTCCCGCCGCACGGTCTCGCCGGGAAGGAAGCTGATCCAGTCGTCCGGCGTTCGGACGGTCCCGTGGAAGGAGTACCACTCGCTGGCCAGGTTATTCGGCGTGGGGTACCACCCGGAACCAACGGGGAGCTCCCAGTAGTTGTCGTTGTCCGGCTGGATGAGAAAGTCCCCCCCGTATTCCACCCGGAGAGTGAAGGGGGTTCCGCGGCGAGCTGCGGCCGGGAGGCGCAGGGCGACCTCGTCTCTCGCGTGGTGGTATTCGATCGGGTTGCCCTCAGCGTCGCGGATCTCCTTGATCCGGAGGACCCGCGTATCCTCTTCGGTCTCCAGGGTCGACCATAGGTTGAAGGTGAACACCTGCAGTCCGTCCTCCAGCGGGAGGATGGTTTCCTGGACCACCATGTCCGCGTTGCGCTTGTCCTTCGCCCGGAGATCCACGTCCAGGGCCGTGAGGAGGAAGTGGGTCGGGGCAATCTGTCCCTTCCGGGGATCCCAGCCAAGGTATTGCCGGGAAAGGAGCTGCTTGAAGAAGATGCCCTTGAGGTTGGCTCTGGGGTTGGGATAGCTGCGCAGGCAACTGAGGCTTTCTTCCATCTGGTCGACCCCGTCGTGCTGGAAGATCCAGCGACGGCCGCCATCCTCCAGGTCCATGCTGGCCACGGTCTTCCAAGGGGCGTTCGCCGCCTGCATGGCCAGCAGATGGAGGGGGACATGGTGCTCCACCTGGTTCCAGCGCTGCTCGAACTGCCTGAAAGAATCCTCCATGGGAGCGGATCCTGGACCTTCCCAGGGAGGAAGGACGGAGCCCCCCAGGAAGATTCTGGCTTCCTTGAAGGGGATGGTGACCGCGAGGGTGTCGCCGTTCTTGACGACCTTCAGCGAGGTCCACTCCTTCAGGTTCCGCGTGAATACAGGCTGCTCGGGTGCGAAGGAGGAAGTGTAGGACAAGGTCCCCTGCCCCTTCAGGTAATAACCGACGGGTTTCCCATCCTGGAGGAGAGGTGACCAGGCACCCGAGAAGCGGACGGCGCTGCTACCCACGGAGAGGGAAACCTCCTGCGTCTCTGTGTGGGCGGGGCCCATCTGGATCTTCTCGAGGGCGCTGAATGGGGCTGGAACCTCATCTCCCCAAAGGCCATGGGAAGCGAGCACGAGGAGGCCTAGCCCAAGAGTCCGGAACCACATGGTTGTTGGCATCGTCTCTCCGACACGAACGCGAATGCATGGAGAATGAATGGGATGTGGCTGAGAATACCATCTAATCGTCAATGATTCCCAGCGTATCTGCCCCTTTCATTCCTCGCGACGCATCGGACCGTGGTTCAGAGGGCGTACGGCCAGGTCCTCGCGAACCACCTCTGGAAACAGAGAGGCCGGTCGGTTCCGGACCTACCCATGCACGGGTGTGGCCGCGCCGGCGCCCACCACGGTGATCCAGGGCCGCACCGACCAGCGATGCACCAGGCCGCTGAGGACGTAGGGATCCGCCGCCGCGAAGCGCTGGGCCGCCGCCGGGGACTCTCCCTGGAAGAGGAGGATGGACATGTCCACCGGATCCGCCACGGCTCCGCCCAGCACCAGCTCGCCCCGCTGGTGGGCCTCCCAGGCCAGGGCCAGGTGCTCCTTCCGGAATTCCCCCCGGCGTTCCACATATTCCGGGCCGACCTCGTAGATCAGGAGGAAGTGCATGGAGATACCTCAGAAGAGGGAGGGGGCCCTTGGGAGCGCCACCTCACGAACCAAGGATGGGGCGAAAGATCCCGGTGTGCCCTCGTATTTTTCCATGATTGCACCCAGCGGGCCATCACCTGCGGGGCTCTCCCCGGGATTGCCGGATCCTTCACGGGGCCAGGGGCCGGATCAGCTCCGTGCGCCAGGAGGCCGGGTCGGGGCCCATCTCCGGTCCGGCGGCGTAGCACTCCCACAGGTCCCGGGCCGGGCGGTGGCCGGCCGCCGCCAGCCAGGCATCGAACTCGCCCCAGGCGGGACCGAGGCCCTCGTAGCCGCCGCGGTAGGTGGTCCGCGCCACCGTGCCAGCGGGCCAGTGCCCGGGCTTCACGCGGCCCGTGGGGGTCACCGGCGAGGTGACCGGCACGCCGAGCTCGAAGTCGAAGGCATCGGAATGCATCTGGAGGTGGTGGGAGAACACCGGGCCCGCAGGGACGAGGCCCTGGGTGGCCAGGGTGGCCAGCAGCTCCCCGATGCCCGGGCCCATGACCTGCTGGATCGCCGACCGGGGGATGAGGAAGTGGATGACCGCCGTCGGCTGGGCGGTCACCTGGACGATCTGGGGCTCATCGAGCATGGGACCTCCGTCGGGGCCGGGACACCCCCGGGCAGGAAGCATAGGACCGGAGGCCTTGCGGGGACAGTCAGGGGATCTGAACGGGGGTTGATTCACCCCCGAACGGTCGTCCCCGGGTCCCTGGGCCGTCACCAGGCCCCGTAAACGATCCGCAGCCGCGGGCGTAACTCAGCTTCAGCCAGGGGCCTGCCATGAAATCAATCTTCTTCGACGAAGGCCGGCGCCTGCGCAACGGGTGGTGGGCGTTCCTCTACCTGGCCATCCTGGTGACCTGCATCAGCGGCTTCCAGTGGCTCGTGGCGCCGCTGCTCAAGCGGGCCGGGATCCACAGCGGCGATTGGATGGTGGGCCTGCTGTTCCTGATCACCCTGCTGGCCACCTGGATCTGCACCCGCCTCCGCGGAGAGCCCCTGGCCAGCGCCGGCTGGCGGATGGACCGCCGCTGGGCCTGGGAGGCCGCCTGGGGCACCCTGTTCGGGATCGGGGTCATGCTGCTGGCGGCGGGGCTGCTCTGGGCCGTGGGGGGGGTCACCTGGGAGCTGGACCCCGGTCGCAGCTTCCGGGTCCTCGGGCTCGGGTTCGGGATGTTCGTGCTGGTGGCCCTGTGGGAGGAGAGCCTGTTCCGGGGCTTCCTCTTCCAGCGGCTGGTGGCGGGCCTGGGAGCCTGGCCCGCCCAGCTGATCCTCGCCCTCTTCTTCGCCCGGGCCCACTGGGGCAACCCCGGCATGCAGGGCGCCACCAAGCTCTGGGCCACCCTCGACATCGCCTTGGCCGCGGTGTTCCTTGGGCTGGCCTACCTCCGCACCCGCAGTCTGGCCCTGCCCATCGGCATCCACCTGGGTTGGAACTGGGCCCAGGGCCATGTCCTGGGCTTCGGGGTGAGCGGCACCTCAGTCCCGCACGGCTGGGTCCGCCCGGTGTTCCAGGGGAAGCCGGAGTGGGTGAGCGGCGGCGCCTTCGGGCTGGAAGCCAGCGTCTTCGGGGTGCTCGCCGTGCTGGTGGGCATCCTGCTGCTGTGGCGGTGGCAGGGCACGGCACCGGCTCCGGCCGTGGCACCGGAGGCTCCGGCCGCCGATTCCATCTGAAGCCCGACCGCCGCCTGGACCGCAGCCTCAGCCCTTGGGCCCCGGGCCCTTCCGGGCGGGCTTGCGCCGGCGCTCCGGCTTCTTCGGCTTGGCCGGGGGCTGGGTGGCGCTGTCGTACAGGGTCTCCAGGCGGATGGCCTTGGCCGAGGTGTCCGCCGCCTTGTGGATCTCCTTCAGCACCGAGGCCACCAGGTCGAGGTCTGCCGCGTCGCCCTTCAGCAGCTCCTGGAAGGCCCTCGACTTCAGCTCCTCCAGCCGCTTCGACTGCCGCTTTCCCGCCGCCCAGTTCAGCAGCTTGGAGAACAGCTCATAGCCGAGCTTGAGTTCAGGGGTGGGGAGGGACATGGCAGAAGGGTAGCCGAAGGGATGCGTCAGGGCTTGTCCATACCGGCCTGTCCGGGCCTGCGGGGGCGCCGCGGGGCTCGCCGATCACCCCCAAGCGAGGGCCGTGAGTTTGCGGGGGGCTGAGACGGCCCGAAGCCAGAGGATGCGACCGGCCGCGTCCACCTCCAGGTGCAGCGTCCACCGGGGCGCCATCTGGGGGGAGAGGGGCTCCCACATGCCCACCTGGGCAGGCAGCCCATTGAGCAGGCGCAGCTCGAAGGTGGGCGAGGAACCCGCCTTCGTGAGGCCGAGGAAGAAGCGGGCCACGGCCGCCGCGCCCACGATGGGCGCCTTGCCCGTGGCGTAGGCGCCGCCGCCATCGCCGCAGGCCCGCACTTCCGGCGCGAAGAGGGCCTCCAGGGCCGCGAGGTCCTGCGTCGCGAGGGCCTCCTGGAAGGCCATCAGGGCGCGCTGGGTCAGCTCCCGTTGCGCCTTCGAGGGATAGGTGGGGCGCACCAGGGCCTTCCTCGCGCGGTGGAGGATGACCTTCACGTTGGCCTCGCTCAGCCGGAGGGCTGCCGCCGTCTCCGCCACGGAGTGGTCGAAGACTTCCCGCAGGAGGAAGACGGCCCGCTGCTGGGGCGTGAGCTTCTCCAACGCCACGAGGAAGGCGTAGGAGCCGCTCTCCAGGAGATCGAAGCCCGTCTGGGGCGGCTCCACGGCCAGGGCCTCGGGCTCCAGCGCTGCCGGCCCCGGCAGCCAGATGCCCGGATAGGCCCGGGTGCGGCGGCGGCGCAGGAGGTCCTTGGCGAGGTTCACCGCCACCGCCACCAGCCAGGGTTTCAAGGGTGCGGTGTCGTCCTTGGGCGGGCGCTCGAGGGCGCGGAGGTAGGTCTCCTGGACCACGTCCTCCGCGTCCGCGGCACAGCCCGTCATGCGGTAGGAGAGGCTCCACAGCAGGCGGCGGTGGGCCTCGAAGGACTCCGTGAGGGCCGCGGCTTCCATCAGGCACAGGCCGCCATGGCGGCAGCGGCGAGGCCGGCCTGGTGGCCGCTGGCGAAACTCGCGTCCGCGAGCCAGCCCTCCTCGCCCACCCAGTCGCCGGCCAGGTGGAGGCCTGGCATGCCGAGGTCCTCGGAGACGGGACGACGGCGGCCCGGCTCGTCCAGCGTGGAGGCGACGGGGGCGGCGGGCAGGAAGCGCGCGTGGAGAAGCACCTCCCGCCATCCCGGTTGAAGCTGATCCATGAAGGCCTCCAGGCGCGCGCGCATCGCGGCGGGCTCCTCGCCGGGACGGCCCTCATGGTAGCGGAGCAGGTGGACGAGGGCCGCGCCTTCGGGGGCAAGACTGGCCACCTCGGACTGGACCACCATGAAGAGGGGCTCGTCGATGCCGAGGCCGAGGTTCACGGCGTGATTGGGCAGGCGGGAGAGGCAGAGGTCCAGGCAGGAGGCCCTGACCGGCCGCACCTCGCCGAGCATTCCGCGCAGCCGTTCCGCGGCGGCCTCGGGCAGCAGCTGGAGGGTCTCGGTGGGGGGGAGGGCGAGGACCACCTCGTCGCCCTCGAAGACCTCGCCGTCCTTCAGCCGCACGTCGTAGCCCTCTCCATGGGGTGTCACGCTGGCCACCGCCGCGCCGGCCTGGAGCCTGGCTCCGGCCGCCTCCGCCGCCCGGGCGAGGCGCTGCACGAGAACGCCCCAACCGCCGTGGATGTAGAAGACCCCCTTCTGGCTGTCCAGGACCCGGCGCAAGGCGAGAGAGGCCCGCACGCGGTTCGGATCGCCGCCGTAGGTGCTCGTGCGCAGGAGGGCGCCCATGATCTGGCGCAAGCGGGGATCGGCCACGTGGCGCTCCAGCCACTGGGTGCAGGTGAGGCCCGAAGCCTCCTGCAGATCCACCTTGGGCAGGCGACTCATGAGGGAGAGGAAGGCGCCCTTCTCCTTCCACCCGAGGAGGCCCGTCGTGAGCATGGTGAACGGGCCCGCGGGCAGGAGGTCCAGGCGGCCCTCCCGGAGGGTGCGCCCCCTGGGGTTCGGCTCGGTCCCTTCGGGCAGGAGACCCAGCTCATGGAGGAGGGTGTAGGCCTTTCCGGCCTTGAAGAGGGCATGGGCCCCCAGGTTGAGCTTGAACCCCTTCCATTCCTGGGTCTGCGCCCGTCCCCCGAGAACCTCGCTCCGCTCGAGCACCACGGTGCGCCGCCCTGCCCGGGCCGCGGTGAGGGCGGCCATGAGCCCGGCCAGCCCCCCTCCGATGACGATGACTTCAGCCTTCTGTGGCATGTGGACCTCCTGCCCACATCACGCGCCGGGGGCCGGGGAGGTTACAGGCCAAGGACCCGGCCGGGTCCGGTCCGTTCGTCAGGATCCGCCGCGGCCCCTATTCCCCGAACAGGTTCTGCACCTTGTCATCCCAGATGAAGGTCTGCAGCTCCCAGTGGTCCGTGGCCTTGTAGAACACCACGGAGTAGCGGATGGCGGTGTTCTCCAGCTTCTCGATGACGACGAACCTCAGGAGGGAGGCTCCGGCCTTCCGCTCGGAGATGAACTCGTAGCCGAGGCTGGCGCCGAACCGGTCCTTCACCGTCGCGCGGCTGGTGATGGTCTGCATGGTGAGCGTGTTGAGCTCGTTCATGGAGACTTTCCAGTAGGGCTTGAACAGATCCAGACCCGCCTTGTAGTCCTCCGCCACGAACAACTTGAAGCAGCTCTCGACCAGGGCCCTGGCGTCGGCTTCGGTCTTCAGGGGCCGGACCTCAGTCGGGCCGGCCGCTACGAGGGCGGAGGGGAGGAGGAGGCAGAGGGCGAGTTTGGTGGGCATGGTTATTTGTCTTTCTAGATAAATGACTTAACGAATGAAGCTAACCGGCCCCGCCTGCACCGAGGCGCTGAACGGAGCCGAGGAAGCGGGTAGCTGAGAGAGGTTGTCAGTTCACGGTCAAGGTACCACGGTGCATTCCTGTGGGTTGGAATGGGCTGTGGGAACCCAATCGTGGTCGGCCTTGACGAGCGCCCGCATCAGAACGAGGAGTTTGCGCATGA
>Ga0255338_1001996_pt1 | contig 33537 bp, 32 predicted proteins | sample MeOH1_35cm_T4_19_FD_203715 | JGI IMG/M metagenome (GOLD analysis project Ga0255338, IMG submission 203715) | Sandy soil microbial communities from University of British Columbia, Vancouver, Canada - MeOH1_35cm_T4_195 | ecosystem: Engineered > Artificial ecosystem > Sand microcosm > Unclassified ... | reverse complement strand
AATTTTCCGACCTGGGCCTCTCGCCCGCTACCCTCAAGGCCGTCGCCGAGACGGGCTACACCACCGCAACGCCGATCCAGGCCGAAGCCATTCCCGTGGCTCTGCAGGGGCTCGACGTGCTGGGCATCGCCCAGACGGGCACCGGCAAGACCGCCGCCTTCACCCTGCCGATGATCGACCGACTGGCCGCGGGCCGGTCGAAGGCGCGCATGCCGCGCGCGCTGGTCATCGCGCCGACGCGTGAGCTGGCCGACCAGGTCTCGATGTCGTTCGAGAAGTACGGCAAGGGCCAGAAGCTCTCCTGGGCGCTGCTGATCGGCGGCGTGTCCTTCAAGGACCAGGAGATGAAGCTGGACCGGGGCGTCGACGTGCTGATCGCCACGCCCGGCCGCCTGCTGGACCACTTCGAGCGCGGCAAGCTGCTGATGACCGGCGTGCAGATCATGGTGGTCGACGAAGCCGACCGCATGCTGGACATGGGCTTCATCCCGGACCTGGAACGCATCTTCAAGCTGACCCCGGCCAAGAAGCAGACCCTGTTCTTCTCGGCGACCATGCCGCCGGAAATCACCCGCCTGACCAAGCAGTTCCTGCGCGATCCGGTGCGTATCGAGGCCTCGCGCCCGGCGCAGACGGCCGAAACCATCACCCAGAACCTGGTCCGCATCCCCACAGCCGATCCGAAGGCCAAGCGCACGGCGCTGCGCGAGCTGATTTCGCGCGCCGACGTGAAGAACGGCATCGTGTTCTGCAACCGCAAGGCCGAGGTGGATGTCGTCGCCAAGTCCCTGCGCAAGCACGGGCTGGATGCTGCTCCTATCCACGGCGACCTGGATCAGCAGACCCGGATGAAGACGCTGGAGAGCTTCCGCAACGGCTCCCTGCGCCTGCTCTGCGCCTCGGATGTCGCCGCCCGGGGCCTGGACATCCCGGACGTGAGCCACGTCTTCAACTACGACGTGCCGCACCACGCCGACGACTACGTCCACCGGATCGGCCGCACCGGCCGCGCCGGCAAGACCGGTCAGGCGTTCATGATCGTGACGCCCGCCGACAGCCGCAACCTGGACAAGGTGCTGAAGCTGATCGGCATGGCGCCCGAGGAAATCGTCATCGAAGGCGTCGACTGGGGCAGCATCAAGGACGAGCCGCGCACCGCGCGTGGCGGCGGCCGCGATCGCGACCGCAGCAGCTCGGGCCGAGGCCGCGAGCGGGGCCGCGCCCCGCGTGAGGACCGCCCCGAACGCGTCGAGACCGTCCAGGCCGAAGCCGCGCCCGCCGCGGCCCCTGCGCCCGCCGCCGAGCGGACCGAGGAGCCCAGGCCGGCCCGCAGTCGCCGCGACCGTGGCCGAGCGCCCCGCGAGGACCGCCCCGAACGCGTGGAAAGCGCGCCGCCCGAGGCGGCCGCCGAACCGGCTCGACGTCCCGAGCGCGCGCCGCGTCCGGAGCGCAGCGCCGGCACCGACCGCGCCGAGCGGAGCGGCCGTCCCGAGCGCAGCGAACCGCCTGCCCGCGCGGAGCGGTCCGAGCGTCGCCCCGACCGGTCGGAGCGTCCCCAGCGGGGCCGCGACCGGGACGACGACGACCGCGATCGGGTCGTGGGCTTCGGCGCGGACACCCCGGCGTTCCTGATGCGGGCGCCGCCGCCGCGATCCAGCGAAGAATAGTTTTCGCCTTTAACGCGTCGTTTGGGGTCCGCCCTTACATTGCCGAGTCATGTCGTCGGACATCGATTCAATACTCCGCAGCCCCAAGGCCTATCTCTGGGCCCGCAAGGCGCTTGAGGCCATGGAGGCCCATAGGGTCTGGCCGACCGCGCTCAACTTCGAGCTGTGGTTGCACTATGTTGCAGCCAAGGACAGCACGGTGGCGGCGGAGATCAACACCCTGCTGCAGTCGGGGACCCCGTTCACCGACCAGATCGGCGAGCAGATCGCCGCGCAGCACTTGCCGGCCGCCAAGCTGTCGGGCGAAATCCTCGACGCCGGCAAGACCCTGTCCCAGGAGCTGGACAGCGTTCACCGCGCCATCGAATCCGCGCGCGAGACCAGCGAGGCCTATGGCCAGCAGCTGGCCACCGCCAGCGAGTCGCTGGAGGAGCAGGATTCCGACGCCGTCCGCGTGATGGTCGAGAACCTGAGCGTCGCCACGCGCAAGGTGCGCGAGGAGAACCAGGCCCTGGAGAGCCAGCTCGCCGACACCACGGACGAGCTGGGCCGCCTGCGCGAACACCTGGAACAGGTGCGCCGCGACGCCATGACTGACGCCCTGACCAACCTGTCCAACCGCAAGGCCTTCGACGAGACGCTGGACCGCACCTGCGCCCAGGCCGAGGCCCGCAACGAGCCTGCGGTGCTGGCGGTTGTCGACATCGACCATTTCAAGGTGTTCAACGACACCTGGGGCCACCAGACGGGCGACCAGGTCATCCGCTATGTCGCCAGCGTCATCGGCCGCGTGGCCGAGGGTGCCCGCTTCGCGGCCCGCTACGGCGGCGAGGAGTTCGCCGTGATCTTCCCCGGTGAGAAGAGCTCCGTCGCGCTGGCCGCCCTGGAGGCCGCTCGCGAGGAAATCTCTTCGCGGATCCTCAAGCGGCGCTCGACCAACGAGGACCTGGGCGCGATCACGATCTCGACGGGCATCGCCGAGTACAAGCCCGGCGACACCCCCGCCGCGCTCATGGAACGCGCCGACGGCGCGCTCTACGCCTCCAAGCGTTCGGGCCGCAACCGCACCTCGCTGGCCGACATGGGTTCGGAAAGCACCCGCGCGGCCTAGCGTTTCTCCTTGGCTGACGCCGGGGTATCTTGCCTTGAGTTGAACCCAAGAAGTTCACCCAAGGAGGACGCCATGGACGGCGCGCAAGCCACGCCCAAGGTCAAGACATCCGTCGACGCCGGCGTCGGGATCATCACCCTTTCCGATCCAGGCACGCTGAACGCGGCCGGCCTGGACCTGATGGCCGAGCTGACGGTCGCCTTCGAGGACTTCGCCTATGGCGACAAGGTCCGCGCGATCGTGATCACCGGCGAGGGCCGCGGCTTCTGTTCCGGCGCCAACCTGTCGGGCGGCGGCGGGGCGGCCCGGCCGCAGACGGGCAACGCGCCCAACCAGGCGCTGCTCAGCACTTTCAACCCCTTCGTCTCGGCCGTGCGCAAGTCGCCCAAGCCGCTGGTCTCGGCGGTGAACGGCGTGGCGGCCGGCGTGGGCGTCTCCCTGGCGCTCGCGGCCGACCTCTGCGTGGCCGCCGAGAGCGCCTACTTCCTGCTGGCCTTCCGGCGCATCGGCCTGGTGCCGGACGGCGGGGCGACCTGGATGCTGCCGCGCCTGATCGGCAAGGCCCGCGCCATGGAGCTGATGCTGCTGGGCGAGAAGCTGCCGTCGAAGACCGCCCTGGACTGGGGGCTGATCAACAAGGTCGTCCCCGACGCCGAGCTGATGGCCGCGGCCATGCAGTACGCCCACGCCCTGGCCGACGGCCCGGCCTCGCTGGGCCTGACCCGCAACCTGGTCTGGGACGCGCTCGATTCGGCCTGGCACGAACAGCTGGAGGCCGAGGCCTACGCCCAGGGCGCCGCCCAGCGCACGACCGACGCCCGCGAAGGCGTGATGGCGTTCGTGGAGAAGCGACCCGCCAAGTTCACCGGCCGCTAGCGGAGCCGGACGCATACGCTGTAAGGACCCTCGCAAACCGCTTGCGAGGGTCTTTTCGTGCTTACCGTCCATCACCTGAACAATTCGCGCTCGCAGCGGGTCCTCTGGCTGCTGGAGGAGCTGAACGCGCCGTACGAGATCGTCCGCTACGAACGTGACGCCGCGACCATGCTGGCGCCGCCGGAGCTGAAGGCGATCCATCCGCTGGGCAAGTCGCCGGTGGTGACGGCGGACGGCGAGACCATCGCCGAGACCGGCGCCATCGTCGAATTCATCCTGGAGCGCTACGGCCAGGGCCGGCTGGCCCCGCCGGCGGGCACGCCCGAGCGCCGACGCCTGACCTACTGGCTGCACTACGCCGAGGGCTCGGCCATGCCGCCGCTCCTGATGAAGCTGGTGTTCGGCCGCCTGCCCGCCGGCGCGCCGGCGCTGATCCGGCCCCTGGTGAACGGCATCGCCAAGAAGGCGCAGTCCAGCTTCATCGACCCGCAGCTCGCGGCGCACTTCAACTACTGGGAAGACGAGCTGGCCAAGGGCGAATGGTTCGCCGGGTCTGAGTTCAGCGCCGCCGACATCATGATGAGCTTCCCGGCGGAAGCCGCCGCCGACCGCGCCGCGGCGCGGGTGGGCCGGCCGAAGCTGGCGGCGTTCCTGAAGCGGATCCACAACCGCCCGGCCTATCGGCGGGCGCTGGAGCGAGGTGGTCCCTACGCCTACGCAGGCGCCGGCGACGAATAGCTAGTTGCGGGTCTTGCGCAGCTTCTCGAGCTCTTCCTCGATCAGGCGATCGCGCATGCCTTCGCCGTTCATATAGACCGACGCCGCGTGGGCCCCGAGACCGATGCCCCAGCCCAGCATGGGCCAGATCGGCCAGAAGTAGTCCCCGAGGTCGGACGTCATGAGATAGATGGCGATAAGGCCGGCGTTGACCACGACGTAGGCCATCAGGTGGCTGCGGAACGCCAGCTTCATGTCGGCGCGGCGGATGGCCAGTCGGCGCAGTTCGACGTCGTCGCTCATGTCAGTCCCCGAGTTTCTGTCCACAGGATACCGTGTCCGTCGCGTCAGTCGAGTTTCGCTGGTGTAATGGTCACGCTCTCGCCGCAGCCGCAGGCGTCGGTTTCGTTCGGGTTGCGGAACACGAACTTGGCCGCGAGCTTGGTGACCTCGTAATCGATCTCGGTTCCGATCAGGAACAGCACGGCCTTGGGCTCCACCAGGATCGTCACGCCCTTGTCCTCGACCACCTCGTCCAGGGGCCCGGCCTCGCTGGCGTACTCCAGGACGTACTCCTGCCCCGCGCAGCCCCCGTTTTTCACGCCCACGCGCAGGCCGGCATAGGGCTTCTCGGCCTTGGCCATGATCTCGCGGACGCGCGCGGCGGCGGCGTCGGACAACGTGACCACCTTCGGGCGGGGCCGGCGCGGGCGAGGCGTGGGGATGATGTCGATATGGGTCATCAGAACATGTTCAAGGCTAGCTTGGCCTCGTCGCTCATGCGCGAGGGGTCCCACGGCGGGTCGAAGACCAGCTCCACCTTCACGGAGCGGATCTCCTCGATCTCGCGGACCGCGTCCTCGACCCAGCCCGGCATCTCGCCGGCCACCGGGCAGCCCGGCGCGGTCAGCGTCATGTCGATGGCCACGTCCTTGTCGTCGGAGACGTCGACCTTGTAGATCAGGCCCAGCTCGTAGACGTCGACCGGGATCTCGGGGTCGAACACCGTCTTAAGCTTCTCGATGAGCTTGTCGGTCAGCACATCCAGCTCGGCCTGGCTGAGCGGCGGCGACGTGGTCTCGATGGGTGCGGCGTCGTCCATGGGGGTCATGCTACGCAAAAAAGGCCTGAGTCTTGGTCAAGGCGTCCACGAAGGCGTCGGCCTCTTCCTGGGTGTTATATAGGGCGAAAGACGCCCGGGCGCTCGATGTGACGCCGAAACGCCGCATCAGCGGCTCGGCGCAGTGGGTCCCGGCCCGGACGGCCACCCCATAGCGGTCGAGGATCTGGGCCACGTCGTGCGCGTGGGCGCCGTCGACGGTGAAGGAGAGGATGGCGCCCTTCCCCGGTGCGTCGCCGATCACCCGCAGCCAGTTGAAGCCGGCCAGGCGCTCGCGGACGTGGGCGTAGAGTCCGTGTTCGTGCTCGGCGATGGCCAGACGGTCTTGGCCGGACAGCCAGTCGATGGCGGCGCCCAGGCCGATGGCCTCGAGGATCGGCGGCGTGCCCGCCTCGAAACGGTGGGGCGGGTCGGCGTAGGTGATCTCGTCCTGGCTGACGATGCCGATCATCTCGCCCCCACCCTGGTAGGGCGGCAGGGCGGCCAGTTTGTCAGCCTTGCCGTAGAGGATGCCGATGCCGGTGGGGCCATACAGCTTGTGGCCGGAGAAGACGTAGAAGTCGGCGTCGATGTCCTTCACGTCCACGGTCTTGTGGACGATGGCCTGGCAGCCGTCGAACAGCACCAGGGCGCCCACGTCATGGGCCATGCGAGCCAGCGACTTGGCGTCGTTGATAGTGCCCAGCACGTTCGACATGTGGCTCAGCGCCACGACCCTGGTCTTCGGACCCAGCAGGGCCTGATAGGCCTCCAGGTCGAGCTGACCGTCGTCCGTCACCGGCGCCCACTTCAGGACCACGCCCTTGCGCTCGCGCAGGAAATGCCAGGGCACGATGTTGGCGTGATGCTCCATCTGCGACAGCACGATCTCGTCGCCGGGCTGCAGGAAGCTGCCGATCCCGTTGGCCACCAGGTTCACCGCCTCGGTGCCGCCCTTGGTGAAGACGATCTCGTTCTCGTGGGCGTTGATGAAGGCCGCAGCCTTCCGGCGGGCCGCCTCGTAGGCGTCGGTGGTCTCGTTGGCCAGGGTGTGCAGGCCGCGGTGGACGTTGGCGTAGGAGTACTCCATCGCGTGCGTCATCGCGTCGATCACCGCGCGCGGCTTCTGGGCCGAGGCGGCGCTGTCCAGATAGACCAGCGGCTTGCCGTGCACCTGCCGGGACAGGATCGGGAAGTCCTTGCGGATCGCTTCGGCGTCGAAGGCCATGCTCAGACCCTGAGCCTTTCCGCCGCCCAGGCCCGGACGACATCGCGGGCGCCCTCGTGCTCGATCCGGTCGATCACTTCGCCGATGAAGGCCTCGGTCAGCAGGGCTCGCGCCTCGGCCTCGGGCATGCCCCGCTGCCGGGCGTAGAACAGGGCGTCCTCGTCCAGGGCGCCCACCGTGTTGCCGTGCGCGCAGGAGACGTCGTCGGCGTAGATCTCCAGCTCGGGCTTGGCGTCCACCTCGGCGCGGTCCGACAAGATCAGCGCGTGGTGGCCCATGCGCGCATCGGTCCGGTCGGCGCCCTCGGCGACGACGATCTTGCCCTGGAAGACGGCGCGGGCCTGGTCGCGGACCACGCCCTTGGTGAGCTGCCGGGTGGTTCCGTCCACGTCGGCGTGGGTGACCACGGTGGTCATGTCGGCGTGGCGCTTGTCGGCCAGCAGGTAGACGCCATCGAGGCGCAGGTCGGCGTGGCCTCCGGGGTGGCGGACCGTCGTCTCAAGCCGCTGGCGCCGCGCGCCGTTGGTCAGCAGGGTCTGGGCGAAGGACGCGCCGGGGGCGAGGTCGACCTCGGCCTGGCTGACTGTCACACCCTCGGCGTCATCGGCGGCCAGCACGATGCGCTCGACCGCCGCATCCTTGGCCAGGCTGAACAGCAGGCCGGTCTGGCCGAGGTAGCCGCCCTCGCCTTCGTAGCTCTCCAGGATCGTCAGACGGCCGGAAACCTCCACGTCGACCGAGACGCGGGCCACGTGGGCGCCGGTCCCGCGCGAGAGGATGCGGAGCGCCACGACCTTGGTTTCGCCAGGCTCGACCCCGATGTGCGCAGCGCCCTGCCCGTTGGCGACGACCAGGACCTCATCGGCCAGGGCGTCGAACGGCCCTGCCGGCAGCGATCCCAGGTCCAGCGCCGCGGACGGCTCCGGAACCTGGCGGATCAGGCCGCGCAGGTCGGTCCAGCGCCACGCCTCGTCGCGCTTGCCGGGAAGCTCGGCGGCGTCCCGCGTGCGTATGGCGGACAGGACGCTCAAGCGGCCCTCGCGTACTTGTCGTAGCCTTCGCGCTCCAGCTCCAGCGCCAGCTCCGGGCCGCCCGAGGCGACGATGCGGCCGCTGGCCAGGACGTGGACCCGGTCGGGTTTGATGTAGTCCAGCAGGCGCTGGTAGTGAGTGATCACCAGCATGGCGCGGTCGGGGCTGCGCAGGGCGTTCACGCCGTCGGCCACGATGCGCAGGGCGTCGATGTCGAGGCCGCTATCGGTCTCGTCCAGGATCAGGAAGCGCGGCGACAGCATCGCCATCTGGAAGATTTCCATCCGCTTCTTCTCGCCGCCCGAGAAGCCCACGTTCAGCGCCCGCTTGAGCATGTCGAAGTCGATCTTCAGCTCGGCCGCCTTCGCGCGGGCCAGCTTCAGGAATTCCGGAGCGGTCACCTCGGGCTCGCCGCGGGCCTTCTTCTGGGCGTTGAGCGCCGTGCGGATGAAGGTGAGCGCCGGGACGCCGGGAATCTCCAGCGGGTACTGGAACGACAGGAAGACGCCCTTGGCCGCCCGCTCGTTGGCTTCCAGCGCCAGCAGGTCCTCGCCGTCCAGGGTCGCGCCGCCCTGCGTCACCTCATAGCCCTGACGGCCGGTCAGCACGTAGCTCAGCGTCGACTTGCCCGCCCCGTTCGGCCCCATGATCGCGTGGACCTCGCCCGCGGGCACGTCGAGGGTGAGACCCTTCAGGATCTCCTTGTCGTCGACGGTGGCGTGGAGGTTGGAAACAGACAGCATTCAGTGGGTCTCGTCGGCGAGGAACTGGGCCATGGTCTTGAGCGCGTCCTCGACGCTCTCGACGATCTCTTGCTTGCGCGGCGCGGCCGAGCCGGGGGTGGCGCCGCGCTTGTCCGCCAGGGTGACGCTGGCCTTGCCGCCTTCGAAATAGGCGGCGATCCGGTAGTTCTTGTGGTCGAGCGAGACCGTGTAGCGGCGCACGTCGGCGGCCAGGCCGCGACCGGCCAGGAAGTCCTGGTCGCCGCTGATCGCGGCGTGCAGCGCCTGGGCGGCGGCCAGGTCGTCCTCCTGCTGCCGGCGCACGGCCTCGTCACGGGCGCGGCGTTCCATCTCGCGGCGCGCGAACTCGGTCTCGAACGCATCTTTCAGCGTCAGGACCTTGGGTTTGCGCGCCCGGGTGGTCACAGCTCGACCGCCTTCTTGTCTTCGATCCGCTCGACCACGCGCACGTCGGCGCCGACGCCATGCGCGAACGCATAGGCCTCGCCGGCCTCGTCCAGGTAGCACTCCAGGTCGAAGAGGCCCGCCTCGGGATCGAGCAGGGTGATCGCGGTCGCCCGCGTGCCGGCGGGAATCTCAGTCGGCGCGGGGTCCTGGTTGCCGGCGGCGGTGACCGCGAGAGCGCGAACCAGCACCACGCCGTCCCACTCCCGGAGCATCTCCCCGTCGGCGTCGACCGCCGTCTGTTCGCCATCGTGGGTGGGCCGGCTCATCCGACGCTCCCTTCGAGCGAGATGGCGACCAGTTTCTGAGCCTCGACGGCGAATTCCATAGGCAGTTCCTGCAAGACGTCCTTGACGAAGCCGTTGACCAGAAGCTGGACGGCTTCCTCCTGACTGAGACCTCGCTGCATAGCGTAGAAAAGTTGATCCTCGGACAACCGCGTCGTCGTCGCCTCGTGCTCGAACTTGGACTGGCCGTTGCGCGCCTCGATATAGGGCACGGTGTGGGCCGCGCAGTGCTTGCCGATCAGCAGGCTGTCGCACTGGGTGAAGTTCCGCGCGCCCTTGGCCTTCGGGTGCGCCGAGACCAGGCCGCGGTAGGTGTTCGACGACTTGCCCGCGCTGATGCCCTTCGAGATGATCCGCGAGCGGGTGTTGGCGCCCAGGTGGATCATCTTGGTGCCGGTGTCGGCCTGCTGGCGGCCGTTGGTGATGGCGATCGAATAGAACTCGCCCGAGCTCCCCTCGCCGCGCAGGATGCAGGAGGGGTACTTCCAGGTGATGGACGATCCCGTCTCCACCTGCGTCCAGCTCACTTTGGAACGGTCGCCGCGGCAGTCGGCGCGCTTGGTGACGAAGTTGTAGATGCCGCCCTTCCCGGTCTCCGGATCGCCCGGGTACCAGTTCTGGACGGTGGAATATTTGATCTCGGCGTCATCCATCGTCACCAGCTCGACCACGGCGGCGTGGAGCTGGTTCTCGTCGCGCATGGGGGCCGTGCAGCCCTCCAGGTACGAGACGTAGGATCCCTTGTCGGCGATGATCAGGGTGCGCTCGAACTGGCCCGAATTCTCGGCGTTGATCCGGAAGTAGGTCGACAGCTCCATCGGGCAGCGCACGCCCGGCGGCACATAGACGAAGCTGCCGTCCGAGAAGACCGCGGCGTTCAGGCAGGCGAAATAGTTGTCGCTGACCGGCACCACCGAGCCCAGGTACTGCTTCACCAGCTCGGGATGCTCGCGGATCGCCTCACTCATGGAGCAGAAGATCACGCCGACCTGGGCCAGCTCCTTCTTGAAGGTCGTGACCACGCTGACGCTGTCGAACACGGCGTCCACGGCGTAGCGGGGCGCGCCCTCCACGCCGGCCAGGACTTCCTGCTCCCGCAGCGGGATGCCCAGCTTCTTGTAGACCTCCAGGATTTCCGGATCGACCTCGTCCAGGCTCTTGGGGCCGACCTTCTCCTTCGGCGCGGCGTAGTAGTAGCTGTCCTGGTAGTCGATGCGCGGGAAGTTGACCTTGGCCCAGTCGGGCTCGTCCATGGCCAGCCAGCGCTCGAAGGCGTCCAGCCGCCAGGCCAGCATCCACTCCGGCTCTTCCTTCTTGGCCGAGATGAAGCGGACGATGTCGGCGTTCAGACCCTTGGGCGCGAAGTCCTGCTCGATGTCGGTGACGAAGCCGTGCTTGTACTTCTCAAGGCTGGCGACGTGTTCGACGGTCTGTTTGACGGCGGCCATCAGGCGACTTCCTTCCGGCGCGCGGCGTGACGGGCATGGGCTTCCAGCCAGGCGTCCGCGAACCGGTTCCAATCTTGTTCGGTGGTGTCCCAGCCTCCGCTGACGCGGATCGCACAGGCGGCCAGGTCGTCCAGGCCCATGGCGGCCAGGACCGGGCTGGCCTTAACCTTGCCCGACGAACAGGCCGAGCCGGCGCTGACCATCACCCCGGCCAGGTCCAGGCCCATCACCTGCAGATCTGACGTCCAGCCGGGCGTGGCGATGCAGAGGGTGTTGGGCAGGCGCGGCCCGGCCTCGCCGACCACGACCGCGCCCATAGCCTGCAGGCGCGCGGCGGCGGCGTCACGGAGGGCCTGCTGAGCGGCCAGCCCGGCGGCCGCGGCTTTAGCCGCCGCGCCGAACCCGCTGATTCCGGGAAGATTTTCGGTCCCGCCACGGCGGCCGCGTTCCTGGCCGCCGCCGTGCTGGCGGCGCACCATGGTGGCGCGGGGTCCGAAGGTGAGCGCGCCGACGCCCTGGGGCCCGCCGACCTTGTGGGCCGAGACCGACAGCGTGTCCGCGCCCAGGGCGCGGCTGTCGACGAGAATCTTCCCCACCGCCTGGATGGCGTCCACGTGCAGCCAGCCATCGGCGGCGCGCACCAGCTCCGAGGCGGCGGCGACGGGCTGGATGACGCCCGTCTCGTTGTTGGCCAGCATCAGGGCCACGAACGGCTTGCCGTCGGCCGCATCCCAGCGGGCCAGGCGCTCGCGGAGCCACGCCAGGTCGGCGACGCCGTTCGCGTCCACCGGCAGGGTCTCGACCGCCACGCCGACGGCGCGCGCGGTCTCCTGGACGCTGTCGTGTTCGATGGCGGAGACGATGAGGCGCTTGGCGCCCGCCGCCACCGCGCTCTCGATGGCCAGGGCATTGGCCTCGGTGCCGCCGCTGGTGAAGATCAGGGTGGACGCCGGCGCCGCGATCAGGGCGGCGACATCGGCCCGCGCCTGTTCCATCACGGCACGCGCCGCGCGACCGGCGGCGTGGATCGACGACGGATTGCCGACGTGGGTCAGCACGTGGGTGATGGCCGCGATCGCCTCGGGCCGCACCTTCGCCGTGGCGTTATGGTCGAGATAGACGCTCATGCGGCGCGGCGGAGCCTTCCGCCGATCACGTCGGCCAGACTGACCGACGCCAGGTAGTCCTCGATCTTGTCGCCCAGGTCGGCCCAGAGGTCGTGGGTCAAGCAGCGCTCGCCGCGGATCATGCACCCCTGCCCGGCCTTGTCGCAGCGGGTGGCGCGCAGGGGTTCGTCCACCGCATGGACGATCTCGGCGATGGTGGTGGTGTCGGCGGTCCGCGCCAGCCGGTAGCCGCCGCCGGGACCGCGGGCGCTCTTCACCAGGCCCTGGCGGCGCAGGCGCGCGAAGAGCTGTTCCAGGTAGCTGAGCGAGATTTCCTGGCGGGCGGCGATGTCGGCCAGGGCCACCGCGCGGCAGGCGTCGCTCTCGCGGCGCGCGAGGTCCGCCATCGCCATCACGGCGTAGCGACCTTTGGTTGAGAGACGCATGGCTTTGGGTCCGATGCAGTTTTCGCGCGCATCCGGGGCGGCCTATGTTATTAGCCCCGCCTCGCGCAGGGCTCCGAAACAGGTCGCGCCAGATAGGCTGCGACTTAGGAAGACCCAGCACAGCAGTCAAGTATTCCGGACGGATGAGAGACCACGAATGCCAGAGATAGTTCTGACCGGCGCAGCTGGACGGATCGAGGGGCGTTATTCCCAGGGCAAGAGCGAGACGGCGCCGGTGGCGCTGATCCTGCACCCCCACCCCAAGGCCGGCGGCCAGATGAACAATCCCGTGGCGGTGCAGCTCTTCCACCTGTTCATGAAGCGCGGCTTCTCGGTCCTGCGGTTCAACTTCCGCGGCGTGGGCCGGTCCCAGGGCGAGTTCGACGGCGGCATCGGCGAGCTGGCCGACGCGGCGACCGCGCTGGACTGGCTGCAATCCACCAATCCGGCGGCGTCGCAGTGCTGGGTGGCCGGCTATTCGTTCGGCGCCTGGGTGGGCATGCAGCTCCTGATGCGCCGGCCCGAGACGGACGGCTTCATCTCGGTTTCGCCGCCGACCAACGCCTACGACTTCTCCTTCCTGGCCCCCTGCCCGGCCTCGGGCCTGATCCTGCACGGCCAGAACGACACCGTGGTCCCGCCGCTGGACGTGGAACGCGTGGTCTCCAAGCTGCGCACCCAGAAGGGCATCGTCATCGACTACGACGTGGTCGAGGGCGCCACGCACTTCTGGATGGAGAATCTGCCTGACGTGGAACGCCGCGTCGGCGACTATCTCGACAAGCGCCTGGCTGCGAACCCCGCCTAGGGTTCCTCCCGGCGCGAGGCCGTCTCCCCGTCCGAGTGCGTGCAATGGCGTTCGAGCATCCGGTCCTTCGCAGAGTGGTCGACGCGGCCCGCGGATGGCCCGCGGCGAAGCGCCGCCCGCGGCCGGTGCAGCACTTCTTCACGCACCCGCTGCGTCCGATCGAATTTCCCGGCCAGGGCGAGAAGCCCATGTGGGCGGCGCACGGCTACGACCCAGACAACCTGGTCGGGATCTCGGAGCGGTTTCTCGAGAAGGCGGACATCTACACCGAGGTCTACACCCACTCGGAGAACATCCTCGACCTGCTGCGCCGCGCTATCGCGCTCAACGGCATCCCGATCGGCGACATGCGGGCGGTGCTGGACTTCGGCTCGGGCCCGGGCACGAACACGGTCTTTCCCCTGCACCTGATCAACCCCGACCTGCAGGTCGTGGCCACCGACATCTCGCGCAACCTGCTGGCCATCCTGTCCCGCCTGCTGGCCGAGCATCCGCAGCGCGACCGCGTCGACATCGTGGCCTGGGACTGCATGAGCGGCGGCATCCGCCCGGGGTCCTTCGACCTCGTCACCGGCGCCTCGCTGCTGCACCACCTGATGGACCCGCGGCTGGCCCTGAAGACCGCCTGCGACGCGCTCAAGCCCGGCGGCTACGCCTTCTTCGTCGACCCGTTCGACGGCGCGGGCCTGATCCGCGGCCTCTACCAGGCCCTGCTGAAGGCCGACGTGGGCCACAACCAGCGCCTCCGCGAGGACACCGTGACAGCGCTGCAGGCGCTGTCGCTGGACTACGAGGCGCGCCTGGCCGGGACCGAGCCGGAGCATTTCACCTACCTGGAAGACAAGTGGATCTTCTCCCAGGAATGGATGGTCGAGCAGGGCCGCGCCGCGGGCTTCCGCGAGGTGATCGTGCGCGGCAACCAGGACCACGCGCAGATGTACGGCGCCTATGTGCGCATGCAGATCCGCATGCAGGCCGGGGCCGAGGCGGCCGAACTGCCGGACTGGGCAGGCGAAATCCTGGATTCCTTCGACGCCTCCATGACCCCCGCGGCGCGCCGCCGGATGATCCTGGAAGCCACCATCGTGATGCGGAAGTGATCGCGCCGGACGCCGCGATCCGGGCGCGCCGCAAGCTGACCAACCGGCTGATCGCGGCTCATGAGGCCCAGCGGCTGCGGCCGTTCTTCCTGCCCGACGTGAAGCTGATCGTCGGCGACGGCGGGTTGATCCTGGGCGTGGACGCCGTGATCGAGGCGTTCGCGGCTCAGTTCGCCGACCCCGGCTTCAAGACCTATCTCCGCGAGACCGAGACGGTCAGCATCGACGCCGACGGCCAGCGCGCCGCGGAGGCCGGGCGCTGGACCGGCCTCTACGCCGACACCCAGCTCAGCGGGACCTACCTGGCAGTCTGGCGCAACATCCGGGGCCAGTGGGCCATCGAGAGCGAACTCTACGTCACCCTGAGCTAGAACCGCCGCTGGCGCGTCCGCTGGAGGGCCGTCACCGCGAAGGCCGCGAAGGCGGCTGACCGCCGGGCCGCGCCACGATCGGGGGCAAGGCCTCCGACCTGCGCGCCATCCGGCGTCGTCAGCCGCCAGGACCAGGCCTCACCGACGGTCTCAAGGGAGAGCGAGCACCCGTCGGCGGTGGGGGAGAGCGGCTTGTCCATGGCCCGAGCATCGCCCGGGTCCATGCAGGGCGACCGCCGCGCGGCGTGGAGAAATGATGCAGCCTCAATCGACCCGCGGCAGGGTCACGCGGAACGTCGCGCCCGGCCCGGCGTCGGTCAGTTCAATCCGCGCGTGGCTGGCCGCCAGCAGCGAGCGGGCGATCGGCAGGCCCAGGCCGGTGCCGCCCTCGGCGCGCCGGCTGGTAAAGAAGGGTTCGAACAGGCGCTCGCGGTCGGCGGCCGGCACGCCGGGGCCGTCGTCGGCCACGGTCAGGACCACGTCACCGCCCTCCAGCGCCGCCGTGACGGTGGCGTGGCGGGCGCCGGCCTGGCGGGCGTTCTGCAGCAGGATGGTCAGGACGCTTTCGAGCGTGGTCAGCGGCGCGGCCACGGACGGGATGTCGCGCGGCACGTCCACCTCAACCGGGAAGCCCGCGGCGTCGGCGGCGCGGCGGACCGGCTCGGCCAGATCGGCGGCCGCCCCCGCCTCGGGCATGGCCATGTCGGCCCGGGCCAGGTCCAGCAGGCGGGTGACCAATTGCGAGAGCCGGTCGGTGTCGCCGGCGATGTTGTCCAGGAACCTGCGGCGGTCGGCCGGCGACATGGTCTCGAAGTGGTCCTGCAACAATTCGACCGCCCCGCCGATGCCCGCGAGCGGCGTCTTGAACTCGTGGCTGACGGCGGCGGCGAAGTCGCGCAGGTACCCCGACCTGCGCTCGATCCGCTCGGCCATGGCGCGAAAGTCCTCGTAGAGGTCGCGGATCTCCACGGCGGCGGTGCGCGGCGTGCGCGGGATCTCCCCGCCGCCGGCGGCCACCTGGCGCGATGCGGCGCTGAGACGCTCGATGGGTCGGGTGATTCCGCGGGAGATGAGGCCCGCGAGCAGGACGAGAATTCCGAAGATCACACCGACGCCGATGGCGATCTTGCCGCGGTCCTCGTAGATGCCGCGGAACAGGGCCCGCGGGGACCGGGACAGCAGCACGACGCCCCTCACCTGCCCCGCCACGACGATCGGCCGCGCGTGATGCAGGCGCAGGCCGGACGCCTTGCTCAGCCACTCGAACCGATAGATCGGCCGGTAGTCGCCGTTGACCCGCAGCACGGTCCGCGGCCGACCGGCCAGCGCAGCCCCGACCTCCGGCAGCCCGGAATAGTCCTCGCCCGCCAGCGAGACGCCGCGGCGGTCCAGCAGGACGGCGGAGGCTAGGGTGGTCTGGGTGGTGCGCTCCACGACCGGCTCGATGGCCCGGATCACCGCGGCGGCCTGGGCATCGGCTGGCTGAGCCGCGCGCGGCGGAACCGGGCGCTCGGGCAGCAAGGGGTCGCGGCTGAGATCGATGGTGGTGAATTCGGGACGGAAGTAGCCGTCCGGCGGCTTGTCCGGCCGCGGCTGCGGCGCCGGCGCGCCCGGCCAGGTCACCGAGGCCAGGGCCGCCAGGGCCGCGCCCTGGGCCACCAGCTCGGCTTCGGTCTGGCGCACGAGGGTGTTCTCATAGACCCGCAGGGAGATCGCCCCGATGCCGGGCATGGCCGCGGTGAAGAGCAGGACGCCGAACAGGATGGTGCGCAGCCTCATCGCCGGCCACCACGGCGCGACAATGTCCTTCAGCCGCTCGATCACGCCATCTGGCCGAGGCAGGGTCCCAGGCGGTAGCCGACGCCGGCCCGGGTCTCCACCACGTCGTCCCCGCCCAGGGCGGCGAACTTGCCGCGCAGGTTGCGCACGTGGCTGTCGATGGTGCGGTCGGTGATGGCGAAGCCGGGGCCGTGCAGGTTGTCGATGATCGCGTCGCGGCTGAACACCCGGGCCGGCGCCCCCAGCAGGATGCGCAGGATGCCGAACTCGGTGACGGTCAGCGCCACCTCCTTGTCGCCCCAGCGCGCGATCCAGCTCTCGGGGTCGAGCACCAGGCGCCCCTGGCTCATGACGGCCTGGGCGGGCTTGGCGGCCGGCGTACGGGTCCGGCGCAGGATGGCCTGGACGCGGGCCACGACCTCACGGGGGCTGAACGGCTTCACGACATAGTCGTCCGCCCCCAGCTCGATCCCCAGGATGCGGTCGATCTCGTCGTCGCGGGACGACAGGAACAGGATCGGCAGGTCGCCCTGTGCCCGCAGGCGCCGGCAGACCTCCAGCCCATCCAGCTTGGGCATGTTGATGTCCAGAACCACCAGGTCTGGGCGCTGCTGGTCGACGGAGGCCAGCGCAGCCTCGCCGTCCTCGGCCTCGCGCGCGGCGAGGCCGGCCTTCTCCAGGGCGAAGACCAGGAGCTGACGGATGTGCGGATCGTCGTCGACGACGAGGACCTGGGGCATGAGGCTCATGTTCCGGGGTTCGGGGTGGGGGTCAATGGGGCTGGCGGTGCGGGCGGCGGCGCGTAGGCGGCCGATCCAAGAAGGCGATCCACCCGCTGGTGGCGGCGAACGTCGCGGAACCGCAGCGCCCGCCACTCCGATCCCTGCATCATGTCCCGGAGCAGCTCATAGCGCACCATGCCGACCCGCCCTCGGAAGTCCGGGGGCAGCGGCTGCCGCTCAAGCTCTGCAAGGGAGACGACGGCGGCGCCCTTCAGGCTGCGCATATAGGTGAGGTCGAGCGGAACGCCGCGCCCACCGGCCTCGCGGGCATGGCGCACGTTCCAGGCGGCGGCCACGGCGCCGAGGTCGACGACGCTGCAGCCCAGCAGCACCACCGCGGCGGTGGCGAGGTTGGCGTTGATCAGCCAGCCTGAGCTCCTGGCGCGCAGCAGCCGCCAGAGGATCAGCAGCAGGCCAGCGGCGACCAGCCCCATCCAGACGAGCGCGGCGATGCGCATGCGGGTGAGCGAGTAGACATCGATGTAGTCGAGCGTGCGCAGGGCCGTGGAGGCGACCAGGAACACGTTCTGGGCCACCCAGACGATCACCAGCCCGCGAACCAGCGGCCGTCCGGCCGTGGCCGAGCCCGGGCGCAGGAACACGACGACGAAGAGGCCGGCCAGCAACGCGGTGGCGATCAGCGGATAGGCGCCCTGGTGCGCGTAGCTGGCGAAGGTCACCCCTTCGGGCAGGCCCGCGCCGCTCCAGAGGTAGGCGATGTCGAGGCCGTTCTGGATCGCGAAGACCGCGTTGAACACCAGCAGCGAGACGGTGATCGAGGCCGTGGTGACGCCGGGCAGGTCGAGGTCGCCCTCGATGCCTGGCGTCCTGAGCAGTCGGCGCACGCCCCGGGGCCGTAGCACCGCCCAGATCGGCAGGCCGACGACGAACCAGAAGATGAGGCGGGCAGGCTCGAACGGCCGCAGGCTGAGGGTCGAGAACGCCTGGGCGATCACCGGGTTGGCGCTGGCGAACAGCGCCAGGAACAGGGCGCCGCCCGCGATCGGCAGGATCGCCGCCAGCAGCACCGCCGTGACCGTCAGCGGCCCTGAGCGGGCGCGGACCTTCAGCGCATCGCGCAGGTCCAGGGCGGGGCCCAGCAGGGCCTTGAGGCCGCCGAGGACCAGGCGCTGGAACCAGCACCAGCCGTCGTCGCCCCTCGCCGCCCGGGGCGCCAGGGCCGCGACGGCCATCGCCAGGGCCCACAGGAGGAAGCCCACGAAGCTCGGGCGCTCGAACGGCAGCAGCGCCAGCAGGCCCGCCGCGAGGATCGCCCAGACTGAGAGCCGATAGCGGCGGATGGCCGGGTTGACCAGGACCAGGGCGAGCGTCGCGCCGGTCAGCAGCACGCCCAGGCTCGCGCCGACCGCATCGACATCGAAGAGCAGGATGTCGCCGGCCGCCACGAGTCCCACGGCGAGCACGAGCTTCAGCCAGAAGGTGGGCAGGCGAGCGGGCATGGGCGGTCCCCCGGATGTGCGGAGACCTTCCTAGCCGCAGTCGGTCGCGCCCTGCCCGAGCAGCCGTCTTCAGGCGGCCCGGTTCATGTGCAGAAGTTGTGCAGGCCTACCGGGTGAGTTCGAGACCCTTCAGTTCGCCCTCGTCGCGCCAGGCCTCCAGCACCTTCACGAAGGCCACGGGACCCGCGCCGTACGAGCCGTTCTTCACGGTCATGGCCTCGGGCTGGCCCTCGTTGTTGTAGTAGCCCGGCGTGCACTCCTTGAGGAACGCCTCGCGCATGACCGCCAGCCTGACGATGGTGTCGACCCAGGCGGCCTCGGCCTCAGCCGAGGGCTCCACGGTCCGCGCCTGACGCTCCATCGCATTCTGGATCACATAGGCGATGTGCTTCGACTGCTCGTTGATCATGTGCGGGAAGTTGGCGCTGAAGCCCGACTGCACGTTCGAGACGATGAAGCAGTTGGGGAAGTCGCGCGTCAGCAGGCCATGCAGGGTCTCCGCCCCATTGGCCCACTTCTGGGTCAGGGTCTTGCCGCCCTTGCCGTACAGCTCGTAGCCCGAGCGGCGGGTGTAGTCGGTGCCGACCTCGAAGCCCGTGGCGTAGATCAGGCAGTCGACCTCGTACTCCTTCCCGTCCACGACGACGCCGTGCTCGGTGATCCGCTCGACGCCTTTGCCCTTCGTGTCGATCAGGTGGACGTTCGGGCGGTTGAAGGTGGTCAGGTACTCGTCGTGGAAGCACGGCCGCTTGCAGAACTGGTTGTACCAGGGCTTCAGCGCCTCGGCCTTGGCGGGATCCTCGACCACGGCGTCCACCCGGGCGCGGACCTGCTCCATCTTCTTGAAGTCGGCCAGTTGCATCAGCTCGGCGGGATTCTCGACCTTCTCGCCCGCCTCGGCCTTCTTACGGGCCAGCAGCAGAATGTTGCCGATGATGTCGGTCCAGCCGTCGTTCACCAGGTCCTTGTCGGCGAACCCGCCGGAAACCAGGATGTTGAAGTTGTCCATCCGCTCCTGCTGCCAGCCGGGCGTCAGGCTGTTTGCCCACTCCGGATCGGTCGGCCGGTTGTTGCGGACGTCGATAGATGAGGGCGTGCGCTGGAAGACGAACAGCTCCTTGGCCCACTCGCCCAGGTGCGGCACGCACTGCACGGCGGTGGCGCCGGTGCCGATGATCGCGACCCGCTTATCCTTCAGGCCGGTGAGCCCACCGTTGGAATCGCCGCCGGTGTAGGCGTAGTCCCAGCGGCTGGTGTGGAAGCTGTGCCCCTTGAAGCCTTCGACGCCCGGGATGCCGGGAAGCTTCGGCCGGTGCAGCGGCCCATTGGCCATGACCACGAAGCGGGCCTTCAGCGCGTCGCCGCGGTTGGTGGAGACGGTCCAGCGGGACGTCTCCTCGTCCCACCGCATTTCGGTGACCTCGGTCTGGAACAGCGCCCCCTTGTAGAGGTCGAACTTCTCGCCGATGGCGCGGCTGTGGCGCAGGATCTCGGGCGCGCGGCTGTACTTCTCGACCGGCAGGTAGCCGACCTCTTCCAGCAGCGGCAGGTAGATGTAGCTCTCGATGTCGCAGGCCGCGCCGGGATACCGATTCCAGTACCAGGTGCCGCCGAAGTCGCCGCCCTTCTCGATGATCCGGATGTCCTGGACCCCGGCCTCGCGCAGGCGGGCGGCTGCGAGCTGGCCGCCGAAGCCGCCGCCGACCACCACGACCTCGACGTCGTCGGTGACCGGCGCGCGCTCAAGCTTCTCGACGTAGGGGTCTTCCAGGTAGTGGGCGAACTGGCCGGCGATCTCGACGTACTGCTCGCTGGCGTCGGCGCGCAGGCGCTTGTCGCGTTCGGCCCGGTACTTTTCGCGAAGCGCGTTCGGGTCGAAGCCCAGGTCGTCCGCCGCCATCGTCGTCCTCCGCCGTCAGTTATCGGCGTTCAGCCTGCCGAACGAATGTTTGAACGGCAAGGGGGACGTCGCGGAAGCCTTTGCCCCTTAGTCCCTCCCCTCTTCGGGGGAGGTGTCGCCGAAGGCGACGGAGGGGGCCCGCACGATGCCTTCTGTCTCGAGGAAGCCGATGATCGTTCCCACCGCGTCGTCCACCTCCTCCAGCACCGACGACGCGGAAAGCCTGAGGGTGCGGATTCCGCGGGCCGCCAACCATTGGTCGCGGCGCGAGTCCCGCTGCGGCTGCTCGCCGAGGCCGTGGGAGGCGCCGTCAACTTCCACACACAGCATCAGTTCGCGACAGTAGAAGTCCAGCACGTAGGGGCCCATCGGATGCTGCCGACGGAATCGGAAGCCTAGGAGCTTCCGCCCCTTGATGGCGCGCCACAGCAGCCCTTCCGGCAGGCTGGTGGCGCGACGCAGACTTCGGGCGAGATCGCGCGTGGCGGGAGAGGAATGCATCGCCGTGAACATATCACGAACACGAACGGATTGTACCCCCTCAGTCGGCTACGCCGACAGCTCCCCCGGAGGGGGGAGCGACTATTTTCAGGAGGCGCTCAGCGCTTACTTCTTCAGTCCCGCCAGATAGTCGAGCGCCGTCAGGGCCTGGGCGCGCACGCCCACCTCCATCGCGCCCTCGTCCATGACGTTGAAGAACGGCGAGTGGTTCACGCCCTTGGGGAAGCCGATGCCCAGGTCGTAGAACACGCCCGGGATCTTCTGCTGGTAGTACGAGAAGTCCTCGGCGCCGGTGATGAAGTCGATATCGTCCTTGATCTTCCCCTGGGCCGCGCGGCTCAGGGTCGGCTTCATCTTCGCGGTCAGCGCGGGGTCATTGGCGGTGACCGGGTTGGGCGTGTTCCAGACCACCTCGCCCTTGCCACCGTAGCGGCCGGCGATCGACTCCACGGTCTTCTCGATCCGGCTGATGATGTCCTTGCGCAGGGCGGGGTCGAAGGTCCGCAGCGTGCCGCCCAGGGTCATGTCGTCCGGGATAATGTTCCCGCGGACGCCGCCGTGCACCGTGGCCACCGTCAGGATGGTCGGCGTGCGGGTGACGTTGATCTGGCGCGCGGCGATCTGGTTGAAGGCCAGGACGATCTCGGCCTGCATCGAGGCGATGTCGATCCCCGCCGAGGGATTGGCGCCGTGGGTCTGCTTGCCCTTCAGCTTGATCTCATAACCGTCCGAGCCCGCCATCATCGGGCCGGGGCGCCAGACCAGCGAGCCGGGCTCGCCCGGGATCACATGCAGGCCGAAGACGGCGCTAGGCGCGGGGTTGGCCAAGGCGCCCTCCTTGATCATCAGCGGCGCGCCGCCCTCCTCGCCCGCCGGCGGGCCTTCCTCGGCCGGCTGGAACAGGAAGACCACCGTGCCGGGGATCTGGGCCTTCATGGAGGCCAGCACCTCGGCCGCGCCCATCAGGATCGCCACGTGGGCGTCGTGGCCGCAGGCGTGCATCACGCCCACCGTCGCGCCGTTGTAAGTGGTCGTCACCTTGGAGGCGAAGGGCAGCCCCGTCTGCTCGGCCACCGGCAAGCCGTCCATGTCGGCCCGGAGCGCCACCACACCGCCGGGCTTGCCGCCCTTCAGCACCGCCACCACGCCGGTCTTGGCCACGCCCGTGCGGACCTCGAAGCCCAGCGCCTTCAGGTGGTCGGCCACCAGCTTGGCCGTGCGGACCTCGTTGTTGCCCAGCTCGGGGTGCTCATGGATGTCGCGCCGCCAGGCGACTACCTTGGGCTGGATCGCCTTGGCCTTCGCGAAGACCGTGGCGTCGAAGCTCTGCGCCGCGGCGGGCGTCGCCATGGCCAGCGCCAGCGCGCCGGCGATCAATTGAGACTTACGCATGAGACTTCCCCCTCAAGGCCGGACGATGCGGCCGCCGGCCAGCGGCGTGGCCACCCCGGTGGTTTTCGGAAACGAGATCGGCAGCCCGCGGAAGGTGCGGGCCGCCAGGTAGGCGAAGGCCTCGGCCTCGATCGAGTCGCCGCGCCAGCCGTGGTCCTCGGCGGTCTTCACCGGCATCGGCAGCCGTTCGGCGAGCGCCTTCATGATCTCGGGATTGTGCCGGCCGCCCCCGCAGACGATCACCTCGGTGGGCGCGGCGCCCATCATGTCGAACCCGGCCTTAACGGCTTCGGCGGTGAAGGCGACCAGCGTCGCGGCTGCGTCCTCCAGCTGCAGCGCCTCCAGCGGCTCCAGCGAGAAGTCGAAGCGGTCCAGCGACTTGGGCGGCGGCGCCTGGAAATAGGGATGCGCCAGCAGGGCCCGGACCACCGCCTCGTCCACCCGGCCGACGCTGGCGTACTTGCCGCCGGCGTCGAAGCGGCCGGCGCCCCTGGCCTGAACCAGCAGGTCGATCATCCCGTTGCCGGGGCCGGTGTCGAAGGCGGCGATGTCGTCGCCGCCGGTCCAGAAGGTGACGTTGGCCACGCCGCCGACGTTCAGCACCGCCAGCGGCGCGGTCAGGCCCGAGGCCCGCGCGCGCGCCAGATGGTAGATGGGCGCCAGCGGCGCGCCCTCCCCGCCTGCGGCCACATCGGCCGAACGGAAGTCGAAGGCCACCGGCCGGCCGGTGAGCCGCGCCAGCATGGCCGCGTCGCCGAGCTGGACCGTGCGCCCGGGAATCCCGTCCTTCGGCCGCTCGTGCAGCACCGTCTGGCCGTGCATGCCGATCAGGTCGATGTCGGGCCAGGAGAGGTCGTTGGCCAGCAGGAAGGCCTCGGCCGCGGCGAAGTGCTCCTCGGCCACCATCTCGGCGGCATGGGGGAAGATCGACGGCTCCGGCGTCCCGCGCACCCAGGCCAGCGCCTGCTGGGTCGCCTCCAGCATGACGTTGCGGGTGGCGTCGGTCAGCTTGCGTTCGCCGGCGGGGCCGAACGCCTGGATCGCCTCGCCGTCGGTCTCCAGGACGGCCATGTCGACGGCGTCCAGCGAGGTCCCGGTCATGAATCCCAGCACGAGCATGACCGTTGACTGCCATGTCCGCGAACCGCTAGCTAGCCGCCATGATCGGTCCCGCCGCCAACACCGGCCGCTATTACCGCCTGCCCTTCTAGCAGGCGTCCGATCCCACGCGCCTGCCCTTCCCGGCCGGCGCATTCCGAACAAATCCGAGAACGCCGGCCTCCTCGCACCCCAAGGAGCCTGCCATGTCCCTCGAAATCCTCTCCGCCGACGTGCTAGAGCGCGCCGGTCCTGCTGAAGAGATTCCGCCTCCGATGACCGAAACCGCGTTCACGTCCGACTTCCTGAAGGTGCTGCAGGAGCGCGGCTACATCCATCAGGTGACCCACCCGGCCGAGCTGGACGAGGCCGCGACCAAGGGCGTGATCACGGCCTACATCGGCTTCGACGCCACCGCGGCCTCGCTGCATGTGGGCTCGCTGATCCAGATCATGATGCTGCGCCGGCTCCAGCAGGCCGGCCACAAGCCCATCGTCCTGATGGGCGGCGGCACCACCAAGATCGGCGATCCCACCGACAAGGACCAGTCGCGCCCCCTGCTCACCGACGCCCAGATCCAGGCCAACATCGCCTCGATCAAGACCGTCTTCGCCAAGTTCCTGACCTTCGGCGACGGGCCCACCGACGCAATCATGGTCGACAACGACGCCTGGCTGTCGAAGTACGGCTACGTCGACTTCCTGCGCGAGTTCGGCGTCCACTTCACCGTCAACCGCATGCTGGCGTTCGACAGCGTCAAAGCCCGGCTGGAACGCGAACAGCCGATGACCTTCCTCGAGTTCAACTACATGCTGATGCAGTCGGTGGACTTCCTGGAGCTGGAGCGCCGCAACGGCTGCCTGCTGCAGATGGGCGGCTCGGACCAGTGGGGGAACATCGTCAACGGAGTGGAGCTGATCCGCCGCGTCGACCACAAGCCCGCGTTCGGCCTGACCACGCCGCTGCTCTCCACCGCGTCCGGCCAGAAGATGGGCAAGACCGTGGGCGGGGCCGTGTGGCTCAACGCCGACATGCGGAGCCCCTACGATTACTGGCAGTTCTGGCGGAACACCGAGGACGCCGACGTGGGCCGCTTCATGAAGCTGTTCACCGACCTGCCGCTGGACGAGATCGCCCGCCTGGAGGCCCTGTCCGGCGCCGAGATCAACGAGGCCAAGAAGGTTCTCGCCAACGAAGCCACCCGGATGCTGCATGGCGCCGAGGCGGCCCGGACCGCCGAGGCCGCGGCCAAAGCCGCGTTCGAGGAGGGCCGCGTCTCCAGCGACCTGCCGACCCACGAGGTGGCCAGGGCCGACCTCGACGCGGGTGTTCAACTGGCGGACCTGGCGGTGGCCGCGGGCCTGGCCGGCTCCAAGGGCGAGGCGCGCCGCCTGGCCCAGGGCGGCGGCCTGCGGGTCAACGACAATGCCGAGGCCGACGCCAACCGGATGATCACCGCCGCCGACCTCGCGGACGGCGTGGTGAAGCTCTCGGCCGGCAAGAAGAAGATCGTTCTGGTGAAGCCTGTCTAACCCCTCTGCCCGTCATGGCCGGGCTTGTCCCGGCCATCCACAAGCACCGATCCTCGGGGGTTTTGCCTGAGAGGGCGGCGCATCTGGATCCCCGGCACAAGGCCGGGGATGACGATCTAAATTTGGAGTTCAGAATGACCAATATCGTGGAAGGCGCGCCCGCGCCCGACTTCGACCTGGAAACCGCTGATGGACGCGTCAAGCTGGCGGACTTCGCCGGCAAGACGGTCGTGCTCTATTTCTACCCGAAGGACGACACCGCCGGCTGCACGAAGGAAGCCCAGGAGTTCACCGCCCTCGCGCCCCAGTTCGCCAAGGCCGGCGTCACGGTGATCGGCGTCTCCAAGGACACCATCGCCAAACACCGGAAGTTCGCCGACAAGTACGGCCTGACCATCCCGCTGGGGTCCGATCCCGAAGGCGAGGTGATCGAACGCTACGGCTCCTGGGTCGAGAAGAGCCTCTATGGCCGCAAGTACATGGGCATCGACCGCTCCACCTTCCTGATCAAGGACGGCGAGCTCCGGAAGATCTGGCGCAAGGTCCGGGTGCCCGGTCACGCGCAACAGGTGTTGGACGCTGCGACGGCCTCGTGACGCTTTTCGCCGATAATCGATGACCCGCATGCGGCGGTGCGTCGCTTTGGGGCGTAACGTGCTCCGAACCGCTTGCCTGTCGCAAAAAAGTCGTCGCATATCGCCGACACCGAGGGTGTGGGGACTTCCGGGAACGCATGAAACGTCTGACGCAGCTCGGCCGTTCGCTCGTGGAACTGTTCCCCGAACGGCACCTCTACGTCCGCTCCGGCGGGGCCATGAAGGCCTTCGTCCTGACCACCAAGAAGCAGCTGATCATTGCCGGCGGAGTCGCGGGCGGCGCCATGTGGATGGGCGTCTGCACCGCCGCCATACTGGTCAACCTGATGTCGGCCTCGTCCGCCGACCGCGAGATCGCCAAGCTCAAGGCCCAGTCCGAGCGCTACGTCGCCGACCGCCAGGCGCGGCTGGACAGCGCCATGGCCCGCCTGGACGCCGCGTCCGGCTCCAACGCGAACGCCGCCACGGCCATCGAGAAGCGCCACGCGGCCCTGGCCCTGCTGCTCACCGACATGAAGGGCGCCCCCGGCGCCGCCGAGGCCCTGACGCCCGCGATCAACCGCGCCCTGGCCGGCGAGGACGTCAATCCGGTGCGCCGGGTCGAGATGGTGCGGATCGGCCAGGAGCAGCTCCTGGAGGCCGCCGACGGCTTCGCCAAGAGCCGCGCCGACCGGCTGCGGCTGGCCTTCCGGATGGCCGGCCTGTCGCCCACCACCTTCGTGGACGGGTCCAGCTCGCTGGGCGGGCCGTTGATCGAGTCCAAGGATCCCAGCGCGCTCGCCGCGGTGCTGGACGTGGACGACGACTTCGCCATGCGCATCCAGCGCGCCGCCCGCGACCTCTCCGAGGCGCAGTCCCTGACCCGGGCGGCCAGCGACCTGCCCCTGGCCCGGCCCACCGTCAACGGCCAGCAGACCAGCGGCTTCGGCGTGCGCTTCGACCCCTTCACGCGCCGCCCGGCCTATCACTCGGGCCTGGATTTCAATGGCGGCCATGCGACGCCGATCTATTCGACCGGGCCTGGCGTGGTCTCCTTCACCGGCCAGCGCTCCGGCTACGGCAATGTGGTCGAGATCGATCACGGCCGCGGCCTGAAGACCCGCTACGCCCATCTCTCCGGTTTCGCCGTGCAGCGTGGCCAGCGGGTGGCGGTGGGACAACGGATCGCATCGATGGGCTCGACGGGCCGCTCGACAGGGACCCACCTTCACTATGAGGTGTGGGTCAACGGTCGGGCCCAGAACCCGGGCCGCTTCCTGAAGGCCGGTCAGTATGTTCTCGAAGCCGCAGACTAAGGGCGCCCCGGCGCCGTCCGAGACCACGCCGGGGCGCAAGGTCGCGGTGGCGTCCCTGGTGGCCGAAGGCGTGGTGTTCCGCGGCGACCTCGCCACCGAGGGCGACCTGCACCTGGACGGGATCGTCGAGGGCGACCTGAAGGCCGCGCGCCTCACAATCGGCGAGACCGGCGTGGTGAGCGGCACGGTCCAGGCCGAAAGCATCGACATCCGCGGCCGGGTCACCGGTACGATCTCGGCGCGCCAGGTGCGCCTATGGGCCTCCGCCCGGGTGGACGGCGACATCAGCCACGCCGAACTCTCCATCGAATCCGGCGCGCACTTCGAAGGCCGCAGCCTGGTCTTCCCGGCGGCCGAACCCGCGCCCGCCGAAGCCCCGACCCTCAGCGTCGTCGCGGCGGAGTAGCCTACTCCCGCGTCGCTCCGACCCGCTGGGCCAAGGCCGCGCCCATGAACGCGTCGAGGTCGCCGTTCAGTACGCCCTCCGTGTCGGAGGTTTCCATCTCGGTGCGGAGGTCCTTGACCATCTGATAGGGCTGCAGGACGTAGCTGCGGATCTGGTGGCCCCAGCCGATGTCGGTCTTCTGTTCCTCGATCGCGGCGCGCTCGGCGTCGCGCTTCTGCAGCTCCAGCTCGTAGAGCCGGGCGCGCAGCATCTTCCACGCCTCTTCCCGGTTCTGGTGCTGCGAGCGGCCCGCCTGGCAGGCGACCGCCACGCCGGTGGGGATGTGTGTCAGGCGCACCGCGCTGTCGGTCTTATTGATGTGCTGGCCGCCGGCCCCCGAGGCCCGGTAGGTGTCGGTGCGCACGTCGGACGGGTTGATGTCGATGACGATGTTATCGTCCACCACCGGATAGACCCACACCGAGGCGAAGCTGGTGTGGCGCTTGGCGGCCGCGTCGAACGGCGAAATGCGCACCAGGCGGTGCACGCCGCCCTCGCTCTTCAGCCAGCCGTAGGCGTTGGGCCCCTTGATCTGAAGGGTCACGGACTTGATGCCGGCCTGCTCGCCGGCGGTCTCCTCCAGGAATTCCACCTCCATGCCGTGGGCGTTGGCCCAACGGGTGTACATGCGCAGCAGCATGCCAGCCCAGTCGTTGGACTCGGTGCCGCCGGCGCCGGAGTTGATCTCCATGAAGGCGTCGTTGCCGTCGGCCTCGCCGGACAGCAGCGCCTCCAGCTCGGCGCGGGCGGCGCGCTCCCGGATCGCCTTCAGCTGGCCGCGGGCTTCCTCGAGGCTGGCCTCATCGCCCTCCTCGTCCGCCATCTCGGCGTAGCCCAGGGCGTCGGCGAGGTCGCGCTCCAGCGACAGGACGGCCTCGACCTGGCTAGCCAGCCGGGTGCGCTCGCGCATCAGGGCCTGGGCCGCCTCGGGCTTGTCCCAGAGCGTCGGGTCCTCGACCCGGGCGTTCAGTTCGTCGAGTTTTCGGAGGGACGGTTCCCAGTCAAAGACGCCTCCTGAGCAGTTCGATCGACTGCTCGATGTCGGCCTTGGCGGCCTCGACATCCGCTCTCATGGAGAGAACTCCCAAAAAGTAAGGCGCGGCGTCTAACGCGCGCCGCGAGTTAGAACAAGTCGGACAGGTCGTCCTTCTTCTTCGGCGGCGGGGCGGCCTGGGGCGCCACGGCGGCGGCGGCGTTCGGCGCGCCTGTCACCTGGCCGTTGCCGAAGACCTGGCTGTACGGCTGCGGCCCCGAGGTCGGACCCGCCGCGCCGAGCGCCTGGGTGGAGGCCGACGGCTCAGTGCCAGGGCGGAACGCCTCGCGAATGCCGCGGATCATGGCGTATTTAGCGTTGGACGGCGCCTTGAACGGCTCGGCGGGCTTGTCCTTGAGCGCCTGGGTCATGAACTCGATGAAGATCGGCACCGCGGCGACGGACCCGGTCTCGTTGTTGCCCAGGCTGCGGTTATCGTCGAAGCCGATGTAGACGCCCACCACCAGGTGCGGCGAGAAGCCCATGAACCAGGCCGAGCGGTAGTCGTTCGTGGTGCCCGTCTTGCCGCCCAGCGGCTTGCCGATCGACGAGGCCGAGGCGGCCGTGCCGCGCAGGACCACGCCTTCCAGCATCGAGGTGATCTGATAGGCGGTGATCGGATCCATGACCTGGTCGCCCGCGCGCGGGATCCGCGGACTCTCCTCGCCCGAGAAGCCGGCGTCGCAGCGGTCGCACTGGCGGCGGTCGGCGCGCCAGATGACCTTGCCGTTGCGGTCCTCGACCACCTCGATCAGATGCGGTTCAACCAGCTTGCCGCCGTTGACGAAGGTCGAGTAGGCGGCGGCCATCTTGAAGGTCGTGGTCTCGCCAGACCCCAGCGCCATGGCTAGGACCTTGTCCATCTTCTTGGTGACGCCCAGGCGCTCGGCCAGGGCCGAGATCTTGGTCATGCCGACGCTCTGCGCCAGCCGCACCGTCATGGTGTTGCGCGACAGCTCCAGGCCTTTGCGCAGCGTGAGCGCGCCATAGTAGTCGCGGCTGTAGTTCTCGGGGCTCCAGTCCTGGCCGCCGTAGCCCCTGAGCGTGATCGGCGCATCCATCACCGTGCTGGCCGGCGTGTAGCCGCTCTCGAGGGCCGCGGCGTAGACGATCGGCTTGAACGACGAACCCGGCTGGCGCAGCGCCTGGGTGGCTCGGTTGAAGCTGGAGAGCGAGAAGGAATAACCCCCGACCATGGCCTGCACCCGGCCCGAATAGGGCTCCATGGCCACCAGGGCGCCGTTCACCGCCGGCACCTGCTTCAGGCGGAAGCCGCCGCCCTCCTTGGCCGACTCGACGAAGATGAGGTCGCCGGTGCCGATCCCCTTCCCGGCCCGCGCCCACGAGACGTCCTGGGCCACGAGGTTTCCTGTCCGGCCGTCGACGGTGCGCACCGTGACCGCGCCGCCCGCGACGCTGGTCACCAGCGCGCGCTTCCAGTCCTGGCGCTCGCGCGGCTTCACCGTCTTGCGGGCGATGTCTTCCCAGCCCTCGGTGGTGGTCACGTGGCCCCAGGCGCCGCGCCAGCCGTGACGGCGGTCGTAGTTCTCGAGGCCGTTCATCAGGGCCATCTTGGCCGCGCTCTGGAGTTCGGGATCCAGCGTAGTGCGCATGTAGTAGCCGCCGGCGTTCAGCCGCTCGTCGCCCAGCTCCTTCATGTTGAGCGAGATGCGGCGCACCTCCTCCACGAAATAGTCGGCGTCGCGGTATTGCGAGCGGCTGGGCGCCGCCTGGACCTTCAGCGGCTCCTTCATGGCCGCATTGGCCTCGGCGCGGGTGACCCAGCCCAGGTCGGCCATCTGGTCGATCACCCAGTTGCGGCGGCCCACGGCGGCGCCGACCCGGCGGATCGGGTGGTAGTTGTCCGGCCCCTTCGGCAGGGCGGCCAGATAGGCGCTCTCGGCCAGGGTCAGCTCGCTGAGCGACTTGCCGAAGTAGTTGTAGGCCGCCGCCCCCACCCCATACGAGCGGTAGCCCAGCCAGATCTCGTTCATGTAGAGCTCGAGGATCCGCTCCTTGGAGAGGGTCTGTTCGAGCTGGGAGGCCAGGATCGCCTCCTTCAGCTTGCGGCCGATGGTCTGGTCGCTGGTCAGCAGGATGTTCTTGGCCACCTGCTGGGTGATGGTCGAGCCGCCCTCCAGGCGCCGGCCCTGGGCCAGGTTGATGACGTTCTTGACCATGGCCCGGCCGAAGCCGCCCACGTCGACGCCGCGGTGCTGGAAGAACCCGTGGTCCTCCGCCGCCAGGAAGGCCTGGGCGGTCTGGGCGGGGATCGCGTCATACGGCACGAAGATCCGCCGCTCGCGGGAGAATTCGCCGATCAGGGTCCCGTCCCAGCCATAGGCGCGGGTGGCGGTCGGCGGGTGGTAGTCCACCAGGTCGCCGGCGTCGGGCAGGTCGTGGAACAGCCAGGCGGCGTAGACGCCGACGGCCGCGGCGGAGAGCGCGATGAAGCTCAGGATCGCGACGCCGGCCAGGGCGACCCACCGCGGCAGCTTGGCCCGCTGGGTTTCGGCCCGTTCGGGACTGGCGATGGGATTCAACTGACGACGGGCTCCGGGGCTCCTGACCTGTCGTCCTAGCCTGTGTCGAAGCGGGCGCCAACGGGCGCAGGCGCCATCTGCGTCAGCGCGACGCGAGCTTCATCTGCTCGCCGAAGTGCGTGTCGATGGCGCCGGTGACCGCGCGCATCAGCCGGGCGCGGGCCGCCGGGTCCCGCAGCCGTGCCTCGTCCTCGGGGTTGTTGACGAAGCCCATCTCCAGCAGCACGGCGGGCACGTCGGGGGCCAGCAGCACCATGAAGCCGGCGTCGCGATGGGTCTGGCGCAGCATCGGCGCCTTGCCCTCGATGCTGGAGACCAGCGTCTGCGCGAAGACCGCCGAGCGGTTGCGCGTCGCGCGCTGGGTCAGGTCGAAGAGGATGTCGCGCACGCCCTGGTCGCCGGTCAGGCTGGCCTTCATGAACCAGTCGTCGCGGCTGACGAACTTCGTCGCCCGCTGCGAGGCCTTGTCGGACAGGGTGTAGACGCTGACCCCCTTCAGGTTGGTCTCGGGCGCGGAATCGGAGTGCAGCGAAATGAACAGGTCGGCGCCCGCGCGCTGGGCCACGCGCACCCGGTCTTCCAGGGGCACATAGACATCGGACGTGCGGGTCATCACCACCTTGTAGCGGCCGGTCGCGGTCAGCTGGTCGGCCAGGGTGAGCGCCGCGGCCAGGTTGACGTCCTTCTCGAAGCCCACGGCGCCCGAGGCGCCGACGTCGCGGCCGCCGTGGCCGGCGTCGATGACCACCACCTTCTTGAGCGGCAGCGCCGGCTTCTTGGGGGCCAGGAACTGGGTGCGGATGGCGGTGGGCGGCGCGGCGGTCTTGCGGGCGACCGTCATCACGGCGCTCGGCTGGCTGGCCGCCACGTCGATCACATATCGGTAATTGGCCACGCCGTCGGCCGGCGGCAGCAGGAAGCGGCGCTTGAGCCGGGCGTCGCCCGCCAGGTCGAGCTGCAGCCGCGCCCCGCCCTGGACCTGATCGACCATCCACGCCCGCACGATGCCCTTGCCGGAACCCTGCTGGGTCTGGCCGGCGATGACGTTGGGCAGCATGATCACGACACGGCGGTCGGCGGCGCCGTCCGACACGATCTTGCCGCTGGTGGCGCCGTCCAGGTCGATGACCAAGCGGGTCTCAGCGGAATCACCGCCCATGCGGACCTTGATCAGGGCAGCGGTCTCGGTGGCGGCGTGCCCCACGGCGAAGGCTGTCAGGCCAACGGCGACGGCGGCGCAGGCGGCGATCATCCGCCCCCGGCCCTGCCTCACCACGCCCTTCAACCGCCCCAGCATGCTAACGCCCCGAAAACACGGAGATTCGCGCAACGCGAACCGATGACCCATATAGGCCGGAGCGTCGTGGACAAAGAGTTAACAAGGTCTTGCCAACGGCGTTGACGCGTGCGCGGCGGCGCAATCTTCCGTGACGAGGCCGTTGGAGGGCGCTCGGCGCGTCGATCAGGTTCGGCCTCTCGTGAACCGAGCTTTCCTTTTGCAGCCCACTGTTGCAATGTCGCGCCGCGCGACGTCGGAGCGCCCGATCCGGGCCCGAATGTCACGCGACAACCCAGCCGGCGTCGGCTTCGACCGAGTACTCGGTGGCGACGCATCATCCGATCCGCGACCTTAGGGACGCGCCTAGGAACACACACGATGAGCTGCGCAGCTCGAGCCACATCTGGCCCCAAGGCCTCACGAACCGCCGTTTCCGGCGTGTTCGTAGACCACGCGCGCGCTCGTCCCATGAGCAGGCAGCGCCCGGGCCGAGATGCCCCCGCGCGCCGCGGAGAGACTAATGCCCAAGACTATGTTGATCGACGCAGCCCACGCGGAAGAGACGCGTGTGGTGGTCGTCGACGGGAACCGCGTTGAAGAGTTTGATTTCGAGAGCCAGAACCGAAAGCAGCTTCGAGGGAATATCTACCTCGCCAAGGTGACGCGCGTTGAGCCGTCGCTGCAGGCGGCCTTCGTCGAATATGGCGGCAACCGCCACGGCTTCCTGGCCTTCAACGAAATCCACCCCGACTACTACCAGATCCCGGTCGCCGACCGCGAAGCCCTGCTGCGCGAGGAAGCCGAGGACCACGACGACGACGAGCGCCCCGTCCGGGGCCGTCGCGGCGCGTCCGAGAACGGCGACGACGAGGACGACGGCGATAGCCACGTCTCGGATGACGAAGACGACGTGATGGAAGAAGAGCTGGCGCGCCGCCGCCGCCGGCTCATGCGCCGCTACAAGATCCAGGAAGTGATCCGCCGCCGGCAGATCATGCTGGTCCAGGTCGTCAAGGAAGAACGCGGCAACAAGGGCGCGGCGCTCACCACCTACCTGTCGCTGGCCGGCCGCTACGGCGTGTTGATGCCGAACACCGCCCGGGGCGGCGGCATCTCGCGCAAGATCGACACCGCCACCGACCGCAAGCGCCTGAAGGGCGTGGTCGCCAGCCTGGCCGTGCCGCAGGGCATGGGCCTGATCGTGCGCACCGCGGGCGCCAAGCGCACCAAGGCCGAGATCAAGCGCGACTACGACTACCTGCTGCGCCTCTGGGAGAATATCCGCGAGAAGACGCTGCACTCGATCGCGCCGGCGCTGATCTACGAGGAAGAAGACCTCGTGAAGCGCACGATCCGCGACCTGTACGACAAGGACATCGACGAGGTCTGGGTCGAGGGCGAGGCCGCCTTCAAGGAAGCC
>Ga0255338_1001995_pt1 | contig 33539 bp, 27 predicted proteins | sample MeOH1_35cm_T4_19_FD_203715 | JGI IMG/M metagenome (GOLD analysis project Ga0255338, IMG submission 203715) | Sandy soil microbial communities from University of British Columbia, Vancouver, Canada - MeOH1_35cm_T4_195 | ecosystem: Engineered > Artificial ecosystem > Sand microcosm > Unclassified ... | reverse complement strand
CGGGACCGCGGCTGCCGGGACCGCGGCGTGACCGCCGTCACGGGCGCGGGCGCGTGGCCCGGCTCCGAACCGCTCGAGGCCCTGACCATGGTGGTCGGCGACCTGACCGACACCCCGGCCGGCGTCGACGGGCTGCCCTTCGCCGCCGTGCTGGTGGACCGCGGACCGTGGAGCGACCTCGTCGCGCGCTCGCTCGCGATGCTCGTCGACCTGCCGGCCGAGCTGGGGCCGCACGGCTGGAAGCTCGCGGACCACGTGGGCGGCGACCTGACGCGCGCCCGCGCCTTCGTCCGCCAGGACCTCGACGCGCTCGCGGTGGCGGCTCACGGCTACGCGGGGCCGTTCGTGGTGCCCGTGCTCGGGCCGTTCAGCCTGGCGGCGCGCGTCGACCTGGCGCGCGGCGACCGGGTGGTCTCCGACCCGTCCGCGGTGCGTGACGTCGCCGACTCCCTCGGCGCCGGCCTGGACGAGCACCTGGCGGCGATCGCGCGGGCCGTCCCGGGCGCCCGGCCGTGGCTGCTGCTCCACGAGCCCCTGCTGGCGCAGGCCGCGGCCGGAGTGCTGCCCACGTTCTCCGGACGCGGCCAGCTGCGGGCGGTGCCCGGCCCGGTGGTCGTCGAGCGGCTGGCGTCGGTGGTGGGCGCGGCCCGGGCGGCGGGTGCGGTCGGCGTCACCGTGCACGTCGGGCAGGGGTGGGCCGTCCTCGGCGCGGCGGGCGCCGCCGGCGCCGACGCGGTAGGGCTGGACGTCGGCACGCTGCCCGGGTCGGCCTGGGAGAAGGTCGCTCAGGCGGTCGAGGGCGGGACGGCGTTCTGGGCGGGGCTCCCGCCGGCCACGGCGTCGCAGCGCGCGGGGAAGGACGCCGCCGGGCACGCCGAGACGCTCGTCGGGCCGTGGCGGCGCGTGGGCCTGCCCGTCGCGGGGCTCGCCGAGGCGGTGCTCGTCGCCGGGCGTCCGGACGGCGCCTGGACGCCGGACAACGCGCGCGCCGCGCTGGGCGACGCGGTGCGGGCGGCGCGCACGGTGGTCGACCGGGCTCTCGGGTAGGGATGATGGCCCGGTGAGCGAGTCACCTGCGCCGGCACGGCACCGCTGGGAACAGCTGGCCGAGTCGATCCGCGCGGACCAGTTCGCCTACTACGTGCGGGACGCCCCCGTCTCGTCGGACGCGGACTACGACGAGCGGATGCGCGAGCTGGCGGCGCTGGAGGAGCGCTACCCGGACCTGCGCACGCCGGACTCGCCGACCCAGCTGGTGGGCGGGACGTTCTCCACCGACTTCCAGGCGGTGCAGCACGTCGAGCGGATGATGTCGCTGGACAACGTGTTCTCCCGCGACGAGCTGGTGGCATGGGCCGGCCGCGTGGAGCGCGACCTCGGCACCGAGCACGTCGACTGGCTGTGCGAGCTGAAGATCGACGGCCTGGCGATCGCCCTGCTGTACGAGGACGGGCGGCTGGTGCGCGCCGCGACGCGCGGTGACGGACGGACCGGCGAGGACGTCACGCTCAACGTGCGCACCATCGCCACCGTCCCGGCCCGGCTGGCCGGCGACCCGGCGCACCACCCGGCGCGGATCGAGGTGCGCGGCGAGGTGTTCTTCCCCGTGGCCGACTTCGCGCGCCTCAACGAGGCGCAGGTCGCCGCCGGCAAGGCGCCCTTCGCCAACCCGCGCAACGCCGCTGCCGGCTCGCTGCGCCAGAAGGACCCGCGCGTGACGGCGGGCCGGCCGCTGCGCGTGTACGCCCACGGCATCGGCGCGGTGGACTGGGGCGCGGGCCGCGAGCGGCCGGTGGAGCGACAGTCGCAGGTGTACGAGCTGCTGCGGGGGTGGGGGGTGCCCACCAGCTCCCACAACGAGGTGGTCACGGGCATCGGCGCGGTGTGGGAGCTGGTGGAGCGCTACGGCGAGCACCGCCACGACGTCGAGCACCAGATCGACGGGATCGTCGTCAAGGTCGACGAGCTGGCGGCGCAGCGCCGGCTCGGCGCCACCAGCCGCGCCCCGCGCTGGGCGATCGCCTACAAGTACCCGCCGGAGGAGGTGAACACGCGCCTGCTGGAGATCCGCGTCGGGATCGGCCGCACCGGGCGGGCCACCCCGTACGCCGTGATGGAGCCCGTGTTCGTCTCGGGGAGCACCGTGCGCCAGGCGACGCTGCACAACCAGGACGTGGTCCGCGCCAAGGGTGTGCGCGTAGGCGACATGGTGGTGCTGCGCAAGGCCGGGGATGTCATCCCGGAGATCGTCGGCCCCGCCCCTCAGGCACCCGACGACACCGTGCCACGCGTCGAGTGGCAGATGCCTGCCGACTGCCCGGAGTGCGGCACGCCGCTGCGGCCGATGCGCGAGGGCGACGTCGACCTGCGCTGCCCCAACGCGCGGTCGTGCCCGGCGCAGGTGCGCGGCCGGCTGGAGCACATCGGCTCCCGCGGCGGCCTGGACATCGAGGCCCTCGGCGAGGTGACGGCCGCCGCGCTGACGCAGCCCGAGATCCCGGCCGAGCCGCCCGTGCCCACCGAGGCCTACCTGTTCGACCTGGTCGGCTACGCCCCGGACGCGCCCGACGAGGTGAAGGCGCGCGCCCGCGCGGGAAGCCTGGAGCGGCTGGCACAGGTGGAGGTGGTGGTGCGCGACCCGGAGACCGGGCTGCCGCGCGAGGACGCCGACGGGGTCGTGCGACGGCGGGCGCCGTTCCGACGGGTGACCAAGCACACCAAGGCGGCGCTCGCGGCCGCGGCCGCGGCGGGCGCCGTGCTGCCGGAGTGGGAGCCGTCCGAGCAGGCGCGGACGCTGCTGGACGAGCTGGACGCCGCGAAGACGAAGGACCTGTGGCGGGTGCTCGTGTCGCTGAGCATCCGCAACGTCGGGCCCATCGCGGCGCGGGCGCTCGCGGCGGAGCTCGGGTCGATGACGGCGTTGCGCGCGCTGCTCGACGACCGGGAGGCGGCCGTGGCGCGGCTCTCGCAGGTCGAGGGCGTGGGGCCGGTCATCGCCGAGTCCATCGTCGACTGGTTCACCGGTCCCGAGTCCGGGTGGCACCGCGAGATCGTCGAACGGTGGGCCGCCGCGGGGGTCGCGATGCGGGCGGAGCGCGACGAGTCGACGCCGCGCACGCTGGTCGACGGGTCCGGCGCGCCGCTGACCGTGGTGGTCACCGGCAGCCTGGAGGGGTTCAGCCGCGACGAGGCGAAGGACGCGATCATCGCCCGCGGGGGCAAGGCCGCCGGGTCGGTGTCGAAGAGCACCCATTTCGTCGTCGTCGGCGAGAACGCGGGGTCCAAGGAGACCAAGGCGCGCGAGCTGGGGCTGCGGATCCTCGACGAGGCCGGGTTCGTCGCGCTGCTCGCGGGCGGGCCGGCCGCCGTGGCCGGCGGGGCCGAGCCGTGACCGGGGCCGCGCCGGTCACCGTCCGGGTCGCCCACCCCGCCGACGTCGCCTCCGCCGGGGCACTGACCGCGGAGGCGTACGTCGCGGACGGTCTGCTCACCGACGAGGACGACTACGCCGCCGAGCTGCGGGACGCGGCGAGCCGAGCCGCCGAGGCGACGCTGCTGGTGGCGGTCCTGCCGACACCCGACGGGCACGATGCGGTGGTGGGCACCATCACCGTGGCGGCCTGCGGTTCGTCGTACGCGGAGGTGGCCGAGCCCGGCGAGGTGGAGCTGCGGATGCTCGCGGTCGCTCCGGAGGTGCGGGGCCGGGGCGTGGCCGCCGGGCTGGTGCGGGCGGCCCTGCGCGAGGCGATAGCCGAGGGCGCGCGACGCGTTGTGCTCTCGACGCTCGACGCGATGGCGGCCGCGCGGCGGCTGTACGCGGGGATGGGATTCGTCGCCGAACCCGAGCGCGACTGGGGGCACGAGGACGTCCGGCTACGGGTGCTGACGTGGACCCCGCCGGAGGCCCCCGGGCCGCTGGTCGAGACGCAGACCTGGCCGCCGGCGCGCGTCGTCGTCACACCGGACGGCTGGCGCTGCGGACTGTCCGGCGGCTTCACGCAGCGCGCCAACTCCGCGCTGCCGCTCGGCCGGCCCGCGGACCTCGGTGCGGCCGTCGCCCGGGTGGAGGCGGTGTACGACGAGGCCGGGCAGCCGCCCGTGTTCCGCATCGGCGCCGGGGCGCCGGACGGCCTCGCGCTGGTGCTCGCCGTGCGCGGGTACGTCGCGAGGTCGCGGACGGACGTCATGGTGCGGAGCCTTGCGGCGGCGCGGGCCGCGGGCGGGGGCGCTGCCGGCGGCGCCGTTGGTGAAGGTCTGACGGTCCGGGTCTCGACCGAGCCCGACGAGGCCTGGCTGCGCGCGTGGCTCGGCGTCAAGGGCCCGGGCGTCGACCCGTCTGCCGTCCGGGCGGTGCTGACCGGCGCGCCCGCGCACTACCTCAGCGCGACCAGCGGAGGAGCGCCCGTGGGGACGCTCCGCGTCGGGTACGCCGAGGAGTGGGCGGGGCTGTCGTGCCTCGCGGTCGAGCCGTCGGCCCGGCGTGGCGGCATCGGGCGGGCCCTGACCCGCCACGGCCTGGCCCTGGCTGCGCAGCGGGGTGCCGCGCGTGCGTTCTTGCAGGTCGAGGCCGCTAACTCGGGCGCGGCGTCGCTCTACGAGCGGCTGGGGTTCGTGCTCGCCGACGGCTACCGCTACGTGGCGCCGGCGGAGTAGGGGCTCCTGAGCGCCGGATCGCGCGTCGCTCGCCGAGCAGCGCCCGGCGTGGATACTGGCGAGGTGATCTCGCTGTCGGCGGCGGAACGACTGGCCCGCGCCGGGCTGGTGTGGCACCCGGCCGCCGGCGATCGGTTCGCGATCCGCTCGGACTCCCTCATGGGCCAGGTGTTCACCATCAGCGACATGGTGGTGGAGCCGCACGAGTACCCGACGGGCACGGTGCTCGGCTTCAACGGCACCACCGAGTGGGCGCTGGACTCGGTGCGGCAGGACGATGCCCTGTGGCTGCCGAGCGAGGAGCAGCTGCGGCACATGCTGGGCTCGGCCTTCCGCAGCCTGGCCCGCTCGACCACCGACTGGTACCAGGTGCTGGTGGAGGTCCCCGGGCGTCCCGAGCAGGCGTTCGGTCACGAGAACCCCGACGACGCCTACGCCGAGGCCCTCCTCGCCCTGCTGCGCGCCGCGAAGGCGTAGGAACGCGCCTCGTCGTCGGCTCGCCGGCGCGAGTGTCGCTAGAACGGCGGCTCGTCCGCGCGAGGTCCGGCTAGAACAGCGGCTCGTCCGGGTAGCCCCGGTTGGCCGGGGACACGGCGTCGGCGAGGCGCTGGGTGGCGCCGTGTTCGCCCGGGACCACGCGGTACGACAGGCCGGCCGGAGTGCGCCACTCGAAGACCCCGGGCGTCACCTGCGTCAGCCGGAAGCCACCGTCGGTCTTGAGCCGATGGCACCGGTCGGAGAGCGGCCCCAGGTTGCCGGCGGCGGTGGTGCCACTCGTCGGTGAGCCGTTGGCGGGCGTGCCGTGGTACTCGGTGGTGTGGTCGATGTCGCAGCGCCGCGCGGGCACGCTGCAGCCGGGGGCCGCGCACACGGCATCGCGGGCCACGACGTGCTCCAGGAGTGCAGCAGGTGGTCGGTAGCGCGAGCGGCCCACGTCGAGCACGCGCCCGCTCAGCGGATCGGTGACCAGGCGGCGCCACACGCCGCCCGCGGCGAGCGCTCGCGCCTGCTCCGCGCTGATCGGCCCGAACCCGGCCAGCTCGGCGGGGCGCTCGTCGAGCCCCATGAGCGTGCTCAGCGTGACCGTGACGTCGATGCGCACCGTCGGGATCCGGATGCCCGTCGCATCGGGTCCGCCGGTCGCAGCCCCGTGCGGGACGGGGTCTGGGGCGGTCGCCCCTCCCGTGTCGGTCGCGCGCTCGGGGGCCAGGCCGTCGATCGGCGGCCGGCCGGTGGGTAGCGCCCGTCCGGTGGCGAGGGTGACGAAGGTGTCGGCACGCAGCTGGTCGAGGGTGCGCGGGTCGCCGAAAGCCCGGGCCGTGCGCGCGGCGGCCTCGAGCGTCGCGTCCACGGTCACCGCATGGTCGGCGGGCAGCACCGCCCAGATCCCCGCCATGCCGTCCGGCAGACGCTGGGGGCGGCACACGTGGCGCTTCGCCACGGCGCGGGCCAGCCGGTCGGCGGTGTCGACGGGGTCCGCGGCGAGCAGTGCGCGGTCGATGTCGGCGGCGAGCTGGCTGGGCGTACGACCCGCGGCCTGCGGCAGCACCTCCTCCTGCACGAGCCACGCGAGCTCGCCGGGCCGGTTGTGGAGCCGGTCGGTGACGGTCCGCAGCTTGAACGTGTCGAGCCGGCCTTCCCGCACCGCCTCCGCGGTGAGGAGCAGCTCGTTCTCCAGCGCCCGCCCGTCGCGCACCAGCCGGTTCGCCGCCGGCCGCGACCACCCGAGCCGCATCGCGAGCTCGTCGCCGGCGACACACGCGTTCGCCGGAGCCGGGTCCGACCAGTGCGGGTTCATCGCGTCCCGACGCGACAGCTCACCGGCCGCCAGCGCGGCGTTCAGGTGCGCCCAGGCCGCCAGCCGCTCCCAGGCCGCGACGACCTCCACCAGAAGCCGGTCGTCCGCCCGCGCGGGATCGACCTGCTCCAGCACCAGCGCGAGCGACCCGTCCGGCGCCACGTCCTCGATCCCCGCGAGGCGCTCCCACGGCGGCGATGCGCCCTCGCCCTCGTCGGGCCAACCGTCGGACTCCAGCGGATCGGGCGGCAGGACGCCGGCGGAGAGGTCCGCCTCCCACACGTCCCAGGGCGCGAGCTCGTCGAGCCGGACCTCGTCCTCGGGAAGGGACCGGGAACCGTCCTCCGGCAGCCAGCCCCACGGCAGCCCGCCGGCCCGCGGCGCGACAGCGCTCGGCTCGTCGGTGACCACCACGGACTCGAACATGTGTTCGATAGTACCAGACCCCGCCGACACCGGTCCAGGTCAGGCCGCCGGCCCGGCGGCTCCCGCCGGCGCGGCCGGTGGCCCCTGGGGCGCTCACTACACTCGTCGGCATGTCCACCCCTTGGCGCGACGAGGTCGCGCGCGTGGCGGGCCTCGCCCGGATCGACCTGACACCCACCGAGCTGGACCGCCTCTCGGGCGAGCTCGAGGTGATCGTCCACTCGGTCGCCCGGGTGAGCGAGATCGCCACCCCGGACGTCCCGGCCACGAGCCACCCGCTCCCGCTGTCCAACGTGTTCCGGGCCGACGAGCCGGAGGCCCCGCTCGACCGTGACGAGGTCCTGGCGCAGGCGCCCGCGGCGCAGGACGGCAAGTTCCTGGTGCCGCAGATCCTCGGGGAGGACGCGTGAGCGCGCCTGACGACCTCACCCGCCTCACCGCGGCGGACCTCGCCGCGCGGCTGGCCGCCGGGGAGGTCTCGTCGACCGAGGCCACCCGGGCCCACCTGGACCGCATCGGCGCCGTCGACGGCCCGGTGCACGCGTTCCTCCACGTCTCGGCCGACGAGGCGCTGGCCACCGCCCGGGCCGTGGACCAGGCGCGCGCCCAGGGCGAGCCGCTCCACCCGCTCGCGGGTGTGCCGATCGCCGTCAAGGACGTCGTCGTCACGCGCGGCCTGCCGACCACCGCCGGCTCGCGCATCCTCGAGGGGTGGGTGCCGCCGTACGACGCCACGCTGGTGCGCAAGATCAAGGCGGCCCGCCTGCCGATCCTGGGCAAGACCAACATGGACGAGTTCGCCATGGGCAGCTCCACCGAGCACTCCGGCTACGGCAACACGCACAACCCGTGGGACCTCGACCGCATCCCGGGCGGCTCCGGCGGCGGCAGCGCCGCGGCGGTCGCCGCCTACGAGGCGCCGCTGGCCATCGGTACCGACACCGGCGGCTCCATCCGCCAGCCCGCCGCGGTCACCGGGACGGTCGGGGTGAAGCCCACGTACGGCAGCGTCTCCCGCTACGGGCTGATCGCGCTGGCGAGCAGCCTGGACCAGGCCGGCCCGGTGACGCGTACCGTCCTCGACGCTGCGCTGCTCCACGGGCTGATCGCGGGCCACGACCCGCACGACTCCACCTCGCTGACCGACCCGGTGCCGGACTTCGCCGCCGCGGCCCGGCTCGGGGCCACCGGCGACCTGACCGGCGTCCGCGTCGGGGTGGTCACCGAGCTGCGCGGCGAGGGTTACCAGCCCGGCGTGCTGGCGCGGTTCGAGGAGAGCCTGGACCTGCTGCGGCAGGCCGGCGCCCAGATCGTCGAGGTCTCCTGCCCGCACTTCGAGTACGCGCTCGCGGCGTACTACCTGATCCTCCCGGCGGAGGCGAGCAGCAACCTCGCCAAGTTCGACGGCATGCGCTACGGCGTGCGCGTGGAGCCCGACGAGGGCCCCGCCACCGCGGAGCGCGTCATGGCCGCCACCCGCGGCCGGGGCTTCGGCGACGAGGTGAAGCGGCGCATCATCCTCGGGACGTACGCGCTGTCCGCGGGCTACTACGACGCGTACTACGGCAGCGCACAGAAGGTGCGCACGCTGATCCAGCGCGACTTCGCCGCTGCGTTCACGCAGACGGACGTCCTGGTCTCACCCACCGCGCCGACCACGGCGTTCAAGCTGGGCGAGAAGCTCGACGACCCGCTGGCGATGTACCTCAACGACGTGGCGACCATCCCGGTCAACCTCGCCGGCGTCCCCGGCATGTCGCTGCCGTCCGGCCTGTCCGACGACGGGCTGCCCGCCGGGTTCCAGGTGATCGCACCGGCCCGCGAGGACGCCCGGTTGTACCGGGTGGGTGCCGCGCTGGAGAGGTTGCTGGAAACCCGCTGGGGCGGCCCCCTCCTCAAGGACGCGCCGGAGCTGGAGGTGGCGAAGTGAGCGAGCCCGCGGTGGCCTACGACGAGGCCGTGGAGCGCTACGACCCGGTGATCGGCATCGAGGTCCACGTGGAGCTCGGCACCCGCACCAAGATGTTCGACGGCGCGGAGCAGTACTTCGGCGCGGACCCGAACACCCAGATCACACCCGTCTCGCTGGGGTTGCCCGGGGCGCTGCCGGCGGTCAACGGCACCGCGGTGGAGTACGCGATCCGCATCGGCCTGGCGCTCAACTGCGCCATCGCGGAGAGCTGCCGGTTCGCGCGCAAGAACTACTTCTACCCGGACGTCCCGAAGAACTTCCAGACGAGCCAGTACGACGAGCCGATCGCGCACGACGGCTGGGTGGACGTCGAGCTCGAGGACGGCACCGTGTTCCGCGTCGACATCGAGCGCGCCCACATGGAGGAGGACGCGGGCAAGAACACGCACGTCGGCGGCGCCACGGGGCGCATCCACGGCGCGGTGTACTCCCTCGTCGACTACAACCGGGCCGGCGTGCCGCTCGTCGAGATCGTCACGCGCCCCATCACGGGCGCGGGGGAGCGGGCCCCGGAGGTCGCCCGGGCGTACGTGCAGACGCTGCGCGACATGTTCCGGGCGCTCGGGGTCAGCGAGGCGCGGATGGAGCGCGGCAACGTCCGCGCGGACGTCAACGTGTCCCTGCGTCCCACCCCGCAGTCGCCGCTGGGCACCCGGACGGAGACGAAGAACGTCAACTCGTTCCGCTCGGTGGAGCGCGCCGTGCGCTTCGAGATCTCCCGTCAGGCCGCGGTGCTCGACGAGGGCCGCGCGGTGGTGCAGGAGACGCGGCACTGGCACGAGGACACGTTGAGCACGACGAGCGGCCGGGTGAAGTCCGACGCCGAGGACTACCGCTACTTCCCCGAGCCGGACCTGGTGCCGATCGTCCCGGACCCCGCCTGGGTGGAGCAGATCCGCGCCACCCTGCCCGAGCTGCCCGCCGCCCGCCGGCGCCGCCTGGCCACCGAGTGGGGCTACTCCGACCCCGAGATGCGCGACGTCGTCAACGCCGGGGCCGTCGAGCTGATCGAGTCGACCGTCGCCGCCGGCGCGGCGCCGGCCGCCGCGCGCAAGTGGTGGATGGGGGAGCTGGCACGCACCGCCAAGGAGCAGGGCGTCGAGCTGTCGGAGCTGCCCGTGACGCCGCAGCAGATCGGCGCCCTCCAGGCGCTCGTGGACGGCGGCACCCTCACCGACAAGCTGGCGCGCCAGGTGCTCGAGGGCGTCCTGGCGGGCGAGGGCACGCCGGAGGAGGTCGTCGCCGCGCGCGGGCTGGCGGTGGTGTCCGACGAGGGCGCGCTGCTCGCCGCGATCGACGAGGCGCTCGCCGCGCAGCCGGACGTGGTCGCCAAGATCCAGGGCGGCAACCTGGGCCCGGTGGGCGCCATCATCGGCGCGGTGATGAAGGCGACACGCGGCCAGGCCGACGCCGCTCGCGTCCGCGAGCTGGTGCTGGAGCGCGTGCGGTCCTGAGGCTCGCCCGTCATGCCGGTGCCCCGTGGGTCTCGTAGCATTCCGGGCGGTCGCGCGACGCCACGGCCGGGAGGGGCGACTCCGATGGACAAGCCGACGCTGCACGGCGAGATGCTGGTGCTGCGGCCGATCGGCCCGCAGGACGCCGAGCCGATGTGGGACGTGGTCACCGACCCCGAGGCCCGCCGGATGGCCGGGATCGCCCGGGAGTACACGCGCGCGGACGTCGCCTCGTGGACCAGACAGGCCGCCGCCGCGGAGGGCCGCATCGACCTCGCGGTGACCATGGCCGGGGACGACGAGTACCTGGGGGAGATCGTGCTCGACGCGATCGACCCGGTGCTGGGCTCGGCGAACCTGCGGCTGACGATGCGCCCCCACTACCGGGGCCGCGGCTACGGCACGGAGGCGATCCTGCTGGTGCTCGACATGGCGTTCGACGGCCTGGGGCTGCACCGCGTCGGGGCTCTGGTGCCCGCGGTGAACGCGCGTGCGCAGTCGCTGTACGAGAACCTCGGCTTCCGCGTCGAGGGCAGGGTGCGCGACGCCTTCCGGGACGGCGACGGATGGACGGACGGCGTGGTCATGGGCCTCCTGGAGGATGAGTACCGTGCCGGCCAGAACGCCTGAGACCACCCCGGAGAACGCTGCATGCTGACCGTCACCGTCCCGACCGGCGACCTCGCGGACCGTCTCGCGGACCTTGCCGACCGCGTGCGGCTGGTCACGTGGGACCTCGTCGAGCCGCTGGACCCGGCGACTGCGGAGGCGGTCGAGGTCGTCGTGATCCCGCACTACTTCGCACGTCCGGGCGGCTTCGGTGTGCTCGCAGCGCTGCCGAGGCTGCGCCTGGTCCAGCTCCCGAGTGCCGGGTTCGAGCACGCCGTGCCGCAGGTGCCGCGGGGCGTCACCGTGGCCAACGGCCGCGGGGTGCACAGCTCCGGCACGGCCGAGCTGGCACTCGCGCTGACCCTCGCGGTGCAGCGCGGGCTGGTCGACTCGGTGCGTGCGATGGACGAGGGGCGCTGGCACAACCCGTTCGGGGCGTCGCTGGCGGACCGCCGGGTGCTCGTCGTCGGCGCCGGCTCGGTCGCGGACGCGATCGTCGCCCGGTTCCGGCCCTTCGAGGTCGAGGTGACCCGGGTGGCCCGCACCGCGCGCGAGACCCCGGACGGCCCGGTGCACGCGGTCGCCGACCTGCCGGACCTGGTGGCGCAGGCGGACGTGGTGGTGCTCGCCGTGCCGCTCGACGACTCCACGTACCACCTGGTCGACGCGGCGCTGCTGGGGCGCATGAAGGACGGCACGCTGCTCGTCAACGTCGCGCGCGGCAAGGTGGTGGACACCGACGCCCTGCTCGTCGAGCTGACCGCCGGCCGGCTGAGGGCCGCGCTCGACGTCACGGACCCCGAGCCGCTCCCGGCGGACCACCCGCTGTGGCACGCGCCGAACGTGCTGGTCACTGCCCACCAGGGTGGCAACACCGACGCGATGTTCCCGCGGGTGGCCGCGCTGGTGCGCCGCCAGCTGGAGTCGCTGCTGGACGGCACCGGCCCGATCAACGTCGTCGCCCGCACCTAGCGTCCGAGGAACCGTGGGGTAGAGGCCACGCTTCCTCGGACGCTGCGCGGGGAGGCGGGAACCGGGGCGCCGGGTGAGCATGGAGGCATGGCTGCGACCCCGGTGACCAACAGGCAGGCGACGCTCGCCGTCGACGGACGGCACTGGCACGCGCTCGAGACGGTGCTGCGCGGCGACTGGCGCTTCCCCGACTTCGCGACGGCGGCGGCGTTCGTGGCGCAGGTGGCACAGGCGGCCGACGAGGCGGGCCACCACCCGGACGTGGTGCTCGGGTGGGGCCACGTGGCGGTGACCACGACGACGCACGAGATCCTCGGGCTGTCCCAGGCCGACGTCGACCTGGCCAACGCGATCACGCCGCTCGCGGAGCGCGCCGGCGGCGAGCCGGTCAGCCCGGCACCGACCGGAGTCCTCGAGGTGGCGATCGATGCCCTGGACCGCGACACGATCCGGCCGTTCTGGAAGGCCGTGCTGGCGTACGACGACCGGCACGACGGTCTGGCCGACCCCGCCGGCGTGGGCCCCGCGGTCTGGTTCCAGCAGATGGACGTGGCGCGCCCGCAGCGCAACCGCATCCACCTGGACGTCGTCGTGCCGCACGACGAGGCCCGGGCGCGGATCGACGCGGCGCTGGCCGCCGGCGGCCACCTGGTGACCGACCAGTTCGCACCGCGTTGGTGGGTGCTGGCGGACGCGGAGGGCAACGAGGCGTGCGTCTGCACGTGGCGGGGGCGGGAGCCCGACGACTCGGCCGCCGACCCGGCGTCCCCAGCCACCCTGTGACCCTTGCGTCCGAGAGTTGCGTCGCTATGGGCACGCAACTCTCGGACGTTGGGAGGGGGGCGGGGTTCATCGTCCGGACGCCTGGCGAGGTTCCCCGTGAGACGACGTACCGTTGATCAGCGTCGTCGTGCGACGGCGCCGTGTACGCGAAGGAGATGTCCGCGATGAGCCGTCCGCTGCGCTCCCGCACCTCGACGCACGGCCGCAACATGGCCGGCGCGCGCGCACTGTGGCGCGCCACCGGCATGGGGGCCGAGGACTTCGGCAAGCCGATCATCGCGATCGCCAACTCGTACACGCAGTTCGTCCCCGGCCACGTGCACCTCAAGGACATGGGCGACCTGGTCGCGTCGGCGATCCGCGAGGCGGGCGGCGTCGCGAAGGAGTTCAACACGATCGCGGTGGACGACGGCATCGCGATGGGCCACGGCGGGATGCTCTACAGCCTGCCGAGCCGCGACCTGATCGCCGACTCGGTGGAGTACATGGTCCAGGCGCACACCGCGGACGCGCTGGTGTGCATCTCCAACTGCGACAAGATCACCCCGGGCATGCTCAACGCGGCGCTGCGGCTGAACATCCCCGCCGTCTTCGTCTCCGGCGGCCCGATGGAGGCCGGCAAGGCGGTCGTCGCGGACGGGATCGCGACCACGCACCTCAACCTGATCAACGCGATCAACTACTCGGCGGACGACGGCGTGTCCGACGAGACCCTCGGCCTGGTCGAGGCGAACGCGTGCCCCACGTGCGGCTCGTGCTCCGGGATGTTCACCGCGAACTCGATGAACTGCCTCACCGAGGCGCTGGGGCTGAGCCTGCCCGGCAACGGCTCCACGCTGGCCACGCACACCGCGCGGCGTGAGCTGTTCCTCGAGGCGGGCCGGCGCATCGTCGCGCTGGCGAAGCGCTACTACGACGAGGACGACGACTCGGTGACGCCGCGCGCCATCGTCACCAAGCCGGCCTTCGCCAACGCGATGAGCCTCGACATGGCGATGGGCGGCTCCACCAACACGGTGCTGCACATCCTCGCCGCCGCCCAGGAGGCCGAGGTCGACTTCACGCTGCACGACATCGAGGAGATCAGCCGCCGCGTGCCGTGCCTGTCCAAGGTGGCGCCCAACCACCCGGACTTCCACATGGAGGACGTGCACCGCGCGGGCGGCATCCCCGCGATCCTCGGCGAGCTCGACCGTGCCGGGCTGCTGTCCCACGACGTCACCTCCGTGCACACCGCGACGTTGCGCGACTGGCTCGACGACTGGGACGTGCGCGGCGGCAAGGCCACCGACCAGGCCCTCGAGCTGTTCCACGCCGCCCCAGGCGGCGTGCGCACGACGAAGGCGTTCTCCACCTCGAACCGTTGGGAGAGCCTCGACACGGACGCCGCTGCCGGGTGCATCCGGGACGCCGCCCACGCCTACACCGCCGAGGGTGGCCTCGCGGTGCTGCGCGGCAACCTCGCCGAGGACGGCGCCGTGATCAAGACGGCAGGTGTCGACCGCGACGTCTGGCACTTCGTCGGGCGCGCCCTGGTGTGCGAGTCGCAGGAGGAGGCGGTCGAGAAGATCCTCTCCAAGCAGGTGGAGCCCGGCCACGTCGTCGTCGTGCGCTACGAGGGACCGTCCGGCGGTCCGGGCATGCAGGAGATGCTCTACCCCACGTCGTTCATCAAGGGCCGGGGCCTGGGCAAGGTGGTGGCGCTGCTGACGGACGGGCGGTTCTCGGGCGGCTCGTCGGGCATCTCCGTCGGTCACGTCTCGCCGGAGGCCTCGGCGGGCGGCACCATCGGCCTGGTGGAGGACGGCGACGAGATCGAGATCGACGTCGAGGCCCGCCTGATCCGGCTCAACGTGCCCGACGAGGTCCTCGCCGAGCGGCGCGCCAAGATGAACGCCTCGGAGCGCCCCTGGCAGCCCCGCCACCGAGACCGCTACGTCTCGCCCGCCCTGCGGGCCTACGCCGCGATGGCGACGAGCGCCGACCGTGGCGCGGTGCGCGACGTGACGCGCCTGCCCAAGCGCTGACCCGGAGCACCCTCACCCGCTAGCCTGACCGCAGGCGAGGGCGCCGCGGCGCCGAGGGGGCTGGGCGATGACGGAGCCGGCGGTCACCACCCGTGGCCTGCGCAAGACCTACCAGGCTCGCGGCCGGCGCATCGTCGCCGTCGACGCGCTCGACCTGGACGTGCCGGCGGGCGGTGTGCACGGCTTCCTCGGGCCCAACGGCTCGGGCAAGACGACCACGATCCGCATGCTGCTCGGCCTGGTCCGGCCCGACGAGGGCGAGATGACGGTGTTCGGGACGCCGGTGCCCCGGGCGCTGCCGGACGTCGTCGGGCGCATCGGGGCGATCGTCGAGGCGCCGAAGTTCTTCTGGCACTTCTCCGGGCGGCGCAACCTCGACCTGCTCGCCCGGGCGATCGGAGTGGACCCCGCGCACGTCGACGTGGTGCTGCACGACGTGGGCCTCGCGGACCGCGCCGCGTCCCCGGTGCGCACGTACTCGCTCGGCATGCGCCAACGGCTGGCGATCGCGGCGACGCTGCTCAAGGACCCGGACCTGCTGATCTTCGACGAGCCCACCAACGGGCTGGACCCGGCGGGCATCCGCGAGGTGCGCTCCACGATGCGCGGGCTGGCGGACCGGGGCAAGACGGTGCTGGTCAGCAGCCACATCCTCGCCGAGGTCCAGCAGATCGCCGACACGGTGTCGATCGTCGGACGGGGACGGCTGCTGGCCCACGGCCGGGTGGCGGACCTGGTCGCCGGCGTCGGCGCGGCCGTGGTGCGCGTCGGGGTGGCGGACCGCGACGGCGCGTCCCGCGTGCTGCGCGCGCGCGGCTGGACCGTGTCCGACGAGGGAAGCGGGCTGGTGGTGACCGGCGCCCCGGCCGTCGACGTCAACCGTGCGCTGGCCGGCGAGGGGATGTTCGCCCATGAGCTGCGCACGGACGGCGCCAGCCTGGAGCAGGTGTTCCTGGAGCTGACGCAGACGCAACCGGTGGCGCCCAGCGGACGGAGGGTCAGGTGATCAGCGCGCCCGCCGCCGCCCGGCCCGCGCCGGAGGCCACCCGTCGCAACGCCTACTGGCGGCTGCTCGGCGTGGAGCTGCGCCGCTTCGGGGCGCGGAGCGCGGTCCGGTGGCTGCTGGTGGCCATGCTCGCCGTCGTCGCGGTCACCGCCCTGGCCGCCTACCGCAGCACGGTCCCGCCGTCGGCGGAGCAGCTGCGGCAGGCGCGGCAGCTGTACGAGGAGCAGCACGCCGTCTGGGAGGACACGGGCGACGAGCAGCTGCGGCAGTGCCTCGAGCAGGAGGCGGTGGAGCGCGAGCGACAGCCCGACCAGAAGATCGAGTTCGCCTGCGACCAGATGGAGCCGCAGCTCGAGTGGTTCCTGCCGGGGAGGACGACGTTCGCCCAGAGCGCCTCGAGCTGGCTGTTCCAGGAGTCGACGCTGCTGGCGATGCTCGCGATGGTGGTCGGCGCGACGTTCGTCGCCGCCGAGTTCGCCACGGGGAACATGTCGACCTGGCTGACCTTCGAGCCGCGGCGCACCCGCGTGTTCACCAGCAAGGTGGTCGTGGTGACGCTGCTGACCGGGGTGGCGGTGACGGCTGTCGCCGCGGTCGCGGTGGGCGTCTCCTGGGTGGTCAGCGGGCTGAACGACGCGACCACGGACGCCACCCCGGCCCTGTGGCGGGCGTTGGGCGGCCAGGTGGCGCGCACCGGCGCGGCGGGCGCGCTCGCCGCCGGCGCCGGCGCAGTGCTGGGCTTCCTGCTGCGGCACACCGCGGCGGCGGTGGCGGTCGCGGTCGGCTGGTTCGTCGCGGTCGAGGGGATCCTGGCGTCGCTGCTGGCCGCCCTGCTGCCCTGGACCATCCGGCTCACCCTGACCGCGTGGCTGCAGGGCGGCACGGAGTACTCCGTGCCCGGGGTGCGCGGCGCCGACGGCTCGTACGCCTGGGAGATGCGGGAGCTGGCGACGTGGCACGGCGGCGCCGTGCTGCTCGGCTATGCCGTGGTGCTGACGGCCGCCGCGCTGCTGGTGTTCCGCCGCCGGGACGTCGCGTGAGGCCGTCGGGCCGGGACGTCGCGTGAGGCCGTCGGGCCGGGACGCCGCGTGAGGCCGCCGCCGGGAGGGTCATCATGCAAGACCGTGAACCACGATGTGAGACGCCATGTCGCGGACGTGACACCGCCCCGGCTGCGGGCGTAGGGTCACGGGCGTGCAGACGATCCTCGTCGTAGTACTTCCTGGGCGCGCTGGCTGAAGCCCCCGAGGAAGTCCACGCGCGCACCCCTCGACCAGCCCGTCCCCGGGCCGAGGGGTTTTCTCATGTCTGGGGACGCCAGCACGTGCGAGGAGTGAGCGATGGCACAGGGATCAACCCCGGCGGCCGCCCCGGCGCCGCGCGCCGCCCGGCCGGCGCCGCGGCCGCCCGCGATCGGGCCCGAGGAGGTGACCGGCGCGCAGTCCATCGTCCGGTCTCTCGAGGAGGCCGGCGTCGAGGTGGTCTTCGGCATCCCCGGCGGCGCCATCCTCCCGACGTACGACCCGCTGATGGACTCGGCCAAGGTGCGCCACATCCTGGTGCGCCACGAGCAGGGCGGTGGGCATGCGGCCTCCGGCTACGCGCACGCCACCGGCAAGGTCGGGGTCACCATGGCGACCTCCGGTCCGGGTGCCACCAACCTGGTCACCGCGATCGCGGACGCTCACATGGACTCCGTGCCGATCGTGGCGATCACCGGGCAGGTGGGCGCGAGCCTCATCGGCACCGACGCCTTCCAGGAGGCCGACATCGTCGGCATCACCCTGCCGATCACCAAGCACAACTACCTGGTGACCGACCCGGACGACATCCCGCGCGTCATCGCCGAGGCGTTCCACATCGCCTCGACCGGGCGACCGGGCCCGGTGCTGGTCGACGTGGCGAAGTCCGCGATGCAGGCGCGCACCACGTTCTCCTGGCCGCAGGAGATCAACCTTCCCGGCTACCGCCCCGTGACCAAGCCGCACGCCAAGCAGGTGCGCGAGGCCGCGCGGCTCCTGGCGACGGCGCGCCGGCCGGTGATCCTCGCCGGCGGCGGCGTGATCCGCGCCGGCGCGTCCGCGCTGCTGCGCAGGCTCGTCGACGCCTCCGGGGCCGCCGTCACCACCACCCTGATGGCGCGCGGCGCCCTGCCGGACAGCCACCCCCAGCACCTCGGGATGCCGGGCATGCACGGCACCGTGCCCGCGGTGGCCGCGCTGCAGCGCGCCGACCTGATCGTCGCCCTCGGCGCGCGGTTCGACGACCGCGTCACCGGCCTCCTGTCGAGCTTCGCGCCGCAGGCCGCCGTGGTGCACGCGGACATCGACCCGGCGGAGATCGGGAAGAACGTGCGGGTGGACGTCCCGATCGTCGGCGACCTCGCCGAGGTGATCGCGGACCTGCTGCCGGAGCTGGAGCGCGAGCAGGCCCAGCACGGCAAGCCGGACCTCGAGGCGTGGTGGCGTCAGCTCGACGCGTGGCGCGGGACCTTCCCGCTCGGGTACGACGAGCCCTCGGACGGCCACCTGGCGCCGCAGCACGTCATCGGGCGCATCGGCGAGCTGACGGGCCCCGAGGCCGTCTACGTCGCCGGGGTGGGCCAGCACCAGATGTGGGCCGCGCAGTTCATCAAGTACTCGCGACCGCGCTCGTGGCTGAACTCCGGCGGGCTGGGCACCATGGGCTACGCCGTGCCGGCCGCGATGGGCGCCAAGGTCGGGGAGCCGGACCGCGTCGTCTGGGCGATCGACGGCGACGGCTGCTTCCAGATGACCAACCAGGAGCTGGCCACCTGCACGATCAACGACATCCCCATCAAGGTCGCGGTGATCAACAACTCCTCGCTCGGCATGGTGCGGCAGTGGCAGACGCTCTTCTACGAGTCGCGCTACTCGAACACCGACCTGCACACCGGGCACGGCACCGCGCGGGTGCCGGACTTCGTCAAGCTGGCCGAGGCGTACGGCGCCGTCGGCCTGCGCTGCGAGACGAAGGCCGACGTGGACGCGACCATCCGGCGGGCGCTGGAGATCGACGACCGGCCGGTGGTGGTGGACTTCACGGTGTCCCGCGACGCGATGGTGTGGCCCATGGTGGCCGCCGGGGTGAGCAACGACGACATCCAGTACGCGCGCGGGCTGACGCCCGCCTGGGATCGGGAGGACTGAGGGATGACGCGCCACACGCTGTCCGTGCTCGTCGAGAACAAGCCCGGCGTCCTCACCCGGGTGGCCGGGCTGTTCGCCCGGCGCTCGTTCAACATCCACTCGCTCGCGGTGGGACCCACCGAGCACGACGAGATCAGCCGCATCACCGTGGTGGTCGACGTCGAGAGCCGCCCGCTGGAGCAGGTGACCAAGCAGCTGAACAAGCTGGTCAACGTCATCAAGATCGTCGAGCTGGAGGACGAGTCCTCGGTGCGGCGTGAGCTGCTGATGGTCAAGGTCAAGGCCGAGCCCGGGCAGCGCACGGCGGTGCTCGAGGTGGTCGACCTGTTCCGCGCCCACGTCGTCGACGTGTCCACCGAGACGGTGGTGGTCGAGGCGATCGGCAGCCCCACCAAGCTGGCGGCCCTGCTGACCCAGCTGGAGCCCTTCGGCATCCGCGAGATCGTGCAGTCCGGCACCGTGGCGATCGGCCGCGGGTCCCGTTCCATCACCGACCGGTCCCTCGAGCGGGTCACCCGCTCCGCCTGAACCCCGACCAACCAAGGAGAGTCCCACCGTGGCTGAGCTGTTCTACGACGACGACGCCGACCTGTCCGTCATCGCCAGCAGGAAGGTCGCCGTCATCGGGTACGGCAGCCAGGGGCACGCGCACGCCCTCAACCTGCGCGACTCCGGCGTCGACGTGCGCGTCGGCCTGCGGGAGGGCTCGTCGTCCGCGGCGAAGGCCTCCGAGCAGGGCCTGCGGGTGCTGCCGGTGGCGGACGCGGTGCGCGAGGCGGACGTCGTCGTGATCCTCGCGCCGGACCAGGTGCAGCGGCACGTCTACCGCGAGCAGATCGAGCCCAACCTCAACCCGGGCACGGCGCTGGTGTTCGGCCACGGCTTCAACATCCGGTTCGGCTACATCGAGCCGAAGGCGGACGCCGACGTGTTCATGGTGGCGCCCAAGGGTCCGGGCCACCTGGTGCGCCGCGAGTACGTCGCCGGACGCGGCGTGCCGGTGGCGATCGCCGTCCAGCAGGACGCGTCCGGCCAGGCCTGGCCGCTGGCGCTCTCGTACGCCAAGGCGATCGGCGGCCTGCACGCCGCCGGGATCAAGACGACGTTCACCGAGGAGACGGAGACCGACCTCTTCGGCGAGCAGGCCGTGCTGTGCGGCGGCGTCTCGCAGCTGATCCAGTACGGCTTCGAGACGCTGACCGAGGCCGGCTACCAGCCGGAGATCGCGTACTTCGAGGTGCTGCACGAGATGAAGCTCATCGTCGACCTCATCTACGAGGGCGGCATCACCAAGCAGCGCTGGAGCGTGTCCGACACCGCCGAGTACGGCGACTACGTCTCCGGTCCGCGCGTGATCTCCCCGGTGGTCAAGGAGAACATGAAGGCGGTGCTGGCGGACATCCAGTCCGGCGCGTTCGCCACCCGGTTCATCGCCGACCAGGACGCGGGCGCGCCCGAGTTCAAGGCGCTGCGCGAGAAGGGCCAGAACCACCCGATCGAGCCCGTGGGGCGCGAGCTGCGCAAGCTGTTCGCCTGGGTGCGCCCCGCCGACACGGACTACACCGAGGGCTCCGCCGCCCGCTGACGGCGGGTGCGAGATGGCTGTGCACGACGAGGTCCGCCCGGGTCTGTCGCCCTGGCGGATGGTGGTGGGCCTGGGGCTGGTCAGCCTGCTGGTCGACATGGTGTCCGACGGCGCCATGTCGGTCGGCGGCGCCTTCCTCGGCGAGCTGGGGGCGTCGGCGGCGCTCGTCGGCCTGGTCACCGGCGGGGCTTCGGCGATCGCGCTGGCGCTGCGCCTGGCCACCGGCCCCTGGGCGGACCGGACCGGCGCCTACTGGGGCTTCACCATCGGCGGGTACGCGCTCAGCGTCGTCAGCGTGCCGCTGCTCGCGGCAACCCCGTTGCTCGGCGGCGCGGCGCTCGCGGTCGGCTGCGCCCTGGTGCTCGTCGAGCGCACCGGCAAGGCGGTCCGGGCGCCCGCGAAGACCGTGCTGCTGGCCGAGCCGGCGACGGCGGTCGGGAAGGGCAAGGGCTTCGGGGTCCACAAGCTGCTGGACCAGGTGGGCGCGTTCGCCGGCCCTCTGCTGGTGGCGGCCATCGCGGCGGCCACCGGCCGGTACGCACCGGCGTTCCTCGCGCTCCTCGTGCCGGGCCTGGCTGCGATGGCGCTGCTGTTCTGGCTGCGCGCCCGCGTCCCGGACGTGCGGGTGTACCGGCCACGGGCAGCGGCGCCGGCCGTCCCCCGCCCGGCGGCGGGCCTGCGCGCCCTCCCGACGGCGGTGCGCGTCCGGTTCTGGCTGTTCGCCGCCTTCGCCGCGCTGACCACGTTCGGCCTGCTGGGACCGGGGATCATCTCCTACCACGTCGCCCGGGAGCAGCTGGTGCCGCCGGCGGTGGTGCCCCTGGTGTTCGCGCTGGGGATGGCCGTCGCCGCCGTCGCGGCGCCCCTGACGGGGTGGCTGTACGACCACCGCGGACCGCGGGTGCTGGCCGCCGTGCCGGTGGTGACGGCGTTCGTGCCGGCGCTGGCGCTCGGCGGGTCGCTGCGCGCGGTGCTCGTCGGCGTGGCGCTGTGGGGCGCCGCCACCGGCGTGCAGGACTCGACGGTCAAGGCGCTCGTGGCGGACCTGGTGCCGCCGGAGCAGCGCGGCTCGGCGTACGGCAGCTTCTCGGTGTTCCAGGGGGGTGCCGCGTTCGCCGGGGCCGCCGCGGCCGGTGCGCTCTACGGCCGGTTCGGGGTGCTGTCCGTGCTGGTGGGCGTCGCCCAGGTGGTGGCCCTCGGCGTGCTGTTCGCCGTGCTGCGGCGCCCGCACGCGCCGGTCGAGGAGCGAGATGAGTAGTCCAGCTGTTGGACGGATGGGTAGCGTTCGCGACATGACGAGCACGGAACGGGGTCCGATCAGGCTGGCGGTGGTCGCCGGCGACGGGATCGGCCCGGAGGTGGTGGAGCAGGGCCTGCTGGCGCTGGAAGCGGCGCTGGCAGGTACGACGACGGTGGAGACCACCGCGTTCGACCTCGGGGCGCACCGCTGGCACGCCACCGGCGAGGCGCTGACGGACGACGACCTCGCGGCGATCCGCGAGCACGACGCCATCCTGCTGGGGGCGGTCGGCGACCCGTCGGTGCCCTCCGGCGTGCTGGAGCGGGGCCTGCTGCTGCGGCTGCGGTTCGAGCTGGACCAGTACGTCAACCTGCGCCCGTCCAAGCTCTACCCCGGCGTGACCGGCCCGCTCGCCGCGCCCGGGGACGTCGACTTCGTCGTGGTGCGCGAGGGCACGGAAGGCCCCTATGTGGGCAACGGGGGGGCGCTGCGGGTCGGCACCCCGCACGAGGTCGCCACCGAGGTGTCGGTCAACACCGCGTTCGGGGTGGAGCGCGTGGTGCGGTACGCGTTCACGCAGGCCGCGGCCCGGCCGCGGCACACGCTGACGCTGGTGCACAAGCACAACGTGCTGGTGCACGCCGGCCACCTGTGGCGGCGCACCGTCGAGGCCGTCGGCGCGCAGTTCCCGGACGTCACCGTCAACTACTGCCACGTCGACGCCGCGACGATCTACCTGGCGACCGACCCGAGCCGGTTCGACGTGATCGTCACCGACAACCTGTTCGGCGACATCCTCACCGACCTCGCCGCCGCGATCACGGGCGGGATCGGCCTGGCGGCCTCCGGCAACGTCAACCCCGACGGCACCGCGCCCTCGATGTTCGAGCCGGTGCACGGCTCCGCGCCGGACATCGCCGGCCGGGGCACCGCCGACCCCACCGCGACGGTGCTCTCGGTCGCGATGCTGCTGTCGCACCTGGGGCTGGCCGACCAGGCCGCCCGCGTGGAGGCGGCGGTGGCGGCCGACCTGGCCGAGCGTGGCACCGCGGTACGGTCCACGGCCGAGGTGGGTGCCGACCTCGTCGCGCGCATCTGACCCGCGCGCCCGATTCCCGCTCCGGCCGTCCAGGTGGATACCGTCGTCCCGTCCAGACGCGAAAGGCCCCCGAAGATGAGCACCATCACTCCCGCCGAGCTGTTCGAGCTGCGTCGCAGCGACCACCCGGTCCCGGCCGCCCAGCGCGCGACCCTGCTGGAGCACCCGAAGTTCGGCACCGTGTTCAGCGACCACATGGCACGCGCCCGCTGGACCCGCGCGGGTGGCTGGGCCGACCGCCGCGTCGAGGCCTACGCGCCGCTGACGCTGGACCCCGCCAGCGCGGTGCTGCACTACGCGCAGGAGATCTTCGAGGGCCTCAAGGCGTACGCCCACGCCGACGGCTCGGTCTGGTCCTTCCGGCCGCAGGCGAACGCCGCGCGCTTCGCGCGCTCGGCCACCCGCCTCGCGCTGCCCGTCCTGTCCGAGGCCGACTTCCTCGGCGCCATCTCGGCGCTGGTCGCCGCCGACCGGGAGTGGGTGCCGACCGGCGAGGAGACCAGCCTCTACCTGCGGCCCTTCATGTACGCGTCCGAGCGGTTCCTCGGCGTGCGACCCGCGGACGCGGTCGAGTTCCTCGTCATCGCGTCCCCGGTGGGGCCGTACTTCTCGTCGGGAGTCAAGCCCGTCTCCATCTGGGTGTCCCGGGACTACCACCGGGCCGGGCCGGGCGGCACGGGCGCGGCCAAGTGCGGCGGCAACTACGCCGCGAGCCTGCTGCCCCAGCAGGAGGCGTACGCCAAGGGCTTCGAGCAGGTCTGCTTCCTCGACGTGGACGGGGAGGCGCTCGAGGAGCTCGGCGGCATGAACGTCATGGTGGTGCACGCGGACGGTCGGGTCTCGACCCCGCCGGTGTCCGGCACCATCCTCGAGGGCGTCACGCGCTCGTCGATCCTCACGCTGCTCGCGGAGGCGGGGCACGCCGTCACCGAGGAGCCGGTGCTGCTCTCGGATCTGCGCGCCGGGCTGGCCTCGGGCGAGGTCACCGAGGTGTTCGCGTGCGGCACCGCGGCGGTGATGACCCCGATCGGCCGGCTGGCCTCGGACGACTTCGACCTGACCGTCGGCGACGGCGCGGCCGGGCCCGTCACGGTGGCGACCCGCCGGCAGCTGACGGACATCCAGTACGGCCGCGCGGCCGACCCGCACGGCTGGCTCTACCGGCTGGCGTAGCACGTCCGCCTCGCGGACCGGGGGTTCTCGGACGGCCGCATGTGTGTCACCATGGCGCCGTGCAGCAGTTCTCGCTGATTATCGGCTAGCGCGTCGGCCCACCAGCCGGCGCGCAGACCTCCCGTACCACGGGGGGTCTTTTTGTTGTACCGGGTACCACCCCCGCCCGCCCCGCGACGTCCCGACGAAGGAGCCAACGGTGTTCCAGGTCTACGACACCACACTGCGCGACGGCGCCCAGCAGGAGGGGATCAACCTCTCGGTCGCCGACAAGCTGGCGATCGCCCCGCTTCTCGACGAGCTGGGGGTCGGCGTCATCGAGGGCGGCTGGCCCGGCGCGGTGCCCAAGGACACCGAGTTCTTCAAGCGGGCCGCCAAGGAGCTGGACCTGAAGAACGCGGAGCTCGCGGCGTTCGGGGCCACCCGCAAGGCGGGGGTCCGGGCGTCCGACGACCCCCAGGTGCGGGCGCTGGTCGACGCGGAGACGCCGATCGTCACGCTGGTCGCCAAGAGCGACGTCCGGCACGTCGAGCGCGCGCTGCGCACGACGCGGGACGAGGGCCTGGCGATGATCCGGGACACCGTCTCCTACCTGGTCCTCGAGGGCCGGCGGGTGTTCGTCGACGTGGAGCACTTCTTCGACGGCTACCGGTTCGACCCGGACTTCTCGCTCGCCGCCGTGCTGGCCGCGTTCGAGTCCGGCGCCGAGGTGGTGGCGCTGTGCGACACCAACGGCGGCATGCTGCCGCCCTGGGTCACGCAGATCGTCACGGCCGTGCGCGAGGCCACCGGCCCCGGCGCCGTCCTGGGCATCCATGCCCACAACGACTCCGGGTGCGCCGTCGCCAACACGCTGGCGGCCGTCGACGCGGGCTGCTCCCACGTGCAGGGCACCGTCAACGGCTACGGCGAGCGCACCGGGAACGCCGACCTGCTCACCGTCGTCGCCAACCTGGAGCTCAAGCTGGGGCGGCCGGTGCTGCGGGCGCTGGACGGCGGCGGCCTGCGGGACCTGACCAAGATCGCCCACGCCGTCAGCGAGCTGACCAACATCTCGCCGTTCGCGCGCCAGCCCTACGTCGGCGCCAGCGCGTTCGCCCACAAGGCCGGTCTGCACGCCAGCGCCATCCGCGTCGACCCGGACCTGTACCAGCACGCGGACCCGTCGGCCGTGGGCAACGACATGCGGATGCTGGTCTCCGACATGGCGGGCCGGGCCTCCGTGGAGCTCAAGGGCCGCGAGCTGGGCTTCGAGCTGTCCGACCGGCCCGACGTGCTGGCGCGCGTCACCAACCGCGTCAAGGACGCCGAGGCCAACGGCTACACCTTCGAGGCGGCGGACGCGTCGTTCGAGCTGCTGCTGCTCGAGGAGGCGGCCGGCGGGCGCCCGCAGTACTTCTCGGTCGAGTCGTGGCGCACCATCATCGAGCGCGGCGGCGGGCGCGGCGTGCCGGCCATGGCCGAGGCGACGGTCAAGCTGACGGCGGGCGGCGAGCGCTTCGTGTCCACCGGTGAGGGGAACGGACCCGTCAACGCGCTCGACCACGCGTTGCGCCAGGCGCTCCTGCGCGTCTACCCGGAGCTGGAGGAGTTCGTCCTCATCGACTTCAAGGTGCGGATCCTGGACACCCAGCACGGCACGGACGCGACCACGCGCGTGCTGATCGAGACGGCGGACGGCGAGACGTCCTGGAGCACGGTCGGCGTGGGGCCCAACCTCATCGAGGCCTCCTGGGAGGCGTTGACCGACTCGGCGATCTGGGGACTGCACCATCTGGGGATCGCCCCTAGGTGAGCGGCGCGGTGCGTCGCGGCCGGCGCGCAGGACGCCTAACCTCACAGGGACGAGGAGTCGGAGGGAGCGGGTGGTGTCGGCCACGCGGGGCGGGAGCGGCCTGCACACGGCTGCGCGGGAGCGCACCTGGTGGCTGGTGCTCGTCGTCGTCGCCCTGGCGCTCGTCCTGCTCGCCTGGGGGCCCTGGGAGCGTGGCTCCGGAGCGGGCGAGCCGCCCCTGGCCGGCGCGACGTCCGACGGGTCGGCACAGGAGCCCAGCGCGTCCGTCGAGGCGGTGCCGGAGACCCTCGCGGAGCGCAGCGCACCCTCACCCGAGCCGTCGCTGACGCGCACCTCGAACACGCGCCCGGCGACGCCGAACGCGCCGAGCGGCCAGTTCGACGAACGGACCGCCCTGGGGCTGTTCCTCGGCGTCGAGCAGCTGGCCGCGGCGATCCCCGCCGCGAGCGACGCGTCGGCCGTCACGCCGTCCCCCGCCGGGTGGGGCCTGCCGGCCGGGACCACGGTCAGCCCGACCGGGTGCCGGGTGGCGGCCACGGTGGTCGACGCCGCACCCGTCGGGTTCGTCGGGCGGGCATGGGCGGGGCAGCAGGTGCGCTTCGCCCAGGAGGTGCTGCTGCTGCCCGGGCCAGCGGACGCCCGCGCCGCCTTCGCGGCGCTCGTCGGCACCGTCGACACCTGCCCGGAGTACCGCCTCGACGCCGCCGACGGCAGCGCGACCACGTGGGACGCCCAGCCGGCGATCGAGGGCCAGGGGCTGTTCCCCTCGATCGTCCAGCAGGTGACGGTGGACGGCGGCACCGGCGTCGTCGACAACGGCTACCGCGGCCACCTGCTGGTCGGCAACGCGATCGTCAGCTGGACGGCGCGCACCACGGGCGCCCCGGCGTCGCTGGGCACGGCGGAGTCCCTCGCGGACGTGGTGCAGGAGCGTGCGCTGGCGGCGGTGCGGTCCTTGCGCTGAAGGCGCCTACAGTGGCGCGGTGCACGGTGAGTACAAGGTGCCCGGAGGCAAGCTCGTCGTCGTCGACCTCGACGTCGCGGCGGACCGCCTCAAGGACGTCCGGGTCAGCGGCGACTTCTTCGCCGAGCCCGACGAGCTGCTGGACGCGCTGACGTCGGCGCTCGACGACCAACCGGCCGATGCCGGCGTCGGCGCGCTGACGCAGGCGCTCGACGAGGCGGTCGCCCGGATGCCCGGAGCCGCGCTGATCGGCGCCACCACGCGGGACGTCGCCGTCGCGGTGCGGCGCGCGCTGGGGCGGTCCACCTCGTGGGCGGACACCGAGTTCACGCTCCTCGACACCGGCCCCCAGTCCCCGTCGATGCACGCCGCCCTCGACCAGGTGCTCACCGAGGAGCTCGCGGCCGGCCGACGGGGCCCCACGCTGCGGTTCTGGGAGTGGGAGACCCCCGCCGTGATCATCGGCTCCTTCCAGTCGCTGTCCAACGAGGTGGACCTCGAAGCGGCGCAGCGGTACGGCGTGCAGGTGGTCCGGCGCATCTCCGGCGGCGGCGCGATGTTCATGGAGGCAGGCAACTGCATCACGTTCTCGCTGGTGGTGCCGGAGTCGCTGGTGGACGGGCTGTCCTACGAGGAGTCGTACCAGTTCTTGAACCAGTGGGTGCTCGGGGCGCTCGCGGACGTGCGGGTCGAGGCACGGCTCTCCGGGCTCAACGACATCTCCTCGCCTGCGGGCAAGATCGCCGGGTCCGCGCAGAAGCGGATGGTCGGCGGCGCGGTGCTGCACCACGTGACGATGGCCTACGACATCGACGCCGAGAAGATGGGCCGCGTGCTGCGGATCGGCCGCGAGAAGCTCTCCGACAAGGGCACCCCCAGCGCGGTGCGCCGCGTGGACCCCGTGCGCTCGCAGACGCAGATGGCGCGCGAGGACGTCATCGCGGCCTTCCGGCGGTACTTCCGCGCGCGCTACCGCACCGTCGAGGGCGGCCTGACGGGCGGCGAGCTCGCCCGCGCCGCCCGGCTGCGCGCCGAGAAGTTCGACAACCCGGAGTGGACGGCCCGGGTTCCGTAGGGGCCTGACGCGTCAGGCGACGCGCGGGCCGAACACCGCGGTGCCGAGCCGCACCACCGTGGCGCCCTCGGCGATCGCGGGCTCCAGGTCGCCGCTCATGCCCATCGACAGCTCGACCGCCCCGGCCGTGCCGTCGGCACCGGAGGCGACCACCTCGTCGCGGAGGTCCCGCAGCCGGGCGTAGCCCGCCCGCAGGTCGGCCTCCCCGGCCCCCAGCGCGCCGATCGTCTGGAACCCGACGAGCCGCAGCCCGTCGAGGGCGGCGACCGCGGCGGCGAGCGAGGCGGCCTCGTCGGGCGGCACACCGTGCTTGCTGCCCTCACCGCTGACGTTGACCTGCACCATCACGTCCAGCGCGGCGCCGGCAGCGGCGCGGCGCTCAGCGAGCCGCTGCGCCAGCGCGAGCGACTCCACGGAGTCGACGGCGTCGGCCCAGCGCAGCGCCGCGTTGACCTTGTTCGCCTGGAGCGGGCCGATCAGGTGGTAGGGCAGGTGCAGGTCGGCCAGCGCCGGGGCCTTGGCCACCAGCTCCTGGACGCGGTTCTCGCCGAGCAGCAGCGGGCGCGGTGCGCCGAGCGCGCGGTGCGCGAGCACGGCGGAGCGGACCACGTCCGCGGGCTGGGTCTTGGTGGCGAGCAGGAGGGTGACGGCCGCCGGGTCGCGCCCGGCGTCGGCGGCCGCGCGGTCGATCCGCGCGTGCGCGGCCGCGAGCCGCCCGCGCAGCGCCTCCACCGGGGAAGTCACGTCGCCACTCACTCGCGCAACCTACTGCCCTCGCGGGCCGGTCAGGCGCGCGAGACGTCCGCGACGGTCGCGTGGGTCAGGCGCACCAGGTCGTCGGGCGCCAGGCCGACGTCGAGGCCCCGGCGGCCGCCCGACACGTAGACCGTCTCGTACAGCCATGCCGTCTCGTCGACGACGGTGGGCAGCGCCTGCTTCTGGCCGAGCGGGGAGATGCCGCCGGCGACGTAGCCGGTGGCGCGCTCGGCGATCGCGACGTCCGCCATCGTCGCGCGCTTGCCGCCGACGGCCCCGGCGAGCGCCTTGAGGTCGAGCTGCCCCGAGACCGGGACCACGGCGACGGTCAGGCGCCCGTCCACGTCTGCGACGAGCGTCTTGAACACGCACGCCGGGTCGAGGCCGAGCGCGTGCGCCGCCTCGCGGCCGTAGCCGGCGGGCGTGCGCGGGTCGTGCTCGTAGACGTGGACGGTGTGCGCGACACCGGCCTCGGCGAGGGCGACGAGGGCGGGAGTCCCCTTGGGTGCAGCGGCCACGCGGGCCAGGGTGTCAGACCGCGAGCCCGACGAGCGAGCCGATGCCGAACGTCACGGCCATCGCGAGGCTGCCGCCGATCACGTTGCGCAGGATCGCGCGGCGCACCCCGGCGCCGGAGAACCGGGCACTGAGCCAGCCGGTGACCACCAGCGCGATGATGACGGCGACGAACGTGGCGACCACCCGCCCGCCGCCCCACGGCGCCAGGACCACCAGCAGCGGGATCAGGCCGCCGACGGTGAACGCGCCGAGCGAGGCGATCGCGGCGTGCCAGGCGTTGGTCAGCTCGGGGTGGGCGATGCCACGGAGGCGGGCTCCGACGATCTCGGCGTCGCGCTGGCTCGACACCGAGACGTACTCGCCCGCGGCCATCGACAGGGCGCCGGCGACGACGGCCGCGACTCCCGCGATGAGGATGGCGGTCACCTGGTCCGTGGCACCGGCCACGCCGACCACGGTCGCGGCGATCGAGACGATCCCGTCGTTGGCGCCCAGCACCCCGGCGCGCAGCCAGTTGAGGTCCGCGGCGGAGGGTCCGGGAACGTGGCTGGGTGCCGCTGCGGCGGCCGGGTCCGGGACGGCGGCAGTGCACTGCGGGGCCTGCGGACAAGCTTGCTCGACGGTGCTCACGCGGCCACCGTACGTGCGACATGACGGATTGTCACCACAGGTAAGCCTGGCCTGACCTGCACAAACGCAGGATTGCCTCACCTAACCTAGGACGAAGGTCCTACGGTGCGTCAGAGTGCTCCGACGGCCGTGACGGCCAGCCGCAGCTCGCCCGCCTCGTCGCTCGCCGGCAGGTCCACCCGGGCCTCGATGCGCCAGTCGTGGTCGCCCGCCGGGTCGTCGAGCACCTGGCGCACCAGCCACGAGCCCGGCCGCTCGGTGACGTGGAACAGCGCCGGCCCGCGGGCCGGCGCGGCGATGCCGACGTCGTCGTGCAGCTCCCAGTAGGGAGCCAGCGCGTCCTCCCAGCGCTGCGCCGTCCACGGCTGCCGGTCCTCGTCGGCGTCGCCGAGGCGAGCCAGGCCCGCCCAGTCCTCGCGCGCCACCAGCTCGACCCGCCGGAAGAGCGCGCCGCGCACCAGCGCGCGCAGCACCCGGGGGTTGCCCGTCAGCGGCGGGGGCGGCGCCTCGGCACCGGGCTCCCGGGTCGGGGCCTCCTCGCCGGGGTGCGCCAGCCGCTCCCACTCGTCGAGCAGGCTGGAGTCGGTGCGGCGCACCAGGTCGCCCAGCCAGTCGGTCAGCTCCTCGAGGTCCTCCGTGCGCCGCTCGTCGGGCACGGTCTGCCGCAGCGCGCGGTAGGCGTCCGCCAGGTACCGCAGCAGCACGCCCTCGGTGCGGTCCAGCGAGTAGTCCGAGACGTACTCGGCGAAGGTCGCGGCGCGCTCGTGCATCTCGCGGACCACCGACTTCGGGGAGAGCTCCAGGTCCGCCACCCACGGGTTCGTCGTGCGGTAGGCGCGGAACGCCGCGGCGAGGGGCTCGGCCAGCGGCTTGGGGTAGCCGACGTCGGCGAGCAGCGCCATCCGTTCGTCGTACTCCAGGCCCTCCGCCTTCATCGCGGCGACCGCCTCGCCGCGGGCGCGGTTCTCCTGCGCCGCCAGCACCTGGCGCGGGTCGTCGAGCGTCGCCTCGACCACGGAGACCACGTCGTGGGCGTACCCCGGCTCGGTGGGGTCCAGCAGGTCGAGCGCGGCGTAGGCGAACGGGGACAGGGCCTGGTTGAGTGCGAAGGCCTGGGGGATCTCGTGGTGCAGCCGCACCGTGCGGCGGCGGCCCTTCGGCGCGGACTCGTCGGGCACCCACTCGCGCACGACGATGCCCGAGGCGCGCAGCGAGCGGTACACCTCCACGGCGCGGCGCACGTGCGCGCGGCGGCGGGAGGGCGGCTCGTGGTTCTCCGTCAGCAGGTGCTTCATGACGGCCACCGGGTCGGCGCCGTGCAGCGCCTGGCGTTCCAGCACGTTGAGCACCATCGCGTGCGTCACCGCGAACGACGAGGTCAGCGGCTCGGGTGGCGCGTCCCGCAGCCGCTCGAACGTCTTGTCGGTCCAGTTGACGTGCCCGGGCGGCGCCTGCTTGCGGACGATCTTGCGGACCTTCTTCGGGTCGTCGCCCGCCTTGGCCAGGGCGCGGCGGTTCTCGATGACGTGCTCGGGAGCCATGACGACCACCTCGCCGAGCGTGTCGAAGCCCGCGCGGCCGGCGCGGCCGGCGATCTGGTGGAACTCGCGGGCCGTCAGGTGGCGCGTCCGCTCGCCGTCGTACTTGACCAGGGAGGTGAGCACCACGGTGCGGATCGGCACGTTGATGCCGACGCCGAGCGTGTCCGTGCCGCAGACCACCGGCAGCAGGCCGCGCTGGGTCAGGCGCTCCACCACGCGGCGGTAGCGGGGCAGCATCCCGGCGTGGTGCACCCCGACGCCGTGGCGCAGCAGGCGCGACAGCGTGCGGCCGAACCCGGGGCCGAACCGGAAGTCGCCCAGCTCGTCGGCGATCGCGTCCCGCTGGGCCCGCGTCGCGACGGACGAGTTGGCCAGCGCCTGCGCGCGCTCGACGGCCTCCTTCTGCGTGAAGTGCACCACGTACACCGGCGCCCGGTGGGTGGTGACCAGCTCCTCGAGCAGCTCGTGGAGCGGCTCCACGCAGTAGGCGTAGCTCAGGGGGACGGGGCGCTCCGTGCCGGTGATCGCCGCGACGTCGGCGCCGGTGCGCCGGCGCAGGTCGTCGGCGAAGAAGGTGACGTCGCCGAGCGTGGCGGACATCAGCACGAACTGCGTGCGCGGCAGCTCCAGCAGCGGCACCTGCCACGCCCAGCCGCGCTGCGGGTCGGCGTAGAAGTGGAACTCGTCCATCACCACCTGCGCCGCGTCGGCGTGCGGGCCGTCGCGCAGCGCGAGGTTGGCGAGGATCTCGGCGGTGCAGCACAGGATGGGGGCGTCCGGGTTGACCGCGGAGTCGCCGGTCATCATGCCGACGTTCTCCGAGCCGAACGCATGCACCAGGCTGAAGAACTTCTCGCTGACCAGCGCCTTGAGCGGCGCGGTGTACACGGTGCGGCGGCCCTGCGCGAAGGCGACGAAGTGCGCGGCGGCGGCCACCAGCGACTTCCCGGAGCCCGTCGGCGTGGTGATGATCACGTGCGCGCCGGTCACGAGGGCCAGCAGCGCCTCGTCCTGGTGCGGGTAGAGCGTCAGCCCCTGGTCGGTGGCCCAGCCGGTGAAGGCCTCGTAGAGGGCGTCGGGGTCGAGCGGGTCCGCCGGGACACGGTCGGCGAGGCTGGCGGGCACGCCGGCGATCCTCTCACCGTCGCGGCGGCAGGAGCGGCTCGGGGGCCCGGCGGCTCGGTGGTGGCTCGCACACGGGTCTGGTGTGCGGTCCTCGCTCGCGGCCAAGCCCTAGGGTGACGTCCGTGCGCATCGCCAGGTTCACCACCGGGGGAGACCCCCGGTTCGCGCTCGTCGAGGGCGAGCCCGGGTCCGAGCAGCTCGTCGTCGTCACCGGCGACCCGCTCTACACGCCGACGCAGCCGACGGGCGAGCGGATCGCCCTCGCCGAGGACGGCGTGCGGCTGCTCGCGCCGGTGATCCCTCGCTCGAAGATCGTCGGCGTCGGGCGCAACTACGCCGACCACGCCGCGGAGAAGGGCAACGCCGTGCCGACGTCGCCCCTGCTGTTCTTCAAGCCGAACACCTCCGTGATCGGGCCCGACGACCCGATCGTGCTGCCGGACTGGTCGGAGGAGGTGGAGCACGAGGCCGAGCTGGCCGTGGTGATCGGCAAGGTGACGCGCAACGTCGCGCCTGAGGACGCCCTCGGGCGGGTGTTCGGCTACACGGTGGCCAACGACGTGTCCGCGCGGGACGCCCAGCGCACCGACGGGCAGTGGGCCCGCGCCAAGGGCTTCGACTCGGCGTGCCCGCTCGGGCCGTGGATCGTGCCCGGGCTCGATGTCGACGACCTCGCGGTCCGGGCCCGGGTCAACGGCTCGCCGCGCCAGGACGGCCGCACGCGGGACATGGTGTTCGACGTCCCGTTCCTCGTCTCGTACATCTCCGAGGCGTTCACCCTGCTGCCCGGCGACGTGATCCTCACCGGGACGCCGGCCGGCGTCGGCCCCCTCGTCGAGCGCGACGTGGTCGAGGCCGAGGTCGAGGGCATCGGCGTGCTGCGCAACCCCGTCATCCGCCGGTGACGGCTGAGGACGGTGCGCCGGCCGTCGACATGTGGACGGACGGGGCGTGCAAGGGCAACCCCGGGCCCGGTGGGTGGGGCGTGCTGATGCGGTGGGGCGCCACCGAGCGCGAGCTGTTCGGCGGCGAGCGGGTGACCACCAACAACCGCATGGAGCTCACCGCGGTGATCGAGGGGCTGCGCGCGCTGACGCGGCCGGTGCCCGTGACGCTGCACGTCGACTCGCAGTACGTGATGCAGGGCGTGACCTCCTGGGTCGCCGG
>Ga0255338_1001994_pt1 | contig 33576 bp, 46 predicted proteins | sample MeOH1_35cm_T4_19_FD_203715 | JGI IMG/M metagenome (GOLD analysis project Ga0255338, IMG submission 203715) | Sandy soil microbial communities from University of British Columbia, Vancouver, Canada - MeOH1_35cm_T4_195 | ecosystem: Engineered > Artificial ecosystem > Sand microcosm > Unclassified ... | reverse complement strand
GCTGGGCTGTCGGCAGGGGATGGGCGGACGTGAACTGCGTTGGGTAGTCGGTGTGGGCTGGGCCGGGAGAGGAGAGGCAGGGCGCAGCGGTGGGCCGGGGTGGGTCAGTCGAGTCGGGCGGGGTCGGCATCGTGCTGGGCTGGACGGGGTCGGGTAGTCGGATCGGATCGCGGGCGCAGAGGGCCAGGCTTGGGCAGTCGGGAAGGCGAGGGCAGGGCCGGGAAGGCGCGCGCTGGGATGGGTGGTCGGTGTAGGCATGTCAGCGCTCCGCCAGCGATTGCCACATCGCGGACAGCTGGTCGTCGGTGTAGTGATCGCGGACCCGGTCGTCGCCGACCTTCCGGGCGACCGCCCGCAGGAACGCCGCCGTCAGCCGGTTCTCCCGCTCCCGCGCCTCATAGGCGTCGCCGGCGAACAGCAGATCCGCGCGGCGCATCTCCCCGAGCCGCACCCGCGACCCGTCCGCGACCGTGAACGGCACCGACAGCCACCGCACCAGACGCGAGCCGTCGCCCGCCTCAGCGGCCCTCGCGTCGTCGGCGAACGCGCGCGGCTTCGCCGACTGCCGGGCGTGGCCACGCATCGACCGGTCCCGATCGTTGATCGCCTGCCACACGAACTGCTCGGCCATCAGATCCAGCCAGCCGCGCAGCAGCTCCGGGTCGGTGTCGCGGAGGTGCTTCACCAGCCGGCCGGCGGCGACCCGGGCGACGTACGGGCCGTCGCCGGTCTCGGCGTCGATGGCTGCGCGCATCTCGGCGGCGTAGTCCCGGATCACTGCTGGACCGTCCGCGCCCGCTCCGCGGCGGCCCGCATGCCGGCCACCACCTCGGCCTGCGGGTGGTCGTCGCTCCACTCGTAGACCGCGGGCGCGTCAACGTCGACGGCTTCCAGGTACTGGCGGAGGGTCCTGGTGGCGTCGAGGTACGCGACCTGGCGGTCACGGTCCTCGGCGGCGACCGGCTCCGGGTCGGCGCGTCCGGTGAGGACCAGACGCAGCGCGCCCAGCGCGCACACCTGGCCCTGGTCGTCGGTGTAGTCGCCGACGCACTTGCCCCGCAGCGCCATGGCGTCGGCGGCGGCGTCGAGGATGTCCGCCACCGGTGTGTTCGGCGGCAGCACGGTCAGGGTGTCACTCATTGCCGTTCCCTTCCGGGTCGGTCGGTTCGTCGTTGCTGGCGCGCCGAGGGCGAAGGCCAGTTGCATCGCCATCACCCCCGGTCTCGTATCCGGACTGCTGGGCGAGGGCGATCACCGCGAACGCGGCGCACATGGCCAGCCGGTTCTGGTCGCCGAAGTCCTTCCAGGCCGACGCCATGTCGAAGGCCACCACCGTCGGGTCGTCGCCGCCGGCCAGCTGCTTGCGGGCCTTCGCGACGACGTTGCGCGTCGCCTCGCGGCCGTTCGCCGCCCACTGGTCGAGGGCCGCCTGCAGGTGGGCGGGCAGGGTGTCAGCCACGGCGCACCCCCGCCTCCACCGCGGCGGCCTCGCAGGCCTCGTGGTCGGTGCACCAGTGCCGGCCGAACGCGGTCACCCCGCCCGGCTGGTACGCGAGGGCGGCCAAGCCGCGGGCCAAGTGGTTGAACGTGTCAGCGGTGCCCCCGCCGTCATCGGCCGGCCGGGCCATGCTGCCGTGCGGGGCAACCGTCCTGCGCCGCCACGCAGCCAAGGCGTCCGGGTCGCAGCGTGCCCCGCGGCCGTCGCCGTCGTGCAGCCACGTCGACGCGTACCGGTCGTCCGGGTGGATCGGCTGCCCGCAGTGCACGCACGTGCCCGTCGACGGGCGGCGCCGCTTGGTGGCCCACATCAGCTGGTCGCCGCGCGACCCGACGACGGTCGCGCCCTGCTGGGCCCACACCTGCCGGGTGTGGTCGCGCTCCTCGATGTCGAGGCGGGCCAGCTCCAGCATCCACAGCGGCACCGCGGCGTCGAGGGCGGTCAGCAGCACGTCGGGCAGCGCGGTGGACTCGGCGATGACCTGGGCGGTGATCTGCACATCAGCCACGGCCGCCACCGCCCGCATGGCTGAGGGCCCGCAGTTCTTGCTCGCCGAATTCCAGCGCCCGATGCACCCGGTCGGCGCACTCCCGGAACCCCTGAAGCCGCGCATCCTGAACTGCGGGCGGAACGTCGACGGGGCAGTCACCGATGAGGTCGGCGAGTCGTACGCCGAACACGTCGGCCAGGTCGGCGGCCTCGCCGAGGCTGACCCCGCGTTCCCCCTTCTCGATGCGGCTCAGGGTCGTCTGGTGCCAGCCGTGCCCGTGCGCTTCCATGCGCTTGGCAACCTGCCGCTGCGACAGGCCCATCTGCTGGCGGGCGCTGATCGCGTTCTGCCGGAACGCCACCTCGATCGGCCTCATCGACCGCCACCCCCGCAGGTGCACGTCGCGCAGTGCCGCACCGACGGCTGGGCGGCCGGGGCCGGGCCGGGGTCACGCTTCGCCGACGCCGGCGCGGCGGCCGGGCGCCCCTCGACTCCATCCCGTGCTTCCCGCCGGCCCTTCAGCCGCAGCGTCGCCTCCGCCACCGACAGCCGGCCGGTCCGCACCTCGGACTGCTCCGTCGGCGTCAGGTGCACCAGCGCGATCCGGTCCCGCACCCAGCCCGGGGACCGGCCGACCAGGCGGGCGATCTCCTCCCGCGTCATCCGCTCGTGGAACATCAGCCGGTGCAGCGCAGCGGCCTCAGCCATCGGGTCGAATGCCTTGGTGTGGGTGCTGATCGCCAACTGCCGGAGGATCCGTTCGGCGTCGCCGGGCGGGCGGCGGACCACCGCGTCGAGGTGCCGCACGCCGGCTTGGTTGGCAGCCGCGTGCCGGCGGTGGCCGTCGATGAGCCGGAACCGGCCCTCGGGCAGTTGCTCGACGATGACCGGCAGCTCCTGGCCGACCGCGCGCAGCGATGCGGCGAGCTCGTCGACGTCGCCGACCGGGCCCCGGGCGTTGGGGCCGGGTTCGATGAGGTCGAGGGGGATCCGCAGCACCGTGGAGACGGCCGTCGCGCTGTTCATCGCCATCTCCGGCCGCCTTGCCGGGCCGCGCCAGATGACGACGGCACCACCGGGTGCCGGGCGCACCGCGAGCACGTGGTGGCCCCGCTGCTGGCGGGGATGTAGTGCGGGCAGCCGGTGGCAGGCACCACGGTGGCCGGGAAGGTGATCGTCATCGCGGGCCACCTCCCGGCGCCCAGCCGCGCGGCCGGCGGTGTGTGTCGGCGGCGGGGCAGCGCGCGAAGTGCGAGGTGTGCAGGTCGGTGCGGCCGAACCGGAACTTGACCTCGACGACCCGGGACCGCACCTCGGCCTTGTCGACGGTCAGCACGATCGACCCGTCCGGAGAGGGCCGCGCGTCAACGGGCATCCGCTTGCCCTTGTCGGTCACCGTCCAGATCACCGGCCGGCGGCACGACGCGCACGGCACCGTCTTGAACGCGGGTGTGGCGGTCATGGCCGGCCCGCCTCCCACCACTGCGTCTCCCAGTCCACGGTCTGCGGGGTGTGACCGGCGAGCCGGGCGCCGGCGGCCCGGTCGAGGTCGCCGTGATCGAGGTACGCCGGCGGGTGCCGTCGGGCGAACGCCACCACCTCCGCGGCGGCGTACCCGAGCAGCAGCAGCGTGAGGATCCCGGCCTGCGCGAGTCGGCCGTGCGCGATCAGCCACAGCATCGACACGGGGCCGAACGCCACCGCGGCGATCGCCACCACCGCCCGGCGGTAGCCGGCCGGCCGGCGGGCCGGGGCGGGCCGGCCCGCCGGGCGCGGCACCGTGAACGGCCGCGTCGGGCGGGGCCGGCGGCTGGCCTTCACCGGACACCCCGCCGGCGGGCGTCTTCCTCGGCGTACAGCCGGGGCCGGGTGTCGGCGATGACCGACCAGCCCCGCAGGTCGAGGACCAGGCCGTGGGTCTCGTAGCAGTGCCCGCAGAAGGCCAGCCGGCCCTTCGGCCCCGACTCGACGGTCGCGTACGGCCGGCCGGCGTAGTAGCTGGACTCGACCATCACCAGCGCGATCGCGGACGGGTGCCGGTCGCAGACGGGCGGGCGGCGTTCCAGGTCCCGCTGCTCGGTCAGGCGGATGGTGCCGGTGGCCGGCGCGGCGGGGCCGGCCGTGGGGTCGTGGCCGCGGATCAGGTGCTCGTCGTGGTTCGGGTGGTTCATGAGAGGATGCCTCCCGGTCTCTTCGGTTGAGGCCGGGGTGGGCGCCTGGAGATTCCAGCTCGGCGGACGCCCACCCCGGGGCCATTAGCCGTCGACCTGGTCGAGTCGGCGGATGAGCTGGTCGAGCGAGTGCCGCTGGGTGCGCACCGCGTGGATCCAGGTGGGTCCGTGGGTGCCGGCCTGGTAGAGCCAGGTGGCCAGGTCGCCGATGTGCATCTCGACCTGGTTGAGGGCGTTCTCGATCCGGTCGCGGACCGCGGGGTCGAGGGCGGGGGGCTCGGGCACGGGCCCCGGGTCGTGCGGGTCGACGGCCGTCTCCACGGCCTCTCCCTCGATCACCCGCACGTATGGCGACGCGTTCTCCGCGACCCAGGCGGCCCGCTCGGCCGGATCCTGGATGTACGGGTCGGTGGGGGTTACCCCCTCCCCGCCCGGCCCGGCCGGGGAGGGGGCTGGGGTGGTTGCCGAGTCCGGCGGGGCTTGTCCCCCACCCGCCGGACCATCCACCCCATCCGCCGGGGCCGGACTGCGTGAGCCCTCGGCGGCCGTCATGTCGGCGCAGTCGGCCGAGTCGTGCTCATGCGGGTTGCAGACCGGGCACTGCTCCGAGTTGTTGGGGCAGTAGCAGTTGCGGGTGACCCCGGTCGCGCCCGCCCCCGCAGGCGCGACCGGGGCTGCGGCGGCTCCGGCAGGGCTGCTGGAGGACAGCCCCTCACCGCCCGCATCTGCCGAGGCAAGGTCGCCAACCTCGGCAGCCGTCTTCGGTCGGCTGGACGCGTACTGCTTGCCGTCCAGCCCGACCACTCGCCCTGGTGCGTCATCCGTCGCGCCTGCCTCGCGCAGGTCGCGGCGGACGGTGGCGTCGGAGGTGCCCAGCGCACCGGCGATCGCCCGGGTGGACATGCCCTCCGCGTGCAGCGCCGCTGTCGCCTGCTGCCGCTCCTCCAGCGGCATCCGCAGCCCGGCCAGCTCGGCGTCGCAGTACGCCGCCCACGACGGGTAGCCCAGCGCCAGGTCGGCGCGCCGCCGGAATGCCTGCTTGATCAGCGGCAGCAGGTCGGTGACCCGGGCGCGGATCTCGGCGGTCAGCTGGCGGGCCTCGGCCTCGGTCAGCCGGTCCGGCGGCGCGGCGTCCAGCAGCGCGGGCAGGGGCGTGGCCGGGCGGGCCGACTGCATCCACTCGGCGACGTCGGCGACACCGCCGGACGCGGGCGCGGCCGACACCGGGCGCGGGTCATCGGCCGGCCAGCAGCGGCGGCACGGCTTGCCCTCCATCACGTTGGTCGCCTGGTCGCGGCTGTAGATGTCGCCGGTGCGCATCGACCGGTCGCATCCCGTCCGGCCGTCGTCGCTGGGCCCGGGCCAGCGGGCGATGCGGTGGAACTCCAGGCCGCGCCGCTCGGCGGCCATCCAGACGTGGCGGTCGGGGTCCGGCTGGGCCGGCGGCGGGGGAAGTACCACCGCCGGCCCGGCCGGCTCGCCTGCCTCGGCGGAGCCGCGAACCTCCGCGTCGGCTACCGGCGCAGGCCGGGGGTCGGTGGCCTGCGTCTCGGTGTCCGGCCGGGCGTCGGCCGGTTCACCCGCTCGCGACTGCGGGTGGTCGGGGGTTACCCCGGCGGCGTCCACGGCGTCGGTGGACGCCGCCGGGGCTGGAGCGGCGTGGTCGACGGGGCCACCACCGGCATTGCCGGGTCGACGGGCCTCAGCGTCGACGTCCGCTTCATCCGCCAGCGGAGGATCTCCGACGCTGGCGGCCGTGGGGGCCGGCCCGTCAGGGTGGGCGGCAGCGGTCGGTCGGGACCTGTCCTGACGGGCCGGGGTCTTCGGGGTCGAGCCGGCGGCGTCCGCGCTGGTGCGGAACCACAGCACCGGGGCGCCGCGCTCGATCGGGTCCACCTTGTCGGCGCGGCCCGCACTGGCCAGGGCACGCAGGTGGCGGGTGACGGTGGAATAGCCCATGCCGGTCACCTCGGCAAGCAGGGCGGGGCTGATCGGTTCCTCTGTCGGGCCGGGCAGCTGCCCGAACACGATCTCGGCGGGGGCGACCTTGGTCATCTCTGGCTCACGTCCTTCGCGGGGAGGTTTGGTGGGGTGCCGGCGGTGGGGGTCCGCCCCGTCCGCTGCCCGGGACAGCGGGAGAGCGGCACCGCCGGCACCCCTTCGGGGGGAGGGGGATCTAGCGGGAGGCGGCGGCCAGCGCGAGGGCCGGCAGCGCGGCGGCCTCCATGTCCCAGGCGGTGTCCCCGTCGGCGAGCTGCGCGGCGGCGGTCACCGCGTGCATCACCCCGCCAGCGGAGAGCTGCCCACCGGCGATGAAGCAGGACAAGATGTTCTGCTGCTGCGCCTCGGTGAAGCCGAGCTTCTTGCTGACCGTGGTGATGACGCCCTGCGGGTCCTTGACCGGCGCGCCGGCCGCTTCCTCCAGCTCGGCGACCTTTGCCTTGACGTAGTCGGTGTCGAGGAACGTCGCGACCGCGTCGGCGGTCTGCGCCGTCACCAGGTCGAGGGCCTTGCGCTGGGTGGTCTCGGACCAGCGGATGACGCCGGCGTCGAGTCGGCCGCCGATGTGGACCTCACGCAGCGCGTCGGCGGTGATCGTCAGGCCGTTGTTGCAGACCTTGACGACCAGGCGGGGGGTGATGGAGAACGCGCCCCCGCCCGTCTCGCTGTTGCTGATGACGAAGCCGGCGAACACGATCGGCTCTTCGCCGGCGGGGATGGCCTGGCCCTCACCGCCGGCCGCTGCGGCGACCCGCTCTGGCGTCCAGCCGTTGCCGACGTCCTGCCCGCCCCACGGGGACCGGTAGCCCTTCAGCAGATCGGGGGCGTACGCCGCGATGCCGGGGTGGGTGACCCGCACGTACATGCGCCGGTCGGTCAGGTCCGCGCTGATGTGCGGCATGTCGGAGCCCGGCTCGCCCCAGCCGTGGCGGCGCATCCCGTCGAGGGCGGCGAGCAGCACGTCGAAGTTGTCGATGGTGCGGTACCGGTCACTGAGGAACGCGCGCAGCACGCCCCGGGACTCGACCGTCTCGGCGTCGCCGCGCAGGAGCCGCACAAGGTAGGAGCCGGAGTCGCGGGACAGCCAGCCGTTGACGTTCGCGTCGTACAGGTCCGGGGCCTCGGTACGCAGCCGCCGCACGTACTTCAGCGGGATGCCCAGCTTGTCGGCGATCCCCTCGTCACCGACGCCGGTCGGCACGTACCGGCCGTTGGCGTCGGTGACCCCGTCGTCGGTCAGGACCGGGGACACGTCGCGCAGGCGCAGCGCGCCGCCGTCGAAGGTCATCTCCCGGGCGGGTATCACCAGGTCCAGCGCGCGGGTGCGCTGGTCGTTGAGGGCCGCCGCGAGGGTGGCGAGGTCGCTGTGTCGCAGGGTGTCGGTCATCTCCAGTCATCCCCTCCGTGGGATCGGGTTCGTGCTCTTTGTTGGCTTGCTCGGCTTCGGCTTGGCCGGCTTCGGCGGCTTGCCGGGGTTCCGCGGTTTCGGGACCGTCGCCGGCCGGGGCGCGCTGGTCGGTTTCGACCAGGGGAAGGGGCTCACCCGACCCTCTCCGCGACCGGCAGGAACTCCGCGACGGGAACGCCCAGGGCGGCACCGATCCGCTCCAGCTCGGCGGTGTCAAACGGGTACTCGCCGCGCAGTCGTCGAGACAGCGACTGCTGGGACATGTCGATCAGCCCGGCCAAGGTCTGCTGGGTGATGCCGCGTCGGGCCATTTCGGCCCGGATGCCGGATGCCACGGCGTGGGTAAGGTTCTCCGCCATGTCGTAAGCGTCTTACGCTCAGCGTAAGGTGTCAAGCATGCAGCACAAGATTCTTTGAATGGGGGCATGACTTTTACTCACTGCGCGGGTAATCTGCGGTCATGACGACGACGCCTGTGGGCACCGCGAAGCCCACTCTCAGCGCGCAAGTAGCACGCGAGATCCGCGCGGAAATGGGCCGTCAGCGCATGTCGGCAGCGAAGCTGGCACGACAGCTGGGGGTCAGCGAAGCATGGACGTCACGGCGTCTCAGTGGCGACCAGACCATCGACCTGAACGACCTGCAGCGCATCGCCGACGTCCTCGGCGTGGACCCCCTGGCCCTGTGGCCGCAGGAGGCGACGCGGATTAACGCACGTTCTCACGTGATGGCTGAACAGGCAATGTCGGACGCCACCCGGGCCACCGATGAACGCCGGCGCGCGCCGGATCGGCCGAAGGGACGACCGGTTAACGAGGCCACGCGGCCGGCATCGGGTGATCAGTCGAGTCGCCGCAGGCCGAGTCGGATTCGTCCGGCCGGCCGGACGATGCCCCGCTGACGTGCATCGATGCACGATCCGAACAGGCACGCCCACCACCAGTAGTCGGCCTCAGGCGGTCGCTCGCGACGCCGCACCGAGGGCCTTGATCGGACAGGAGGGTCCGACCCAATGCGCACAGTACCGAGAACTCCCGCTGGCACGGCCGACGCCACGGCGGCGAGGCGCGTGTCTGTCGCCGGCCGCGGCGTGCTGGCCCGCGCCGTGTCGATCGACTGGGACTGGAACCTGCGCTTCAGCAGCGAGGACAAGATGATCGACGCCGTGGCCGACCTTGCCGATGAGGATCTGGCCGGGGCGTACCTGCTCGCCCACTACCTGCGCGAGGCCATCGCGTGCCTCGAGATCCACCGACGGACCGAGCAGCTGCCGCCGCCCGTCCAACGGGGCACCGGGCAGTGCCAGGCGGCGCCGGCCGATGACCTAGACCAGGCGGCCACCGGCATGGCGGCAGCCGGTGAGGCTGGTGAGATCAGCCGGGGGCGGCGGTGACCGCGCCCGCGCGAGAGGTCACCGACCTCATCGACCACTACACCACCCACCTGCGGATCCTCGGCCGCCGACCGAAAACGATCAACAGCTACCGGCAGATCCTGGCCCGCGCCGACCGCGAACTCCCCTACGGACTGGAGTCCGCGTACCCAGAGGAACTGACCGCGTGGATCTGGGCGGACAACCGCTCCAAGGAGGCGTCGAAGCTGTACCGGGCGGCCATCGTCGGCTTCTACGCCTGGGCGTGCCCCGACCCCGACGACCTGGACGACAACGCGTGGCTTGACCAGAACCCGGCCCGCCGGCTGCCCGGCGTCCGGGTGGAGAAGGGCCGGCCACGGCCGATCACCGCCGCGCAGCACCACGACATCCTCGCCCGGGCCGCCGACCCCTACTGGCTGTGGTACCTCATCGCCGCCTACCAGGGGATGCGCTGCTGCGAGATCGCCGAGCTCGACCGCGGCGACGTGTACGAGACGGTCACCTTCGTCAACGGCAAGGGCGGCAAGTCGCGGCGGATCCCCACCCACCCTGCGGTGTGGGACGCCGTGCGGGACCTGCCCGCCGGTCTCATCGCCGGCGGCGCGACCGCCGAAGCGGTCAGCGACCGCGGCAACCGTCATCTGTGCCGGCTCGGCCACCAGGACGTGACCATGCACCGGCTGCGCCACTGGTACGGCACCAACGTCAACGACGCCGGCGGCGGCGACCTGCGCATGACGCAGGAACTGCTCGGCCACTCGTCGCCGGACACCACGTCGATCTACGTGGCCACGGTCAGCGACAAGGCGACCGCCGCCGTGCGGGCGCTGCCGCCCCCGCCGTCGAGGGGAGGTGATCCCACATGATCAGCCTCAGGCAGCGTTTCGTGCTGCTGACGGTCGTGCTCGCCGGCGTCCTGGTTACCGCGGTCTACGTCCTCGCGGGCTGCCCCGCGCAGGGCCAGCCGGCCACGCCGCCGCCGCTGGCGCCGTCCGCGCCGGCATGCACCGCGTACGACCGGCCGTGCCCGCCCTGGGCCGGATAGCGTGATACCAATGGATGCGCCCCGCCCGGGTTCGGGCGGGGCGCATCGTCGTGTCAGATGCGGCGACGTCGGGGCCGGCGGCGGGCAGGCGCAACGTGCAGCGCGTCCGGTGGGGGCGGCAGCATGTGCGCGCCGGCGATTTCGAGGCGGGGCCTCCGGTCGGCCGGAAGGTGGTCCGGGTCGGAGACGACCACGACGTCGACCTTCCCAGCGGCCATCAACTGCCCGACGTCGTCCCACGGGGCGGCGGTGATGACCCCAAGCAACTCGTAGCGGCAGCGCCGGACGTGGTGCAGGCAGGCCATGACGTGGGGTTCAAGGGGATCGAGGTCGGGGGGAATCCAGATGGCGGCGACTTCCAGTGACGACCACACCATGACGATTTCGCCAGCTACAAGTTGCAGAGTCAACAATTCTCCGCCGGTCTGACAGATAACGCGGGATCTGCCTCTGCCTATCCGAACAGGCGTACTGCTCAAACAGGAAGCCGCTACTCCGGCTCGATTCCCCCGGCACGCAGGATCCGCCGGATGTGCTCCCGTGAGTAACCGGTCCGCCGTGCGATCTCCGACTGGCTGATGCCGGCCTGCCACGCCTCGATGATGCCGGCGGCCAGCGCGCGGCGGGCTGCGGCCTGTGCCTCCCGTGCTGCCTTGACCTTCGCTTCGGCGGCCCGTTCGGCTGCCGGCACCGCACTCTCGGCGCGCCGGTACGCCTTCACCAGGTCGTCGAGCGTGGCCACGTCGCGGAATCCTATGTATCCGCCGGGGCCTGCCACGACGTGGGGATCTTGTGTGGTCCACACGGAACGACACCATGTATCCACATCAAGGGTTGATGATGTGGCACTGCCAGGCATACCGTGAGCAGTGAGACGGTCATCCATCGTCACCGTCAAGGCGGGCCCCGGGAAGCTGTGGCGCAGCGTCCCGGGAGCCCTTGATCGACCCCGGGAGGTCGACCCATGAGAACCCTACCCATCGCGCTCCCCACGTGTGGAGGGCCCGCCACCGTCCGGCTGGAGATCTACAGCGCCGCCAACGGCGACCTGCACGGCTCGCTGGACGCCTCGGCGTACGTCTGCGACCTACATGGCATCCCGGCGGTGTCGGCGTGCCAGGCGGCCGGCCTCACCGCCCGCCGCGTCCCCCTCGCCCCCGACATCAACCGGCCGTGCGGGCACGTGCACGTCTACCCCACCGGGCAGCTCTCCGACCCGGCCGACATGCCACACCCGCACTGGTGCGACCGCCGCGACTGCGCCGGCCGTGGCCAACACCGGTCGGTCCGGCTGCCAGTCAACGCAGGCTGCCCCGACCCGACCATCGTCGAGCTGACGCTGACGCAGGCCCTCGCCGCCGCCGTCGACCCGATGCTGACGTTGACCGTCATCGACGCCGGCGGCCAAGAGGTCGTGCTGTCCCTCGGCCAGGGTCGCGTCCTCTCCCACCAGGTACGCCGACTGCTCGACCTGAGCAAGGGGTGCCGAGGCGCTAGGCGGGCGTCCTGGTAGAGCCGCCCCCGGACCCGCTGCGGCCCGCCACCTCCGCACCCGGTGGCGGGCCGCGGTCTCCCCGCGTGGTCATCGTCATGCCCGATCACGACCAGGCCCAGCGGCTCGCCGACGCCGCAGCCTACGCCCTCGACTGCGGCTACCAGGTGACCGCCGTCGCGGAGGCGGCCGTGGCCCTGCGGATGGTCCTCGATGGGCACGCCGACCTGCTGATCGCCGCAGCGCTCGACGACCTGCCGCAGGTCGAGGTCGCCACCACCGTCCGGCCCGTGGTCCCCCGGCAGCGGGCCGTCTCCGGCGATGTGGTGCCGCCGGAGGCCATACCGTCGGCACGTCGCCGGCCACGCCGGCGTCTGCGAGGTGCGACACGTGACGCACCTGGTGACCATTGACCGCCGCGAGTACCGTGCCCGGCATGAACCTGTCCGATCGGCACCCGTATCTGCCGCTGATTCTCGTCTGCGCCTGGCTTCTCTTCTGTATCACGGTCGGAATCACGGCGCCGTTCATCTTCGCCTACCTTGGACAACTGGGGCAGCCGTGACCACACCCGACCAGCCGACCCGCCCGTTTCCGCAGCAGCCCGGGCCGTACCCGCCACCACCGCACCCGCCCGTGCCCGGCCCGTATGGCTTCTACCCGCCGCCGAGGAAGAAGAGCTTTTGGAGTTCGACCGGCGGCATCCTCATCATCGTGTTCGGGTCGATCGGCCTGGTCGTGCTGCTGTGTGGCGGTCTGGCTGTGGTTGGCGCCGTCGGCGAACGCAACGCCGTGAAGAAGATCGACGTGGAGCTTACGTCGTGTGGCGGCACGGGCAGCGTCGCGAAAGTCGGCTACTCGGTGACCAACAACGGAGACAAGGCCCGCCGAGTCAGGATCGACATCGAGTACCGGGACTCGTCCGGGGCTCGCCTGGATACTGACACCGCCTACGTGGGGAGCGTGCCAGCGCACGACACGGTGCGGGGCGAGGAGTCGACATTTCTGAACGCAACGCCTAGCGACGGCTCCATTACCTGTAAGGTCGCGAAGGTGCACTGAACCCAGGCACGGAGCGCCCCCAACCTGGCGAAGCAGAGCGGGGCGATGTCGTTCGTCCTGGCTGACGGCGCATTCGCCCTACGGCAGGTACGGGCCGCCGGCTGCGCGGCCGGTGCGGCCGATCTCCGGCCGGTTCCCGGGCCACACCTGGTTTGCGCCGCCCGGCCGGCGGGCGTCGGACGGGCATGGCACCTCCGACAGCCACGGCCGCTCGACGTCGACCTTCGGCGCGTGACCGGTGAACGCGATACCCCACAGCTGGCGCAGCTGCTGCCAGTCCGGGTGGGCGTCGCAGTAGGCGCACTCGCCGGGGGCGTGCAGCACCGCTGAGTCGCAGTGCGGCATCCTCGGCGGCGCGTTCACCGGCACGGCAGCGCACGGTCCGTCGTGGCCATATCCACGGGGGCAGGTCCACCCCACGGGCGGACGGTCGCAATCGCCCTGGCGGCCGGGAGGGTCAGCCGCCAGGTGGGCGGGCCGGTCGACTCTCGCGCCGCGCCGGAACGGCCACATGGTCACGGCTCCCTCGGCGGCTTCCAGCCCGGCGCGGCGGCCAGCGGCGGGAACACCTGCTGGAAGAACCGGTTGACGCTGGGGACCGCCAGAACGCGGGTGATCGCGCCGGCCACGGCGAGGATCGCCGCGACCCACGCCCACCGCTCGACCCCGGCCGCCCGGGCGGCCTCGGGCAGCATGATGGCCACCGGCGGGATGTACGCCACGATGGTGCGCAGCACCGCCCGCCACGGATGCCGCGCCTGCGTGGTCGTGCTCGGATCGGTCATGAGGGTCTACCTCCCTGCCGGCGGCGCGGTGGCCCCTCGGGCACCAGCAGCCGCAACCGCTCGATCGTCATGCCTGGCTCGTGATGGATCAGCTGGGTGATCCGCGACACCAGCGACTCCAGGTACTCCAGGTCGACCCGGATGGTGGCCACCTCCCGGCGGACCTGCGCCGTCTCGGCGCGTGCCGCCCTCGCGTCCTTGCGCGCTGCCGCCGCCTCCGACTTCAGACTCTCCGCCCACTCCAGCGTGGACTCCGTCAGCGTCCGCACCCGCTCCACGGGCGTGCCGCGCTGCCGCAGCTTCCGCAGCGCCGCCTTGATGATCTCGCCCCCGCCGGCGGAGGCGATGATGCCGCCCACGATCGTCGCGAGGGCCACCCAACCGTTGGTCACCTCAGACCCCGCAAATCGCGGGTGATCTGCACGGCGCGGACGGCGTTCGCGATCGCCCAGCCCGTGACGACGGTGGCGCTGATCAGGGCAGCGAACCCGACGGAGGTGACCGCGATGGTGGCGTAGAGGATCAGGGCGCCGGTCTGCGCCACCATCGCGCCGCGCTCCAGCTCCAGCCCCTCCTCGGTGTCCCGGGAGAAACACGCCCAGAGCCCGGCGGCGCCGGTCGCCAGCAGGGCGATCGCCCAGCCGTACACCACGGCCGTAGGTAGGGCGGCATTGACGCTTCCGGGCCTCGGCGCGCCCGCCAGGTAGGACAGGCCGAGGAACACCGACACCGCCAACAGCATCACCTCGTGCGGGCGGCGCCGGCCGGACACCACCAGCAGCGGCGGCGGCCGGTCATCCATATCAGGCCGCGTCCGGTGCGAGGCCGCCGGCGAACGCGTCCCGCACGCCCTGCTCCACCGCACCGACGACCTGGTCGCGGGTCATCCCCCCGAGGTCGTCGGGCAACTGCGCCGTTACCGCGGCGACCAGTTGCGGGGCGAGCAGGTCGGCCAGCTGCGCCTCGTCGACCGGGTCCCGACCGGCCAGGGCCGCCACGTCGGCGCGCAGCACGGCGAGCTGGGCCCCGAGTTGCGCAAGCCCCGCCGGGATCGCGGGCCAGTCGGGGTACGCCTTGAGTACCGTCGGGTCGGCGTTGTTGGCGAGCATCCGCAGCCACCAGGTGACCGCGTTCTCCGGCTTCCCGGTGTCCGGGTTGGGGGCCAGGTTGCCGGTCAGGATCTTGCGCACGTCGGCGCGCAGCTCCGCCAGCTCGCGCTCCACGTCGGCCAGGGCCATGGGATCCTCCTCCGATCCGGTGAGCAGCGCCCGCAGCTGCGCCAAGGTGCCGCGGTACGCGTTGACGTCGGTCTGCCCGGACGCGCCGGGGCAGTCGATGTTGCTGCCGTACTGCCACATGGTCGGGGTGGCCCCGCCGTACGCGTTCCAGCCGCGCCCGGTGTCGCCGCCCCGGGCGCGGTAGACGGACGCCGGCGAGCCGTCGGGGTTGGTGCCGTAGTCGGAGGCGACCAGCGGGCAGCGCAACGGCCGCAGGTCCGGGCGGCCCATGTGGCCGTCCCAGATCCACCGCGGCAGGTACACCGTCAGCACCCGGCGGTCGACGGCCCGCCACCGCTCGACGAACCGGCGGGCGTCGTCGAAGCGGGGGTGCAGGTTGCGGGAGACCAGTTCGTCGTACCGCTCGACGTCGAGCATCGCCCAGGCCGCGCCGGTGGCGTCCATCTCGCGGCGCAGCCAGTCGACCTGCCGGGCGATGCTGGCCGCGTCGCCGCGCACCAGGTTGTGATACCCGCCCGTCAGGAAGCCGGCCGACCGGGCGGCCTTGACCATGCTGCCGAAGTAGCGGGTCTCCGGGGAGAAGCCGGACGGGTCGCCGTAGGTGGCGCGGGCCACCATCACCGGCGATGTCGCCTCGCGGATCCTGGCCCAGTCCAGCTGGCCGCCGTGACGTGACCAGTCGTGGTGTGAGACGTCCACGTACAGGACCGTCACATGGTTCTCCTCCTCGTGATCGACTCTACGCGGTCCACGCCGAGTAGATCGAGGTGCCGTTGACGCCTCGGGTCAGGGCCCGGTACTCGTACGGCACACCGGACACAGCCCGCCAGTCGTCGACCGTGGCGCCGCCGGCCACACCGGCGGCGACCCGCACCCCCTCGCTGGTGTCGCCGACCGGCCGGCGGTACAGGTCCTGGTCGACCAGCGCTGGCTGCCCACCGGACGGGGCGGGGTTGGTGATGACCACGCGGATCACCCCGGACGCCGGCAGCGGCGCCGGCACCAGGGTCGGGGTGGGTGGCTCCAGGTAGTCGACGGTGAACGCCACCGACTGGATGGTGGAGGCCAAGCCCTCGTTGTTGCGGGTCTGCACCGTCACCGTCCAGCCGGTGCCGTCCGGCAGCCGGTAGGGCACGGTGTAGCTGGTGTCGGTGCCGGTGCGCCAGCCGGAGTCGTGCACGACGAACCCGCCCGGGTTGGTGGCCAGGGTGACCCGGTAGGCGGTCTGCTGCGCCACCGTCCACGCCGCGGTGACGGTGTCGACGGCGATGACCTCCGCGGCGGTAGGCGCGGTGACGGTGGGGTTGACCTTCGTCGACGGGATCAGCACCAGTGCGGCGCTGTAGAGGCTGGCCGTGTCGGAGCTGTCCCAGACTTTGACGGCGTACGAGTGCGGGGCGTCGGCGTCGGCCCCCCACCCGGCCGCGAGGGACCTCGACGTGGTGGCGCCCAGGTTCTTCTGCTCGGTGGCCTGCCACGTCGAGTCGGACGCCCGGAAGTACTGGACCGTCCCCGCCCCGATTTGCCGGGACAGCGCCCACGCCGACTGCGTGTCCGACCGGTCCGGGTCGGAGAACTTCCAGAACAGGTTCAGCGCCGCGGCGACGTCGGCGGCGCCGCCGTTGGGGTAGCCGATCGACGCGGTGTCCCAGGTCGGCGGGTTGGGCGCGTAGGTGATCACCTGTGGGGTGTGCACGATTGTGTTCGGGGTCGGGGTGGCGTGGGCGGTCAGCACGTCGTAGCGGGCGTTGCCGTCCGTGGCCCGCCGCACGCTGTAGTTGTTCCCGGAGGCGCCGAGGATGTCCGTGGTCGACACCGTGGTCCAGCTGGTCCACGTGCCGGTCAGCCGCGCGTAGTCCACGTAGTACAGGTCGGGGTTGCTGGTGCCGACCGCGTACACCCGCAGGTCCCCGGTGACGGAGTTGTAGCCGGCCGAGCAGTTGCGGACCACGCCGGCGGGGTGCACCGGCGTCTGCCGCTGCGTCGTCGCCGTGTTCGCCCGGTTGCGCTCCAGCACCCGCACCGTCGACGTGGCGATGGGGTCCGGATACACCGTCATCAGCCGGTAGCCGTCCCACCGGGCGGTGAGCTGGTCCTGCGCCGGGGTCATGGCTGCGGGGTTCAGCCGGACCGGGGAGGTCGGGCCGACCCACCGGCCACCCGACCACGCCATCTTCGCCACGTACACATCGGTGCGGCCCCACGTCACCCACAGGTGCGCGGGCGCGCCGGTCTTGCCGTCGCCGACGTGCTCGATCTCCAGCGACGGGGTGATCCGGCCCGTGCCGGTGTGGTTCCACCAGCGGGTGCCGCCGTAGATGGCCAGGGTGGCGCGGGGCACGTCGTTGGCGTCGATGGTCTCCCCGAGCATCGTCACACCGATCTTGCTGCCGCTGGTCGTGCCGACCGCGACGGCGACCACCCGCAGCCCACCGGCGGACACCGACTGGATGTCCATGCCGGTGTACACCGCCCCGGCTGAGGCGGCGGTGGCCGCGGCCAGCAGCACCTGGTCGCCCCACAGGATCGTCGTGCCCCGCACGTAGATCCGCTGCGTGTAGATCCGATCCTGGCCGCCCTCGTAGGTGCGGAAAGCCCAGAAGACGTGCCCGTCGGTGGGGATGTGGATGGAGGAGATCTCCTGCACGCTGGCGCGGACCTGCGAGGTGACCAGCGCCCACGTGCCGCCGTTGTCCTGCGACCGCCACAGCTGGTAGGTGTTCGCGGTGCTGGCCTTCACCATCGCCCAGAGGTGGCCGGTGACCGGGGACCGGTCGATCAGCGTCGTCGACGGCCAGACCAGCGGCGCGCTGTTGGTGGTGGTGGTGACCGTGGCCATCAGTGGATCTCCTCCCACGTCAGGTTGAGGCAGTCCTCGGTGCCGCCCAGCTCGAACTGGCCCCCGGCCGTGGTCGTCCGCATGTACACCTGCACGGTGTACGACCCGGCCGCGATGGCCGGTAGCGTGCGGACAGCGGAGTACCCGCGCCGGTCGTTCGCCACCGACAGGCCCATGCGCCCGACGTCGTAGTTACCCACCACCGCCCCACCTGAGTTGTTCCTGATCTGAACCCCGTAGTGCAGGCGGGTGTACGCGGCGTTGGACCGGTAGCCGGTCCCCTCGATGCGGACCCGCATCCGGCTGCCGTCCAACTCCTTGGTCACGTCGGTGATCGCCGCCCCCGGGATGAGGGTGTTGGAGGTGCCCAGCACCGTCGCGGTGATCGTGCCGTCGTTCTCGACCGTGCGGACGTTGTTCTGAAACAGGCGGCCGTGCACCCAGAACTCAGTCGGATTCATCGACACCTGGTGGCCGTAGAACCACGTGTCGTGGTTCATGAACCACACAGCCGGGTCCGGCTTGCCGACGCCGTACTGCTCAAAGATGATGTCCGCGCTGTGGAACCGGACGTACGGGACGCTATCCAGGAATCGGACACTGGAGTCTTTGAACCAGGTGAATCCCTCAAGGTTGATCTGGTGGTCCGTCTTGACGTTGCTGGCCGTGGGCGACGACGGATCGCCCGGCGTCGGGTACTTCACATGCCCGAACAACATCACCTTTTCGTTGGCGGTGGAGTCCAGGGTGTTGCTGACGCCGATGAAGAAGTAGCCGACCTCCAGCCCGGAGGTCTTGTCCACGTCGTACATCAGCATCGCCACGCCGATGCCGTACGTCTGCAACTCCGGCGGGGTGTCCGCGCCCACCGCCATCCGCTGCTGGCCGGTGCCCGCACCCGGGTTAGTGAAGCTGCCGATGACCACCCAGTCGGTGCCGATGCGCACCAGGCCGACCCGCATTCCGGGGAACACGGGGAAGGCCCGGAACTGCTTGACCGGGACGGCCACGGCGGAGCCGTCGAGCACGACCGTCAGCGGGTCCGTCGACACCGCCGAGGGGGAGGTGGCCACCGTGCCCGCGGCGGTGATCAGGCCCCCGCTGTCGGCGTCATTGGCGTCGTCGGCGTCGGCGACGTAGCTGGCGATGTCGTCAGCGAGGCTCATGCCGTCACGTCCCTCGGGATCGGGCCGGTCCACACATCTGGCCGCGCCTGCGACCACTCGTGACTCATCTCCCCGCCGTCCAGCGGCAGGGTCCACGCGGTCGCCAGCATGTCCGGCCACGGCCATGCCGGGTCGGTCAGCGTGATCCGATCGAAGTGCCAGTGCAGCGGATTCGGCGACGTCGTCAAGGTGACCTTCGCCGGGTTGCGCAGGTCCGCGTCGATGACCTTCTGCGCGGCGCTGACCAGCTCCCGCTGACCGCCGACGTCCAGCGGCACCGGCTTGGTGATCACCCGCCCGCCCCGGGCGTCCACGCTCGTGGGCCCAGCCGACTGGTTGACGTAGGTGAAGACGCCGTCACCGTTCACCGGCGCCGGCCCGTCCACGTTGTTGGACCGGTAGAACACCCACCGGTTGGGCGCCCGGTACAGGTCCTGCTCCACCGACCGCTCCGGGGAGATGATCGCTGTGGCGGGGTCGACGTCGTAGGTCCACTCGCTGCCGCGCTGCCCGGGCGACTGGTACGGCTGCACCCGCAGCCGGCCATCCCAGTCCGACCAGATGCCCTGGTAGCCGATCGACCCCAGCAGGCCGTTGACGACGGTCAGCCAGGTCGTCCGCTCGTCCATCGGCCACACCCGCGCCGACGGCAGCACCGACCCCGCCGACATCTGGTCGATCACGTACTGCGTGACGCCCTGGTCCTGGAGGATCGTCTCCACCGCCGTCAGGTAGCCCGTGCCCTTGTCGACCGCGTACGCCTCACCCACCGGGGCGTTGAGCACGTCCAAGACGTCGTAACCGGTCACCGCGTACAGCGCCGGGTCCGCGCCGAGGGTGTTGCGGGGGCTGGAGGTGAAGTACGCGCCCAGGTTAAACCGGACGTTACGCAGGGTTGGGCTGGACACCAGCATGTAGGGGCGCACCAGCGCCCGCCCCCAGTCCAACGCGCCCTCCAGCACCAGCTGCGCGCTGCCGTGCAGATCCGCGTACGACTGCCGGGTGACCGACCCGCCCTCCAGCACGTCGCTGATGTCGTCGAGGACCGTCAGGGACATGTCCAGCAGCTCGCAGCCGCCGGCGATCTCGATGCCGGGGGCGTCGCGGATCAGCGCGGTCACCTGCGCCTCGGTCAGCGCATCGCGGGGCGGCGCGGTCACGGGCTGCATCACACACCCTCCGGGGTGGTGATCGTGCGCAGCGACAGCGGCACGTCGTAGCGGTCGCGGTTGTCCCGGTGCTCGACGGCGGGCACCTCGAAGAACACCCCGGTGAACCACTGCCCGCGGTGGTCGCGCAGCTGCACCGGCACGCCCATCCAGGACTCCAGCCGCGCGAGGTCGGCGAACGTCACCTGCACCAACGTCACCTCGAAGCGGCCCCGCACACCGGCCTGAGTGATCGAGCGCTGCCGGCCGCCGGCGTAGGTGCGTACCTCGCCGTCCTTGGATGATGAGCGGGCGCGGCCGGGGGCGGACTGCGCGGAGATGGCCTCACCGCTGTCCAGCCGGTTGATCCAGACTCGGTCGAGTGTCAGCGTGGCCATGCCCCGGTCCTGCCTCTCACTCGCAGCGTCTGCCCCACCCCGTTGATCGCCTGACCGACGCCCGGCGCGATCTCCGCCACCGCGGCGATGGTGTCCTCCTGGCGGCGGATGAGCACACGCAGCAGGGTGGCGATGTCGTCCATCGACCGGGCGGTAGTGACCGCTTCCGGCCGGCCGGTGCCGTTGTAGATCGGCGGGTTCCAGCCGGGCATCAGCTGGCCGCCGGAGTCCATCACCCGCGGCCGGGCCGTCGCTACGGCGGTCGGCGCCATGGTGGTGGTGCCGGGCCGCCAGCCGGTGGGCCACGACATGATCTGCCGCCGCAGCTCGAGCACGGCCTGCTGCCCGCCGAGCCGGTCGACCTCCGGCGCGGTGAACACGTGCTCGCCGCGGGCCAGCAGGTAGGCGCGCGAGTCGACGCCCTTCGGGCCGGGCGCGTCGTCGACCGGGCCGCCGCCGGCGAGGCCCTTCAGCTGCGTGCCACCCGGCAGCTTCAGATTGCCGTGGATGTCGTAGTAGACGCCGACGTGTACGTCCTTGATCTTGCCGAGGGACTGCTGCACCGCGTGGATCGCGTCGAGGGCCTGCTTGTTGCGGATGGTGACCGTCCGGTCCACGTCGGGGATCTTGAACAGGCTGTTCGCGAGCTCGCGCGCCTTCGTGGCGCTCATGCCCATCGCAGTGGCGGCCCGAATGAACGCGGCCTTGCCCTGCTCGGTGACGGCGTTGGCCTTCTCCTGGTCCTGGGTCATCTGCAGGGTCGCCGCGGACTTGCGCTGCGTCACCCGCACCAGTTCGTCCAGGGTGGCCTGGTTGGCGCGGCCCTTCGCGGTGTGGATGTCCAGGGTCGCGCCGTTCTTCTTCACCGACTCGGACACGGCGTCAATCGCGGCCTCGTAGTCGCGGTTGGCCTGCCGGGCGTCCAGCGCGCCGGTGGTGAACTCGTCGAGGATCTGCCGCAGCGACCGCACCTGCGACCCCATGGTGGCCGCGCCCGTGCCGGCCTGAGTGAACCCGTCGAGCAGCTGCCGCAGCCCGTCGGACAGGCCACCACCGGACTGCTTGGCCAACTCCTGCTCGGCGGCGAGCCGGCCCAGCTTGGCGGTGTCGGCGGTCAGCACCGCGCCAACCTTCTCGAACCAGCCGTACGCGGTGGTCAGCATCTCGATCGTGCCGAAGATCGACCGGGTGCCGTACTCGACGATCGTCCACAACACCGCCAGGGCGTGCCCGGCCTCCACGCTGTGCTCGGACAGGCCCTCCAAGGTGTCGCCGAGCAGGTCACCCGCCCGCTCGCCGATGTTACCGACCACGGTCAGGACCGGCCCGGACCGCTCCACCGCGGTGGCGAAGCCCTCCACACCGCGGCGGGCGCCGGCCAGGAAGTCCTTCGTCAGCGGGCGCACGTAGACGGCGGCGCGGGTCAGCGCCCGCTCGACGTCGTCCTCCAGGACGTAGATCTCGGACCGCACGTCACCGAGGGCGTCGACGACCACCGGCACGAACGACACGCCAGCGCGCTGCATGGCCTTGGTGAAGTCGGCGGCCACCAGCTGCGCCGACTGCTGCACGGCAGGGTGCGTGGAGGCGATCTTGACGCCGCCGATGATGCCGCCCGCCCCCGCGCCGCCGACCACCGCGGCGGACAGGACACCGGCCAGGCCCGGTGCGGCGGCCGCCGCGGCGATAGCCACCGCCGCGGCGACGTACGGGGACAGCGGCAGCCGGGCCATCAGCGGGCCGACCTTCGCCCCGAACTGCGCCGCGAAGCCGCTGGCGGCGTCGCCCCCGGCGTCGCCGACCAGGTTGCGGAACCGGGCCAGGCTGGACCGGGCCGACTCGGCGTCGACCCGCACGTGGACGGTGGCGGCCTCGCCGGACAGACGGCGCAGCTGCTCGTCGACGCGCTTGATCGCCGCGACGGCCTTCTTCGGGTCGGCGTCGATGTCGACGGGGTCGATGCCGAGGGCGGTCAGCTGGCGGCGCAGCTGCTCGATCTGCCGCTGCGCCGGCGACACCTCCACCTTCGGCTCGACCGGTGTGTCGTCGACGGCGCCGAGCTGCTTGCGGAACCGCTCCACCTGGGTGATCGCGCGTTCGGCCTTGATGCGCATCTCGACGCTGGACGCCTCGGTCGACATCTGCCGCAGCCGCTGCCGGGTCGTCTCGATCGCCGCGATGGCGGCCTTGGGGTCGGCCTTGACGTCGATCGGGTCGATGCTCAGCGTGCGCAGCGCCCGGTTGAGCTGCCCGCCGAACTCCTTGCCAACCCGGGTCGCCTTGACCTTGACGTCACCGGACAGCTTGGAGTCGTCCGCGCGTAGCTCCAGGTACGCGTCAGCCAGCTTCTTCGTCGCCACCGCGCACCTCCCTTTCCGCTACGCCACGCCGAGGGCCCGCAGCTTGATCCCGCGCGGGCTGTCGTCGTGGGGGCCCTCGCCGGCCGGCGGGGCCGCCAGCTCCGCGTCGAACCGGGCCTTCACCAGGTCCCAGTCGGCGCGGTCGCCGGCGACCTGCTGCATGCCGAGGGCCTGGGCGAGGCATGCGGCGACGGTGTGGGCGTGCACGTCGCGGGCCAGGTCTTCCAGCCGCAGCACGTACGCCACCGCCAGCACGTCCGCCAGGCTCAGGCCAGGCCCGCCGCCGCCAGCTTCCGCTGGTCCTTCTTCGCCTGCTCCCGGGCCTCCCGGCGTTCCCGTTCCTCCGCCTCGGCCTGCATCACGTAGAACTCCTGGATGTCCGGGCGGCCCCTCTCCAGGGCCAACGCCCGCTCCAGGTCCGAACCGGCCGGCGGTGCCGGGGTCAGCGAGGGCGAGACGTCCCCGGATGCGGGCGGCGTTGTGGCGGGCCCAGCCGGCGAGGCGGCGCGCGGCCCAGTAGGAAAATCCGTGGTCGCCTCCACCACCGCCGCGGTGATGGCCTTGACGTCGGCCATCCGGTCCCGGATCTGCTGCCCGTGCTGCATGCCCAGCCGCCAGTACCGGGCCCAGTCGTCGGGGTGGATCAGCTGCCGCAGCGCCCCCTCCAACACCCGGTAGGTGGCGGCCACCGCCTGACCCATCGCGGTGGCCAGCTTGACCTGCTGCTCCGGGTCGAGGGCGTCGACCCGGGTCAGGTCCACGCCCTCCAGCGCCGACATGTCCAGCTCCCGGCCGGCCTGAAGGAACTCGAGCTCGACGGCGTCGGTGGCCTGCGGGTGCACGCGGATCGTCGACCCGAAGTAGGTGAACTCCAGGTCGAGGGGATCGCGCTGCCGGCCGAGGGTGCCGATGTTGCGGCCCACGTCAGGCTCCCAGCCGGTCGACGCCGGCGCCGTAGAACGCGAACGGCTTACCGGACGCCGGCCTTTCGAAGTTCCACACCGTGGCGATGCCGGCCGCAGCGCCGCGGCCGTAGGTGGACTGGAGCTCGCCGCCGTTGATGCACTGCCGGCCCACCAGCCGCAGCGTGTGGTCCAGGGACTCCCAGCCGATCATGCTGCGGACGATCTCGCTGGGGTCCGGCGGCTCCAGCTTGCTGGACAGGGTCGCGGCCGTGCCGGACACGGTGGTCACCAGCGACGACGGGGCGTTCATCGCCCGGCGCAGGTTGTGCAGGGTGTAGTTCGTGACCGCGAACGCCAGGGTGGTGGTCACCTCCGTCACCGAGTAGGCGACCGCGTCGAACAGCTCGGCGACCCGGATCGGCTCGACGTTCTGGCTGTTGGCGAACACCGACCCCTCCAGAGTGGGGCCCCACGGGATCCACGCTGCCGGCCACGGGTCGGCGTCGTAGGTGGACCCGGCCGCGGCGTGCAGAGGCTCGCTGCTGGCCAGCAGGGCGTGGAACAGGAACCCGGGCTCCTTGATCAGCAGCGGTGTGGCCTGGGTCAGCGACATCAGCTGGCCCCTCCTTTCCCGGTCGTGGTCGTGCGTCCGGCCGCCCTCTTCTCGGCCGCCGCGGTCTTCTCCTGTTCGGCCGCGCGGGCGCGGTCGGCGGCGGCCTTGTCCTCGGCCGCCCACCGCTCCCGTTCCTCGGTGGTGGCCGCGCCGGTGCGCTCCAGCACCTCCCGCCCGGCCGTGGAGGTGCGCTTCGCGACCAGGCCCAGCTGGTCCCACTTCAGCCGCTGCACCGTGGAGGTGGGCACCCGCATGCCGGGGGTGGCAGCCAGGACGGTGCCCCACGGGATGTCGCGGATGGCCACCCACACCCCGTACTCGGCCTCCCGCTGCCGGCGGCGTTCCTCCACCGCCACCAGGTCCGGGTTGACCTGCGCGGCCTGCGGATCGTTCTCGATACCCGGGTACGTCATCAGATGCCTCCGATCGCCGCTTCCAACGCGGGCTCCAGGAACGGCCGGGCCGGCAGATGCTCAGTGCCCCGGTCGTGGAAGTACAGGTAGTAGTGCGGCCGGTCCCAGCTGATCCGCACCGTCCAGGCGAAGCCGTCCAACACCGGCTCCCGCCGGATCGACCCGGCGCCCTCCCCGGTCTCCTTCGGCGCGCCGAGCTTCGCGCGGTCCTCGACCGGTTCGCCGGCCTCCATCAGCAGGTCCCGCACGTCCGTGCTGGCCGCCACCGCGGCGACGGCCTGCTGGTCGACGTCGACGCGCACCCCGGACATCAGGCGGCTCCGTAGGTGAGGTCGGTCTCGATGCGGGCCTGCACGCCGAGGATGCTGGTCGACTGGCTGCCGTCGGGCAGCACCTCGTAGTCGCCCTGCCCCTGGGTGATGCCGGCGAACATGAGCTGGCCGGCCAGGTACGGGTTGCCGGTCAGCTGCACCGCGAGCTGGGCGAAGATCTCCGCCGCACGGGTGTCGGTCTCCTCCACCGGCACTGCCGGCTTGCGGGCCACGCGGATGTACACCGACACCAACGCCACCTCGGTGACCAGCACGCCCCGTTCGGCCACGGCGTCCTCGTGGGAGAACCGCACCCCGCCGCCGTACACGCACTCCAGCTGCGGGTCGCCGGGGAACGCGTACGCCACCTGGATGCCGTCCAGCGGCTGCCCGGTGGCTGTGAGGACGGCCAGCCGATCGAACAGGGCCTTCTTGCCCTCGTACACCCGGGTGGTCACGCGAATCCCCCCACATCCACGGTGTGCCGCTCGTACGGGCCGTCCACGTCGGGGATCCCCGTCTTGCGTGCGCCGGGCAGCGCCAGCCGGTAGGTGCCGCCCGCCTCCGCCGACCAGGTGATCGCCCGCTGCGGCACCGCCGACCCGGCCCGGCCCAGCAGCGAGAACGCCCGCAGCATCACCGCGTCGACCAGGTCCGGCGGCGGCCCGTCCACCCCGTGCTCGTACTCGACGACCGCCGGCCCGGCCGGCCAACCACCAGCGGTGGTGAGGACCCCCGAGCTGGTCACCTGGGCCTGGTCCAGCGGCCACACCACGCCGCCGACGGTGACCGCCCGCAGTGCCCGCACGTACGGGTGCGGCAGCAGCAGGTCCCGGCCGGCGCGGGCGTCCAGCGACACCCGCGTGAACCGCGGCACGAACGCGACCCCGCAGATGTCCTCGCACTCGACCTCGGCCACGATCCGCTTGGCCTCCAGCACGGCGGTCGGGAATCGCACCGGGTCGACCTTGTGTTCGGCCCGCAGGTCGGCCAGCTCGAACAGGTACCCGCCGACGACCTCCACCAGGTCCCGTTCGGTCCGGACCATCCCGGCGACGGTGCCGGCCCAGTCGACGGCGAGGGTGTCCAGCTGGGCCACCGGGTCGAGGGCGAAGGTGTACTTCCCGGTTCCGGCGCCGGCGAGGGTGGCTGTTCCGGACTGCACGGCGCTGCCGTCGAGACGGGTCACCGTGACGGTGACAGCACCGGTCGCGTCGGTGGCGGCCTCACCCACCCGGATGGTGTGGGTGAGGGTCGCCCCCGACGCGCGCAGGATCCGAAACAGCCCCATCGGCTACTTGTCCTTGCCCGCCGGCTTGTCGCCGGCGCCGGCGGCGTCCTTACCTGCGGCCGAGCTGCCCGACGTGGCCGACGCGCCGCCGGCCGTCTGGGCCTTGCCGCCCGAGGCGCCGCCGGTCTCCGTCTTCGCCGACGGCGTGCCGGTGCGGCCCTGTGGGACCCGGGTACGCGCGGCCGGGTCGCCCTGCGCGGCTTCCCGGCGCGCCTGCGCGGCGGTCTGCCGCGGCGCCTCCTTCTGCACCCTCTCGATCTCCTTCCGGACCGTGTCGGCGGTGCTGGTGTCGCCGGTCGCCTCGGCCCGGGCCAGCTGCGCCTTCAGCTCACGCAGCCGCGAGTCCGGGTCGTTGCCGGCGGCCGGCACGTCGGTCGGCCCGGTCGCCCAGGCGGGCGCGCTGTCGGCGTGCGCCTCGGGCGCCTTGTCCTTGTCCTGCGCCATGTGCTGCTCCCTCATCAGGACCACGGTGGGGTCTGGGTGTCGTCGTAGAGCAGGTCCGTGGTGTTGGTGACGTTCGTGTTGGCGGAGTAGGTCACCCGCACGTACCGCCACGGCGCCGGCTGCTTGACGATCTTCTGCACGATCGTGGCCGCGGTGATCACGAACGTGCTGGTCGAGTTGACGGTGGGGGTGGCCACGTCGGCGTACGTCGCCGGCGACCAGCTCACGCCGTCCGCCGACACCTCGATCAGGTAGGTGCACGTCGGGGTGCCGCCGACCGCCGTGCGGATCTGCACGATGCCGCCCTTGTGGGACGGCCCGCGGTCGGCGACGTTCGTCGACGGGCCGTTGCCGGCCTGGGCGACCGACAACGGCACGATCTCGGGCGTGCGGCCCGATGCGTTGGCCGGCAGCGTCGCCATGACCTACGCGAACACCGGCTGGACCAGCGCGGTGCCGGACAGCTTCTGGTGCGAGTTGGCGTACCGGCCCATCGTGTAGGCGTAGTAGCCGTACAGCACCAGGTCGATGGACAGCTGCTTGGCCTGGTCGGCGCGGATGAACTGCGGCGCGTCCGGGTCCTCCCACAGGTAGGACTCCTCCGACGGGGCCACGTAGATCTCGTCCTGGTTCGTGCCGGCGCCGAGGTTGGTGACGATGTTGTTGTCGGTGATCACACCCATGCCGTTGGGCAGCAGACCGCGGAAGCCGGAGCCGTACCGCTCGGCGTAGTTGATGCCGGCCTGCTGGCTCGGGATGCCGGGCTGGCCGATCAGCGGCCACTTCGCCACCATCTGCGACTGGAACCAGTACCAGCGGCGGGAGTGCATGACCACCAGGTCCGGGTTGGCCTGGCCCAGCAGCGCGGCCTCCGACTGCGACGCCCCCTGAAGGATCTTCGGGTACAGCTTCTCGCCGGTCGGCGCCGCGTCGTCGGTGGTGATCAGCTGCGACACGGCGGCCAGGCCGGTGGACGCCTGGTTGACGATCGTCGAGTCGAGGTTGGTGGCGTACCGGCGCTGCATGTCCGACATCGTCACGTCCTCGACGCCCAGACCACGGTCGACGGCCTGCCGGGACAGGGTCTGCGAACCAGCCGCCGTCTGCACCGGGATGGTCAGCAGCGTGTCGTCGATCTCCGGGGTGTTCGTCACCGCGGTGTTCTCGGACGCCTGGTTGCCGACGCCGGTCGGGGTGGTGATCCGGGAGATGTTGACGGTCATGCCCTTGGCCGGCAGCGGCAGCTTCTGCATCGCGTCCGCGAACGGCCGCCGGGCGGCGACCGCCGGGGCGTACATCTCGGTGAGGTACTGCGGCACGACCAGGCCGGCGAAGCCGCCGGTGCCGACCGCGCGCTCCAGGTACTGGCCGCGCTCGACCTTCTCCTCCTGCATGTGCCGGGACAGGCGCATCTCCGCGTCCATGTCGCGGTTGATCTGCGCGGCCACCACGTCGCGCAGGAACTCGGCGCCCTTGCGGCAGTTGCCCTTGTGGTAGGTGCGCTCCTCGCGGCCGATCCGGGCCACCTGGTCGTACGCCGCCTTGTGCGACGGTGCCGTCACCGGATCGGCGCGGCGCTCCAGCATCGCCTGGTCGTGGCGCTCCTCGGCGGCCTTCGCCGTCTTCAGCTGCGCGATCTTCGCCTTCGCGCCCTCCACGTCCTCCTCGGCGCGGGCGTGCGTCTCCATGGCCGCAGCGACCTCGGCGTCCTCATCCGGCGTGAGCCGGGCGCGGGCCTCCTGCTTGGCCTTGCTGTGGATGTACTTGACGGTGGCGAGCGCCTTCTCACGTCGGCGGATCGCCTGGGACTCCTCCGCCTCCGCGGAGATGATCAGATCGTCGAAGGTGGTCGTCATGACCGGGGCCTCTCGGGCAGAAGGATCAGGGATCCCCATGCGCCGTGGCGGCTCGAATCTCCGGCTCGCGCGTCAGCGTTCCCGCGCGGTCATCTGCTCTGCGGAGGTTGGGATGGAGTTGTGGTGCGGGTGCCGCTACCGTCCGGCGTCGACCGTGGCCAGCCAGGCGTCCAGCTGGGTGACGGTGCGGCCACCGTGGTGGTGTGGCAGGTCCGGGGCGGCGGGGGCGGCGGGCTGATCTCGCCTCTGCGCCAGGTCGACCCGGTGGGTCAGGCGGTCCATCGCTGCGCGTGCGGCCCCGGCCGGTAGCCGGTCCAGCTCGTCCAGAATCTCCCGGGCGGAGCGGGCAGCGATGGAGGTGTTCGGGTTCGCGCCGTAGTTTACGGCGCTGGTGTCGCCGCGGTCCAGGTCGTACACGTCGATGCGGTACTCGGTGAAGTCCGCGTTCCAGTGCCCGGCCTCGATCATGAACGCGAACGACTGCTCGGTGATCGTGCCGTCCTCGATCCCGTGCACCAGGTCCATGACGTCCTGACGCTGTGGGTTCAGCCAGGCGGTGTTCCCGTCGCCGATGCGGTCGGACCACAGCTCCAGCGTCCCGGCCGCCGTGCGGGCCATCGCCAGGCCCCGATGGTTGACCAGGAAGATCACATCCGGGTTCGCGGCGAGGGTCTTGTCACCGGCGCCGGCGGACACGATCTCGACGTACGGGCCGTTCTCGTCCCACATCTCGTATCCGCGTTCGTGCACGGTGTAGTGGCCGCCCACGGTGTAGAACATCTTGCCGTCCCGCTCGGCGCGCTGCGCGGTCAGCCGCGGCGGCAGCGGCGCCAACTCCCGGGTGCCTGCGACGGAACGGTTCATCCACGCGGTCGACACCGACCGGGCCTGACCGGTCGGCGGCTCTGCGCGGCGGTCGCGGATGGCGGCGGCCCGGCGGTCGGCCGCTTCCCGATACTGGTCGACGGACGGCGGGCGCGGTGTGGTCCTGGCGGGCGCGCGCACCTCGCGCACCTCGCGGGCGGGCGCGGTGGACGGGGCAGTCCGGCGGCGAGCTGGTGCCGGCGCGGCGTCACGTCCGGCGTACCGGTAGCCCGACAGGTCGAACGACCGGCGCATCCGCCGCCGCAGCTCCGGCTCCTCGTTCTCGTCGACCTCCACCGCCTCCACCCGGTCGGCCAGGCCGGCCTCCACGGCCTCCCGGGCGAACATCCACGTCTCGGCGCGCATCAGGTCCCGCCACTCGGCCGGCTCACCGCCGCCGCGGCGGGCGTACAGGTCGGCCAGGTTGTCCGACTGCCGGTCCAGGAAGGTCGACATCTTACGGTGGTCGTCGGCGTTGCCCTGCTCCACCGCCGACGCGTCGTGGATCATCAGCTGCGACCCCGGCATCATGATCAGCTCGTCGCCGGCCATCGCGATGACCGACGCCGCCGACGCGGCGAGGCCGTCCACGTACACCTCGATGCGGGCCTGGTGGTGCAGCAGCGCCGAGTGGATCGCCAGGGCGTCGAACACGCTGCCGCCGGGGGAGTTGATCCGCACTCGGATCGTCGGGGCCTGAATGGCTTCGATCGTCTCCACGAACTCCTTGGCCTTCACGCCGAGGCTGCCGCCGATCTCGTCGAAGATCAGCACGGTGGGCGGCTGCCCGGGGTTGCCCGCCCCGTCGGCGTTGCGCACCTCGAACCACGGCAGCCGGGCGGTCGGCAGGTCCTCCACCGACATCTGTCGGGCGGCGGCCAGCTCCAGGAACCGCGCGGTGGTCCGCGCGACCATGGTCTCCAGCCGTCGGGTGTGGATGCTGGTCACAGCGTTCCCTCCCCGTATGCGGCGGCCCACGCCGCCGAGTTGTCGTACGGCACCGCGGACAGCGGGTTGACCGGGTCGTAGCCGCGCGTCTGGGCGGCGCTGGCCGGCTGGGTGCGCGGAGGGCCGAACAGCGTCTCGAACTCGGCGATCTCGGCGTCGGTCAGCGGCTTCTCGTTGTACAGCTCCCGCGCCTTCGTCACGGTCAGCGTGCGATTCTTGATCCGCGTGTCGATGACCTTGGCCTGCGTCTGCGGGTCCATCCGCAGCAGCGCGTCGGTGTTCAGCTTCACGTACCGCGGTCGGGGCAGCAAACCGCTGCTCCAGGCGTCCTCGCGGCGGATGATCGCCGGACCCAGCGACATGATCAGGAACTGGAGGTTGCGGGTCACGGTCGTCTCGTACCGCAGCGACCCGGGTGCGGACACGGCCGCTTCGATCAGGTCCACGGGGCAGTCGAAGTAGCGGGCGATGTCCGGCACGTTGATCCGGCGGCCGTCGATGAACTCGTTGCCGGCCGCCTCGGCCTGCATGAAGTCGTACTCCCAGTCGACGCCGTGGACGAACAGGTCGCCGTTGCGGATCGCCGCGTTGTGCCGGTCCTTCATGATCCCGGCCTCTTTGGAGTCGACCTTGCGTTGGGTGTGCTTCAGCCGGGCCTTCGGCACACCGGCGCCGCCGAACCAGTCCAGGGCGAACTGCTGCATCGACAGGCCCTCGCTGATCGACCAGGCGGCGTAGGCGATGGGGCACAGGCCGACCGGCAGCCCGGGCACCGGGTACTGCACCTCGTGCCACACCTTGTCGACGGTGTACTCCTTGCCGTCGATCTTGTAGCGGGGCTCGGTCTCACCCTTGCGCTTGCGGACCGAACAGACCGACGACGGGAACAGGTCGATGCGCGACGGCAGGCCCAGCGCGTTGACCTCGGTGATCAGCCCGATCGAGTTGCCGGACCCGTCCAGCTCCCACTGCGAGGCGTGCGCCCACGGGATCCACCGCCACCGCTTTCCGCCCGGCTCGACCAGGACGGGCGGCTTGGGCAACTCCACCTGGTAGCCGTCGACGCGGCGGAACACGTCGACGGGCATCGTCGAGATGAGGTTGGCGCGCAGCCGGCGGCACGCCCACACCGCTGAGTGCCGCAGCGCCTTGTCGTCGTTGATGGACGCCGGGTCGACGCCGTTTCCGCCGCCGCGCGGCGGGATGACCGGCCCGGTGATCCCGGCGGCCCGCTGCTGCGGGCGCCGCCACATGCTCACAGCCGGGTCCCGTCGCCATGGGCGGGCCGGCGGGTCTGCCAGAACGCGGACACGCCGAGGACCACCAGGGAGGCGACCCCGACCGAGGCGTAGCCGATGAACGGCAACAGCGCGAAGAACACACCGGCGGCCAGGCCCAGCAGGCCCAGCACGTCCAACGCCGCCGTCACCGCGTCACGCACACCACCACAATCTTTCCCTTCAGCACTGCGGGCTGTCGTCGTCGCAGTGCACCCATGCACCATCATGCCCGTACAGCTGCCGGCCACAAAGTGGGCATGGCCAGGTGCTGTCCACCGAGTCGGCCAGGTCGTAGTCGCCCGGGTCCATCACCTCGTGCCCGTGCATCGCCAGGATCACCGCGTACAGGTCGATCAGCTCGTCACCGCTGCGCCGGTTGACGATGGTGAACGCCCCGTTGCCCAGATCGAGTTTCACCGCGGCGCCCAGCGCGCGGGCCAGCGGCGCCTGGCCGAGGTGGAACAGCCGGGTCGGGTCGACAGGTGCGTCATCCGACGCACCCTCGTTGGCCTGCTCGCCGGTGGCGTCGTAGAACCGGCCGCACGCTCCGGCGATCTCGCCCTGGTTCGGGGTCAGCACCTTCACACCCCGGTTCCGCAGCGGGGTGATCAGCGAATTCGCCGGCCGCCGCGGGTCGATGACCACCGCGACCGGGTCGGCCTCGTCGATGATCTCCAGCACCCGCGGCAGCATCCACTCCACGCCGGTCACGCCGGCGGCCACCCGGTAGCCCGGTTCGGCGATCGCCACGTGCCAGTGCCGGTCCGCGCGCCGGCCGGCCACCCCGATCACCCCTCGGCTGCGGTCTTTGGCCATCTCGATGGCGAGGGCCGGCCGGCCGTGCACCGCCGACGTCGGGTCGTGCCGGTTGTCCCAGGTCTCCCGCCGGATCAGCCGCCACTTCGGTATCGTCGCCATCGGCTCCCATCCCAGGTACTCGGCGCAGAAGTCCACCAGGTCCATCGCCTCGAAGTCCTCGCGCACCGCCTTCTCCGGCACCGTCCGGCCCAGTCCGGGCATACACGACCACCAGGTGGCCGGGTCGCCCGGATCGAGACCCGGCGCGGCGGAGAAGTCGAAAAACGCAGTCCCACGGCGGTTGTCGGCAGCGACCCGCGCGCGGCCAACCTGCCGCTTGTGCGCCAGGTACGGCCACGTGCCCGGCGCCGCCCGCGACAGGCCCGGGATCATCGACATCACCCACATCTGCCGCCACGGCCGCGTCATCGACGCCGGCCGCATGCCCAACTCGGTACGCGAGTCCGGCCGCGACCACGCCTCATCGATCACCGGCACGTCGATGGAGTCACCCGTGCCGGCCGTCTTCCCGGTCGTCGACGCCGGCGACCAGGTCGACCCGTTGCGCCACATCATCGCCTCGGCGTTCAGCCGCAGCCGCGCGGTGAATTGCGGCCGCGGCCGGCCGTAGCTCGACCTCAGCAGCCGAGCAAGGTGCACGTCCCGCCACTTCTTGCGGGCGTCATCCGCGGTCTGCGCCGTGTACACCACCGTCTGCGGTCCGGGCTCGGGCACGACGTGGCCGAGGTGCTGGCGGATCCACTGCGTCAGCGCCGGGCTGAACCCCACGCACCGGTGGGTCATCACCGGCAGCAGCAGCTCCGTCTTCCCGGTGGCCTGCCGGGGCCCGATCACGACGACCTCGCTGTACGCGAGCAGGCCGGTCTCCGGGTCCAGCTCCAGCGCCACGTCGGCGATGTGCCGCTGGTGCGGCATCAGCGGCTTTCCCAGCCGCGCCGCCACCGCCGCCAGCTGGCCGCCCAGCGTCGGCCGCTCCGGGCTGCGGGGAGTCCCATACAGGGGCGGGCAGGTCAGCTCCGTCAGGGTCGCCGTCATCGCCACCTTCCACCATCGCCGCGAGGGTCTGCCGTAGTTCCTGGTTCAGCCGGGCCAACTTCGTCGGGTCCGCCCCGCTGTAGTCATCGAACGCGCGCGCCAGCTTCAGCGCCATCTGCTCCAGCGTGCCGCGCACGCCCTGGTCCATCTGCCCCAGCCGCTGCAGGTCGGCCAGCACCGCCGTCTCCACCGGGCCAGGCTTGCGCTCCGGCTCCTTCCGCCGCGTCACTCGCCCGCCCCACCACTGAGCGTGACCATTCGAGGATGATCTATACGGCGCGGTGCATGAATTTCCGGCGGGAGAGAGAAAAACGGGAAGCG
>Ga0255338_1001993_pt1 | contig 33594 bp, 33 predicted proteins | sample MeOH1_35cm_T4_19_FD_203715 | JGI IMG/M metagenome (GOLD analysis project Ga0255338, IMG submission 203715) | Sandy soil microbial communities from University of British Columbia, Vancouver, Canada - MeOH1_35cm_T4_195 | ecosystem: Engineered > Artificial ecosystem > Sand microcosm > Unclassified ... | reverse complement strand
CGGCTTCCTCAATGACCCGCATCGCAAGATCGTCACCATCGAGGATCCCGTCGAATACCAGATCGATGGCATCAATCAGGTGCAGGTGCGGCCCGAGATCGGCATCACCTTCAGCCATGCGCTCCGATCGATTCTGCGATACGACCCGGACGTTCTTATGATCGGCGAAGTCCGCGACAGCGAAACCGCGCAGATCGCCGTGCAGGCCTCGCTGACAGGGCATCTGGTGCTCACGACCTTGCATACCAATTCTGCGGCCGGCGCCATCACCCGGCTGCTCGACATGGGCGTGCCGGGCTATCTTCTGGCTTCGTCATTGCGTTGCGTCGTGGGGCAGCGTCTCGTGCGCGCCCTTTGCCCGCACTGCAAGGAGCCGGCGAAAGTTATTCCCGCATTTCCGCCGGAGGCATTGATCGATAGCGGCCTTGAGCCGGGCGAAGCCATTGATGCATGGACAGCGAAGGGCTGCGAGCGATGCAACGGCTCCGGTTACACCGGTCGGCTCGCGATCTTCGAAGTGCTGTCGGTCGATGATCGGATACGTCGCCTGATCGGCGGCAGCGTCGATACGGAAGCGGTTTCTGTGGCAGCACATCAGTCCGGCATGACGACGATGATCGTCGATGGACTGGAGAAGTGCCGAAGAGGTCTGACCACCGCCGATGAAGTGGCGCGTGTGGTCATGACCGGTTGAGGGCGAGGACGCATTGCCCAGATATCAGTACAAGGCGCTGCTTGAAACCGGGGAATCCGTTTCGGGGGAAATCGAGGCGGCAAACGAGCGTTCTGTCGTCGACAGGCTCGAGGCGGTCCGTCAGCACGCGCTTGAAGTCAGGCTGGCGTCAGACGAGCTCCGCCTTGGCGGCATTGGCTGGCGACGTCGTCCGTCTGCTGCCGATATAACGCTCTTTACGCGCGAGCTGGCATGGCTTCTCCGCGCCGGGCTCAACCTAAGCCGGGCGCTCGAAATGCTGACGGCAGAGTTCGCGACGTCGAGACTGGGGCCGGTCCTTTCGGATGTGCATGTCAGGATAAGGGCAGGCGAGTCGCTGCACGACGCCTTGGCGAAGCGTCAGGGAATATTCTCGGACTATTTCATCGCCATGATCGGGGTTGCGGAGTCGAGCGGCACATTGCCGGTGGTGATGGAGCGAATGGCGGACGCGCGCGAACGTGAAGCGTCCGGCCGGCAGAAGATCATTTCATCCTTGCTCTATCCGGGCACCATCTTGTGTGTCGCGGCGGGCGCCATACTGTTCATCCTCACGGGCGTCGTGCCGAAGCTCAAGGATATGTTCGACGACCCGTCTGCACATGTGCCCGATCCGGCGCGCAGGCTCATCGCGGTTTCGGATTGGCTGATCGGCAACGGCTGGCTTCTCACCGTCGCATTTATTTTAGCTTCTCTCGCAATTGCCGCAGTCGTACGCAACCGGAAAACGAGACACCTGGTCTATGAGACAGCACTGCGCACACCGCTTGTGGGGCGCGTGTTGGGACTTTCCCTCGTGGCACAATTCTGCCGGACACTTGGTCTGCTTCTCGGTGCTGGCGTCGAATTGTCCTCAGCGCTAGATCTCGTTCGTCAGGCCTTTCAAGCGCGCGAGCTGGACAGGATCGTGAACGAAATGACGATCGCCTTGCGCAAGGGCGAAGATTTTCTGAAGCCTGTCGAGGCAAGCCGTCTCTTTCCGGCACTTGTGCCCCGTCTGCTGCGCGTCGGCGTGGAGACGGGGAATCTGGTGCCAGCCCTGAACCAGCTTTCACTCATGTTCGAGGAGAAGGTGGACGTCAACATACAGCGCCTGACCACACTCATGGAGCCAGCCATCATTCTGGTGCTCAGCGGCGTGGTCGGTTCGATTATAGCGATCGTCATGCAGGCGATTATCAGCGTCAACGATCTGGCAATGTGAAATGACCGAAAACGATAGCCACCATCCGAACATGGCCGAAGAGGCTGCACAATTCGCGCACGGAAGCGAGGCAGGCTTCACGTTGCTCGAGCTTCTCGTCGTTCTCGTCATTCTGGTTCTGCTCGCCACCCTGATCACGCCGCGCATCATCGGCTATATCGGCGACTCGCGCTCAAAGGCAGCGAAAGTCCAGATTGAGTCCCTCAGCACGTCTCTCGACCTCTATGCCGTCGATACCGGCGTCTACCCCACCACCGCGCAGGGGCTTGCCGCGATCGTGAAGAAACCCTCCGGTGTGGCTAACTGGCGTGGACCCTATATCAACAAGGCGGACATTCCTCTCGATCCATGGGGCCACGCCTATCGGTATCGCGCGCCAGGCCGAAAGGGGGCCTTCGATATCTTTTCCTTTGGACGCGACGACAAGCCGGGTGGTCAGGGTGAGGATGCGGACGTCACCAACTGAGCGCGTTCAACTGGACGAGTGGAAGGGCGGCTTCACGCTTCTGGAGCTGCTCGTCGTCCTTTCGATTCTTGTTCTCATTACGTCGATTACGGTTCTGAAGTTTCGCCCCCGCGGCGAAGAGGAAATAGCAACGTCGGCCCTGCAGGAAAGTGTCAACGTCTTGCGCGAGACGCGGGCGAGGGCGCTGGCCGCGCGGACTGAGCAATCGGTTTTCATCGATCTGCAGACGCGAAGGCTGAGCAGTACGGCAACGCGCCGATCGGTGACGTTTCCGTCCGGCGAGACATTTGTCCTCGGCGTCGCCGATGCCGCGAGCTACCGTCGAGGCATCGCCATGGTGCGCTTCTTTCCGAATGGCGGTTCAAGCGGCGGCGCGATTTATCTGAAATATGGCGATCACGAGAGACGATTGCGCGTGGCCTGGCTGACGGGAAGGGTGACGGTCGATGCCGTTAGATGAGGAGGTTCTTTCGTCTCCCGGCTTCACACTGGTCGAGGCGCTGTGTGCGCTCGCGGTGCTCGCCCTCGGCATGGCGACCTTGCTGCAGGCGGTTGGAAACGCAGAACGCGGCGGTGCCCGGCTTACGAATGATTTTCAGCAACGCATCATCGCTCGCTCGCTTCTTGCGGATGAAAGGAATGTTACACGACCTTTGCCCGGTGTGACGACCGGGCGTGTCGGTGCCTACAGGTGGCGCATCACGACGGCGCCGGCACTCGAGGCCTGGGCTGCGGGCGCTCCACGCGATCCCTGGCGGCTCTATGAGATTCAATACGTCATCGAGGGGCCGCGCGGGGCGATGACCTTTCGCTCATTGAAACTGGGACCGGCCCAATGATGACGGGGGAACGCAGCAGGGCTTTCGCAGGAGGATCGGCCGGCTTTACGCTTGTCGAGCTGATGGTCTATCTCGCCGTCTCCGCCCTGGTTCTGGCGGGACTTGCGGCAAGCGCCCGCGTGGTCAGAACGGGCGCGCGCGCCTCGGCATCGGCGCTCGATCGGTTGGAGATGCTTGATCTCGGATTTCAGGCGGCGGCCGACGATCTGACACGCATCGAGCGAGTGGCTGTGGGGCGCGGTGCTGCAGCCGCCTATCTCTTCGCGGGTGGGCCAAAGTCGCTCGCCTATGTCATCGTCCAGCGCCCTTACCCTGTTTCGTCCGACATGGAGCTTGTCCGTCTGTCTGTCGTCACGACTCCGGCGGGGCAGGCGCTTGTGAGGGACCGCGCGCCGTTTCAGGAGGGACAAGGCAATTTCGTCAATGCCGCCTGGGGCGGCAGAACCACGCTCGTCAAAGGGCCCTTTGCGATAGCCTTTTCCTACCGTGATGTCGGGCAGCAGAGCTGGATCGATGCATGGGAATACAGGGATCGCCTTCCCGGTCAGATCCGTATCGCGCTCACGGAGCCGAAGACCGGAAAACCTCTCGTCGCTCCGTTGACGACAAGCTTGATGATTGATGCGGAGCCTGCCTGCGTCGATCTCTCGGATGCCTATTGCTCGTTGCGCGGCCGGGGCCGCCTTGGAGCCTCCCAATGACGCGGCAGGACGGCATCATCCTCATTGTCGTTCTGCTCGCCATTGCGGCGCTGTCGCTGGTCGTCGTCCTGGCGATGTCGAGCGTACATCAGGGCGCTTTATTGTCCCGCTCCTCGAAATCGGAGTTTCTGACCGAGCGCATGGCCCAGAGCGCGGTCGAGATTGCCGCCGCGGGACTTCTGACGACTGCGCCCGCCGCGCGTTGGCGCGCCGATGGCAGCATCAGGCGTATCGACTTCGACGGAGAGATGGTCTCGATCCGTGTCACCGATGCGACGGCCCTTCTCGATGTGAACCGCGCCGATATCGAGTTGATCCGGAGGGTTCTGCTGAACCTGACCGACAACCGGGGTGAAGCGGACGCGATTGCGCGGCGCATCGACGAATGGCGCGGTATGCTTGTCCCGACAAAGGAGGCCAACAGCACTGCGGTCGGCCTCAACAACACCGGCACGAAGAGCGTTACGCCGGAACATCCGTTCCGCACCGTCAATCAGCTCGCGAGCCTTTTCGTCGATGACTTGCCGCTCTTCGAACGCGCGCTGCCCTTGCTGACGATCTATGGGCAGGGCGACGGCCGTCTGAACCCATGGATCGCGCCGCCGGCTCTTCTCGGTGCCATACCGGATATTTCTCCGCTCGAAGTCGATGTGCTTTTGAAAGCGCGGAACCGGGACGGCTGGAATGATGCCGACGCAGCTGCGATTTTGAAGAAATATGCGAATTGGCTGTCCTCGTCGATGAGCGGGATCTATGTCGTCGATATGGCGGACCGAACGCCGATGCGACGCATCGCCACGATCATCCTGCAAGATGGCGTGCAGAAGCCATTCAACACTCTCTCCTGGAGTTGGTGAACAAATGAATATGAGCGCCCTGTCGGAAATGCTCGACAATTTGAGGCGGCGCGTCGTCGATATCTTCGAGCGTGCTCAAGGATATTATTTCCGGTCTCTTGTACCGGAACTGATGCGGTTGCGTGGCGATACCGCACAGTGGCGTCTGATGTTGATCGTGGGCCCGGATGTTATTGAGGTCATCGCAATAGAAGGCGAAAGACGGCACAAGCTGTCGTCGGTATCGAGCGCGCTTCAGCCGGCCGAGCTTGAGAGGCTCAAGGAGATCCTCGCAAGGGAAGCGACGCCGCCCGCTTCGACAACCCTTCGGTTCCAGTCAGAATGTGCGGTCGTCAACCAGTTGAACCTGCCGACTGAAAATCGGGATTACATAGCCGCGATCATTCGCAACAAGATCGATCGGCTGGGGCCTTGGCCCGCTTCGCAGGCACTGTTCGGATATGCAGTCTTGCCCGGCGAGGGCGATCAGGCGGCCGTTCGGGTCGCGATCCTAGGACGAGAGACAGTCGAAGCCATGACGGCCTCTCTTGGCGAGGGCGGAATCGTCCCTGATCGGATCGATGTTGACGATGGCGAAAGACAGATTGTTCTGATCGAAACTCTGCCTGCGCGAGGGCGCGCTATCGGTCGAAGGCTCTTTGTGGCTTATGCGGCGACGGTCGGCACACTCTCGACTGTTGCGCTCGCCCTTCTCTTCGCGAGCCTCGTGATGTCGGCAAAGGTGGAAGATGGTCGTCATCAACTTGGATTGGACGGCGGCATATCCGCGGCGGACGGGAGCGGCGAGAGCCTGCGCACTCGCAAGGAGAGCGAGCCGCAGGTGATTGCGATCCTCAACGAAATCAGCCGCCTTTTGCCTGCCGACTCGTGGGCGAGCGAATTGCGGGTGGAAGGAAACAGCATCACGCTGACCGGCAAGACCAAAAATGGCCCCGGTGTCGTGATGGCGCTGCAGACGTCGAAACTTCTCAACGATGTGAGGTTTGCCGCGCCGACGGTCCACGCGCAGGATGAACAGGTCGCGGAATTTTCGGTGACCGCCTCAATACGCAGTGCGGAGGGGCAGCCATGATGCAGAGACAATTGGACATCTCGGCGCCGTCGCTCGTGACCCTGCTTTTTGCAGGAGCGCTAGTTCTTGGGCTGGGCGCTGCCGTTATCGTCATGGCGGGACGCGTCGTGTCGCTCGGTTCGGAAATTCATAGGCAGTCGGCGCTGCTTGCTGAAGCGGGCGGGAGGAGCGACGTCCTGCAACGAAGCGCGTCGCGATCTCTCGATGCCGCCATGCGTATCGACGCGCCGAATGAAGGTCTTGCGGCCGCCCAGTTCGAGACGCGTCTCTCCGATATTCTGACGCGAGGCGGGCTCAATCTGAAAAGTATCGAGGTGCTTGCAAATAGCGGAGAGGCGGCTCCGGACTCCTTGTCCGTCAAGGTGGAGGCTTCGGGCGGCCTGCTCGGAGTTCGCGAGGCGCTTCTCGCCATTGAAGATGGAACGCCTTATTTCTTCGTCACCGAAGCGGATTTCGCGCCGGAGAGCGAGAACGGCGACAGGGTGACGATACATCTCGTCGTGGAAGCGTTTATGACCGGGAGGTCCGAGCCATGAAGTTTGACAGGCCAACCGTTCTTGTACTGGTCGCGACGCTTCTCACCGGCCTTGTGGTGGTGGACCGGCTGAGCGCTCCTGACGAAGCGCCAGTCCGTCCCGAGCGGCAGGCAGAGAGTCCGAAGCAAGAGGTTCTGGCGGGGCAGCAGGCAGGCGCCGTCGCGCCTTCAAATCCTCTGCTGACGAAGAAGGCCGATGACTTCCCCGATATTGTGGCTCGGCCTCTCTTCAGTCCGGACCGGCGTCCGGCGGCTATCACAAGCAATGTGGCGGAGGCGCAGGCGATCAATTCGTCCACGTCGATGGATGGTTTTGATCTCGTCGGCGTTGCGAGCGCTCCGAATGGCGAGAGATATGCCATGCTTCGACGCAAGAGCTCCGGGGAAGTGGTCTCGGTCGGTCAGGGCAAGGCGTTCGATGGATGGACGTTGCGCGACGTCGGCGTGGGCGGGGCGGTGTTTGACAGGAATGGCGTGGTCGCGACGTTGAAAATGACGAGCGCAGGCGATGTGGCAGGATCGCCCACACCGCCGGGAGCCGAGCCCGAGGGCATGCCACCGCGCGTCATCATTCCGACCGACAGCATGCTGGGAGTCGCGAACGGATCGCCGAAGTAGCGCTCGCGCGTCGCTATCAGTTCAGGAGCTTGAGCCTGCTGCGTACTTCTTCGGAGGCGCGGCTCGCTTCGACGGCGTCACGCATGACCCGCGGCGTAATGAAGACGACGAGCTCTCTGCGCGTTCCATTTATCTCCGTGTTACCGAGAAGATCGCCGATCAACGGTATCTTGTTGACGATCGGAATGGAATTCTTGTCGTTTGACTGGGAGGAGGAAATGAGGCCACCGAGAATGACGGTCTGCTTGCTGTAGACCGCAATGGTGCTGTTGATGCTGCGACTCGAAATGGTCGGCGTGAGCGTAACCTGTGTCGGATCTGCTGATGGCACCACAGATGACAATTCCTGCGCTACGTCCATCGTCACGAGATCCGTCTCGCTGACGCGAGGGTTCACGCGGAGAATGACGCCCGCATCCCGATATTCGATGGAATTCACGATCGGCGCGCCTGCAGTCTGTGTGCTGATGGCCTGCTGTGTCGTGATGGGAACCTGATCGGCCACCTTGATGGTCGCAGGCTGATTGTCCAGCGTCACGACCGAGGGTGAGGAGACGACCTTGACGTTAGTGACCGCAGACAGTGCATCGAGCACCATCTTCGGGTTGTCGGTGCCGCCGAGAATGATATTGAGACCTGGCAGAACGGACTTCAGCGGCACATGCGTGGCGTTGAACGCAGCGAACTTTCCATGCTCCAGATAGGCTTCTACGCCGTAGCGCAAATCGTCGTTCAGCGTTACCTCGGCGATGATCACGTTGATGAGAACCTGCACCGACGGCTTGTCGATCTGTTGCAGCAAGCTGAAAATCTGCTTGTAGGTCCGCGACGGCGCGCGGATCAGCAGGCTGTTCGTGTTGGTATTAGCGGTGATGCGCACATCTTCGTTGAGCGAAACGCTCTCGATGTTCGAAGCGCTTTCATTCGTCTGGGGCGTCGGCGCGGTCTGCCCCTCGGTCATCGGCGATGCCTGCTCGCTCCCATCGGCTGCGGGCAGGGGTGCGCCTTGAACGGGGGCAGGTGCTGGCGCGGCATTTGCCGTCGGCGCGCCCGTTGATCCGCCCTGTCCGAACACCTCGTTCAGAGTTTTGGCGAGCGCGCTCGCCTTGGTGTTTTGCGCGCGATAAACGTAAAAGCCGGTTCCCTCCTCGGTCTCCTGATCGAGGCGGTCGATCCATGCGAGCGCCGCGCGCACTTGCGTCTTGTCCGGCGCAAGGATGAGGATGGCATTCATGCGCTCCAGAGGTTCGAAGCGTGCGGTGCTTTCGAAGTCCCCGTCGGCCTGCATGACGCGTTTCAGCTTTGAGACCATTTCGGCGGGGGAACTGTTCTGAAGCGTCGCGATGGCGGCGGATTGGCTTCGCATTGCATCGACGTCGAAAGATTCAGCAATTCCGATGAGCGCCTGACGCTCCTGCGCCGTTCCTCTGAGCAGCAGCAGATTTCCCTGGTTCGAAGCTCTGACGAGGCCACTGCGCGCAATGAAGCCATCGAGCAGCTCCATCATCTTGGCGGCCTTTACATGGCGGAGCGGAAGCACGGTGACGCCATAGCCGGGCGGTACATCGGTTCCCGCCTGGGCAAAATCGACATTGCCGCTTGCGCCACCTTCCGCCGCAACCGAGCGGGGAACGACCTTGTATTGCTTGCCATCGAAGAGGAGCGATGCGTCGTTCATCTGCAGCGCCGCTTCGAGAACCTTCAGAAGCTCCTGCTTCGTCACTGGCTGACTGGTGGAGAGCGTAATCGTGCCCTGCACCTTCGGGTCGATGATGTAGGAGACTTTCAGAATATCTCCGAGGATCATCCGGGCTGCGCCGGGCAGGCTCGCATTGTCGAGATTGATGTTGAAGCCCTCGCCGGCGGGGGTGATCCCGTCGGGCGCCGGCTCCGCCGCCTGTTGATCCTGGGCGGCCTGAGCAGCCTGCTGTATCGGCGCTGGCGAAGCGCCGCCGGCGGACGAAGTGCTGAAGACCTGACGCGACGCGCTGCGCGTTTGCGGTGTTTTCATGTCGGTCGGGGCGGGCTCGCGCGGGCTGAGATCGAGAGCGCGAAGGTCGAGCCCTGCGCCCGCAGTCGGCGGCGTACATCCCGGCAGAGGGCTTGCCAGAAGCGCAACGGCCACGATGCCTTGCAGCGCTGCGAATACGGGTCGGTTTGCAATCCGCGACATCTTGGGGGAGTCGTCCTTGGCGTTAAGTCGGTTCAGCACTGAAACGTCATTCTCGTATAACATGAGCCGCTATTGTGCTTCGACAGCATAAGGTGCGGTCGGCTTGCACAAGCGAAGTGAGGGGCAACGAGTCATGTTCAATATCAAAGACGCCGCTCTGACGGCCGTGGCTGCGGTTGTCGTAGGGTTCGCCGCGATTGTTAGCGGCCTGTCGCCCCTCGTCGTCATCAGTGCCGTCTATCTTGCGGCGACCATGATGCTCATCACGCTGGTCGATCTGCGAAAGCTTCTCATTCCCGATATTGCTTCGCTGCCCGCCATACCGCTTGGCCTCATTGCGGCCTCGCTGGGGCAGGGTGCGGATACATTCTCCGTTCCCACGGACAATTGGCTCGGCGCCGTTGCGGGGCCGGCGTTTCTCTATGCGGTCAACTTTTTCTACCGGAAGGTCCGCGGGCGTGACGGCCTCGGCATGGGCGACGTCAAGCTCATCGCCGCGACGGGCGCGTGGGTTGGGGCAAGCCTGCTGCCATATGTGCTGCTGCTTGCATGCCTCGGCGCGTTGGTGGCGGTTGCGCTCCTTTATCGGAAGAAAAGGGGGACGCAGGCCATCAGCCTGACGACCCCCATTCCGTTCGGTGCCTTTCTGGCTCCGGCGACGTTTCTCGTCTGGATCGCCGCACAGTGGAGCATTGCGGAAGGCTTGTATCTTTCCTTCTGAATGCTCCACCTGCACGGTGGTCACGTCAGTCGATCTCATCCCTCGCTCATGGTGGAGGCCGCCGGGAACATCGGCAGCGTCCTGACACGCGTTTTGGTGAGGCGGGCATAGGCATTGGCGATCGCCGGCGCGATCGGAGGCACGCCTGGTTCACCGACGCCGCCCACAGGACCGTCGGACTTGACGATCGTCACGTTGATCTGCGGCATTTCGAGCATGCGCAGGACGCGATATTTGCTGAAATTGCTGACGCTCGAAACGCCCTTGGTGAACTTGATCTGTCCCCAGAGCGCTGCCGACAAGCCATGTACGATGGCACCCTCCATCTGAGCGATGACCGAGTCGGGGTTGACCACCGGGCCGCAATCGATGGCGCAGGCCACCCGGTGAACCTTGATCGCACCGGCAACAGGCTGCGAAATTTCCGCCATTTGCGCGACGATGCTTCCAAAGCCGACGGAATAGGCGATGCCGCGCGCGCGGCCGGCCGGCAATGGGCTGGACCAACCGCCGAGTTGGGCAGCTGCGTTGAGCACGGCAAGTCCACGCGGCGCGTTGGCCAGAAGACGCTGACGGAAAACGAGCGGATCTATGTTGCCAAGCAGGGCCAGTTCGTCGATGGCGCTTTCTACCGAGAAGGCGTTGAGCGAATGGCCAACCGAGCGCCAGAAGCCGACCGGATTTGGCGCGGTGTGGCGCACAAATTCGACGAGCCTCGACTTGAAGTTGTAGTCGAGTCCGACCGCACCATCGACTGCCTGACTGTCGATGCCATTGACCAGCGAGGCGGGGTTCCGCTGATAAAGAATGGAAGGCGATACGATCCTGTTCGCCCAGCCCAAGACATTGCCCGATGCATCGAGCCCCGCATTAATCCGGATCAGCGCCATCGGCCGATACTGGTCATGCCCGAAATCTTCCTCGCGCGACCAGGTCAGCTTCACCGGGCGCTGCAACGCCTTCGAGACGCGGATCGACTGACTAATGTAGTCCATTTCGAATTTGCGACCAAGGCCACCGCCCATGAAGGTGGTGTGGACGGTGATCTTGTCCATCGAGAAGCCCGTGATCGCCGCCGCTGTCGCTGCGACCAGAGCCGGCGCTTGTGTCGGCGCCCAGATCTCGCAGGTTGTGGCGGTGACGCTCGCCGTGCAATTCAGGGGCTCCATGCAGGCATGCGCGAGATAGGGCAGGCTATAGGTCGCCGAGAACTTCTTCGCGGCCCCGGCGATGGCGCTGTTTGCGGAGCCGACCGTCTCGGCGACAGCGGCCGACGTACCCGCCATCAACGTTGTCGCCGCGGTTGCGATTGCCGCGCTGTCCATGGATGCAGCGGTCGACGGCAGAACCCAGCTCACGCTGAGCTGCCTTGCAAGCTGAATCGCGGCCCACGTCGTGTTAGCCACGACGGCAACGGCGTTGCCAAGCGGGACGACCGCAATTGCACCGGTCGGCACCGTGGGCTTGTAGGAGGTGGGCAGGGTGCCGCCGATCGTCGGACACTGTTTGATTGCCGCGTAGACCATATTGGGCACACGCACATCGAGACCGAAAACGGCGCTGCCATTGACCTTGGAGGGGAGGTCGAGGCGCGGCACCGAAGTGCCGATGAGCGGGTTCGTGCCCAGGATAGCCGGCGACGCAGGCGGCGTCAGCAGAGCGGCCGCGGGAGCGAGCGCACCATAGGTCATGCTCTGCGCTCCGGAGGTCACGACGCCGTTTGCGGCCGTGCATGAGGATACCGGAACGCCCCAGGCGTTCGCGGCGGCCTGAACCAGCATTTCGCGCACAGTGGCGCCCGCAACCCGCATGGGCTGGTAGAACCCCCGCATGCTGGTGCTGCCGCCGGTCATCTGCGCGTGGAAGATCGGATTGGCATAGACGGGATTGGCGAGAGCGATCTGCGCCTGAACCTTCGTCCAGTCCACCATGAGTTCGGAGGCCGCGACCTGCGCGAGACCCGACATGATCCCCTGGCCCATTTCCTGGGCGCCGATCTGAACCGTTATGCTTTCGTCGGTGCCGATCGCGATCCACGCCGAAATCTGCGTGGTCGTGCCAGCCGCCATTGCGGCATTCGGAGTCAGCGGCAACGAGAACCCGAAGACCAGACCTGCACTCGCTGCGCCGATTCCCGCGACCACTTCGCGCCGGCTGACACCCGTCTTTACTGCCTCATTATGCTTCGACATGGCTCAATTATCCTTTTCGACAGTGGTGCCGCTCGAAGTGCCGCCGCTTGTGCTGCCCGAGGTGCTGCCCGAAGTGGTTCCGCCGCCAGTGCTGCCAATGGTGCCACCGCCGCCTGCCGCGGCTGCCACGTGAATGGCCGCACGGACACGCTGGTAGGTGCCGCAAACGCAGATGTTTTTGATCGCGCCGTCGATGTCGGAATCAGTGGGATTGGGATTGCTTTGGAGCAGGCCAGCGACGGCCATGATCATGCCCGACTGGCAATACCCGCACTGAGGCACCTGCTGGGAGAGCCAGGCTTGCTGGATGGGATGCGAAACGCCGGTGGAAAGGCCTTCAATGGTGGTGATCTTCCTGCCGACCGCCTCGCTCACGCTTTCGTCGCAGGAGCGTTCCGGCTCGCCGTCGATAAGGACGGTGCAGGCGCCGCATATCTCGATGCCGCAGCCATATTTGGTGCCCGTAAGGCCAATGATGTCCCGCAGCACCCAGAGCAGGGGTGTATCTGGACTTGCATCGACCGTGTAGTTCTGGCCGTTGACGTTGAGTGTGAGCATTTTCCGAGATTCCCGATAGTTGATGCCGTATCGACTGACCTAGAAACGAATGCTTGCTGCGAAGCCGACGCCGAAATCGGCGCTGCCCGTGCTCAAGCCTTTGTCGCCGTAGAGTTGGAAATCGACATCCTGCAAGCCGGTATAGTCCCAGGCGACGATCGCATCGGACGTCGATGCGAAGCCGCGCTGGAGCGACTGATGGCCGGAATACATGGCTGTCAGATAGTTGTGCGGCGTGACCGCCGCCGTGATACCGCCTTCATAGGTGGCAACATTGCGCAGATTCAATTCGGCCCGCTTCCCGACAATGCGATATCCGCCTTTAAGGAAAGGGAAGAGGGTCGTGCCGGCTTTCCACTGAAGAGTGCTGCCGACTTCGTAGTCCGTCTTGCCGGTGCCGAGCCCTTTGGAATGCGACGCTGTCGGAACTTTTATCTTCGCGTAGGGCTGAATGTCCGGGACGAGGCCGTCACCGGTCTTGAACTTGTATTGTCCCTCGAGCCAGATATCGCCCAGGCCGTTGCGTGTCCCGCTCGTCGACGATTTGCCGACGACCGTGCCGCCTGAGACCAGAACGTCGCCGCTGCTGACGAAGATGTAGGGGATCGTGGCCTTGAACGTCGCGTTGCCCAGCCGGTACTTCAGGAAGACCGGCACATAGACCATCTTCACCGTGTTCCCCGTGCCGTAATCGCCCTGGAAATAGGAGGGCTGGACGCCGAGCGTAATGGCGGTTGTTTCCGCCGCAACCGACGCGTTTGAAACGGAAATGCCCGCGGCGACTGTGACGGCGAGCAGCATCAGGACTTTGGACAAGATTCCCCCGGATACTTGGTTAACGCTGGCACTCTTCCTGCCCGAAGATGCGGCGTTGGTCGAATAGTGTTGGTAGTGGGCTTTTCTACCGCGAGAAAAACGACTATTTTTTATTTGAATCTATCTGATCCGTAGCCCACATTGAGAGTGGCGGGAAAAATTCCCACGCGCAAGAGAAATAATCGTGAATGTGCGCTAGCTGGATACGACCGCTCGAAAGGACCTTGTCGCGCCGATGAATGACGACGCGCTAAAAAAGACCCTGGTGAAGCTGCTCAGTCCGCTGGTGCGGTATCTGATCCAGCGCGGCTGGGGATTCGTGGCAGTGCGCGATCTCCTCAAGGCAATCTACGCGGCCGAAGCCGAGAAGCTTCTGCGTGAGGACACCGGACAGATTCCGAACGACAGTCAGATCAGCCTGGTAACGGCCATTCACCGCAAAGAGGTGAAGCGGCTTCGCGAAAGCGATGAACTGGCGGACGGCGCTCCTGATTCCTTTCAGGGCGCGCATGCGGCGGCGCGTGTGATTGCGACCTGGCAATCCTCACCAAAATTTTGTGACGAGAATGGAGAGCCCAGGCTTCTTTCCATCGGCGTCTCCGCAAAGGAAAACGAATTCGACGACCTGGTCAGGGCGACCAAGGCCGATGTGCGTTCGCGCTCCATACTTGATGAGCTGCTGCGCGTGGGTGCTGTGGAGGTAACCGCCGACGATAAGCTTCGGCTTCTGCGCAATGCCTATATCGGCGCCGACCCCAAAGAGAAGTTGATGTTTCTCGCCGCCAATGTCGGCGATCATCTGAGAAGCGCGCTGCACAATCTCATGAGCACGGAAGCGCCGTGGATTGAGCGCGCGCTTTATCACGACTCGATCCCGTTGGATCATCTCGCGGCCGTTCGGCCCGACCTTCAGAAACTCGCCGAGAAGTTCCTCAAGGACGCCAATCGTCATCTCATAGATGCCAATACGGTCAGCACCGAAGGAGACACGAGCACTCGAAAGCGTATGCGCATGGGCGTTTATTATTTCGAGGCGGATAGCGACGATGAAAAATAGCGCTCGTTTCGGCGCTGTGGCCGTCCGTTTGTTTTTGTCTCTGGTTCTTGCTCTGGGCATCGGTCCGAGCTGGGCGGGCGCGCCGGGAGCTGGAATCGGCGGCACGGGCGGTCCCGCGCGCTCGACAGGCGGCATTGGCGGGACAGGCATTTCTCCCGGCGGCGGCATTGGTGGCACAGGTATCACGCCAGGCGGCGGCATCGGTGGAACGGGCCATGAGCCTGGTGGCGGGATCGGCGGCACCGGTATCACGGGCTTCGGTTCCATTCAGGCCTTTGGCAGTATCTTTGTGAATGGCCGCGAGTATGAGCTTGCGCCGAGCACCCGGGTCGTGGTCGACGGACGTCCCGCGACACGGGCGGACCTGCGGCTTGGTCAGGTCGTGCTGGTGCATGGTGACGCCGTCGCGGCAAGCCGCGCGGGGGTCGCGGCGACGGTCGAGGTGAATCACTCCCTTGTTGGGCGGATTGATACGCTGAGCGCCGACGGTCGGACGCAAACCATCCTTGGTCAGACGGTTTTGACATCTTCCGCCACGCGTCTGGCCGATGCGCAGGAGACTGGCGTTGCCGCGACCGCATTGAAGGTCGGCGACGTGGTTGCCGTCAGCGGATTGCGTCGGGCCGACGGCGTCTGGGTCGCGAGCCGGGTGGATCGTCTTCCGCCGAGCGCCCCGTCCGCCGCTACGCGATTTGTGATCAACGGGCAGGTGGGTGCCATCGATCAGGCGCAGGGAACAGTTGAGATCGGCGGCAACAAGGCCGTCGCGGCTCGAACTGTCTTGCTGAATGGCATCCACACGGGCGAGGCGGTCTACGCTGCGGGAACCTACGCTACGGGCGGCCTTGTTCTCGAGGCGATCGAGCCGTCGGCAATCGATCTGGGGCCGCGCGGTACACGCGTCGAAATGGAAGGTTTCTTCGCACCGACGACGGAACGTGCAGGTGCCTTGGCCCTGACGGCAAACGGCGTGATCGCGACAGGCCCTCAGGCGGCGCTCCCGGCGGGCGCTACCGATATCCCGGTCGTGGTCACGGGCCATGTGAACGACGAGGGCATGATCCTCATCGACGAGGGTGGCGTTACGGTTCCGAACCAGCCGGACCCGAACGGACCTCGTGGCGAAGGTGGAGGTTCCGGCGGCACGGAGCGGGGCGCGGAGAGCGAAACGCCGGACCAGTCAACGCCGTCCGCGACCGAAGTTGAGACGCCTGAAGTCGAGAAACCGGAAACCGAAACGCCAGAGGTCGAGACACCGGAGGTACAAACTCCGGAGGTTCAAACGCCTGAAGTTGAGGTACCCGAGGTGCAAACCCCGGAAATACAGACCCCTGAGATCGAGACGCCTGAAATTCAGGTTCCGGAAGTGCAGACGCCCGAGATCGAGCTTCCTGAAACGTCGCACTAGTCCGCATACTCAGGCTGCGACCGCTCGACGAAACGTCGGGCTGTTGGCAAATGATGCGATGCCGTCGCCAGCGCGGAAGCCGTCAGATCTCCGCCGCATCGGACGGCAGTTCGCGGGCACTGAGAAGCCCTTCGACGGCAATGGCGAAGAGAAATAGCGCGGCGCCGAAAAGCAGCATGGCGCCGACGGCGTTGTAAGTTGCGACGCCAATGATACCGCCGGCCAGAAACGACAAGACAGTCTGCAGATGCAAGCGCAGCTTGGATCTGACTGGGGCAGGGTCGATGTTGGGTTCGCGCCCCAGTGTGATGTCAATCAGCATCGCCAATTCGATGCCGATGTCGGTGGTCATGCCCGAGACATGTGTTGTTCGAACGCGCGTGTCCGAGATACGGGTTACGAGCGCGTTCTGCATGCCCATCAGGAAGCTGAGTCCGAGGATCAGCATGGGCCCTCGCTGAGCGGCGGGGAGCCATAGGTCGGCGCAGCCAAGCAACGTCAACAGGGCGGCCTCGGCGAGGATGCTGAAGGCATAGATGCTGTGCATTCTGTGCCGTCGGCCCGCGTTGATGAGCAGGGTGGAGACGAGCGCGCCGAAGACGAAAATCAGAACGATCGCGAGAAAGAACGCTCCGACCGCAAAGCCGCCAAGCGCAATGTTGTCCGAGAGCGCGGAGACGTTTCCTGTCATGTTGGCGGAAAAGAACCCGACGGCGTGGAACGCAGCGGCGTTGAGGGCGCCCGCGACCGCTGCGAGCAGGCAGCCAAGACGACGGTCGACATGATCGTCGCGATCCGGGCCTTGTCGAATAAGCATGATCAGAAACCTTTACGCCACCGAGTTACTGCAATCGCGGGGGCGCCAGCCAAGGGTCGTCGCCCGATTTCCAGAGTCGCGATTCCAACGCGATCATCTGGCCGGTCATGGCCGCCTTGTACATGGCCGCAGACCGTCATCGCAAGGTGGCGCGTGAGAACTGTGTCTGAGGCGGAAGAGGTCAGGATTTCGCGCTTGTTCAGGATGCCATTCGCCGCAAATCCGAGACCCGCTCGGGCGCCGAGATTGGCTAGTCCTTTTATCCGATAATATATATTATGGCGATTATTTTATATAAGTTCTCGCCGGAAAGCGGCACATTTCCGCCGTTTCTCGTCAGAACTCAAACTCCAGCGTCATTCCGTCATAAGCCGGCATGACCCCGTCCGGGAGTTCAGATGCGAGTTTGCGGTAGTCCAGATCGACATGGAGATTGGTGAGGATGCCGTTGGCCACGTTGGCGCGCGCGATCCATTGCAGCGCCAGGTCGACATGCGCATGCGTCGGATGCGGCGTGTATCGCAAGGCGTCGACGATCCAGCATTCGATGCCCTCGACCAGATCGAAGCTCGCATCCGGCATGCCGACGACGTCGCTCGAATATGCGAGCGGCCCGAAGCGGAATCCGAGCGACCTGATGGCGCCGTGATCCTGGTCGAACGGAATGGCCTCGATCGTTCCGCCGGGGCCTTCGACGCGGATCGGCTTGCCCATGTCCTCGATCAGATGCGCGTTGAGGATCGCCGGATAGCCCGAGCCGTCTTCTTCCATGAAGCAATAGCGGAAACGCGAGGTCAGCGTCGCCGTCGTCTGCGCATCCATCCAGACATCGACGCGGGCATGACCGTTATGTGCAATCATGCGCAGATCGTCGATGCCGTGGCACTGGTCGGCATGGTCGTGTGTGAAAAGTACGCCGTCTATCCAGCTTACATTCGCGTCGAGAAGCTGCTCGCGCATGTCAGGCGACGTGTCGATCAGCACGGTCGTCTTCTCATGCGGATTATCGTCCCATTGCTCGACCAGCAGCGAGCAGCGGCGGCGCCGATTGCGCGGCTCCATCGGATCGCAGGCGCCCCAGAAGCCGCCGATGCGCGGTACGCCGCCCGACGAGCCTGAGCCGAGAATGGTCGCGCGCATCTTCATTGGGCAAACACCGCCTCGCGTGGAACGCGGGAAAAGAGCCGCAGAAAATTTTCGCTCGTCGTGTCGGCAAGCGTCTCGGCCGAGAGGCCCTTTAGCTCCGCGAGCTTTGCGGCCGTGTGCACGACGAAGGAAGGTTCGTTGCGCTTTCCGCGCTTCGGAATCGGCGCAAGGTAAGGCGAATCCGTCTCGACCAGAAGCCGTTCCAGCGGGACATGGCGCACCGTTTCCTGCAATTCTGCAGCGCTCTTGAAGGTCACGATGCCGGATAGCGATATATAGAAGCCGAGCGCCAGCGCCTCTTCCGCGAGTTTGCGGCTCGATGTGAAGCAATGGAGAAGACCCGGAAAGGCGCCCTTCCCCATTTCCTCCGTCAACAGATTGGCGGTATCAGCATCCGCATCGCGCGTATGCACGACCAGCGGAAGCTGTGTTTCGCGCGCAGCGCCGATATGAGCGCGGAATGCGCGGATCTGTGCGTCGCGCGGCGCGTGCTCATAGAAATAATCGAGGCCCGTTTCACCGATGCCGACGACCTTCGGGTGACGCGCCAGCTCGACAAGCCGCGCCGTATCTGTGTCGGGTTCGCTCGCCGCCTCATGCGGATGAATGCCGACCGTGCAATAGACATTCGGAAATCGCTCGGCGATGGCGACGATGCGGTCGAACTGCGAAATCTTGGTCGAGATCGTCACCATGAGCCCGACGCCCGCATCATGGGCGCGCGAAACGACCTCATCCACCTCGGACGCGAAGTCGGGAAAGTCGAGATGACAATGACTGTCGACCAGAACCGCCATGCTCAGCCTTCCGCGGGCTCGTCGACGAGGCGCGGGAAAACACCCTGCGGCGCAGGCAACTCTTTGCCTGCTTTCAGCGGATGCGCCTCGATGGCCTCGAAGCTGCGGTGATCTTCCGGCACGCCGAGCATGTCGAGCAGACGCGCCGTCGAGGCAGGCATCACCGGCTGCAACAGGATCGCGGCATGGCGCACGGTTTCGATCGTGACGTAGAGAACGGTCGCCATGCGTGCCGGATCGGTTTTCTTCAGCGCCCACGGCTCCTGCGACGCGAAGTAGCGATTGGCCGCGCTCACCACCTCGAACACCGAAGCTAGATAATGATGGATCTCGAAGCGCTCCATCTGCTCGCGCACCAGAGGCAGAAGGTTTGCGGCCGCGCGGAGAAGTTCGCTGTCCTCGTCGCTGAGTTCGCTGCGCGCCGGAACTTCTCCGCCGCAGTTCTTTGCGATCATGGACAGCGAGCGCTGCGCGAGATTGCCGATGTCGTTTGCGAGATCGGCATTGACGCGGTTCACCACGGTTTCGTGGTTGTAGCTGCCGTCCTGCCCGTATGGCACTTCGCGGCAGAAGAAATAGCGGATCTGGTCGACGCCATAGGTCTCGACCAGTGTCTGCGGGTCGATCACATTGCCGACCGACTTCGACATTTTCTCGCCGCGGTTATAGAGGAAGCCATGGCCGAAAACGCGCTTAGGCAGCGCGATGCCCGCCGCCATCAGCATGGCCGGCCAGATCACCGCATGAAAGCGCACGATGTCCTTGCCGATGATATGAGCATCGGCAGGCCAATATTTCTTGAACGACTTGCTCTCGACATCGGGATAGCCGACGCCGGTGATGTAGTTCGTCAGCGCGTCGAACCAGACATACATGACATGGCTCGGGTCGCCGGGCACCTCGATGCCCCAATCGAGTTTCGTCCGTGCACGGGAGATCGAGAGGTCCTTGAGGCCACGCTTGACGAAGGCGAGAACCTCGTTGCGGCGCGACACCGGCTGGATGAAATCCGGGTTCTTTTCGTAAAGTTCGAGCAGCCGGTCCTGATAGGCGGAGAGGCGGAAGAAATAGGTGTCTTCCTCCATCCATTCCACGGGCGTTCCGGTCGGCGCGAAGAGCTTGCCCTCTTCGTTCTTCGTCAGCTCGTCTTCGCCGTAAAAGGCCTCGTCGCGAACCGAGTACCAGCCCGAATAGGCGTCGCGGAAAATATCCGGTCCCTGCGGGCCCTTGTTCGCCGCGATCGTCTTCCAGAGATGCTGGCAGGAACGCACATGGCGGTCCTCGATCGTGCGGATGAAATCGTCGTTCGAGGCGTTGAGGAAACCAGCCATGGCCTTGAATTTCGGCGCCATCTCGTCGGCGAGTTCCCTGGCGGTGATGCCGCGGGCCCTCGCCGTCTGCACCATCTTCTGGCCGTGATCGTCCACGCCCGTCTGGAAACGCACGTCGAAGCCGTCAAGCCGCTTGAAACGAGCGATGACGTCCGTCGAGATCATCTCATAGGCGTGGCCGATATGCGGCGCGCCGTTGGGATATGAAATCGCGGTCGTTATGTAAAAGGCTTTGCGAGCCGTCATCTTGGGCGAACCTGTCGAGAATGGCGCCTTGAGGGGCGCGGAGCGTCACGCTCCGATGCGTTCGCCGGCGACGCTTTCCAGCATCGAAAAAGCGTTCAGGATCACGAGCTTGCGATCCGTATTGAGCGCTTCCGCCCGGGCGACCGATTGGTTGATCTTTTCCCATACCTCGACCCAGCGATCAAGGCCGGCGCCGCCCGCGAGCCGGGCCATGGCCGCCCCCTCGCCCGCTACGATGTCGCCCGCCTCCCCTGCTCCCGCGCCCGTCCGCACCAGCCTTTGAAGCCAGTCCGAGAGGAGGTCGACGAAGGTTTCATAGGCTTCGTCCGCGCCACGGCGGCCCACCTTGTCGGCCAGCGCATGGATGCCTTTGACGTTGAGCCGCGGCAGCGGCATGAGCAGCGAAACGAGTTCGCGGTAGAGATCGAGGCCGCCCCCCGCGGCGATGGTGAGCGCGCGCCCGGCGCTGCCTTCGGCAAGGCGGCCAATGGCGACGCGCTCTTCCGCATTGGCTTTGGTCTCGTTCGCGGCCAGCACCTCGGCAATATGGGGAGCGTCGAGCGGCTTGAGCGCCAGTACGCGGCAGCGCGAGCGGATGGTCGGCAAGAGGCGGCCGGGCTGGTGGCTGACGAGGATGAAGAGCCCCCGCGCGGGCGGCTCTTCGAGGATTTTCAGCAGCGCGTTTTCGGCATTGACGTTCATCTCGTCGGCGGCGTCGACAATGGCGATGCGCCAGCCCCCCGCGCCCGCGCTCATGCCGAAGAAATTCGCCGTTCGCCGCACCTCCTCCACCGGAATGACGGTCTTCAGGCGCTTCGCCTTGTCGTCATAGGGCCGCCGGATGACGAGGAGATTGGGGTGGCTCTGCGCCGCGATCTGGCGGAACACGGCGTGGTCTTCGGGCACGGAGAGATCGCGCGCCCGCGCTGCCTCGGCCACCTCCGGCGCTCCATAGCGCAGCAGGAAGCGCGCGATGCGATAGGCGAGCGTCGCCTTGCCGATGCCCTTGGCGCCAGTGAGCAACCATGCGTGATGCATGCGCCCGCCCATGAAGGCGTCGAAGACGGCGCGCTCGGCCTCGTCCTGGCCAATCAGCGTCGAGACCTCGCGCGGATGCGGGAAGTCGCCAAGCCTGTCGCTTTCGGGAATATCGCTCATGCACCTGTCGTATCACAGGGCGGGTAGCCGCCTCAATGTGGGCGGGGCAGGATCAGCGGCGCGCGTTCTCGCTCAGCTGCGTCGCGTCAGGCCGGAGCTTGACCTGCTTGCTGCCGTCCAGATTGACCTGCACCACAATGTTCTGCAGCGGGTCGACCTGCTTGTCGTCCACGAGAACTTCGTAATAGAGGTGGTTGCCGGTGGCGAGGCCCGAAGCGCCGATATAGGCGATCAGCTGCCCCTTGCGCACATGTGCGCCCGGCTTCAATCCGGCCGCGAATTTCGCCAGATGCGCATAGGCGGTCGCCAGATGCTCATTATGGTTGAGCTTGATGTAGCGGCCGTAATTGCCGCGCCAGCCGATGGTCTGCACGACGCCGTCTTCCGTCGCATAAACGGGCGTGCCCTTGGGGGCGGCATAGTCGACGCCCTTGTGGAACTTGCGCACGCCGAGCACCGGATGGACGCGCCAGCCCCAGGGCGATGTCATGCGGCCCGTGCGCACGGGTGAGCCGAGCGTCATCGCCGCCGCAGCGACAGGCCAGCTTTCCGTCTCTGCCGTCGCAGTCTTCTCGGTTGCGGGGGGTTCCGCCGCGGGCGCGTCGCCCTGCAGGCTGAAGCCGCCGCTTCCACCGGAGATGATGGCCACTTCCTGGGCCTTGCCGGGGTGAAGGCGCAGAGAGACGAGATGGCGCTTCGCGGGTTCGCTGCCGCGCACAGCGAGGTCGATCTTGTCGCCCGCCTTGAGCCTGGCGACATCGAAATGAGCGCCGAGCGTCTTCAGCGCCGCATCGCGCTGCGTCTTGTCGACGCCTTCGCGGGTCAGAACCTTGGAGAGCGTGTCGCCCTTCATGAGTTTGATGGTGCGGCTTGCCACCATGTCGTGGCGCGTCGGGGCGCTTTTCAGGAGAGCGGCGTTGATCGCAGCTTCAATATCGCGCCCCGCATCGACGGGCAAATCGGAGGACGGGATGCTCAGTGTACCGAGCGTATTGGCCTGGGCGGGAAGAGCGTTGAAGAGGAGGAAGGACGTTGCGAGAGACGCACCGATAAGCGGCAGCAGATTTTGCGCGTTCTTCTGTCGCTGTTTCATGCGTTGGCTTCCCGTTTTTAGAGCGTCCCCCCGTGAGCCGGAACGCAACCAGAGAAACCTCTATAGTCGAAGCCCCGCCGATGGGTCAAACAGGAATTTACCATACGTATCAATGAACTATGTGGCCAAACGAGATGTCACACTGTGCCAAATTTGCCGCGCCACCTCGTCTTCGCTTTGTGACGCATCGATGACGACGCAGCGTTCCGGCTGCGCCTTCGCGATGGAAAGGAAGGCATTGCGCAGCGTTTGATGGAACGCTTGTTCCATTCGCTCGTAGCGATCCTCGCCAGAGTTATCCACACCCGCGCGGCTATGCGCCCGTGCAAGGCCGATATCTACAGGCAGATCGAGCATGATGGTCAGTGCGGGCATATCCGCGCCGATCACAAGCGCGGACAGTGTCTTGACCGTTTCCTCGCCCACGCCTTGCGCCCCGCCCTGATAGGCGAAGGTTGAATCCACAAAGCGGTCGGAGATGACCCAGGCGCCGCGAGCCAGCGCCGGACGGATCGTGTGGGCGAGGTGATCTTCGCGCGCCGCGAAGTGCAGCAGTGCTTCCGCCAGCGGTGTCCATCGCCCCGTATCGCCGGTGACGAGCAGGTGCCGGATGGCCTCCGCCCCCGGCGCGCCGCCCGGCTCGCGCGTCAACACGACCTCGTGGCCGAGGGCTTCCAGCCGGGCCCGAAGCGCACGCGCCTGCGTCGATTTGCCGGCGCCCTCGCCGCCTTCCAGCGTGATGAAGCGCGGCTGGGTCACGTTCTCAGCCGCCGAAGATCATGTGCTTGAGCGCGTTCATCGCCCGGCCGAAAATACCGAGCCGGTCGACATTCGCGCCGGCGACCAGCGGAATTTCCTGCACGGGCTTGTCGGGCGCCTCGATGCGCAGAGTGCCGATGCGCTGACCTGCGGCGATGGGAGCCTTCACCGGCGAGGAATAGCTCACGGTCACCTTCATGCCCTTGCGCTGGTCGGGCGTCATGATGAGCGAAATGTCGCTGCCCGCCACCAGCGGAACCTCCGCATAGGTGCCCTGCCAGACCGGCGCATTTTCGACGGCGGCTCCCTTGGCGAAGATCTGGTACGACTTGAACGAGCGGAAGCCCCAATCGAGTACGCGCACGCTTTCCTCGGCGCGCGCCTTTTCGGTCGGCATGCCGTTGAGAACGAGGATGAGCCGCTGATCGCCGCGCTTGGCGGAAACCACGAGACCGTAGCCGGAGGCCTCTGTGTGGCCGGTCTTCAGTCCGTCAACGGACGGATCGAGGAACAGCGCCGGATTGCGGTTGTGCTGCGTGATCCCGTTCCAGGTGAACTCTTTCTCGCTGAAATAGTGATAATATTCCGGGAAATCGTGGATGATGTGGCGCGCCAGCCGCGCAAGATCATGCGCCGTCATCATCTGGTTCGGATCGGGCCAGCCGGTCGCATTGGCGAAGGTGGAGTCCGTAAGTCCCAGTTCCTTCGCGCGTTCCGTCATGGCAACGGCGAATTCGGGCTCCGAGCCCTTCAACGCTTCGGCGACCACGATGCAGGCGTCATTGCCGGACTGCACGATGATGCCCTGGATCAAAGTCTCGACGGGGATGCGCGTGCCGACCTGTGCGAACATGGTCGAGGAGCCCGACGTCGTGCCGCCAGAGCGCCACGCATGTTCGCTGACCGGGAATTCGTCAGTCAGCTTCACCGTGCCGGCCTTCAGCGCGTCGAAAAGCAGCGAGACGGTCATGAGCTTGCTCATGCTCGCCGGATGCATGCGAACGTCGCCGTCCTTTTCCCACAGCACATTGCCCGTCGCCGCATCCATCAGCACCGCATATTGCGCCGTCGTGTCGAAGGCCAGCGCGGGCCGCGCGGCCAGGATCGCCAGCAGGGCGACGGCGGCAAGCGCCATGCGGTGGAGGATCGGCTTCATTCGCTTCATATCGGATATTCCCTTTCAGTGGCCCTGGCAGGTGTAAGCATGTTCGTCTCAATCGACGATGATGCGTGCCCCGGCATGGCCCTTCTGTATGACGTTCTGCAGCGACGCGTCGGCGGCGGATACATTGGGCAGCGGCCCCACGCGCACGCGATAATATTGCGCCCCTTCGACCTGTACAGGTTTCACCTGAACATTGTTGAATCCCTGCGCCAGCAATTGCTGATGCACGGACTCGGCGTTGGCGAAGCTGCGGAAAGAACCAGCCTGCACGAAGATGTTCGTGCCAGCGGTCACGGGCAAATGCTCAACGGCGGCGGGCGTCGGCGGCAGCACATTGGCGCTGGCGACTTGCTCGTCGGAAACGGGTTGCATCCCCGCCGCCGGTCTCGGCGCGGAAAGCGTCGAGGATGAAACGGAAACGCGCGTTGAGGAAATCGGCGTAGCGGGCGCGACCTTCACCCCACTGACCGGCGCGAGCTCGACAGCAGTGACCGAGGATTTCGGCACAACCGCTACCTGCTTCTCGCTCTCGTCCATGGCAGGCTTCGGCGCGATGAAGGTTTCCTGTCCGGTGGCGGAAGCGACCTGCGTCTTCATCGTGCCGGGAATGCCCGGCAGCGGAGCGCGTCCGACATACTGCACACGGACCTTGGCCGTACCCTTGCGGTCATAGCCCAGAAGTTCTGCCGCCTTGCGTGAAAGGTCGATCTCGCGGCCATTGACGAAGGGTCCGCGATCGTTGACCCGAACGACCACCGAGCGCCCGTTTTCAAGATTGGTCACGCGGACGAGAACCGGCATCGGCAAGGTCGGATGCGCGGCGGTCAGCGCTTCCTGATCGAAAGTTTCGCCATTCGCGGTCTCCTTGCCGTGAAACTGCGGGCCGTACCATGAGCCGATACCCGTGGAGTCGTAATTCTCGTCCTCATGCGGGTAGTACCAGACACCAGCGACCTGATAGGGCTTGCCGATCTTGTATGAGCCGCCCTCGCCCGTCGGAACGTGGTCGGTGCTGCGGCTGGTTCCACAGGCGGCGAGCATCAGCGCCATGGCCGCCATCGCCGCCCAGCCAAATGGCAAAGCCCGTGACCTGATCGGCATGGGCCAGACCATATCGGACGACATCGAACCGCTCATTCGGATACCCCTGGTTCCGCGCGGAACTGCGCCTCTGGACAACCCTGCCTGTTGTCCGGACCGGCGACTCACGCGCGGGAACATCAAGATGCTTATAATCAGCCACAGGTTGAGCGGCAAGAAGGCCCGTATGCTCCTTTCGCTCCCTCGCATGCCTTTCCTTTCCCTCCAAGCCGCGTTAACGATTGAGGAAAATAGCCGCCTGTCGCGGACCGGGGACAAGTATGACGACGCATGCAGCCGAGCGATCGGACGAGGTTCTGGAAAATAGCGCGAGCCAGTCGCTTACTCAGGGCCTCGTACGCCTGATCCGTTCGAAGCCCATCGGGACCGGCGATCTCGAGGCGGCAGCCCTGTTCACGCTCGACGCGGTGGCCAACATACTGGCGGGACGCAACTCCGTCCCCGGCCGGGCGCTGCTCGCCTGGTCGGCTGAGAAGACGCGCAGCAACGCCGAGCCGGATCCCGAACACCTCGCCTTTCTGATGGGTGGCCTTTGCCACATTCTGGAAACTGACGACCTCCATCGCGGGTCGGTGGTGCATCCGGGCTGCGTCGTCGTTCCGGCGGCCTGGGCGCTCGCGCGGCATCGCCGGGCGAGCGGGCGCGCGCTCCTCGAGTCCGTGCTTCACGGGTTCGAGGCGACGACGCGGGTCGGCATGGCGGTTGGCCCTGCGCATTACCGCATCTGGCACAATACGGCGACCTGCGGTCCCTACGGGTCCGCGATGGCGGCGGCCTATCTCCTCGGCCTTTCGGATGTGCAGGCCGTCAACGCTCTGGGCAATGCGGGCAGTCAGTCGGCGGGCCTCTGGCAATTTCTCGAAACCGGCGCCATGACGAAGCATCTTCATGCGGGCCATGCCGCCGAGGCCGGGCTCAAGGCGGGTGAGCTCGCCGTCTTCGGCTTCACCGGCCCGCCCCATATTCTGGAAGGCGAAAAGGGCTTCTTCCGCGCTGCCTGCCCGGATGCCGATCCTGCCGCCGTGCTGCGCGCGCCCGACGCACCGTGGCAGCTTCTGCTGACCTCCATCAAGCCCTGGCCGTCCTGCCGTCATACCCATCCGGCAATCGATGCCGCCGAGGAATTGCGCGTGAAGATCGCGGGCCGCGCAATCGAGGCTGTCGAGGTCGACGCCTATCAGGCAGCGCTCGACGTCTGCAACCGGCCGGTGGCCAACAGCGACTACGAAGCGAAGTTCTCGCTACAACATGCGGTTGCTGCAGCCCTGACGCGCCATCCGGTCGATTTCGAAGCCTTCGGCCCCGCGGCGCGCAGCGAATGCGCGGCGCTGGCGTTGAAAGTCTCGGTCGCCGCCCGCGAGCCTTATCTTTCCGCCTATCCGAAGTCCTGGGGTTCGGCGGTACGCGTTCGTCTGGCCGACGGAACGAAGCTCGAAGTCACCCGGCAGAATGCCAAGGGCGATCCCGAAGCGCCGCTCTCGGATGCGGACATGGTGGCGAAGGCCCGCATGTTGCTGGCCCATGGCGGCGTCGCCGATGCCGACCGCATCATCGATGGGATACTGGGCCTTGCTACGGGCGGGAGCCTGCCCGACCTCGCCGTGATCTGAGGGTCAGCTCGCCGCCTTTTGCACGAGCGGAGCGATCAGCCTTTGCAGCAACGGATCGACCCGCGGCTTGTGGTCGAGATAGGCCTGCCCGCCAAAGCCGACAAGGACAGGTAGCCAGATCCAGGCCGTCCGCCAGACCAGACTGCGCGAGGCCTTTGGCTTCTCCTGCGCGGGGTCTTCCGCAGGGACCGAAGCGACGACGGCCAATTTCTCTTCGGCTGGAGCGGGCTCAACCGCAGGCGCTGCAACGGGCGCGGCCACAAGGACTTCAGACGCCGCCGGGGCAATCGCGTCAGCGGCGAGAAGCTCCCTCGACACCCTCCGCTCCTGAAGGAACAGATGGATCATGTAAAGTACGAGTACTCCCAGGATGCCCAACGGAATCCAGGTCGATGTGAGATCCACTGCCGGCACGCTCATTCCCCCATGTCGCGCGTGGCTTTCGGACAGCGCCGACGCCACTTCATTTTGTGCCATTGTGGCTCAGAGGACCCCCGGCGCAAAAGGGTTTCTAAAGCGCACAACAAAACTATGGTTAATGAGCAAGGCGAATGACTTGCTCGTCACTACGAGACGGAGCTAGAAAGCGTCCGTGCCCCGAACGACTTCACCCATGTCCGAAGAGCAAAGCGCGCGACGGTTTCTCGTTCCGTTGATCGTCGCCTGCGCCCTGTTCATGGAAAATCTGGACTCGACGGTCATCGCGACCTCGCTTCCGGCCATCGCGCGGTCCTTCGGCGAAGATCCGCTGCGGCTCAATCTGGCGATCACCTCCTATCTGCTGAGCCTCGGCATCTTCATTCCGCTTTCCGGCTGGATGGCGGACCGTTTTGGCGCGCGCACCATTTTCTGTTCGGCCATAGCCGTGTTCACGCTGGGCTCGATCGGCTGCTCCGCGGTCAATGGCCTGCCGGAGATGGTTGCCGCGCGCATCCTTCAGGGGATCGGCGGCGCGATGATGGTGCCCGTCGGGCGGCTCGTGATCCTCCGCACAGTGCCGAAATCCGATCTCGTCAATGCCATGGCCTGGCTCACCGTGCCTGCCCTGCTCGGCCCCGTGCTCGGGCCCCCCGTCGGCGGCTTCATCTCGACCTTCGGAAGCTGGCGCTGGATTTTCCTCATCAACATTCCCATCGGCATTCTGGGCATCGGGCTTGCCCTCGCCTTCATCGAGAATACGAAGGAAACGCGCACGGAGCGCTTCGATACATATGGCTTCGTGATTGTCAGCCTCGGCGTCGCGGCGACCATGTTCGGCTTCGAGAATGTCGGACGCGGCATCCTGCCGACGCCGGTCATCGTTTCTCTTCTGTCGGTGGGCATCGCCCTCCTCGCGCTCTATTACCGTCATACGCGCGTGAACGCTGCGCCGATCATCGACCTTTCCGTGCTTCGTGTGCAGACTTTTGGCGCCAGCATTCTGGGCGGGTTCCTTTTCCGCATGGGGATCGGCGCGTTGCCCTTCCTCACGCCCATGATGTTGCAGCTGGGATTCGGCCTCACGCCATTCGCATCGGGCATGATTACTTTCGCGGGCGCCGCCGGCGCCATCACGATGAAGTTCACGGCCGGGCCCATCATCCGCCGCTTCGGCTATCGCCCTGTGCTTCTCGCCAATACCTTCATCTGCGCCTTCTTCATGGCGCTTTATGGCTTCTTCACGCCACAGACCCCGCATCTCCTCATCATCGCGATCCTTCTGGTTGGCGGCTTCTTTCGTTCGCTGCAATTCACCAGCCTGAACACCATCGCCTTCGCCGATATCCCGATACCATCGATGAGCCGCGCCACGACGCTCTCGGCGGTCGGGCAGCAGCTTTCGCTGAGCTTCGGCGTTGGCATCGGCGCGCTTCTGCTTCACATGACGCTTACAATGAGCGGCAACGCGCATCTGACCGCGCAAGACTTCAGCCCGGCCTATTTCGTCATTGCGGCGATCAGCCTTGGCTCGTTGCTCTTCTTCTGGCCGCTGCCCCGCGATGCGGGCGATGCGGTGAGCGGACGGGTGTCGGTCGAGTCGAATCCAGCGGCGTAACCTCAGAGCGACGAGGCGCGTTCGGCGTTCTTCAGAACCTTCGCCAGAGCCCACCGTTTCCTGAATGAAAGCCTCTTGCGCAGGATGCGCTCCATGCCCTTGAGCGACCACCGCCAGCCGTGCGGATCGACGAAATCCTTCCAGGGCGTCCCCGCGAGACTGTTCAGGTAGAACGTACGGAACCTCCTGTCGGCAAAACGCGATGCTCCAGCCCATGGCTTCGGCGAACTGGTGAAATGCCTTATGCAGGTTTCGAACGGCATATAGTCGGTCACTGTCGAGATGACGTTCCACTTGGGCGGCAGGGGGCACCAATTGTCGCGAAACACGACGTTCAAATTATCCTGTTCGGACAGGAACGAATGTTCCACAGTCGCCAACAATGCGACGGTCTTCTGCAAGTACTGCCCGGCGAGGATTTTCCGCCAATCGAACAGGAGCACGCCGGAATTGAAATAACGTGTGCCGGAGGGGAAGCCGATTTTTTCAAGATGCTCAACCGACGAGGGCATGAAATCGGGGGTGAATCCGACATCCATGACGGCGCCGAGCGGATAACCCCTCAAATCCGCGTCGAGAAGGCCGTGGATCGGTTGAAGGGCGAGCAGATCGCTGTCGAGATAAAGGACGCGCGCGTAGCGATCATCGAGATATCTGTTCAAGGTCAGCCGGATTCCGTGCCCCAGCCAGCGGCCAAGATCGAGAATCTCCTTCTCGACGATCTCAACATGTTGCAGCCTTATCGCGGTCGAATGCTTTGCGTTGAAGGCGCCCATCGCTTCGTCGTCGGCGGCAGTTCCTCCAACGAGCATGACAATGAAATCAGCATGCGCAGGGGCGCCTAAGCGGCAGCAGGACAAGAGAGTAACCGCAGCGGCGGGAAGCCAGTTCGATGTCGCGCAGCAGACGATGGCGATACGATCTTCTCTCGATGGCGGCTCCATGCGGCGCACTTTCCAGGGGACGCCTCATCGCGCATCCATTATTATGGTGTAAGCGGAGCATATCATCGACTGGGATAGCCGCCCGCTACATTCAGCGCCAAACCTCTTGTTCGGCGAGGCCAAGCCTATCATCATGCAACGTAATTAGAAATCCGGACCCTGCGATGTTCATCCTCGTCATCAACCTCGATCGGCACAGGCTCAGGCTGGAGCGAATGAGCGCCCAGCTTGCGGCTTCGGGGTTGGCTTTCGAGCGCTTGCGGGCCATCGATGGCTCTGAACTGAGCGATGCCGATCTGGCCGGCGTTGTTTCGCCGACGCAGCTACAGACGCTGTCTCGCTCCGAGGTCGCCTGCTTCCTCAGCCATCGGGCGGCGTGGCAGCGCTTTCTGGCGAGCGACGAGCCTCTTTGCTGCGTGCTGGAAGATGACGTGCGGCTGGCTGCCGACTTCGGACCGGCGCTGAGCGCCGCCCCGGCATGGACCTCCCTGCCCCATGATGTCATCAAGATCGAAACCATGCGCCAGCGCGTCTGGGTCCGCCGCCGTAAGCGGGCCTGCTTTCCGGGCTATGCGCTTTCAGAGCTTCGCTCCTGCCATCACGGCACGGCGGGCTATATCGTCAATCGCGAGGGAGCCCGGCGCCTGCTCGATTTGACCGAGCGGATGGACGGGCCGATCGACAATCTCATCTTCGACCGTGCAATTGCTGCCTCGCCGCGGCTTCGCGTACTTCAGCTGCAACCCGCGCTCTGCATTCAGGAGGACGCGCTTGTCGCGGTTTTGCCCGAGAGCGAATTCCGAAGCTCCATCACGCCCGACCGCGAACGCCTGCTGCGGCCCGGCATCAAGCGCAAGGGCCTCGCCAAACTGTTGCAGGAAGTGGCCCGGCCCTTCAGGCGGCTATTCTCCCTGCCGGCACGTCTGGGACTCGAGCGCGTCATGGTAGGCTTCGACGAAACGCATATGTTGCGCCCCGATGTCGTTTTCCCTGTTGAGTCAGCCGCCCGAAGCCGCTAATGCCTTGCTCACGGAAGGGTGGCCGAGTGGTTTAAGGCACCGGTCTTGAAAACCGGCGATGGGCAACCATCCGTGGGTTCGAATCCCACCCCTTCCGCCACCAAATGCGCAGAATGCGTTTCGCCTCATTTTATCAACCGCTGGCTTCGATTTGATAAGCCCTGAGCGTCGAATAATGCGACTTGCCGCTTAGCCTGTGTAAGGCGGTCACTTTTGGGAGTGATCTGGCAAGGTCTTCGGCCATTTCCGGTGGCGCCCAGTTGTCCTGCTGCCCGTGCCACAAGGCGACCGGATGGCGAATTTCCTTCAAGACCCGAGACCAGTCGGACACATATCCGGAAATTTCACGACGGTAATTGCTTGCATCCGCAGCCAGGCAATCGGTGAGAATGCATGCCATTGTTTGGCGAAATCCCGGCTCGTCGCGCAAGCCCCGATCCTCACCTTGCGCTGACGCAAAAAGCGCATCGCAAAGAAGCGTCGGAGCAATCCGCGACGCAAGTGCCTGAGCTCCCGTTAGCGCGGCAAAAAGCCTCGGGTGTTCCGCCGCCAAACCAAAGACTGCTTTGCCAGCCATCCTGTTCAGGTAATCTTTGCCTGAAAGCGGTGCGGCTGCCGACACAAGATCGATAGTCATCGATATGTCGGGCAACCGGCTCGCCACTTCGAGCGCAACATAGGCGCCGAGCGAAAAGCCGACCATCTTTATTGATCTATCCGGGTATCGCGCGCGAATATCGGAAGCCAGCCGGTCGAAATGATCCGAAAGGCCAATGCCTCGGTTCAATGCCCGCCGATCGGGAGCGTACCATCGATCTTTTGCAGTCCCGCCAAACAGCTGCAATTCGCGCGGCGAGCCAGGAAGCCCATGGAAATAGAGTACGTTTTCTTGTTCAGACATCGGAAAGCCGTATCACGGAAACGGTAATTGGTCGCTATTCATGACATTCCTCTGCCGCTGAACGCTCAGCCCTTGAGCGACAAACCAAGCCGATCCAGAAGCCCGGCGGTGCCCTCTTCGCGCGATCCCGCGTCGTCGTAGCCGTCGAGGAAGGCACCCTGCTCCGTGATCTTCAGCGTGGTGCGGCCGTCGTTGACGCGCTTGAACTGAACGGTTGCGAGCGACACCGAAATCTTCTTGTCGTCCAGATGCATTTCGTAGGTGTAGACGATCCGTTCCATCGGAATGATGTCGTGGTAGATCGCGTCGAAGGTCGAGACCACGCCGCCTTGCCAGCGGCCACTCGCCCGCTCGGTGCCGCCGACGCGAAAGTCCATGTGCCGTTCGAGAGCTTCCCACTGGCTCGCATCGCCGCCGAACCACCGGGACTTGCCGGCCTCGGTCGAGAATGCCTCGAAGACGCGATGAATCGGCGCATCATAGGTACGTTCGAGATGAAACATGGAATGCACGACGGAGCGCGGCGCTTCGGCTTTTCCGTCCATTCGCGCGATCTCGGCTTCGAGCCGTTCCAGCGTCTGGTTCCAGCCGACGGGGGCGCCCTCGATCATCGGCGCGGCGCTCGGATCGAGCACGGTGTAGCTCTGCACGACTTCCATGTGCGTGCCGCCGACAGCGTCGGCGAAAGTCACTTCCGTTCGTGCACGGAATAAATGATGGCCGCTCAAGTCTTCGGCATAGAGGTCCAGCACGAGCCGGTCGACCGGCGAGACTTCCGTGAAGGTTCCGCGCGTCCAGTAGTCCGTCCCGTCCGGTCCGCGCATGCAGACTTCGAATGGGCCGCCGACATGCATCTGCACTCTTGCATGCGGTATGGTGAAGCCGGACGGTGCGAACCAGCGCTTCACGTGATCGGTGGAACTCCATGCCTTGAATACCGTTTCGCGCAAGGTGGGAAAGGTGCGGGCAATCCGAACGGGTGATGGGCTCATGTTTCCTCTCCTTCGGTCTTCAATGTTTCGAGATATCGGCCCAGCCTGTCGAGGCGGTGCACCCACTCGATCCGCCGTTGATTGATCCATTGTTCTGCGGCGCTGAGCGTTTCCGGATTGATCTGGCAGGTGCGGACGCGACCGACCTTCTGCGACTGCACGAGGCCTGAGGCCTCGAGCACCGCGAGATGCTGCATGACGGCGGGCAGCGACATATCGAGTGGCCGCGCCAACTCGCTGACCGAGACTGGCCCCCGCGCCATGCGCTCCACCATTGCCCTCCGCGTCGGGTCCGCGAGCGCCTGAAAGGCCTTATCGAGCTGGGTCACTTGGTTAAGCATATGCTTTAGTATCGCGGCGTCGATAGTTAAGCAAGTGCTTTATTGTTAGAAATGGAAGCTTGGCTGGGAGGTGGGAGGCGGGCGAATATCTCGAAAACTGGAGATGGGTACCCATCCATAGGGCCGAATAGCCCCTAGCGTATGATCACCTTAAGTTAAAGTCTTGTAACTGTGGTTAGCGCTGGCGTCCTCTAGGCCTATAGGGGTTCA
>Ga0255338_1001992_pt1 | contig 33599 bp, 24 predicted proteins | sample MeOH1_35cm_T4_19_FD_203715 | JGI IMG/M metagenome (GOLD analysis project Ga0255338, IMG submission 203715) | Sandy soil microbial communities from University of British Columbia, Vancouver, Canada - MeOH1_35cm_T4_195 | ecosystem: Engineered > Artificial ecosystem > Sand microcosm > Unclassified ... | reverse complement strand
GTCCATCTCGGTTCTCCTCATGTGTGCTTGGCGGCTCACATGAACGTTTTCGAGGTGGACTCCCGTTTATGTCAAACATCTGCTGCCTCCCCGGCAGAGCCGGGGGGTCTCCTGCTTAGTTGCTAGGGTCTCCTTCTATCGGCAGCAATCCTCCTGCTACCAGAGCAAGAAACAGATCGTGCATCCTGCCTGCCCGTCTGGCCAAGCCGCGGCGCAGGCCTCTGGCTTGCCGCCGGGCTACGCCTCGGCTTTCATCTTTTCCACGCTCAATGTCACCGCTGGTCCCAGGATCGAAAACCCGCGAACCCATTCCAAGGATGGCGTGAGGGACCCACCCTTTTGTTCCTGGATCCCAAGCTGCCTCAAGAGCACACCATCCTACGGAAGCCGTCCCTAGGTCTAATCCCAGAATCACACCCACTTCACCTGGACCTGGCATGAAAATCCCCTTGATGTCAGCAATCGTTGCTGAAATCATACGCTCGTGTACTTGAGCGGGCGCTTGCTTGGTGAGTCACAGTAAGGACCCAACCAGTTTGTGTCCGTAGGCGCTGCCCCGAAACGGGCATCCTCCCTACACGGGTTTTGGGGGCACCGGCGACGGTGCCCCTTTCTCAAGCCCGCCGCATCATTTGAGCAATCAAAAAGGCCATCTCGAGGCTCTGGCTGCGGTTGAGGCGGGGGTCGCAGCCGCTGCGGTAAGCGGCGTTGAGGCCAGCTTCATCCAGGCCCTCCACGCCGCCGATGCACTCGGTGACGGGCTCGCCGGTGAGCTCGAAGTGGACGGCGCGCAGCCTCGACCCATGGGTGCGGTGGAGGTCGGCCACCTCGCGCAGCTCCTGGAGGATGTCGCCGAAGGCCCGCGTCTTCAGTCCCCCGGCGGTGGTGCGGCCATTGCCGTGCATGGGGTCACAGCTCCACAACACGGGGTGGCCCTCGGCCCGGGCGGCTTCGATGAGCGCGGGGAGGACGCGCCCGGCCTTGCCGGCGCCGAAGCGGGTGATGAGGGTGAGGCGGCCCGGCTGGCGCTGGGGGTCCAGTTTGGACAGCACTTGTCGCAGCTGCTCCGGCGTCATGGAAGCGCCCACCTTGAGGCCGATGGGATAGGCCAGACCGCGGATGTACTCCAGGTGGGCGCCGTCCAGCTGACGGGTGCGCTCGCCGATCCAGAGGAAGTGGGCGCCCAGGTTGTAGTGGGCCTCCTTCTCGGGCACCCAGCGCGTGAGGGCCGTCTCGAAGGGCAGGTGCAGGGCCTCGTGGCTGGTGAACAGCTCGCCGGTGCGGAGGTGCTCCGGCAGGCCGCCCAGGCATTGCACGAAGTCGAGGGAGGCGCGCACCTGGTCCAGCGTCTCCAGGTAGTGGCCCGCATCCTCGCGGCTCCAGGGCAGGTCCCAGTGCTCAGGGTTGTGTAGGTCCGCGAAGCCGCCGGCCACCAGGGCCCGCAGGTGGTTGAGGGTGGCCGCGGCGCGGTGGTAGGCCTCCAGCAGGCGCTGGGGATCGGCGTCGCGCTGGTCCGGATCCAGGCCGTTGATCAGGTCGCCGCGGTAGACGGGCACTCGGCGGCCGTCCACCACCTCCGTGTCGCCGCTGCGGGGCTTGGCGTACTGGCCGGCGATGCGGCCCAGGTGGATGACGCCCGTGCGGCCGCCGTGGGTGATGAGCACGGACATCTGGAGCAGCACCCGGAGCTTGTCCTGGATGATGGCGCCGCGGCAATCGGCGAAGGCCTCGGCGCAGTCGCCGCCCTGGAGGAGGAAGCGCTTCCCCGCGGCGGCCTCGGCGATCAGGCCGCGCAGGTGATCCACCTCCTCGGCCACCACCAGGGGCGGCAGCTCCCGCAGCTCCGCCAGGGCCGCGTCCACGGCCGCGGCATCCCGGTAGCGCGGCTGCTGGGCGGCGGGCAGGCCGCGCCAGGAATCGGGGTTCCATTCCATCGAATTCATCGCGTGACCTCCACGGCCCTCGGGTAGCTGCCCAGCACCTTCAGCGAGGCGCAGGCAGCCTCGAGTTCGACCAGGGCTTCGGCCATGGGGGCGTCGGCGACATGTCCCTCCACATCCAGGAAGAAGGCGTACTCCCAGACCTTGCGCCGGGTCGGCCGGCTCTGGATGCGGCTGAGGTTCAGGCCGCGGCGGGCCAGGGGCTCCAGCAGACGCAGCAGGGCGCCGGGACCGTCCTGGGCCATGGCCAGCAGGGTGGTGCGGTCCCGGCCCGTGGGCTCGGCGGGCTTCGGCCCCAGCACCAGGAACCGGGTGGCATTGGCGGCCAGGTCCTGGATCTTCGTCTCGGCCACCTGCAGGCCGAAGAGGTCTGCGGCCAGCTCCGAGGCCACGGCGGCGCCCTCGGCGTCCTCCCGGGCCAGGCGGGCGGCTTCGGACGTGGAAGGGGCTTCGATCCGGTCCGCCTGGGACAGGTGGGTCTCCAGCCAGCGGCGGCACTGGCCCAGGGCCTGGGGATGGGAGTAGACCCGCCGCACGCCGCCCAGGTCCAGGCCGGGGCGCAACAGCAGGGCCTGGTCCACGGGCAGCAGGATCTCGGCGCAGATGCGCAGCGGGCTGTCGAGGAAGGCATCCAGCGTGGAGTCCACGGCGCCCTCGGTGGCGTTCTCCACGGGCACCACGCCGTAGTCGGCGCGCTGGCGCTCCACGGCCTGGAACACGGCCTGGATGGTGCCCTGGGGCAGGGACTGGCTGGAGCCGCCGAACTGGTGCCGGGCCGCCAGGTGGGTGAAGGTGCCCTCGGGGCCCAGGAAGGCCACCCGCAGCGGCTTCTCCAGGCTCAGGCAGGCGCTCATGATCTCCTGAAAGACCGTGCGCACGGCTGCCGGGGGGAAGGGGCCGGCGTTCTCAGCCTCCAGGCGGGCCAGCACCTCCCGCTCCCGGGCCGGGGCATGGAAGAGCGCCTCCGGCGCGGCGGCGGCCTTGAGGCGGCCCACCTCGGCGGCCAGGGCCGCCCGGCGGTTCAGCAGGTCCAGCACCTGGTCGTCCACGGCGTCGATGGCCTGGCGGAGGCCGGGGAGGGACGGGATCTCGGTCATGGTGGACTCCTGGCATGCAAAAACCCCCGAGCCTTGTGGGTCTCGGGGGCGATGGCGGAAGCGGTTCCGGATTCTAGACGCCGCCTACCCTCGCACCCGAGGTGCGAAAGCTAAAGGGGAAGAAGCGGCGGGAGAGGGTCATCACGGTCTGGATACCTTGACGGAAAATGCCATCACCCGCAAGGGATTCAGGCTCCCAGATTTGCCAGTACCTCTGCCAGGCAGGCGGCCCAGACGTCATCCGGGGTTTCGACCAGGAAGAACTCCACGGCATGGCCCGCGGGCCGGGCCTCGGGGTGCTGGGACCAGGCCTCGAACAGGGCGTCCAGGGGGGCGGCGTCCAGGGGGTTGTGGCGGAACTTGTGGGATTTCCGGGTGCGGTCGGGCTCGGGTCCCCGCAGGCAGACGCCCTCCCGCCGTGTGGCCACGAAGGTGAAGGCCTGCACCCACTTGCCATCCATGAACTGGTTGAAGTGGAGGAAGGCGCCATGGTGGCTGCGGGAGTAGTCCAGAACCCGGTGCTTCCCCCGCCACTTGGCCACCCAGAGGGTCAGCAGGGCCTCCAGGCGCGCCCGCTCGGTCGTGTGCTTCAGGCAGCTCTGGGCGTAGGGCAGGAATTCGTCGAGCAGGTCCACAGGGAGGCCTCCGGGGGCCTCCACCCTACCGCAGCCCGGGGCCCCGCGGGACCGCCGTCCCCACAAAGACCGCTACCATGGAGCCTTCCCCTGGCCTCCATGCTCCCGACCCCGTCTCCGACCGCCCCCGGAAAACCCCTTCGCGGGGGTTCCTGGCTGCTGGCCACGGCGAGAGCGATCTGGTCCCGGGTGGGAAGGCAGGCCTTTCCCGTTCCGCCAGGAGCGGAGCTCACTCCCCCTGCGGCGGGCACCGTCCTGGTGGTCGACGACGAGCCCATCATTCGTGATTTGGCGCGCATCGCCCTTGAAAAAGGCGGGTTCCGCGTCCTGGAGGCCAGGAACGGCCTGGAGGCCGTGGACGTGTTCCGGGCTGGGCGGGAAACCGTGGACCTGGTGCTGCTGGACATGACCATGCCCCGCATGGACGGCGCCGAGGCCTTCCGGTTGATCCGGGGCCTGGCCCCGGGCGTCCGCGTCCTCCTCATCAGTGGCGACACCCAGAAGGAATCCATGGAAGCTCTGGCCGACCTGCCCCCGGACGGATTCCTCCAGAAGCCCTTCCGGATGCCCCACCTGGTGCTCAAGGCCCGGGAGATCCTCGGTGGCCGAGGGTCAGATATTTACAACCAAATAATCCATACAGAATGATAAATGCCCGAGCTAAGTCCTTGTGATTCAAGCCCCCTGTGGCATGAGTCACAAGTGTCCCCGATTAGGTTTTTAGACACAGAAATCCCCCGGCGGTCATCGCATGCTGAACGGATCTGGAGGCGTCCATGTCCGACCCGGCCAATCAGCTGATCACCGCCGAGAATCTGCCCGCGCCGCACTGGCATGCCACCCATCAGGAGGCCCAGGAGCGCCTGACCCGCATGGCCGAGGCCCTGGGCTCCGGCGACTGGAAGGCCGTGGACCTCGGCGCCAAGTGGATCTTTGAAGTCCTGAAGCCCCACAACGAGGCCGAGGAGCGCGAGCTGTTCCCGCTGCTGGAGGAAATCGGGGCGGAAGCCCTGCTCCAGCGCCTCCAGGAGGATCACCGCCAGATGTGGGACCTGAACCTGCAGCTGCTGGCCGAGATCAACGAGGGCCAAGTGCGGACGCCCCGGTCCCTCACCCTGCTGGGCCAGCGCCTGGTGGACCTGGTCCGCGACCACATCGAGGCCGAGGAGAAGCTCATGCTGCCCCTCCTCAAGGGCAAGTCGCTGTACTGGTCCGAGGACGAGACCCAGGACGGCTACCTGATCCTGGAGAAGAAGCTCATCGCCCCGGAGACCTGGTCCTTCATCGTGCAGGCGCCCCAGGTGGCCCGGGGCCGCAAGCCCGGCCAGTTCTTCATGGTGGCCCCCTTCCCCGAGAGCGAGCGCATCCCCCTCACCCTGGCGGGCGGCGATGCGAAGAAGGGCTACATCCACTTCATCATGCAGGAGGTGGGCGCCACCACGAAGGCCATGGGCCGCCTCAGCGCCGGCGACCGGTTCTACGCCGTGGCCGGCCCCATGGGCACCCCCACCGAGCTGGTGGAGGAAGGCACCATCGTGCTGATGGCGGGCGGCTACGGCTCCGCCGCCATCCTGCCTGCCGCCGAGGCACTCCACGCCCAGGGCCGCCGGGTCATCACCATCCTGGGCGGGCGCAGCAAGGAGCGTGTGCTGCTGGCCGACGAGCTGGGCGCCGCCTCCGCCGAACTGATCGTCACCACCGATGACGGCACCCTGGGCCGCCAGGGCCTGGTCACGGACGCCCTGAAGGATGTCATCGCCCGCGAGAAGGTCGCCCAGGTGGTGGCCGTGGGCCCCCTGCCCATGATGCGGGCCGTGTCCGACCTGACGAAGCCCCACGGCATCTTCACCCTGGTGAGCCTCAACGCCCTCATGGTGGACGGCACGGGCATGTGCGGCGGCTGCCGCGTCAGCGTGGGCGGCCAGACCAAGTTCGCCTGCTTCGACGGCCCCGACTTCGACGGCCACCAGGTGGACTTCAACATGCTCCGCATGCGGCAGGACTGGTACAAGGCGGAGGAGCACGACGCCTGCGATCCCGACCAGTGCAAGATCGGCCGCGTGGCCGCCAGCGGACCCGTGGACTACTCCAAGTACCTGAATGAGCCCGTCACCGAGCTGGACTGGCAGAACCTCGACCTGCGCGCCATCAAGCCCAGCCAGAAGATGAAGATCCCCCGCCAGGAGATGGCCTGCCAGCCGCCCGAGCTGCGCGTATGCAACTTCGATGAGGTGAGCCTGGGCCTGTCGCCCGAGCAGGCCCGGCTGGAGGCCTCCCGCTGCATCATGTGCAAGCACCCCGCCTGCATCGAGGGCTGCCCGGTGAGCATCAACATCCCGGCCTTCCTCCAGCAGATCGTCAACGAGGATCCCCAGGCCGCCGCGCGGGTCATCAAGGAAAGCTCCTCGCTGGGCTCCGTGTGCGGCCGCGTCTGCCCCCAGGAGAAGCAGTGCGAGATCAAGTGCGTGGTGGGCATCAAGGGCCTGCCCGTCTCCATCGGCCGCCTGGAGCGTTTCGCCTGTGATTCCATGCTGGGCTCCACCGAGCTGCCTCCGGTCGAAGCCCCCACGGGCAAGAAGGTGGCTGTCATCGGCGCAGGCCCCGCGGGCCTCACGGTGGCCGGCGAGCTCATCAAGAAGGGCCATCGCGTCACGGTCTACGACGCCCTCCACAAGCCCGGCGGCGTGATGCTCTACGGCATCCCCGAGTTCCGCCTGCCCAACAAGATCGTGGACCAGGAGGTGGAGACCCTCCGCCGCCTTGGCGTGAAGTTCGTCATGAACACCCTCGTGGGCCGCAGCATGACCCTGGATGACCTCCGCCAGGACCATGACGCCATCTTCATGGGCACCGGCGCCGGCCTGCCCAAGATGATGGGCATCCCGGGCGAGGAGTACAAGGGCGTCTACACGGCCAACGAGTTCCTCACCCGCATCAACCTCATGCGCGCCGACCTCTTCCCCGAGTACTCCACGCCGGTGACGGTCGGGAAGCACGTCATCATCGTGGGCGCCGGCAACACCGCCATGGACGCCTCCCGCGCCGCCCGCCGCATGGGCGCCGAGCATGTGACGGTGGTCTACCGCCGCACCGTGAAGGAATCCACGGCCCGCAAGGAGGAGCTCGAACACGCCCAGGAAGAGGGGGTGGAGTTCAAGTTCCTCACCACGCCCGTGCAGCTCCACGGCAACGACAAGGGCTGGATGACCCATGCCGAATGCGCCGTCATGGAGCTGGGCGAGCCCGGCCCCGACGGCCGCCGCAGCCCCAAGATGACCGACGAGCGCATCATGATCCCCTGCGACACCCTGGTGGTGGCGCTCGGGTTCGACGTGAACCCCCTCATCGCCCAGACCGACAAGGGTCTCAAGACCCTCAAGGGCGGTGTTGTTGTGGTCGACAATGAAACCGGCGAGACCTCCCTGCCCGGCGTCTTCGCCGGGGGCGACGTCATCACCGGCGGCGCCACGGTCATTCTGGCCATGGGCCAGGGTCGCCGGGCCGCCGCCGCCATCCATAGCCGCCTCGTAGGGGAACCTCAGGTCGCGGTCTGACCACTCGACCGGGTTGTGATGAATATTGACCGATCCATCAGATATGATGGCCGTGCTGTATTGCCCGTTCTGAAATGCCATTGCCTGTCCTGAAATCTATCCCCGGATGCGCCCCGCGTACCACCCTCGGAAGGAGCGAACCATGACCCAGCGAGTGATGAAGACCCTGGATGGGAACGAGGCCACTGCCTCGGTCGCCCATCGCCTCAGCGAAGTCATCGCCATCTACCCCATCACGCCCTCCTCGAACATGGGCGAGTGGGCGGACGAATGGAGCTCCCAGGGCAAGACCAACGTCTGGAAGACCATTCCCTCGGTGATCGAGATGCAGTCCGAGGGCGGCGCCGCCGGCGCCGTCCACGGGGCTCTCCAGGCCGGCAGCCTCACGACGACCTTCACGGCGTCCCAGGGCCTGCTCCTGATGATCCCGAACATGTACAAGATCGCCGGCGAGCTGACGCCGTTCTGCATGCACGTCACCGCCCGCACCCTGGCCGCCCACGCCCTGAGCATCTTCGGCGACCACTCGGACGTGATGGCCTGCCGCCAGACCGGCTTCGCCATGCTCAGCTCCGAGAGCGTGCAGCAGGCTCACGACTTCGCGGCCATCAGCCATGCCACCACCCTGCGCAGCCGCGTGCCCATCCTGCACTTCTTCGACGGCTTCCGCACCAGCCACGAGATCGCCAAGATCGAGATCCTGAACGACGAGGACCTGCGCCACATGGTGCCGGACGAGCTGGTGGCCAAGTTCCGCAAGATGGCCCTGACGCCGGACGCCCCCGTCCTCCGCGGCACCGCCCAGAATCCCGACACCTTCTTCCAGGCCCGCGAGGCCTGCACCCCGTTCTATGCCGCCTTCCCGGCCTACGTGCAGCAGGAGATGGACCGCTTCGGCGCCCTGACCGGCCGCCACTACCGCCTCTACGAGTACTTCGGCCACCCCGAGGCCGAGCGCGTCGTGATCATCATGGGCTCGGGCTGCGATGTCACCCACGAGTACGTCGAGCAGGCCATGAAGCAGGGTGAGAAGGTGGGCGTCCTCAAGGTCCGCCTCTTCAGGCCCTTCGCCATCTCCGACTTCGTCCGCGCCCTGCCCGCCTCCGTGAAGAAGCTGGCCGTCATGGACCGCTGCAAGGAACCCGGCGCGCCCGCCGATCCCCTGCACCTGGACGTGATCGCCGCCCTGCGCGAGGGCCGCGAGGAAGGCCACACCAAGCTGGATCCCATGGTGATCGGCGGCCGCTACGGCCTGTCCTCCAAGGAGTTCACCCCGGCCATGGTCAAGGCCATCTACGACAACCTGGCCCAGGACAAGCCGAAGAACCACTTCACCATCGGCATCATGGACGACGTGAGCCACAGCTCCCTGCCCTTCGACGCGAGCTTCGACGTGGAACCCGCCGACGTGACCCGCGCGCTTTTCTATGGCCTTGGCGCCGATGGCACGGTGGGCGCGAACAAGAACTCCATCAAGATCATCGCGGAAGAGACGCCCAACTACGGCCAGGGCTACTTCGTCTACGACTCCAAGAAGTCCGGCGCCATCACCATCAGCCACTTGCGCTTCGGCCCCCGGCCCATCAGGAGCGCCTACCTGGTGACCAAGGCCAACTTCATCGCCTGCCACCAGACCAGCTTCCTTGAAAAGTACGAAATGCTCGAGCCCGCCGCGCCGGGCGCCACCTTCCTGCTCAACACGCCCCACAGCGCCGAGACCGTCTGGGACACCCTGCCCAAGGAAGTGCAGGAGGCCATCGTCGAGAAGCAGCTCAAGTTCTACGTGATCGATGCCTACGAAGTGGCCAAGAACACCGGCATGGGCGTGCGCATCAACACCATCATGCAGACCTGCTTCTTCGCCATCTCCGGCGTGCTGCCCCGCGAGGAGGCCATCGCCCAGATCAAGAAGGCCATCAAGAAGACCTACGGCAAGAAGGGTGACGCGGTCGTCCAGCAGAACTTCCTGGCGGTGGATGAGACCCTGGCCCACCTCCATCAGGTGCAGGTCCCCGCGACCGTCACCTCCTCCCGCGTGCGGCCTCCCGTGGTGCCCGCCGAGGCCCCGGACTTCGTCCAGCGTGTCACCGCCGTGATGATGGAGGGCAAGGGCGACCTGCTGCCCGTCAGCGCCTTCCCCGTGGATGGCACCTGGCCCATGGCCACCACCAAGTGGGAGAAGCGCAACATCGCCCTGGAGATCCCCGAGTGGGACGCCTCCATCTGCATCCAGTGCAACAAGTGCGCGATGGTCTGCCCCCATGCCGCCATCCGTGCGAAGGTCTACGACCCCTCGGAGCTGGAAGGCGCTCCCGCCACCTTCAAGGGTGTGGACTACAAGGGCCCCGAGTACAAGGGCCAGAAGTACACCATCCAGGTGGCCCCCGAGGACTGCACCGGCTGCACCCTCTGTGTGGAGGTCTGCCCCGCCAAGGACAAGAGCAACCCCAAGCACAAGGCCATCGACATGGTGGCCCAGGCTCCGCTCCGCGAGCCCGAGGCGGCCAACTTCAAGTTCTTCCTCGACCTGCCCGAGGCCGATCGCACCAAGGTCAAGCTGGACGTGAAGGGCAGCCAGTTCCTCGAGCCGCTCTTCGAGTTCTCCGGCGCCTGCTCCGGCTGCGGCGAGACGCCCTACATCAAGCTGCTCACCCAGCTCTTCGGCGATCGCACCCTCATCGCCAACGCCACGGGCTGCTCCAGCATCTACGGCGGCAATCTGCCCACCACGCCCTACAGAGTGAACAAGGATGGCCGCGGCCCCGCCTGGGCCAACAGCCTCTTCGAGGACAACGCGGAGTTCGGCTTGGGCATGCGCCTCTCCGTGGACAAGCACCAGGAGTTCGCCCTGGAGCTGATGCACCGCCTGGCCGCCCAGCTTGGCGACGAGCTCATCACCGGCATCGCCACCGCGGACCAGACCTCCGAAGCCGGCATCAAGGCCCAGCGTGAGCGGGTGGAGATCCTGAAGCAGAAGCTGGCGGCCCTCAAGGAGCCCGAAGCCCGCATGCTGAACGACCTGGCCGACTACCTGGTCAACAAGAGCGTCTGGATCGTGGGTGGCGACGGCTGGGCCTACGACATCGGCTACGGCGGTCTCGATCACGTCCTCGCCTCCGGCCGCAACGTGAATGTCCTGGTGCTCGACACGGAGGTCTACTCCAACACCGGCGGCCAGGCCTCCAAGTCCACGCCCATGGGCGCCGGCGCCAAGTTCGCCATGGCCGGCAAGAGCATGCCCAAGAAGGACCTGAGCATGATCGCCATGACCTACGGCGGCATCTACGTGGCCAAGGTCGCCTTCGGCTTCCGCGACGCGCAGACGGTGAAGGCCTTCCAGGAGGCCGAGTCCTACAACGGCCCCAGCCTCATCCTGGCCTACAGCCACTGCATCGCCCATGGCTACGACCTGGCCCATGGCTGCGATCAGCAGAAGCTCGCGGTGGACTCCGGCCACTGGCCGCTGTTCCGCTTCGACCCCCGCCGCCTGGAGAAGGGCGAAGTGCCTCTGCAGATGGACTCCGGCGCGCCCAAGGTCCCCATGCTCCAGTACGTCCGCAACGAGACCCGCTACCGCATGATCGAGCAGCAGAACCCCGAGCACTTCCAGAAGCTCATGGCCCAGGCCCAGCTCGACACCACCAACCGCTACTCCGTCTACGAACAGCTCGCCAAGCTGTCCGTCACGGCCAAGGAAAGCTGAAGGGAGACGCCATGAACCTCTCCACCACCTACCTCGGCCTCAAGCTGGCCCATCCGCTGATGGCGGGCGCCTCGCCCATGGTCGACGACATGGGCATGGTCAAGCGCCTCGAAGATGCCGGTGCCTCCGCCATCGTCATGCACTCGCTCTTCGAAGAGCAGATCACCCGCGAAGAGCAGGGCACCATCATGGACATGGAGCTGTCTTCGAATTCCAGCGCCGAAGCCATCTCCTTCTTCCCCAAGCCCGACGAGTTCCGCCTGGGCCCTGAGAAGTACCTCGAGCAGCTCCGCCGCATCAAAGAGGCCGTGGCCGTTCCGGTCATCGCCTCCCTGAACGGCACCACGCCCGCGGGCTGGCTGCACTACGGCAAGCTCATGGAAGAGGCCGGGGCCGACGCCCTGGAGCTGAATGTCTACTACCTGGCGATGGATCCTGCGGAAACCGCCACAGCGGTTGAGAAGCGCACCCTCGACATCGTGCGCGCCGTGAAGTCCGAGGTGAAGATTCCCGTCGCCGTGAAGCTCTCCCCCTTCTTTTCCTCCCTGGCGCACTTCGCCGTGGAGCTGGAAGCGGCCGGCGCCGATGGCCTGGTGCTGTTCAACCGCTTCTTCCAGCCCGACATCAACGTGGAGGAGCTGACCGCCGAACCCACCCTGCAGCTATCGGGCCCCGAGGATCTGCTGCTCCGCCTGCGCTGGCTGGCCGTGCTGCATAACCATGTGAAGGGCAGTCTCGCCGTCACCGGCGGCGTCCACGATGGCATCGGCGCCCTCAAGGCCGTCATGGCCGGTGCCGACGCGGTGCAGATGGTGTCCGCCCTCCTCATCCACGGCCCCGAACGGCTGGCCCAGTCCCGCGCGACCCTGGCCGAATGGCTGGAGGAGCACGAGTACGACTCCCTGGCCCAGGCCCGGGGCAGCATGAGCCTCCAGAAATGCCCGAATGCCCAGGCCTTCACTCGCGCGAACTACATGCGCATCCTGAATGGGTGGAAGGCTTAGATTCTTTCCCTTTCTCCAAAACCCTGGGCGACCGGGGGTCTTGAGCATTGTGAAAGAAATCACACTCTTTGAATGTGATTGACCTGAACATCGTCTATCATTCAGGATCGAATCATCTTCCATCCCCGTGCAGGTGACCATGCTCCCACTGTCCCAATCCTCCGGTTACGCAGTCCTGGCGATGAGCTGCCTCGAGGATCCCGGCGGCAAGCCCACGCTGGTGGTGGACGTGGCCGCCCGCACGGGTTTCCCCCGCCCCTACCTCTCCAAGATGATCCACAAGCTGGCGAAGGTGGGCCTGGTGATGGCCAAGCGTGGCAACAAGGGCGGCGTGGTGCTGGCCCTGGCCGCCAAGGAGATCACCCTCGACCTCATCGCCGAGGCTGTGGATGGCGCCGAGTGGCGCAACCAGTGCCTCCTGGGCTTCAAGGAGTGCAGCGACGAACGGGCCTGCCCCGCCCACACCTTCTGGAAGGCCGAGCGCGACCACATCCACCGCTGCCTGAAGGACATCTCCCTGGAGGAGATCCGCACCTTCGAGCAACAGAGCCGCACCTGGCGCCTGGCCGATGCGCTTCCCGAAAAGAAGCTCAAGCCCCGGCCCAAGAAGGCCGCCAAGCCTGCCGGAACGAAGGCTCCTGCCCGCAAGCCCGCTGTTGCAAAGGCCATCGCCAAGAAGGCCTAGCACGACGCGCACACGCCAAGGGCCCCGCTCCAGCGGGGCCCTTGGCTATCCGGCGTTCAGGCGAGGCCGTGGTCGGCGCGGAAGCGCTCCACCCCGGGATCATGATGGCGGGACATGTCCGCCAGGGTGACGGACCGCAGACGCGCCAGAATCTCGGCCAAGGTCTCCTTCCAATAGTCATGGAGGACACAGGGCGTATCCTCCGTGCAGCCAGCCAAGCCCATCAGACAGCGCTTGCGCCAGGCCACGCCGTCGATGGCTTCCGAGAGATCCTCCAGCGTGATCTCCGTGGCCGGCTTGGCCAGGACGACACCGCCGTGATGCCCTCTCCGGGCATTGACTAGGCCCTTCTTGGCCAGCTTGTGGACGAGCTTCGACAGGTAGGATCTCGGGATGCCGGTGTAGTCCGCCACGGACTCCACCAGGACCGGTTGCCCCCCAGGCTCCTGGAGGCAACGCATGGCGCGCAGCGCGTAACCGGTGGTCTGGGATAAAGGCAGCACGTGTACCTCCAGGCATGGCTACTTCTTCAAGGTTCCATCAATGAGGATCATCCGGTAATCTAATGAGTCAACCCCCTTGTGATTTGCGTCACCACCTGGATTTAGATTGGAAAAGACCAGCAAAAGATGCCCTTCGGGCTCGAGCCTGTGGGATGCAGATCCAGGGAGCCATGAATACAACCCGGACACGGTACCGTGTCCGGGTTGCGGCATTCGTGGGGGGGGGGGAGAAGGAGCGCCCCCTCCCTTCCCGGAGTGGTCTTGGCCTACTGGTGCATCTTCACGGGGTCGAACTGGGTCCCTGCGCCATGGCAGACGGCGCAAGTCTCGCCGGCCATGTCGAGTGCGCTGCGGGGCACCAGGACCTGCCCACCGTTCTGCTTCATGTGGGCCTTGGCGATGGTGCTGTCGTGGCAGCTGACGCAGGCGGCCGTGAGCGGTGTGGTCATCAGGTCGTTGGCATTGATGGTCGCCAATGCGGCCTTGGCATCTGCCGGGGTACGGTTGGTGCCGTTGAGGAACACGCCGTTGTCCGCTTCCTGGCGGGAGGCCAGGGCGTTGGCGGGCGTGCCGCTATAGCCAGTGGGGGTATGGCAGCTCTGGCAATCGTGGAGAATGCCGGGGAAGCCAATTTTGGCGCCGTCGATCAGGTTGATCGCAGAGGGCGTCCGGTCACGGGCGATCTTGATGGACGTGGCCCTGTCCTTCCCGGCATGGAGGCCGTGGATCATGTCCTTGAAGTTGTTCGTCACCTGGGGAAGCGCCAGAGCGGCGTTCGGCAGCGTCTTGTCGAACCGCCAGGCGGTGAGGATGGCCTGGTCTGCGGTTGTGAACGGGTAGGCCACGAGGGTGGCATCGGCAATGCCGCGGCCACTGGTGGCCAAGCCCGGCACGTGGCACTGGACACAGACCTGGACCTCGTAGACTCGGTTGCCGCCGTGGCCTTCGAACCACTCGTGGCACTTCGCGCACTTGGCGGAATCGACGACGTTGCGGCGGGCGGTATCGCCGGTGACGGTCTTGATGACCGAGATGGCGTGGCGGGCCACATTGTCGCTGCTGTTCACGACGCCATCGCCATTGCGGTCCGTGGTGAACACCTGGGTGAAGTAGCCCTGGAGGGACACTGAACGGAGCATGGCGCCCGCGGGGAAGATCTTCGTCCCCACGAGGGTGGCGGTGTAGTAGCCACTGGAATCCGGCCCGGAAAGCGTGCCGCGGGTCGCGGCGTAATTGGGATCCAGCAGGTTGGCGATGGAGACGCTGATGGGCTGGAAGTTGGAGGAGCCGCTGCCCAGGTTGTTGTAGTCGACGGGAGCGGCCACGCCGTCCTGGGGCTGGGCATAGGCGAGCAGGAAGCTTGGGGATCCCGTGAATCCGGCCAGGGGATTAGCCATGCCGGTGGCGGGGGCGAGGAAGGTGGCGCTGGCACCGTCCACCTTGACCTTGAAAACGACGATCACGGTCGTGGCCGTGGCCGCGGCGGATTTGATCTCGTAGGTGACGTTCTTGAGATCGGCCGCGATTGTGGGGTTGTTGGGCGTCACATTGTTGGACATGTGAGCCGCCTTGACCACGTCCGAAGTGTGGCAGATGGTGCAGGCCGTGTCGTCCGGCTGCGGCACCAGGATCCCCGGCATGTGCTTGGCGCCCGTGGCGAAGTCCACTCGGTCATGGCAGGAGCCGCAGGCGAGGCGGGTGGGCTTGGTGCTCCAGTTGGCGGCCTGGGCCACGCCCGTGTGGCACTTGGCGCATAGCTTCTGCCCGCCATCGAGGATCGAGTAGCCGATGTTGTTGTACAGGACATTCGCGTAGTTGTAGCCGGTCTTCGCCAGTTCCTTGCCCATGTGGATCTGGTGGACCATGGTGGGGAAGTCCCCGGCGGCCTTGCCGTTGACCTTGTAGGTGAAGCCGGAGTAACCGGTGGCCGTGGTGGTCGCCTCGGGACGGCCGAACTTTCGCTGGTCGGTGTGGCAGACCACGCAATAGCGAGCTTCGACGCGCCCCCCGCCGTGGAAGGCGAGCTTGTCATGGCACTCATTGCAGCGGTTGATAGAGACGACGTCCCGGATGTCCGTGCCAGCAGCCACGGGGGCGCCGGTGGAAGGCACGAAGTCGTAGATCACGTTGATGGGGTTGTCCATGGGCACGGCCGTGGCCACTGTCACGCCATCGGGTGTGTTGCTTCCGGTGCCGCGGGCGTTCCCGGAGAACTGCAAGGTCAGCCGGTGGACCTGGGTGGGCGCATAGGTCACGTCGCCCAGGTCCGCCTTGACGCTGGGGACGGTGTAGGTGGCCGCGTCCAGGGCCGCCTGGGCCTTGGTGATGTCGCGGTAGAAGGTGTACCGGTAGGTGCCGTCTCCGTTGTCCACCAGGGTGCCGGTGTTGTCGGTGGTGGGAGTGGTGGGACCGGCCGGAACCGCGGCGCCGGTGGAAGCCTTGATGACTGGAACCGATGTGACGATGTAGCTGACCCACTTGCTGGGGGCCTTGGTGGCGGCGTCCTCGGGCACCAGCTTCGCGAGGGCGAAGGCCAGGTTGGGGTAGCCGGCCAGCGTGGCGAGATTGCCACTGCGATCCGGGACAATGCTCTTCGACGTGAACCCGCCGAGTCCGACGATGGGCGTGCCGGCCGCATCGGTGAGCTTGAAGGTCACCACCGGGGCGCTCCCGATGGTGACGCCGGTAATCGTGCCCACAGGCTTGAGGGCGGCCCATTGGCCGGGAGTCAGCTGCGCGGCATTCACGGTGAGGATGGCATTGGCGCCGTTGGTTCCATTGGCGCCGTTGATTCCATTGGCGCCAGCGGGACCGGTATCGCCGTTCTTGCCGTTGCATCCAATCAGGATCAGGGCGAAGGCAGTGGTGGCGAGCAGGCCACCGAGGTGTTTCAAGGGACGTTGTTGCATGCTTCATTCTCCTTTTTGGGAGTCAAGCTGCGGTTTGTGAGGGGTAGAGGAAAGGGGTCCGGTGGTTATCGACGAAGTGGCACCTCCTGCATGGGCGTGAATAGGGAGGGACTCCCTCATGAACCGCGGGTGCGGTTTCCTCGACGCGCCTGGGCAACGGCTGGAAACACGAGGAACTTGCGCACTTTCCAAAAGGAGAGTTCCATGGAATTCGCTAATGATGATCTATCGGTAATCTACGAAGTCAACTATCCATGTGATATGAATCACCGATTGAATGTTGATTGGAAAAAACAAATGATTGCAAATATCGAATAGATCATTTCATATCTATTTTTAAGATGGCTTTCAGGCATTTCGTCAACTCGCGCTGATGCAGCGTGTGGGACCCAATAACACGAGAGGTTCTGGGGCCTTCGGCTGGGGTGCGTCGGAGACAGGCCCTCAGGCGGCTGGAGCTCCCTGTGGAGCTGCCAGGCGCCGGTGGGCTGCTGGATGCTTCCGAAGGGCCATGAGCCGAGGGGAGGGTCCTGAATTCAATGGCCAGGCCAAGGCGGTACAGAGCTTAAGAGTGCCTAACAAAACCCCGGCGAGGCCGCGAGAAGGCCAGGTGGGATGCACCGCAGATATCGGTTTGTCTCGGTATCGCCAGAGGCGATACCGAGAGGGAAGGGCCCGCAGGGCGATGCGGGACATCGTTCAAGGGCCGTGACGCCGCGGGGCGCCCCCAGCCATTGATTGGAAGCTCTTTATTCGTCGGCATGACCAAAGGCAGACCTTGAAGCCGTACACGAAAAGGCCCCCGGGATCACCAGGGGCCGTTCTGCCGGGAATCCCGAACCCTTATTTCGCCTGGGGTTTCACACCTGGCTGCCGGGCAGCGATGCGGTGCCGGAGGCTCTGGAAGAGGTCTTCAGGGATGATGTTCTTCGTCACCAGGAATGCCTTGGAGAGGTAGGGACGGCCCGCGATGATCTTGTCGGCGTACGCGTCCGTGATGCCAGGGAGGGTCTTCAGTTGTTCCTTGGTGGCGCTGTTGATGTCAATGGCCTTCGCGTCGGCCTCGGCCTTAGCCTTCGCCCGTGCTTTGGCCTTCGCCGCCATGGCCTTGGTTTGGGCTGCGGAGAGCGTCTTGGCGCTCTTGGATTCCACCTTTCTCGGCGGTTCGATCTCCTCCTGGACCCGGGCCTTGAGGGCCGGAGCGAGGAGGGCCGACAGGGCCAGGGTCATCGTCAGCAGGGAATTCTTCATGGGGACCTCATGAACCGGAGGCCGATTTTCCGGCCGTAGCGGTGACATTGTCAATCGGCCTTGGGGGCGGGGGAGGAGCAGAACGAGGACCCGGCGCTGGAAGGCATCGGGTCCTCGTTCATTTCGGGTGCTGGTGGCCAGGGCGCGGCGAGCCGCGCCCTGGCTGTAGACATTACTTGAAGGTCATGTGGACGGCCTTGATGTCGGCCGTCTTGCCGGAGCCATGGCAGATCAAGCACTGCTCGACCTTGAGGAGCGCGGTCGCGCGGGTGTCGTAGAAAGACCCACCGTTGCCCTTGAAGTGGGCGATGGCGATCTTCGAGTCGTGGCAGGAGGCGCAAGCCGCCGTGATGGGCGAGCTCACCAGGTTGGTCCCGGCGACATCCTGAGTGAGCACGCCGGTGGCGGCGCTGTAGCTCGGGCCCGTGCCGTAGTTCTGGACGTTGTCAGCCACCACATAGGGCGAGATGGAGAAGTAGCCCGTGGGGTTCGTGGCGGGGTTGTTGTTGTAGATGCCCTTGCCGACAGTGCTGAAGAGCATGTTCGGGATGGCCGCAGCGTTGGCGCTGTTGCTGAAGTCATAGGACCCGGGCACGTGGCAGGCTTCGCAGTTGTTCAGGATGGCCGGGTAGGTCACATTCGCGAAGGTGCTCGTGGGCGTGGTGGCGTGCCAGTTGAAGGGCACGGTCCGCTTGCCGCCGCCGTGAATGCCATGGAGGAAAGTGCTGGCATTCGCGCTCCAGGCGCTGCTGGACTGGTTGGGGTTGTGGCAGAAGTGGCAGGACTCGGCGTTGTTGCGCTCGCCCGCGTGGTAGGCGGAGGCGGTGAAGACGCCGAGCACATTGTGGCAATCGTTGCACTTGGCGGTGTCCACGATGTTGCGGCGGGCGGTGGAGCCGGTGACGGTCATGAACATGTTGGGCGCGGGAACGCTGAAGCCGCCCAGCATGGTCACGGGGTTATAGGTGAAATCGGTCTTCCCAAGCTTGGGAACGTTGGTCTGGGTCAGCGGCTGGCTGTTCTTGTTGTAGGTGTAGCCGATGCCACCGCGCAGCATGGTGGCGTTGGCAGGAATCGCCACACCGGTCATGGTCAGTGTGTAGTAGCCGCTGGCGTCGGGGCCTGTCATGGTGCCAGCGCCGGTGCCGATGCCGGCGCCATTCCAGACCTTCTTGATGTAGGCCGAGGCCGTGGCGTTCACATCGGCCGGCGTGGTGATGCCATCCTGCGGCACGGCGAAGGCCATGTAGACGCTGGGGCTGCCCACGAAATTGTTCATCATCTCCGTGACCGTGCCGGCCGCGTAGGTGTTGAAGACCACATCCGAGGTCACGCCATTGACGGTCTGCTTGAACTTGAAGGTGAACACCGGGTGCCTGGTGGCATCCAGCGTGACACTCTTCAGGTCGTAGGCGATCTTGATGGCGCCGGGAGGCAGGTTGTTCGGGTCGCCGGCCAGGTAGGAACCATTGGTGTAGCCGCCGGTGGCGAACGCGGGGTTGGAGGGCGAGACGGGAATATGGTTCAGCTTGATGCCGGCCGCGCCGTGGCAGCCGGTGCAGTTCAGATCGCTGGTCTGGGCACCGCCCACGTGGTTGACGCCGGTCGCCCAGACGATGCTGTCATGGCAGGCGCCGCAGGCCAGTCGGCTGGGCGTGGTGTTCCAGTTGTCGCCCTGGGGCGTGGCGGGGTTGCTGGCCGTGTGGCACTTCACGCAGTTCCGCTGGTCCTGGGGATAGGTGGTCTCGTTGTACTTCACGCCGAACTGGTTGTAGCCCTGGTAGTAGAGCTCCTCGCCCATGTGGATCTTATGGACCATGTTCGGGAAATTGGGCAGGGCCCGGTCCTGCAGCCTGGCGGTGAAGATCCCGTAGGCTCCGGGGACCAGCACGTTGCCCGTGGCCGGCAGGGATTCCTTGGCGCCGTACTTGTGCTGTTCCGTGTGGCACACCACGCACAACTTCGTGGCCTGAAGGGTCGGGAGATGGGCGCCGTGCATGGACAGCTTGGTGTGGCAGGTATTGCAGGCGGCCTCGTCGACGATCACCCGGCTTGTATCCGTGGCCGAAACAGGCTTGCCCGTGGCGGGGATGAAGTCGTAGGAAAGGTTGGCCGAGGTCAGGACCGGCGTGGTGGTACCGGGCTGGTTCCCGCCCACGATGACAATCACACGGTGAGTCAGCGTGTCCTTGTAGGTCAGGTCGTCCAGATCGGCCTTGAGGTGGGTGGCATCGTCCACGGACGCATCCACATAGCCCTTCACCTTGGTGACATCGAGGTTGAAGGTGTAGGTGTAGCTGCCATCCAGGTTGTCCTTCAGCGTTCCAGTGTTCTCAACGCTCGCGAAACCCGGCTTGGGGATCGTCCCCGCGGCGGGCGTCGAGCCGAAGACGATGTAGTTGACCCAGCGGGTGGGGCTGCCGGTGACGGCATCCGCGGGCACCAGCTTGGCAAGGGCGAACCCGAAGTTGAGATATTTGCCGGTGGCCGCGTCCTTCTGGGCGAGACCGATGACCGGAACGCCTTTCTTGTCCGTCACCTTGAAATTCACGACAGGCGCCCCACCCATCGTGACGCTGCTCACGGTGCCGTTCAGGGTGAGTTGGCTCCACTCGCTCGGGGTGAGCTGGGCGGCGTTCAGGGTGACGGCCGCGCTGGTGCCGTTGATCCCATTGGTGCCAGGCGCACCAGGAGCGCCGGGTGCGCCGGCGGCGCCCGACTTGCCGTTACAGCCGATCAGTACCAGGGCGATGGCTGCGGTGGCGACGAGGCCGCAGAACTGTTTCAAAGGTCGGTGTTGCATGGTTCAATCTCCTTAAGGGGAGTCAGACTGCTGTTGTGTGGGCGGGGTGGAATGACTTCAGGCTGATCGACCAGATAGGCGCCTCCTTACCTAGAAGCTCGTGCCGTGGCACAGGGTGTTGTTGAAGCAGCCGGGCGCAGTTCCGGCGGGTGCCGGAGTCAGGGGCTTGATCGGGGAATTGGCCCCGTTGGTGTGGCACTGGGCGCAGGCCGGCGCATTTCCGCTGTTCGTGTTGACGTGGCTGGGCGAGGCGAACGTGGGCCCGCGCCAGGGCTTGTCAGGATGCGGCGCCTTCGTGTGGCAGGCCTTGCAGGAAATCGCGATGCCGCCGGTGTAGTTCGTCCCGTGGCACTTGGTGCAGTAGGCGAAGCCGGAGCCATCGACCACCGTTCCGCCGATCATCTGGGTAGCGGCCGGCACGGCCTGGGCGCCCAGGCGTCCGTGCTGGCTGGCATTCGCCCAGCCCGTGGGATGGTTCACGCCGTTGGTGTGGCAGCTGAAGCAGCTCACCTTGGAGATGCCTCCCGCTTGGGCCGGATCCGAGGTGGAACCGTGGCAGGTGCGGCACTGATCCGGGGCCTTCACGTACTCGGCGTAGTGGGCCGGCAGCCAGTTCGCCGGGTGCTGCCCGGTGGTGGCATTGAGCGGAGCGCCCTTCCCGGCGGTTCCGGCGCATCCCCAGGCAAGAAGCGCAAGGACCATCGCGAGACAGCTTCCTACCATCAACTTAGTTCGGCTCATTGGGTTCCCCTTGGACACGTAGTCAGATCCCTACCGGTGGCAAGCCGCGCACTTCTCGTTGTTGGCCCGGCCGTGGCAGGCGTAGCAACTGGACGGATCCATCTTCCCTTCCATGCGGTGCTGGGTCATGAAGTCGCCCCGGTGCGGCGACTGGAGGTCGGGGCGGTTGCCGAAGCGGGTGGCAGGCTTCATGGGAACCTTGCCGCCGTGGCAGTCCGCGCAGAAGGACTGGGCGTGGCAGGCGGCGCAGGTGTTGGAATCCTGGTTGGCCTGGAAGCGGTGGTCCTTCACGAAGGTGGGCGTGTGGTCGAAGGTCGCGTACGGCTTGAGGGCGCCCTTGGCCATGTCGTTGCTGTGGCACTCGGAGCAGATGGGACGGCCCGCGCCCAGTTCCTGGGGGTGGGTCGCCGCGAAGCTCGCCTCAGGCGAGATGAGGCTGCACGCCATCAAGACGCCAAGGCCCAGCGCAATGCCGATGATCTTGAAAACCGATTTCCGGGCCATTAGCGACCTCCCTTCCGAGCAAAGCCGAACCGGTACTCAGCCCGCAGAAGCCCGCGGGTCTCGTGCTTGGCTACCGGGGTGCTTCCGTAGCTGACATCGCCAGACACCTTCACGTTCGAGGTGGCCTGGTAGCCGAGTGAACCCACCACTTCATAGACGTTCCTGATCCCGACAAGGTATGGATTGTCCGTGTCGTAGCGCTGGAGGATGGCGTCCAGGCTCCCGGTGAGCTTGCCCCGGGTGACCATGCCCCAGAGGCGGGCTTCCTTGTGGGACAGGCTCCGGTACGGGGTCGCGGGATCCACGAATTTGGTGTTCGCGGCGTTCACCCAGTGGCCGCCGACGCCGCCGAGGAAGGTCTTCTCGCTGGAAGCCCAGCGGATCTCGCCCCCCGCGCGGTTCACATCGCCGAAGGTCTCACGGTGCATGTGGCGGTAGTCGCCCACCAGCTGCACGCCCGTCGGGGCGTTCCACGTGATGCTGCCCCCAAAGCCGCGGAACATGTCGTTGTCGTCCTGGCGGAAGAGGGAGGGGAGGTTCGTCCCGGCGAAGAAGGCGTAGAAGTTCCGCTCGGCGAAGTTGCCGGTCACGGTGACCTGGCTGCCCAGCTTCACGGTGGCGGCGTAGTCGTGCTCGGCGATGCGGGACCGGTCGCGGGTGCCCGGAAGCTGGTCGGGGTGGCTGGCCACGTCGAAGATGGTCCGACCGCGCAGGTCGAAGACTGTGGCCGGGGTGATCTGGATGTCCACGCCCAGCTGCTTCCGCGTGTAGTCGGTGGGCGAGGGGATGTCGAGGTCCTTGGCGGCCTTCGTCCCATCCTGGAGGTAGGAGACGCCGACCTCGCCGACCTTCGGCATGCGCCATGCGAACCGGGTGCCGAAGATGAAGTCCCGCTGGTACTCGTAGTCGGTCTGGTTCCGGGGATCCACGGTCTTGAAGTAGACCGGCTTGCCGCCGAAGGCCGACACGGAGAAGCCGCCCCGCAGGTCTGTCCGGACGCTGACGCCGTCCACCTGCTCGAAACCGGTGGCCTGGTTGGCCGTGAAGCGGCCAGCCTTGACCTCGGCGTTGGCCTGGTCGAAGCGGTACTGGAGGTAGCCGTAGTTCAGGAAGCCGCCGGACTTGGAGCCATCGAAGTTGCTGGCGTCGCTCAGGTCCGTCCGGCCCCACCCGAAGAGGTGGAGGGACAGGTTGTCGGTGCCCAGCTTGCTGGCGTCGATGCCCAGGTACTGGGTGGCCGGGGTGAAGGTGCGCTTGTCAAAGCCCGGCGTCTCCTGCTTCCACATCTGGGCCATGGTGGTGCCATACAGGCTCACCTCCTGGCCCCAGGCCGTGGCGGACATCAAGGTGGCAAGCAGGACCACTTGGGTTCGTGGCTTCATGTTTCGCCTCGTGCGGTGGCGTGAATGGACCGGGGTGGAATAGCGGAAGGAGCAGGGCTGTGATCTTTGGAAAGGCTTGCCAGTGCGGGCCGGACGCGAGTGAAAGGGGATACTGGCGTCAGAAACCAAACTATATCCCCCACTCTGACTACCTCAAGGGTGGAAACGATCGATTCATTCATGAATTAATAGTTATTTTAATTAATTCAAAAAACACATTTGTTATGTTTTTCAATATTTTTAATAATTGAAAATAGGATAGATAATAATTTCTTACTAGTAAAATAGGGTCACATAAAATATTACGATCAAAACAGGCTCTCTCCGCTGGGACAAAGTTGTGACCTTTGCCACTAGAGAAAGGTTCCCCCCTAAGAGCCAAGCTCGAACGCCGGGGGGATGCTTTCGGAAGAGGCCGGGACAGGGTCAGCTCCGTGTCCAAGAGGGCTGGTCTTCTGGTCCGACCGCGCTCCCTGTGACCCTGGGCACTGAGGGGGCTCTGCATACTTCCCGCTTGGAAAAGGTTGGAGGTTTTCATGGTTCAGAGCACCCTCGCGCTGGGCGTTGAAGCGGTGGGTTGTGCCGCCTTCGATGCCGGCATCAAGGGCGCGTTCGGTTATCCGGGCACGCCATCCACCGAGGGGTTCGAGGCGGTCGAGCTGCTCATCCATGGGGCCCGCGACGGCCGCGTGGCCCAGTGGGCCGCCAATGAGAAGGTGGCCTACGATTTGGCCCTGGGCATGAGCTACACCGGCCACCGCACCCTGGTAACCATGAAGCACGTGGGCCTGAACGTGGCCATGGACGCCTACACCAACTCGGCCCTCACGGGGGTTTGGGGCGGGCTGGTGGTGCTGGTGGCGGACGATCCGGGCATGCACAGCAGCCAGAACGAGCAGGACAGCCGCCGCCTGGCGGAATTTGCCTGGCTCCCCTGCCTGGAGCCCAGCACCGTCCAGGAGTGCTATGACCTCACCTTCCGGGCCTTCGCGCTGTCCGAGGCACTCCAGGTGCCCGTGATGCTGCGCATCGTGACCCGCCTGGCCCACTGCCGTGCCGCCCTCGCCCGCCGGGCGACCCAGGCCCCCGCCAGCCGCGGTACCGTCCCGGAATCCGCCATCCAGGACTGGGTGCTGATCCCCGCCAACGCCCGCCGCCGCTACGTGGACCTGCTGGCGAAGCAGCCCCGCCTGATGGCCGAGACCACCCCCCTCAACCGCCTCGTCCCCGGCACGACGCGCCGCGGGGTGGCCCTGTCGGGCATGGGCCGGGCCTACTTCGGCCAGCTGCTCCACGAGAACCCCGCCCTAGCGGCCCTGCCCCGCCTGGAGATCGCCGCCTACCCCGTGGACCCCGCCCTGGAACAGGCCTTCCTGGCCCAGGTGGATGAAATCGTGGTCCTCGAGGAGGACTACCCGGTGCTGGAGGAGCGCCTGGGCCTGCGTGGCGCCGCCAGGGTCCGCGGCCGCCTGGACGGCACCCTGCCCCGCACGGGTGAGCTGTCCCCGCGCCTTCTGAAGGACGCCCTAGGCCTGGAGGCCCCGGCCGGAAAAACCGCCACCAGCCTCGAGCTGCCGGTGCGCGCGCCCCGCTTCTGCGATGGTTGCGGCCATGTGGACGCCTACGAGGCCCTCCGTGAGGCCCTCATCCAGGCCGACGCTCCGGAAACCCGCGTCTTCGGGGACATCGGCTGCTACACCTTGGCCGCCCAGGAGCCCATGGCCGCCATCCATGCGGTGGTGGAGATGGGCGCGAGCATCAGCATGGCCGTGGGCGCCGCCCTGGCGGGCCGGACGCCTTCCGTGGCCGTCATCGGCGACTCCACCTTCGGCCACAGCGGCCTGCCGGCCCTGCTGACCGCCGCCGACGCCGGCGTGAACGTCACCGTGATCATCCTCGACAACCGCGTGGTGGGCATGACGGGCCAGCAGCCCAGCCAGGCCCTCGACCAGGTCGAGCGCATGGTGCGGGGCATGGGCATCCCGGACGATCAGCTCCAGGTCCTCCTGCCCGTGCCCAAGCAGCACGACGCCAATGTAGCCTCCGTCGAGGCCGCTCTGCGGCATCCCGGCCCCTCGGTGGTGGTGTTCCGCCGGGAGTGCATCCAGTCCATCCGCCGCGGCGTCCTGAAGGACCATGACCGCCAGGAACGCGAGCGCTGCACCACCGAGGTCTGCTCATGAACGCTCCCCGCATCCATGGCATCGTCCTGTCCGGCGTCGGCGGCCAAGGGGTGCTCTCCCTCGCCCAGATCCTGCAGGAAGCCCTCCGGCGTAGCGGCCTCCATGCCCTCCAGTCCGAGATCCACGGCATGAGCCAGCGGGGCGGCAGCGTCCACGCCCAGGTCTGTTTCTCGGAAGCCGCCCTCACCTCACCCATCCTCGATGAGGGCGGCGCCGACCTGCTCATCGCCCTCGAACCATTGGAGGCCCTGCGCTACGTGTCCATGCTCCGCATCGATGGGCACCTGGTCGTCGCCGAGGAGCCCCAGATGGATATGGCCGGCTACCCGCCCCTGGACGACGTCTACGCGGCCCTCAAGGCCGTGCGCGGCGCCCACCTCGTCGACACCGAGGACCTGGCCCGGCGCCTCAACCACCGCCAGGCCGGCGGCATGGCGCTGCTGGGCATGGCGTCGAAGTTCCTCCCTGTGGACATTGCTGTCTGGCGCGACGTCATCGCCCAGCGCTTCGAAGCCAAGGGCGCCCGCATCACCGAAAAGAACCTCGAGGCCTTCAAGGCTGGCCGGGGCCTGATCCAGAATCCTGTGGACCTGACATGAATCACACCACAGGATTCCTCCACGAGGGGCGGGCCTACGGCCTGCTGGCCGCCGCAGGCCTCCGAGTGCCCCGCCATGGGTTTTTGGACGCGGGGCCCCTGCCCTTCGCCCCCGGCGAGCCCATCGTGCTCAAAGGCATCGCGGACCACCTCTGGCACAAGTCCGACAAGGGCGCCGTCCACTTCGGGCCCTTCAATGAAGCCGCCCTGAAGGCCGAGGCGGAGGCCATGCGGCGGCGCGTGCCAGAGCATCCCTGGATCGGCGGTCTGGTCTGCGAGAAGGTGGCCTTCAAGCGCCTGCCGGGCCTGCCCACGGAAGCCCTGGTCTCGCTCAAGCGCGATTCCGACGCGGGCTGGTTGGCCGTCTGCGGCATCGGCGGCCTCCAGGCCGACGCCTGGGCCACCCTGGCCCCGCCCCTGATCTGGCCGTTGGCCCTCTGCACGCCGGAACAGGCCCTGGCGGACCTGCGCGGGCACTGGCTGGGCCGCACCTGGCTGGGCCAGCAGCGCGGCACCGAGGCACTCACGGACGAACCGAAGCTGCTGGCCTTCCTCCAGGGCCTCTGGCGAGCCGCGGAAGTCCTGGAACGGGAAGGCGTCACCCTGCTTGAGCTCAACCCCGTGGTCCTGGACAGCGAGGGCCTGCCCACGGCCCTGGATGGCGTCGGCACCCTCGATGCGGCCGGGGCCGCGCCGCCAGCCGTGCCGGATCCAGCCTGGTACCGGGCCCTGGTGGCCCCGCGGGACCTCGTCATCGCCGGTGTGTCCAGCCGCGCAGGCACCGTGGGCCGCATCGTCCTGGAGAACGCGCAGCGATCCACGCTGCCCGCAGGCGCCATCCGCCTCATCAAGCCCGGCGCCACCGAGTTCCTGGGCCTGCCCTGCCTCGGCTCCGTGGCGGAGCTCGCGGCGTCGCCCACGGACCAGCTCATCCTCTCCCTGCCCGCGCCCCTAACGCTGGAAGTGGTGGAGCAGCTCTGCCGCCAGGGCGGCGGCGCCACGGTGGTCTACCTGGTGGCTGGCGGCCTGGGCGACGGCGCCGATTGCGAGGGCCTCGGCAGGCGGCTCGTGGCCTGCCTCGCGGAGCACCGCCACGCCGGGAAATGGACCCCAGCCCTGGTGGGCCCCAACGGCCTGGGCCTCTACAGCCCCGACTTGAACCTGAACACCCTCTTCATCCCCGATGAGAAGCTGCCGCTGCGACCCAACCCGGGCCACGCGGCCCTGGTGAGCCAGAGCGGCGCCTTCCTCATCACGCGCCTGAGCCGCCGCCCCGGCCTGGGCCTGCGCGCCGCCGTGGCCATCGGCAACCAGATGGACCTGCGCTGCTCTGATTTCCTGGCCGGCTTCGGCTCGGACCCCGCTGTGCAGGTGGTGGGCGCCTACCTGGAGGGTTTCGCGCCCGGCGACCTCAAGGCCACCGCCGAGGCCGCCGCCAAGCTCCGCGCCACCGGCCGCCGCGTGCTGCTATACAAGGGCGGACGCAGCCAGGAGGGCATGGCCGCCGCCAGCAGCCACACCGGCGCCCTGGCCGGTGATCACGCCCTGCAGGCCAGCGTGCTGCGCCGGGCGGGCGTGCTGCTCGCCGAGCGCATCGAGGCCTTCGACTCGGCCCTCTCGTGGCTGGGTGCCTACGCCAAGGGCACGCCCCGCCGCGTGGCCATCATGACCAACGCGGGCTTCGAGTCCGTGGCTTCGGCCGACCTGCTGGAGGGCCCCTTCCGGGGTTCGAAGCTCACGGAGGCCGAAACCGCTGACTTGACGGCCACCATCGAAGCCCACGGCCTCACGGGCCTCGTGAGTCCCCGCCTGCCCCTGGACCTCACCCCCATGGCCGACGAGGCCGCCTACCTGGCCAGCGCCCGGCTGTTGCTGGCCTCCGAGGCCGATGTGGTGGTGGTGGGCCTGGTGCCCCTCACCCGCCGTCTGGGCACGGCGGACCCGGCGGCCTTCGGCCCCTTCGCCAAGGCGCTGCGGGACCTGGCCCGGCAGAGCGGCAAGTGGGTCGGCGTGGCGGTGGAGGGTGGCGCGATCTATGACGCCTACCGCCAGGGCCTCCGGGAGGCCGGCCTGCCCGTCTTCCTCACCATGGAGGAGGCCCTAGAGGGCCTGCGGCTCATCGCCTCCGAAGTGTGATCCCCCGCATGGCAAGACCCGGGACTTGCGGTCAGACTCTATTTCGGACCTGAAAGGGCTGAAATGTCCCGAATCCTCCCCCCCTGGCGCACCCTCCTACCCGCCGAGCACGGCAGCTGGTTCATGCTCGGATTCCCGCTGGTGCTAGGCCTGCTGCTCCGCCCCAGCCTGGGAGGGCTTTGCCTCGGCCTGGCCGCGCTGGCCTTCTTCCTCGCGCGCCCCTCGCTCCGGCGGGTGCTCACCGGCCAGCGGGACCCTCTCCAGATTCGCGCCCTGCTTCTGTTTGGGGCCCTCGCAGGCGGCTTCGGAATCCTCGCCTTCCTGATTTCAGGTCCCCGATTCCTGATCCCCCTGGCCTTCGTGGCTCCCCTGGTACTCCTCGCCTTGCGGGCCGACCTCCAGCGGGCCGTACGGTCCCTGGCCGTGGAGCTTGCGGCCCAGGCCGCCTTCGCAGGTCTGGCCGCCGCCATCCTCTCAGCGGGTGGTACCTCACTGGCGGAGGCGGGCCGGGCCTGGCTGCTGGTCACCCTGGTGGGCGGCGCCAACCTGGCCCACGTGCGGCGCCTCCTGGGCCACGCCCACAAGCTGGCAGAGGATGAACTGGGCCGGCGCCGGATCCCAGTTCATACCCTCCACCTGCTGCTGATCGGGGTCTCCGTCCTGCTGCTTGCTCCGCGAGGCCCCGCCGGGCTCCTCTGGACCGGCTGGGCGGGTCTGCTCTACCTCCGGGCCCTGGTCTCCTACCAGCCCATACCGGCCCGCACTCTGGGCTGGCGGGAGGGTGGCCTTAGTGTGCTGGGGCTCCTGCTCCTCTGGCGGGCCCTGCTCTGACCGGAGTCACATTTGGGGCAGGACTCCGGAATCTCCGACCTGGCACCTCAAATCGGAAGTAATATTCCGGAATGATCTTCTCGACCGCCACAGGCTATGCCCTCCGCGCCCTCGCCGCCCTGCCCGAGGACGGGAGCTTCTGCCTGGCCAAGGACCTGTCGGCCCGCCTGGAGCTGCCGGGCCCCTACCTCGCCAAGATCCTCCAGGGCCTGGTGCAGGCCGAGATCCTCGAATCCGTGCGGGGCCCCAAGGGCGGGTTCCGCCTGCTGCGGCCTTCCCACCGGATCACCGTGGGCGAAGTCGTCATCGCCCTGGAGGGCCCGAACTCCATGGACGGCTGCATCATGGGCTTCCCCACCTGTGGCGGCGACCACCCCTGCCCCCTGCACGAGGCCTGGGGCGCCGTGAAGGCCCAGGTGGCCACCTCCATGACCGAGGCCACCATCCGGGATCTTCAGCTCATGGACCTGCGGCACCAGAAGGACGCGAAGGACCGGCCGCCCTGCGAAAAGCCCTGATCGCAGAGCCTTGAATTCACCCTTTTTTGTTTTAAATTAGGACATGCAGATCCTTTTATCCAAGTCCCCAGGTCCCCTCCGGAGCCCAGTCATGCGCGTCTTCGAAGAACTCGATCTCGAAGCCCGCCCCCTCCTGGGGGCCACCCTCGCCACCCTGGCCCTCTGCGGCGCCGTCGCCCTGGGCAGCCGGGGGGGGCGCTGGCTGGATCCCGCCCTCCTGGGCTACCTGCTGGCCACCCTCTTCGCCTGCTTCGGCGTGGCCTACCGCTACTTTTCCTGGATCGAACGGCCCGCCACACGGATGTACTTCCGCCACACCCTCCGCACCCTGCTCTCCCCGAGGGCCCTCAAGACCCTGCCGAGGATGGCCCTGCTGACCCTGGACCAGATCGTGCTCCAGCGCTTCATCGAGAAGCGCTCCCTCAAGCGCTGGGGGGCCCACGCGCTGCTCGCCTGGGGCTGCCTGCTGGGCTTCGCCGTGACCATCCCCCTGGTCTTCGGCTGGGTGCGTTTCACCAGCGAGGGCCTCGATGCCGCCCGCTACCAGGCCTGGGTGCTCGGCTTCCCCGCGGGCTCCTTCCCCCTCGACAGCTTCATGGCCTTCTGCAGCTTCCACGTGCTGGACCTGGCCGCCGTCATGGTGATCGCGGGCTGCATCCTGAGCCTCATCCGCCGCAAGCAGGACGAGGGGGACTCGGCCACCCAGCGCTTCGACCTGGACCTGCTGCCCCTGGTGCTCCTCATCGCCGTGAGCATGACGGGGCTGCTGCTCACCGCCTCAGAGAAGTGGCTCCAGGGCCGCAACTTCGCCACCCTGTCCTTCCTGCACGAGCTGACCGTGATCCTCCTGCTGCTGGGCCTGCCCTTCGGCAAGCTCTTCCACGTGGTCCAGCGGCCCGCCCAGGTGGGTGTCACGATCTACAAGGCCGAGGGCGAGGCGGAGGGCCGCCTGCCCTGCAAGAGCTGCGGCGCACCCTTCATCCGGGCCAACCAGCGCCGGGATCTGGAGGCCCTCTGGACGGTGCTCGAACTGGACGGGGCGCGACACAGCGCGTCCGTCCATCACCTGGATCTCTGTCCCCGCTGCAAGCGCCGGCTCGTGGCCAAGGCCCAGGGCGAGCGGCTCCACGGGGCCTTCGATCCCTTCGCCACCGTCCCCGTGTATGCCGAGCCTATTTCCGACTCCACCTCGCTGAAGGCCTGATCATGAGCACGCTTCCCGTTTCCCAGGACCAGCTTCGTGCCCAGTTCGGCCCCCACCTCAACCTGGCCCCGCCGGGGGGCTGGCTGGCGGATCCCACGCCCGACAAGCTCGTCGAGACCCATTGCTGCTTCTGCGGCCAGCAGTGCGGCATCAAGCTCAAGGTGAAGGACAACAAGGTCATCGGCTTTGATCCCTGGGAGGAGTTTCCTTTCAACCAGGGGAAGCTCTGCCCCAAGGGCGTGAAGCGCTATCTCCAGGGCAACCACCCGGACCGCCTCACGAAGGCCATGAAGCGCACGGAAAATGGCTTCGAGCCCATGGACTGGAGCGAGGCCATGGACCGCACCGTGGCGGAAATCCAGCGCATCCAGCAGCAGCACGGCAAGGACGCCTTCGCGGTGCTGTCCGGCGTCTCCCTCACCAACGAGAAGAGCTACCTGGCGGGCAAGTTCGCGCGGCTGGGATTGCAGACGAAGAACCTCGACTACAACGGCCGCCTCTGCATGGTCAGCGCCGGCGCGGGGAACAAAAAAGCGTTCGGCGTGGACCGCGCCGCGAATTCCTGGGCGGACATCGAGCAGGCCAAGGTGATCTGGGTGGCCGGCTCCAACGTGGCCGAGTGTTCGCCCATCACCACCGACTACATCTGGCGGGCCCGCGACAAGGGCGCCCTGCTCATCGTGGTGGATCCCCGCATCACCCCCCTGGCGCGTACGGCCGATCTGGTGCTGCCGCTGAAACCCGGCACGGACTCGGCCCTGACCAATGGCATCCTCCACCTGCTCCACAAATGGAACCTCATCGACTGGGACTTCGTGAAGGCCCACACCAACGGGTTTGAGGAGACCCTCGAGGCGGTGAAGGACTGCACGCCCCAGTGGACCAGCGAGAAGACCGGCCTGCCCGTGGAGGCCATCGAGAAGGCCGCTCGCATCTGGGGCGAAGCCGAAACCAGCTTCCTGCTCCACGCCCGCGGCATCGAACACCAGAGCAAGGGCGTGGACAACGTCCTCGGCTGCATCAACATGGTGCTGGCCACGGGGCGCATCGGCCGGCCCGGCTGCGGCTACGCCACCATCACGGGCCAGGGCAACGGCCAGGGCGGCCGCGAGCACGGCCACAAGTGCGACCAGCTGCCGGGCAACCGCGACATCAGCAACCCCGAGCACCGGAAGTACATCTGTTCCGTCTGGGGCTGCACGGACGAGGAGCTGCCGGGCGTGGGCCAGAGCGCCCAGGAGATCATGAACGCCATCCACGCCGGCGAGATCAAGGGCCTGCTGCTGCTCTGCTTCAACCCGCTGATCTCGCTCCCAGACACCCAATTCACCCGCGAGGCCCTCAACAAGCTGGAGTTCTTCGTCTGCCTGGACTTCTTCCTCAGCGAAAGCGCCCAGCACGCCGACATCGTGCTGCCCTCGGCCCTGCACGAGGAGGACGAGGGCACCTCCACCAGCGCCGAAGGCCGCGTCATCAAGATCAACAAGGCCGTGGACTGCCCCGGCGATGCCCGGCCCGACTGGCAGATCATGGTGGAGCTGGCCAAGCGACTGGGCCGCGGGAAGTACTTCGACCACTTCACCAGCCCCGAGGCCATCTTCAACGAGCTGCGGGTGGCCTCCAAGGGCGGCACCGCGGACTACGCGGGCATCACCTACGAGAAGATCGTGAAGAACATGGGCGTGTTCTGGCCCTGCCCCACGGAGGACCATCCCGGCACGCCGCGCCTCTTCGAAGGCGGCAAGTTCTTCCACCCGGATGGCAAGGCGAAGTTCAACCCCACACCCTGGCGCCCGCCCATGGAGGTGGTGGATGCCGAGTACCCTATTTGGCTCACCTCGGGCCGCGTGGTCTTCCACTACCTGAGCGGCACCCAGACCCGCCGCATCGGCTTCCTGGTGGAGCAGTGCCCTCATCCCTACCTGGAGATCCACCCGCGCCTGGCGGAGAAGTACGGTCTGGCGGAGGGCGATGCCGTGGAGATCACCTCGCGGCGCGGCAGCATGGTGCTGCCCGCCAAGGTGGTGAAGACCATCCGCCCCGACACCGTGTTCATCCCCTACCACTGGGCCGGGGCCCTCTCCGCCAACCGCCTCACGGCCCGGCACCTGGACCCCGTCTCGAAGATCCCCGAGTTCAAGGTGAGCGCCGTGCGGCTCAAGAAGACCACCAAGGACCAGTTCTCCCCGGAGCTGGCGGAGCTGCAGCGCATGGCCTACGAGGCCCGCAGCAACCAGACCGACATGCCTGAGCGGGTGTTCTGATGGTGCCCCAGGACTACGGCTTCCTCTCGGAATCGCCTTCGGCGATTCGCGAGAACATCGTGGCTAAGACGAATCTTCAGGAATGGGGCTTCTTTATCGACCCCCAGCGCTGCATCGGCTGCCGCTCCTGCGTGGGCGCCTGTGCCGAGTGCGGCACCCACCGCGGCCGGTCCATGATCCACCTGGACGAGATGGACCGCTTCAACAGCCCGCAGACGGTCCCCACGGTCTGCATGCACTGCGAGGATCCCATCTGCGCCCAGGTGTGCCCCTCGGACGCCATCAAGCGCAGCGAGGACGGCGTGGTGCACGCGGCCCAGAAACCCCGCTGCATCGGCTGCCAGAACTGCGAGCTGAGCTGCCCCTTCGGCGTGCCCATCGTGTTCTCGGGCCTGGAGCAGATGCTCAAGTGCGACCTCTGCTACGACCGCACCTCCGTGGGTCACAAGCCTATGTGCGCCACGGTCTGCCCCAGCCAGGCCCTGCTCTTCGTCCGCAAGGATGAGGTCGCCAACATGCGCCACAACAAGCCCCTGCGCGACTTCCTCATCGGCAGCGTGCGGGTCAAGACCAAGAACGCCATCATGGTGCCCGATCCGGACACACCCCTGCACCTGGATGCGGCTTTGCTTATAGATGGAGGCCTCTGATGACCTGGTGGCGCCGCGCCTTCCCCCTGGAACTCGCCGAGGAGGGCCACTTCTCCCGCCGCGAGTTCGCCCGCTTCCTGGCCGTGGTGAGCGCAGGCTTCACCACTGGCATCGGCTACCTGTGGCTGCGGAAGACGCCCCTGGAAGGCGCCTCCGATCCCGAGGCCAGGCACGCGGAACTGCCCGTGGCCCTGGGCTTGGCCACGGATCTGCAGCCCGGCCAGAGCCGCCTCTTCAAGTTCCGCGACGCGCAGGACGCCTGCATCCTGCTGCGCACCCCCAAGGGCGAGCTGAGGGCCTACCGCCAGACCTGCACCCACCTGGGCTGCGCCGTGCGCTACGCCGGCGAGCGCCTGGAGTGCCCCTGCCACCTGGGTTTCTTCGAGCCGGACCGCGGCTTCCCCGTGCAGGGCCCGCCCAGCCGGCCGCTCGCCGCCATCGCCCTGGAGGTCCGCGCCGACGGCACCCTCTGGGCCGTGGGTGAGCTGCCCAAGCCCACCCTGG
>Ga0255338_1001991_pt1 | contig 33605 bp, 28 predicted proteins | sample MeOH1_35cm_T4_19_FD_203715 | JGI IMG/M metagenome (GOLD analysis project Ga0255338, IMG submission 203715) | Sandy soil microbial communities from University of British Columbia, Vancouver, Canada - MeOH1_35cm_T4_195 | ecosystem: Engineered > Artificial ecosystem > Sand microcosm > Unclassified ... | reverse complement strand
CTCGAGCAGCCGGAAGGTCGCATTCTCATCAACGGCGACGAGCGCGCCTTCTTCGCCCAGGCGATCTACGTCTTCGACGAGGCCCGCAAGGCCGGCTTCCTCAAGGTCTATATCGAGACCCACCTCCGCTGACGGACCAAGGCCTGACAACACCGCCCCGTTGCGCACCCCAACCAGCAGCCCACATCATGGAAGGCACCAAAATCAAAGTCCTGCCCCGCAAGAAGGCCCGCATTGAGATCATCCCCCTTATTGACGTCATCTTCTTCCTGCTGGCGACATTCGTGCTGTTCACCCTTTCGCTGAATCGCATCGGATCCCTGCCCGTCGACCTGCCGGTCGCCGCGCCGCGCAACGACAATGCCCCGCCGCCCGACACCGTGACCATCCAGGTTTCGGGCGAGGGCGCCATTTTCTGGAACCGCGAGCTCATCGATTTCGACGAGGTCGCCTCCCGCATCGCCTACTACAAGACCCAGACCGACGATCCCCGCATCCTGATCGCCGGTGATGAAAAAGCCCGCTTCGGCGCGACGGTCGTCATCCTCGACGAAGTCCGCAAGGCCGGCATCACCAAGTTCTCGGTCGAGACCCGCACCCGCCCCACCGGCAAATAAACCAATATCGCGATGAACAAAGACATGGTCACGGGCATTCTGGTTTCGATCACGATCCATTGTGCCACATTTTTGGGTTTCAACCACAAGGCTCCGCCGCCCCCGAAGCCGGTGATCAAGGAGGAACCCGTCATGCAGTTCGAAATGCCACCACCGGAAGAAGAGGAACCGGACAAGGTCCAGGATCTGGTGGATGATCAGCAGCAGAACGTGATTGTCCCTCCGAGCCTGGTCGATCTGCCGACCGTGGTGCCCGTCACCGCCTTCACGCAGCCGCTGCAGCCGCCGCCCCCGCCCCGCATGAGCACCGCCAAGGGCGCGATCAACATTCCCGTCACGAAACCCGGCGCCAATTTCGGCAAGGGCGTCAAAGACTTGTTCGACATCAAGAACCTCGACCAGAAGCCGGTGGCCCTCTTGCAGGATCAGCCGGTCTATCCCGCTGAAATGAGCCGGGAAGGCATCAATGGGGAGGTGGCGGTGGAGTTCATCCTCAACACCAGCGGTGATGTCGTCGAAACACGGGTGGTCCGTTCCTCCCGCGCCGAATTTGAAGCACCGGCCATCGCGGCCGTGAAAAAATGGAAGTTCCGACCCGGCAAAAAAGGAGGCAAAGCGGTCAACGTCCGCGCCGCGCAACTCATCAAGTTCGACCTTCAGGATATCAGGTAACTTCGCACCGCCATGCTCAACGTCCGGCCCCCCTTCCCCCGCCCATTCCTCGCCCTGCTCGGCGCCATTGCGCTGCTCGCGGCCACCGCCGTGGCGCAGACCACGCCCGTGCGGGACTACTCCCCCACAGATGCCACCAGCGAGGTTCTGACCAAATACAAGACCGCGGTGGACGCCAAGAACTACGACTCGGCCATTGCCATCCTGGACGGCCAGCTGGCCAAGGTCGGCGCCGACAGTTACGACGCGGCCCTGCTCTACCAGATCAAGACCCAGACGCTGCTGCAGAAAGGTGATTTCTCCAAGGTCATCGACCCGCTCGAAAAGGGCCTGAATCTCTCCGACTCGAAGACCCCGACCTATTATGAGGAACGCGCCACCCGCGATCTCCTCTTCTTTCTGGCCCAGCTCTACCTGCAGGAAGCCGTGCAGACCAAGGTTCCCGGCCAGGCCGCGATCTACTTCGAAAAGGCCGACGCGACCATGGGCCGCTGGCTCAAGGTCACCCCCAAGTCCACGCCCGACGCCCAGCTGATCTATTCCCAGCTCCTCTATAACCGCGCAGTGCAGAATGCCGAACAGCCGGATCTCCCCCTGCTGAAGCGCGCCCTTGAGCAGATCGAAATCGGCCTGAAGCTTTCGACCCATCCCAAGGACACCTTTTACGTGCTGAAGATGGTCTGCCTGCAGCAGCTCAACCGCAACGACGAAGCCGTCGAGGTCCTCGAACTGATGGTCAAGCAGAAGCCCGACTCCAGCACCTACTGGCAGCAGCTGGCCGCCCTCTACCTCGGCCAGGGCAACGACCTCCGCGCCATCCTCAGCATCGAGCGGGCCCAGGCCCACGGGTTCATGAGCACGCCCAAGGACAACTTCAATCTCATCGGCATCTACTTCAACATGTCGCAGTATGAGAAAGCGGCCGAGCTGCTCGAAACCGGCCTGAAGAACGGGAGCATCGAGGCCGATGCCAAAAACTGGGAGCTGCTCGCCCTGACCTACCAGCAGCTCGAACGCCCCTACAAGAGCATCGAGACCCTGAAGAGCGCCGCCAAGGTCTTCCCCAAGTCCGGTCAGCTCGAGTTCATGATCGCTCAGGCCTACCACTCCCTCGAAAAGCCGGCGGAAGCCCTCCCCCACCTCCAGGCCGCCGTCGCCAAGGGCGAACTGCAGAAACCCCATGCCGTCTACCTCTTCCTCGCCTACATAAGCTACGAGCTGAAGAAATTTGATATCGCCTTGGACGCGGCCCGCAAAGCCGCCGAGTTCCCCGAAGGTGTCAAGGATGCCCAGAACATGATCAAGGGCATCGAGGACATCGTCAAAGACCGCGAGGCCAAGAAGAACAAGATGTAATCCCCCTCCCCTTTTAACGCACGCGCACCGACCATGAACAAAAGCTACTTCATATTCCCCCTTCTCGGGCTGCTCATCTTTGGCGGCTTCTACATCAATTTCGACCGGAACTACGAGGCCAAGGTCGAGGAAGCCAAGGTCAAGGCCGAGCAGGTCAAGAAGGACAAGGCCAAGCAGGATGTCCTCAATCGCGAAGCCGCCATCAAGGCCGCCATCGAGGCCTCCAAGAAGCGCGAGCTTGAGCGCAAGGAACGCGAACGCATCGAGGAAGAAAAGAAGACGGCCCGTCAGGACGCCGAGGATCTCCGCCAGCGCACCTACGACGAGCGCAACAAGCTGCGCGACCAGGTCAGCCGCCTGAAGAAAGACCTCGAGGAGCTGAAGGCCGCGACCACCAAGGCCTCCGAAGAGAAAAAGCGCCATGCCGATGAACAGGCCTTCCTCCAGACCTTCGTGAAACAGGCCGAGGCCAACGTGAAGTATTACTACAACCTGCTCGACAAGATCACCGCCGCCGAGGCCGCCCGCGCCGCCGCCGAGGCCGCCGCCGCCGCTGCCGCCAAGAATCGCTAACCTGCCCCACTTCCGACCCACATGAACAAGTCATACGTAATCGTTCCCGTCGTTTTGCTCGCCCTCTTCGGCTTTCTTTACCGTGGCGCGCTCCAGGAGATGGACGCCAAGCAGAAGGCCCTCGAGGAGCAGGCCGCCCGGGTGCAGGCCGATGAGGCAAAGCGCAAGAAAGAGGTCGAGGACAAGGCCAACGCCGACGCCCAGAAGCGTCAGGAGCAGCGCGCAGCGGAGGATCTCGCCAAGGCCGAGAAGAAGCAGCGCGAATACGACGACATCATGAAGAAGCTCAAAGACGAGTCTTCCGACTACACCACCCAGTCCGCCAAACTCGCCAAGGAGGCCGCCGACTTGGAGGTGCAGATTTCCCAGACCCGCAATGAACGGGAAAAACTCAACCGCGAGGCGCTGGAGCTCGCCAAGCAGGTCGAGCTGGCCAAGATCAACCGCCGCAACGCCGAGCTCGAGATCCAGCGGATGATGGAGATGGTGGCCGTGAAGTTGAACGACAGTTCCATCGCCACCCCGCCCCCGCCGCCGTTGCCGACCGCCAAAAAGTAACCGATCCGGCTTCTTTCCGCCGCACCCCACCGGGTGCGGCTTTTTGTTGCCCATGCCCGGCGATCACCCGCCCCCGGTTCGACCGGATGCCTTATGGTCCATGGCGTTGGCACGGACCGTGCTAAAACAGCCTGAATCCCGGCCGCACCAATCCGATCCAAACTCCCCCCTCCCCATGAAACTTGTCGTTGCCATCATCAAACCGTTCAAGCTGGACGAAGTGAAGGAAGCACTTTCCCAAGTCGGCATCGAGGGCATGACCGTGACGGAGGTCAAAGGCTTCGGCCGCCAGAAAGGCCACACCGAGATCTATCGCGGGAGCGAGTATTCCGTGGACTTCCTGCCCAAGGTCAAAATCGAGCTGGCGGTTCCCACCGAACTGGTCGGCCCTGTCGTCGAGGCCATCGCCAAAGGAGCCAAGACCGGCAAAATCGGCGACGGAAAGATCTTCGTGCTGCCCTTGGAGGACGTGCTGCGCATCCGCACCGATGAACATGGTGACGCCGCCGTGTGATTCATCATTTTCATCGGAGCATGTGTCATATTCATACCCTCCGAAGATAAACTGGTGTCATGGCCCGCTGACTGCTTTTTGTTCAGAGCTAGTCCAACTAATACCAACCAAATACATCATGAAGAAAGCAACCCTACTCCTGGCGACGCTCCTCGCGGGCGCCTCGCTGTCCGCCCAAGAGCCGGCATCCTCCTACTCCGTCACGGTGGATTTTCCGTATGCCACCAAATACGTGTTCCGTGGCCTGGAATTCGCCAAGGGCGCGTTCCAACCCTCGGTCAAACTCACCTCCGGTGATTTTTACGCCGGTGTCTGGATGAGCGCGCCGGTCGACCGCGGCTATGAGCTCGAGATCGACTACTATGCCGGCTACGGCTTCAAGTTGGCGGAGGGTTGGGCTTTGGACACGGGTCTCACCGCCTATACCTATCCCGGCTTGGACACCAGCGGCGGCGCGGACAAGGCGACCTTCGAAGGCTATCTCGGCGTCAACGGCACGGTTGGTGTCATTACCACCGGCACGTATGCCTACTATGACATGACCTTGGAGATCCTGACCCTGCAGGAAGTCCTCGGCTACAGCATCACCTTGGACGAAAAGACCGCGGTCAACCTGAGCGCCACCTTGGGCCATGTCGTGCCCAATGGCGGCGGCGGCTACACCTACTACGGCTTCGGCATGGCCGTGCCCTACAAGCTGAGCGACAAGGCCACCGTGACCGCCGGCGTCCAGTATGCCGACCACAACATCGACGCCACCGAAGGCAGCCACTTCTGGGGCACGTTGGGGTTCACCTACACCTTCTAAGCTGTCCTGACCGCTTGATTGCTTTCAACCCGTTCCCGCTACCGCGGGGACGGGTTTTTCTTTGCCATCAGGGATGATACGGTTGAGCTCTCTGCCAGATGAAACCGGTCACCCTGATTCTTTTGGCAATACTGACCGGCTCCTCCTTGTCCGGGGCTGATGAGGCTGGCTCATGGACTTTCACTCCATCCTTTGCCTCGCAATACATGTTCCGGGGCGCCCGGCTGGGCGGTCCGTCCCTGCAGCCCAGCTTGGAATACAGTCGCAACGCCCTCACCGCCGGCCTCTGGAGCAGCATTCCGCTCAAGGATCACGTGGCCGACGGATCCGAGTCGGAGGTCGACTTCTACGCCTCCTATACCGTCGAGTTGCCTCATGGCCTGAGCTTGGTGCCGGGAGTCAACCTCTACACCTACCCCGGAGCCACGAAGTCAGACGGCTATTATCCCCTGACCATCGAGCCGAGCCTCGAACTCAACTGCACGATCGGCCCCGTGCAACTATCGCCCAAGCTCTACTACGACTTCATGCTCAAGGGCCCGACCGCCGAGTTGACGGCGGCCTTTGCGGTTCCGCTTCCGGCCCTCGGCACCGAGCTGGATTTCACCGCCACCATCGGCACCTTCAAGCTGACCGACTACGCGCCCGACACCGACCCGGCCATCAAGAACTGGGGCGATTACTGGCTTCTCGGTGTCACCGTGCCCTATCAGTTCAGCCCGAGCTCAAGCCTGGCCGTCGGCTGGGCCTACACTGCCGGGTCCAATAACTACCTGAAGCAGGGCAACGACGGCAAGGAAGCCAATCCCGATGCCTTGGGCCGCGGGGTCTTCACAATCAGCTATTCCCGGACCTTTTGACGGGGGAGCCAGCCCTCCGGACGGGCTTTGGGGCGGGCGCAAGTGGAACCGCTCCGGGAGGACCGGTTCCACTTGGATTTGCTGCCGGCGTTTGCCTCAACGCACTGCCGCCGGCTTGAGCGCATTCAGCAGGCGCTCGATCCGGTCGCAGGCGGCCGTCAACTTCTCTTCGTTGGCGGTGAAACAGGCGCGCACGTGCCCCTTGCCAGCGTCACCGAAGGCCGTGCCGGGCACGACCGCCACCTTGTGCTCGGTGAGCAACCGGCGGGCGAACTCGCCCTCGTCCAACCCGGTCGAGACAACCGACGGGAAGGCATAGAACGACCCGCGCGGCAGATGGCAGGTGAGCCCCGCGGCATTGATGCGGCGGACAAACAGGTCACGGCGCTCGCGGTAGCGGTCGCGCATGAACTTGGTGGCATCGTCGCCGAGACGCAGCGCCGCGAGCGCACCTTCCTGGCTGATGCTGGGGGCGCAGAGCATCGAGTATTGGTGCACCTTCATCATCGCCTCGATGAGCGGCGCCGGTCCGCAGGCATAACCGAGCCGGAAACCGGTCATGGCAAAGGCCTTGGAGAAGCCGTGCAGCACGATCGTCCGCTCCCGCATGCCGGGCAGGCTGGCGATGCTCGTGTGCACGCCCTCGAAAACCAGTTCCGAGTAGATCTCGTCGCTGACGACGATCATGTCCTTCTCGATCGCAAACTTCGCGATGCGCTCCAACTGCTCCCGCGAGCATACGCCGCCGGTCGGATTGCAGGGCAGGTTCAGGAGCAGCAGCTTGCAGCCGGGCTGCCAGGCCGCGGCCAGCGCCGGCGCGTCGAGGGAGAACTGGTCGGCGGCATGCGTGCCCACCGGCACGCCGATCGCATGGACCAGGTCCACCGACGGGGCGTAGGAGACATAGCACGGCTGGTGATACATCACCTTGTCGCCGGGGTTGAGCAGCGAGCGCAGCGTCAGGTCGAGACCTTCGGAAACGCCGACCGTCACGAGCACCTCGTCGTCCGGCCGGTAGCTGACCTTGAAATGCCCTTCGGCGTAACGGCAGATCTCCTTGCGGAGATCCGGAATGCCGAGGTTCGAGGTGTAATGGGTTTTGCCCGTGTCCATCGCCGTCTTCACGGCGTCGCGGATGGGCTGCGGGGTGTCGAAATCGGGTTCGCCGATGCCGAGGGAGATGACGCCGTCGGTCTTCGCGACCAGTTCAAAGAAGTCGCGGATGCCGGAGCGGCGCAGGCCCGCCACGTGACGCGCGATGAAGCGGGTCGTATCGAGTGGCGGCTTGGGAGATTTGTTCATGAAAAAGGATTGGTTTGGAGGTTGGATGACGGGGAGCTTAACGCGCAAGGCGCTCGCGGATCGCGGCGCCCATCTGGGCGGTCGTCAGCGGCTGCTTGGCGCCGAGGTCGGCGGTGTGGCAGCCTGCATCGAGAGCGGCGCTGACGGCCGCCTCGATAGCTCGGGCCTCGGCCTCCAAACCGAGGGAATGTCGCAGCAGCAGGGCCGCGGAAAGGATGGTGCCCGTCGGGTTGGCGATGCCCTTGCCCGCGATGTCCGGCGCCGAGCCGTGGATCGGCTCGTAAAGGCCGAGCTTCCCCTCGCCCAGCGAGGCGCTGGGCAGCACGCCGAGCGAACCGGCCAGCACGGCCGCCTCGTCGGTCAGGATGTCGCCGAACATGTTCTCGGTGACGATGACGTCGAACGACGGCGCATGGGTGATCAGGCGCATGGCACAGGAATCCACCAGCTGGTGTTCGAGCTTTACGTCCGGGAATTGTTTGCCGACCTCGATGGCGACCTTGCGCCAGAGGCGGGAGGACTCGAGCACGTTGGCCTTGTCGACCGAGGTGACTAGCTTCCGGCGCTTCTGCGCCATCTGGAAGGCGAGGAGGACGATCCGGCGGATCTCCTTCTCGGTGTAAATGAGGGTGTCGACGGCGACCTCGCCCTCGGGCGTCTGCGTGCGGCCTTTCGGCGTGCCGAAGTAAAGTCCACCGGTCAGTTCGCGAATGACGACGAAATCGACGCCGGCCACACGCTCGGGCTTGAGCGGCGAGAGCTTGGCTAGCGACGGATAGGGCTTCACGGGGCGGACATTGGCGTAGAGACCCAGAGCCTTGCGGATGGCCAGGAGCCCCTGTTCCGGGCGGACCTTGGCCTGGGGATCGTCCCACTTCGGACCGCCCACGGCGCCCAGCAGGACCGCATCGGAGGCCTTGGCGGCGGCGAGGGTCTCGTCGGGCATGGCCGTGCCCTTGGCGTCGATGGCGCAGCCACCGAGCAGGTGCTCGGTGAACTTGAATTGATGGCCGTGCTGCTGGGCCACGGCCTCGAGCACGAGCCGGGCCTCATTGACCACTTCAGGGCCAATGCCGTCACCGGGAGTGAGTGCGATGTTTGCTTTCATTAAAATCAGTCGTGGGCCACGGCAGGCTGCCGCGTCGGCGTCAGGATGAACTCGTAGCCGTCGGCCAGCGCCAGCCAGGTGGCGTCGAGGATGTTCGTGCCGGCTCCGACCGTGCTCCAGCGGCGCACCCCGTCGTGCCAGTCGATCAGCACGCGCGTCACGGCCGCAGTGCCGGTGTTGGAGTTGAGGATGCGGACCTTATAGTCGGACAGGGAGATGTTCTTCACCTGCGGGAACAGCGGCTGCAGCGCCTTGCGCAGAGCCTGGTCGAAGGCATTGACCGGGCCGTTGCCCTCGGCGGCGGTGTGGACCTCGTGCCCGCCGATGCTGAGCTTGACGGTGGCCTCGGCCATGGTGCGCGCCCCGTGGCGGCTGACCATGCCGCGGTAGTCGCGCAGGGTAAACAGCGGCTGGTAGTCCGGGGCCAGCCGTCGCACCAGCAGCGCGGCGCTCGCCTCGGCGGCCTCGAACGAATATCCCTCGTGCTCCTTGGCCTTGATGATCTCGATGACCTTCACGCTGGTGGCGGCGTCGATGTTCTCAAAGCCCTGCTCGCCCGCCTTGGAGACCACGTTGGCCCGGCCGGAAAGCTCGCTGATCACCACCCGCATCGCGTTGCCGACCACCTTCGGGTCGATGTGCTGGTAGGCGTCGGGATGCCGTTGCATGGCCGACACGTGGACGCCCGCCTTGTGGGCGAAGGCACTGTCGCCCACGTAGGCCATGTGGACATTGGGCGCCAGGTTGGCAACCTCGGCGACGAAACGGGCAACCTCATGCAGGCGCGCCAGTGAGCCCGCGGGCAGCGCGTTCAAGCCGAGCTTCAACTCCAGATTGGGGATGACGATGCAGAGGTTGGCGTTGCCGCAGCGTTCGCCGTAGCCGTTGATCGTGCCCTGCACGTGGCGCGCTCCCGCACGGACGGCCGCGAGGGTGTTGGCCACGCCGCAGCCGGTGTCGTCGTGCGCGTGGATGCCGACCGGCACCTGGCCGAGTTGCGCAATGACCTCCCGCACGGCCGACTCAACCTGCCAGGGCAGCGAACCGCCGTTGGTGTCGCAGAGCGCGATGGTCTCGGCGCCGCCCTTCACCGCCGCCTGCAGCGTCTGCAACGCATAGGCGGGATCCGCGCGGTAGCCGTCGAAGAAATGCTCGGCGTCGTAGATGACCCGCTTCCCCTGCCCGCGCAGGTAGGCCACGGTGTCCTCGATCATCTTCAGGTTTTCCTCGAGCGTGGTGCGGAGAACTTCCTTCACCTGCAAAACCGAGGACTTGCCGAAGATGGCGCAGACTTCCGTGCCCGACTCGACCAAGGCGCATACGCTCGGATCGTCCGCCGGCTTCAGCCCGGCCCGGCGCGTGGCGCCAAAGGCCACGATCTTGGCGCGTTTCCATTGCTGGGTGCGCGCCTGCTCGAAGAAGGCCGCGTCCTTCGGGTTGGACCCCGGCCAGCCGCCCTCGATGAAGGTCACACCCAGTTCGTCCAGCTTGCGCGCGATGCGCAGCTTGTCGTCGGCCGAATACGAGATGCCCTCGGTCTGCGCGCCATCGCGCAAGGTGGTGTCGAAGATCTCTACGTGGGACGACTGGACAGAGTGTGGCATGGCGGATCAGGGCGTTTGAACCGTGGTCGAAACCGGGGTTTTCTGCGGATGCTGGCCGCGACCGGCGGACTGACGCGACAGCACGTGGTTGAGCGAGGCGATGTAGGCCTTGGCGGACGCGACGACGATGTCGGTGTCGGCGCCATGGCCGTGCGAAGAGCGCTGCTCCTCGTGGCGGACACGGACGGAAGCCTCGGCGAGGGCGTCGATACCCTCGGTCACGGCACTGATGCCGAACTCGAGCAGCTCGACCGGCACCTGGACGATGGCGTCGATGGCCTTGTAGGCCGCGTCAACGGGACCGGTGCCGATGGCGGCATGGCTGCGGCTCTTGCCATCCGGATCGCGCAGGCGGACGGTGGCGGTGGGCAGGCTGGTGGTGCCGCACACGACCTGGAGGGTCTCCAGCGCCCAGAGCTCGGGCACGGTGGCGCGCTCGTCCGAAGCCAAAGCGATAAGGTCGGCGTCGAGCACGGCCTTTTTGCGGTCGGCGAGTTTCTTGAACTCGTTGAAGGCCTTGACGAGGGCCTCGCCTTCGAGCGGGTAGCCCAATTCGGTGAGGCGCTTGGAAAACGCCGCGCGGCCGGAATGCTTGCCGAGCACGAGGGTGGTCTGCGTCGCGCCGACGTCCGCCGGGGTCATGATCTCGTAGGTCTGCGCATTCTTGATCATGCCGTCCTGGTGGATGCCGGACTCGTGGGCGAAGGCGTTGGCGCCGACGATGGCCTTGTTGGGCGGCACCGGGTAGCTCGTGCTGCGGGAGACGAGCTTGCTCACGCGGCAGAGCTGCGTGGCGTCGATACCGGTCTGCAGGCCGATCTTCTCGCCGCGGGTGCGGATGGCCATGACGACCTCCTCGAGCGACGCGTTGCCCGCGCGCTCGCCGATGCCGTTGATGGTGACCTCCGCCTGCCGCGCGCCGGCGCGGAGCCCGGCGAGCGAATTGGCGACCGCCAGGCCGAGGTCATCGTGGCAATGCACCGAGATGATCACGTCCTTCGCCCCCGGCGTGTTCTTGATGATACCGGCGATCAGCGCACCGAACTCGTCGGGCATGGTGTAGCCGACGGTGTCCGGGATGTTGAGCGTCGTCGCGCCGGCCTTGATGACGGCTTCGAGCACACGATAGAGGAACTCCGGGTCGCTGCGGCCGGCGTCCTCGGGGGAAAACTCGACGTCGGTGCAGAGCGAGCGGGCGAACGTCACCATCTCGACCGCCTTGGCGACGACCTCGTCGCGCGACATGCGCAGCTTGTGCTTCATGTGCACATCGCTCGTCGCGAGGAAGGTGTGGATGCGCGGATGCTTGGCGCCCTTGACGCCCGACCACGCCGCCTCGATGTCGGAGCGGGTGCAGCGGGCGAGGCCGCAGATGATCGGCGGCTCGGTCTGCGGCCGGCCCTCGACCGGCACCTGGCCCACCTCGGCCGCGATCGTCTGCACCGCCGCCAGGTCGTCCGGCGACGCCGCCGGGAAACCGGCCTCGATCACGTCCACGCCCAGTCGCGTCAGCGCCCGGGCGACCTCAAGCTTTTCGGCCGAGGTCATGGACGCGCCGGGTGCTTGCTCGCCGTCGCGGAGGCTGGTGTCGAAGATTCTGACGTAGGAGGAGGAAGAAGGATTCATGAAATTAAGAATGTTTTCGGACTTGTTAGCGTTGGGTGTTAACGGGCGACAGTAGCAGGAGCTTACCGACGGTCTCGTGACCTTGGGTCACGAAACCAGCCGAAAGCTCCCGGGTAAGTCGCAGTCGAAGACCCGTCGCGCCCAAGCCAAGCCGCAGCCGCGCCCCGGAGGAGGCGGTGAGCGATTGGCGTTGGTCGCGATGCGGCATGAAACACTCTTCCTTTCGATTACTTTGAGATGACGACCGGATTCAGGAACGGCATCATCGCGCGGAGCTTGGCGCCGACGACCTCGATCTTCTGGCCGCGCTCGCGGTTGCGGAACTTGTTCATGGTCTTGCGGCCATACTTGTTGTTCTCGTCGATGAAGCGCTTGGCGAACTTGCCGGTCTGGATGTCCTTGAGAATGCGCTTCATCTCGGCCTGCGTCTTCTTCGTGACGACGCGCGGGCCGGAGACGTAGTCGCCCCACTCCGCGGTGTCGGAGACGGAATAGCGCATGTAGTTGAGGCCGCCGCGATACATCAGGTCCACGATGAGCTTCAGCTCGTGCATGCACTCGAAGTAGGCGATCTCGGGCTGGTAGCCCGCGTCGACCAGGGTCTTGAAGCCGGCCTTCACGAGCTCGGCGCAGCCGCCGCAGAGGACGGCCTGTTCGCCGAACAGGTCGGTCTCGGTCTCCTCCTTGAAGGTGGTCTCGAGCACGCCGGCGCGGGTGCAGCCGATGCCGCGGCCGTAGGACAGCGCGAGCTGCTTCGCCTTGCCGGTGGCGTTCTGGTAGACGGCGATGAGGCCGGGGACGCCGCCGCCCTCCTGGAACACCTCACGCACACGGTGGCCGGGGGACTTCGGGGCGATCATGGTCACGTCGACATTCTTCGGCGGGACAATACCCTTGAAGCGGATGTTGAAGCCATGGGCGAACATCAGCATCTTGCCGGCGGTGAGGGCCGGGGCGATCTCCTCGCGGTAGAGGCGGGCCTGGATGTGGTCCGGCACGAGGATCATGATGACATCGGCCCAGGCGGCCACCGTGGCCACGGAACCGACCGTCAGGCCGGCCTTCTGCGCCTTGGCGACCGACTTGCTCTTGTTGGAAAGGCCGACACGGACCTTCACGCCACTGTCCTTCAGGTTAAGCGCATGGGCGTGGCCTTGGGAGCCGTAGCCGATGATCGCAACTTTCTTGCCGCGGATGAGCGAGAGGTTCGCGTCCTTGTCGTAGTAGATTTTAGCCATGGGTATAAATTGGTTCAGAGTTGAGTGATGAGAGCGGGATCAGACCGACATGGAGATGCCGGAGTTGTCATGGCCGTCGGCGGCGGTCTTGGCCGTGCGGACAAGCGGTGGCGCGGACGAAACCTGCTCGTGGCCGCGGGCCATCGAGACGGCGCCGGTGCGCACCATCTCGGCGATGCCGTAGGGGCGCACGACGAGCTCGAACTTGCCGATCTTCTCCGGCGTGCCGGTGACCTCGACGGTGATGGTCTTCTCGTCGACATCGACCACGCGGGCGCGGAAGACATCGACCAGCTGGAGCACCTGGGCGCGGGTCTCGGGCGTGACCTTGACCTTCACGAGGCCGAGCTCGCGGGTGAGCGAGGCCTTGTGGGTGAGGTCGTCCACGCGAAGGACGTTGACGAGCTTGTAGAGGTTGGCCTCGACGATGCGGGCGCCGGCCTCGGTGGCGTCGACCACGACGGTCAGGCGCGAGACGCCCGGCTGGTCGGTGCCGCCCACGGTGAGCGAGTCGATGTTGAAGTTGCGGCGGCGGAAGAGCGAGGCGACGCGGTTGAGCACGCCGGGCACGTCTTCCACGTAGGCGATGAGGGTATGTTTGGCCATGACGGGTAGGGGTTAACGGCGGGTTTTGGCACCCTTGCGGGCGGGCACGGCGGCCGGGGCGGTCTTCGCCTTCGCGGCGCGGGCGCTGGCGACCTTGAGGGCGGCGCCGTTGGGATTGGGCATCTCCCACTCCTTGTCGGAGCCGGACTCCAGCATGACGTCTTGCTTCGGACGGCGGATCATCTTGTCGAGGTCGGCGCCGGCGGGGACCATGGGGAACACGGAGTCCTCCTTCTCCACGACGAAGTCGATGACGACCGTGCCCTTCTGCTTGAGGGTGTCGGCGACGCACTGGGCGACATCACCGCGCTTGTTGACGCGCTTGCCAGTCAGGCGGAAGGCCTCGGCGAGCTTGACGAAGTCGGGACCGGTCATGGGCGTGGCGGCGTAGCGCTTGTCGTAGAAGAACTCCTGCCACTGGCGCACCATGCCGAGGAACGAATTGTTGATGATGGCGACGTTGACCTTGATGCCCTCCTGCTCGGCCGTGGCCAGCTCGCACGAGGTCATCTGGAAGCCGCCGTCACCAACCACCACCCACACGTCCTTGTCGGGGCAGGCGAACTTGGCGCCGATCGCGGCCGGCAGGGCGAAGCCCATGGTGCCTAGGCCGCCCGAGGTGATGAGCGAACGGGGCTTGTCGTGGCGGAAATACTGGGCCTCCCACATCTGGTGCTGGCCGACGTCGGTGACGACGATGGTGTCGCGCTTCTGCGTGAGGCGCCAGAGGTCGTTGATGACGTGGGCGGCGTAGAGGTGGCCGCTGTCGGGCAGGCTCTGGATGTCGCGCACGGCGGAGTCGCCGCGGGCCAGCTTGATGGTCGCCCACCAGTCGGCGTGATCGGCCTTCTTCACCTGCGGCTGGATCTCGGCGAGCACCTCACGGAGGTCGCCGATGAGGGCGACATCCACCGGGACGTTCTTGTTGATCTCGGTCGGGTCGATGTCGACGTGGATCTTCTTCGCGTTGAGCGCGTAGGTCTTGAGGTTGCCGGTGACGCGATCGTCAAAGCGCATGCCGAGGGCGATGAGCAGATCGGCCTGCTGGATGGCCTGGTTGACCCAGGCCTCGCCGTGCATGCCCATCATGCCGAGATTGAACTCGGACGACGCCGGGATGGCGCCGATGCCCAGGAGCGTGGTCGTGATCGGGATGCCCGCCGACTTCGCGAGCTTGAGCACGTCAGCCGTCGTGCCGGACTTGAGGATGCCCTGGCCGGCGAGGATGAGCGGGCGCTTGGCCGCGTTGATCAGCTCGGCGGCGCGGGCGAACTCCGTGGCCGGGGCGCGGTGGTTGGGCCGGTAGCCGGGCAGCTTGGGCGCGGCGGCCTCCCAGTCGAACTCCGTGGTCATCTGCTGCGCGTCCTTGGTGATGTCCACCAACACGGGGCCGGGGCGGCCGCTCTTGGCGATGTAGAACGCCTCGCGGATGGCGCGGGCGATGTCGCCGGGCTTGGTGACAAGGTAATTGTGCTTGGTGATCGGCAGCGTGACGCCGGTCACGTCGGTCTCCTGGAAGGCGTCGGTGCCGATCGCCTTGGAGCCCACCTGGCCGGTGATGCACACGATGGGGGACGAGTCCATCATCGCGGTGGCGATGCCGGTGACCATGTTGGTCGCGCCGGGGCCGGAGGTCGCGATGGCGACGCCGACCTTGCCGCTGGCGCGGGCATAGCCGTCGGCCATGTGGGTGGCGCCCTGCTCGTGGCGGACGAGGACGTGATGGATCTTGGGGTACTTGGTCATCGCGTCGTAGGTCGGCAGAATCGCGCCGCCCGGATAGCCGAACACGACGTCAACGCCTTCCTTCTGTAAGCATTCCCAAATGATTTCTGCGCCGGTGAGTTTCATGGAGTTCCCTGGTTGGGGTGGATGGTGAGAGTTAGGAGGTGACCGCACCGTGGGCGGCCGAGGAAACGGTGTTGGCGTACTTGGCCATGACGCCGCGCGTGTAGCGCGGGGCCGGGGCCTTCCAGCTTTGCCGGCGCTGGGCCAGCTCGGCAGCGGGGATCTCAACGGACAGCTTGCGGGTCGGCACGTCGATCTCGATGAGGTCGCCCTCGCGGACGAAGGCGATGAGCCCGCCCACGAACGCCTCGGGGGCGACATGGCCGATGGAGAAGCCGCGCGTCGCGCCGGAAAAACGCCCGTCGGTAAGCAGCGCAACCGTCTCAGCCATGCCGGCGCCGGCGAGTGCGCCTGTCACCCCGAGCATCTCGCGCATGCCGGGGCCGCCCTTGGGCCCCTCATAGCGGATGACCACCACGTCGCCGGGCTTGATCTTGCCGGTCGTGGCCGCGGCCATGGCGTCCTCCTCGCAGTTGTAGACGCGGGCCGGACCCTTGAAATGCTTGATGGCGCTGCCGGCGACCTTGAGCACCCCGCCCTCCTCGGCGAGGTTGCCCTTGAGGATGACAAGCCCGCCGGTCGGCTTGAAGGGTTTGTCGGTCGGCCGGATGACCTGCTGGCCGGGAGTCTCGGGCGCGGCCTTCACCTCCTCGCCAATGGTGCGGCCGGTCACGGTCAGGCAGTCAGCCTGGAGGTAACCGCCCTCGAGCAGCCGGCGCAGGAGCAGCGAGATGCCCCCGGCGTTGTGCATTTCCACGGCGGTGTAGAGGCCGCCGGGCTTGAGCGTGGCGATGGTCGGGGTCTTGGCGCTGATGCTGTCGAACTCGTCGATCTTGAGCGCGATGTTCAACTCGCGGGCGAGGGCGAGCAGGTGCAGCACGGCGTTGGTCGAGCCACCGGAGGCGGCGACCGAGGCGATCGCGTTCTCAAACGCTTTGCGCGTCATGATCTGCGAGGGCTTCAGGTCCTTCCGGACGAGCTCCATGACGAGCTCGCCGCAGCGGAAGGCCGCCTTGTTCTTTTCCTCGGCGACCGCGGGAACGCCATTGAGGCCGGCCGGGGAAATGCCGATGGCCTCCATGACGGTCGACATGGTGTTGGCCGTGAACTGGCCGCCGCAGGAACCGGCCGTCGGGCAGGCGGCATTCTCGACGGAAAGAAATTCCTTCTGGTCGATCTTGCCGGCATTGAACGCACCGACCGCCTCGAACACGTCCTGCACGGTGAGGGCCTTGCCGTGGAGATTGCCGTGGTCGATCGAGCCGCCGTAAAGCGCCAATCCGGGAATGTCCAGGCGGGCCAGCGCCATCATGACGCCAGGGTTGGTCTTGTCGCAGCCGGAAAGGCAGACGAGGCCGTCGAGGCTGTTGCCGCGAGCGACGAGCTCGATGGAGTCGGCGATGACCTCGCGGCTGATAAGCGAGGTCTTCATGCCCTCGGTGCCCATCGTGATGCCGTCCGAGATCGAGACGGTGTTGAACTCCAATGGGGTGCCGCCGGCGGCGCGGATGCCCGCCTTGACGTGCTCCGCCAGCCCGCGGAGGTGGTAATTGCAGGGCCCGATCTCGGTCCAGGTGTTGGCGATGCCGATGAGCGGCTTGCTCAGGTCCTGGTCGGTAAACCCGATGGCCTTCATCATGGCGCGGGCGGGGGCCCGGTTCGGGCCGTCTGTGACGATGTGGCTGTGGCGTTTACCGGAGTTCATTATGGGTAAAGGTCAGTCCACCTTACCGGAACACGTCCGGCAGGGCGAGAAATGGGTTGGGCAAGTCTGTGTCATAGGGAGATGAGGCGAGGATTGCGGTAAATAAAAAAGCCGCCCCTTGGTTGGGCGGCTTCCTCTTTTGAGTTTTGTTTCTCTTAGGAGCTAGTGGCTTTTGCGAGCCGCCCATGTGTATTCGGGTCCAAGGCCAGAATGGCCACGACGACGGTAATAAGCGCGACGAGGGCGTCGTTGATAATCATGGGACGAACGGCAGGGACGCTGCGTATCGGTCCAAACCCTGTCAACTCTCGTTTCTAATTTCTAAAGTCGCAGGATCAGACCTTCGCGAATGAGGTCATCCGCGCTCCAGCGTCGCATTCCCGGGAGCAACGGCGACCTCGCCATTGTCTTCCTAAGTCGCTTTGGAACAGCTGATTGTCTAGCGCCGGCCCCTGATGTTCTGCGCGAGTCGCAGGATGTCCGCCAGCACACCGGCCGCGGTCACCGCCCCGCCGGCACCGGCGCCGCGCACCACCATCGGGTATTCGCTGTAACGCTCGGTATGGAAGGCGACAAAGGCTTCGGCTCCGCGCAAAGCTGCGGCGGGATGCCCCGCATCGACGTCCACCGGGCCGACCGTGACCTTAGCGCCGGCCGCCCCGGGCGTGATGCGGGCGAGGTAGCGCGGCAGGAGTCCCTGCTTTTTGCTGGCTGCAACCCGCGCCGCCACCTCGGCATCGAGCTTGGTGAGCGACTCCATGAACTTCTCCGGGTCGTTCTCCTTGAGATACTGACTGGGGACAAAGGGCTTCAGTTCGACGTCTGTGAGGTCGACGCGAAGGCCGAGTTCGCGGGCGAGGATGACCGCCTTGCGCGCCACATCGAGACCCGACAGGTCGTCGCGCGGATGCGGCTCGGTGTAACCGAGCTTGCGGGCGCTGCGCACGGCGGTCGAGAGCAGCTTTCCCTGGGCCAGTTGGTCGCAGAGGTAGCCCAACGTGCCGGAAAACGCGCCCTCGATGGTGATCACGTGGTCGCCGGTGCGGACAAGGTTCTTGAGCGTCTCGATTACGGGCAGCGCGGCGCCAACCGTGGTCTCGTAGTGATAGGCGCGGAAATGTTTGCGAGCTTCGCCCAGCAGTTCATCGCGTTCGGCTTGGGGCAGCGCCAGTGGCTGTTTGTTGGCCGAGACGACATTGATGCTGTGGGTGAACGCGGCGCGGTATAGCTTTTCCATGCCCGGCGCCGCCGAGCAGTCCACCAGCACGGGATTGGGCAGTCGCGAAAGCCGGTCGAGGAGCGAAGTGGCATCAGCCACGACCTTCCCCTCCCCCAGCGCGTCCTTCTGCAGCTCGATCGCCTTGCTGGTCGGCAGGCCCTCGGGGTCGAACAACACGCCGCCGCTCGAGCCGACGCCCACGAGCCGCACCTGCACGTCGTGCTCGCGGTCGAGAGCCTTGTTCTGCTTGTCGATCTGCTTGATCAGTGAGCCGCCGACCACGCCCTTGCCGAGCAGCAGCACGCTGATGACGGTGTGCGAAAGGTTGAAGGCGCCGTGCACGGTGCGCACGGCCGTCGCGGTCTGGTCGGCATCCACCACGCAGGAAATGCTGCGCGCCGACGCGCCCTGTGCCACGGCCCGGACCGAGATGCCGGCCTCGCCGATGGCGTTGAGGAACTTGCCAGCAACGTTCGGCTTCTTGCCCATGTTCTCGCCGACTAGGCTGACCAGTGACACGGGAGAAAGGATCGGCTCGATGCGCAGGTCGCCCGTCGCAATCTCCGGCGCCAGCGCCTCGGCGATGCTCTGTTTCGCGCGGGCCTCGTCGACCTCGGGGATGACGACGGAAAAGGACTGGCCGAGGGTCGACTCGGTGGTCAGCCACACGCGCACGCCGGCCTCGCCGAGTGCGGCGAGGATGCGGCCGCCCAGCGGCTTGCTCAGGCCCGTGCGGCGGGACTGCACGCCGATGAGCGCCAGCCGCTCGAGGCTCGTCACGCAGGTCGGGCGGTTGGGATCGGGGTTGCCGGTGGCATCGATGCGGGTGCCGGGGGCCTCGGGCTGCGTGGTGCTGCGGATGACCAGCGCCGCGCCGCACTCGCGGAGCGGGATGATCGTGCGGGGGTGGAACATCCTTGTGCCGAAGTAGGCCAGTTCCAGCGCCTCGTCGTAGGACAGCCGGTCCACGGGCGAGGCTTCCTTCACCAGCGCCGGGTCGGCGGTCATGACACCCAGCACGTCGGTCCACACGGTGACGGCGGAGGCCTTGAGCAAGCCGGCGAGCAGGGTCGCGGTGTAATCGGAGCCGTTGCGCCCGAGCGTGGTGGTGTGCCCCTCGCGGGTGCGGCCGAGGAAACCGGTGACGATCGGCACGCTGCCCTTCCACTTGGGCAGCAGCGGGGCGAACTTCGCGGCGGTCTCCACCTTGTCCACCGTGGCGGAGCCATGGGTGGCGTCGGTCACGACAAAGTCACGCGCGTCCACCGGGATGGCGGGAACCCCTCGCTCGACGAGGGCGCGCGACACGACGGCGATGGAGATGCGCTCGCCGACGCAGATGATCGAGTCCAGCGTGCGCGGCGAGCACTCGCGGGTCAGCTCGATGCCCGAGAGCAGGCGCTCCACCGGGGTCAGGATTTCGTCGAGATCGTGCTTGAAGCCCTTTTGTCCCTGCGCGTTGAGCACGGCACGGGCCGTGCCGGCGGCCAGCTCGCGAACCTGGGTGAGCTGGCGGCGGGCCTGGCTGATGTTGCCCTCCTCGGCCGAGCGGGCCGAGAGGATGAGCCAGTCGGTGCTGTCGCCGAGAGCGGAGACGACGAGGGCGAGCGGGCGCGGCGCGGCCGCGATCAGTTCCAGCACCTTGGGCAGACGCCCCGAGGTGCCGAGGGAGGAACCGCCGAATTTGTAGACCTGCCAGCTTTCACTCATGAGGTGGGAGCCTGCAGATGCAGGGCATGGGTAAGGATAGGCGTGAGGGATTCCCACTCCATCAAAAAGGCGTCGTGGCCGTGGATGCTGCTCACGGTCGCGCGCTCGACACGGGCCCCGGACTCACGCAGGCACCGGGCCAGCGACTCGGCCTGCGCCGGCGTGAACAGCTGGTCTGTGTCGATGTCCACGACGAGGGTCGAGGCCTTCACGCGGCGGATCGCCGGCCGGTTGTCCCCGGGCAGCGGTTGCGTCAGGTCGTGGTGGTCCATCGCGGCGAGCTGCAGTTCATAAGCCTGCGCGGCAAAACGGTTCCGCAGCTTCGCGCCCTGGTGCTCGAGGTAGCTCTGCACCGGGTAACCGGACTCGTGCGAGCTGGCCAGCACCGGGCGGGGCTGGCGGGCGTCGAGGCCGGGCTCGGCGCGATAGGTGAGGATCGCAAGCTGGCGGGCGATTTCCAGACCGCGGCCAATGTTGTCGGGGTAGCCGGGATCAAGCCGCAGGATCTGGCGCGCGACATGGTTCCAGCCCACGACCCAGGCGCTCGCCGCCACGCTGGTCGCCAGCGGCAGCAGGCGCTCGAAGCGGTCCGGGGCCAGCGCGGCCAGCGCGAGGGTCAGCATGCCTCCGAGCGACCCGCCCGTGGTAAGGTGAACCTTGCCGATGCCGGCCCGGTCCAGCGCCAGCAGGAGGGCCCGCGCAATGTCGAGGCTGGTCAGCTCCAGGTTTTTCTCAGTGGGAAAGCCGGCCACGCCCGGGCCGCTGCTGCCGTAGCAGGAACCGAGGTTGTTGAAACACACGATGCGATACTGGTCGGGATCCAGCGCGCGGCCGGGCCCGATCAGGGGTTCCCACCAGCCGCCCTCGCCACCGGCCTGGGCGCTGCCCGTCAGGGCATGCACCAAGAGCACGGTGGGAACTTCCGGGCGGAGGGAGTCGGGCGTGTCGCCTTCACGGCTCCACCACCAACCCCGGGCGCGATGGGACCGGACTACGCCACCCCGCGCGAGTGCGAGGTCGGGCAGCGCCAGTTCAAAAATACGCGGCAATGCGGCAACAGTCGGCATGACGATGTGAGGCGGTCTGCTTCCATCTCAGGCAACCGGCGACGGTGCACCGGCAATCGATTGCTGCCAACCCGACATGCCTTCCATCACGCGGTTTCCCCGGTTCAGGGGGAAGGAGGCGGAGGCACACAGGTGGGTGAACGTGATCATGTCTGGGAAGGGTTGAATTTTTGTATTGGAGATAGGGGACGGCGTCCTACGTGTCGAGACAAGGGACGGACGTGTCATACCTAAGTGCGTTAGTCGAAAACGTGTCATAGCTTACTTGGCCACAGCCAAAAGCGTTGGACAGTCATGATTCCGGCTTGTTGCGCGAAGCCCGCCGACTACGCTCATCAGTCCATGTCCAAACGATCTCAACGCATCGTGCTCAAGTTCGGCTCCGGTATCCTGTCCATGGACAAAGGTATCGGCCTGAGCCGCCGGCAGATTGCGCGCCTGGCCCGCGAGGTCGGCGCGCTGGTCCGGGCGGGCCATGAGTGCGTCATCGTGTCCAGCGGCGCCGTCGCCGCCGGCCTGGCCACGCTAGACCTGGCCACCCGGCCCAAGGAACTGGCGGCCCGACAGGCCTGCGCCGCCGTCGGCCAGTCGCAGCTCATGCACGCCTACGCCAGCGCCTTCGCGCGGCAGGGCCTCGCCGTCGCTCAGCTGCTGCTGACCCACAACGACCTCGACAGCCGCGTCCGCCACCACAACGCCCGCAACACCCTCGCCCACCTCCTTTCGCGCGGCAATGTCGTCCCAATCATCAACGAGAACGACTCCGTCGCCGTCGAGGAACTGAACTTCGGCGACAACGACCGGCTCTCCGCCGAGGTGGCCAGCCTGATTGACGCCGACCTGCTCATCATCCTCACCAGCGTGGACGGCCTGCAGGACGCGTCGGGCAAGACCGTGCCGCTGGTCCGTGATTTCGCCGGGGTCGCTTGGCTCGTGCGCTCCGACAAGGGCCACACCTCCACCGGCGGCATGGTCACCAAGCTCCAAGCCGCGCAACTCGCCGTGAAGGCCGGCATTCCGGTCGCCATCGCCAGCGGCCGCAAGGCCGGGTTGGTTTACCAGATCGTCGCCGGCAAGCGCGTGGGCACGTATTTTCCCGCGAAGTAGGCCATGGCCGACCTCGCCACACTCATCGCCGACATGGGGTCGCAGGCCCGCGCCGCCGCGCGCACGCTCGCGCTCACGCCGGCCGCGCGCATCGACGCCGCCCTCGCGGCGATGGCGAAGGAACTGCTTGCCGCCCAAGCCGAAATTCTCGCCGCCAACGCCGCCGATGTCGCCGCCGCGAAGACCAACGGCCAGACCACCGCGCTGATCGACCGCCTCTCGCTCAATCCCGACCGTCTCGCGAAATGCGCCGCGGGCCTGCGGTCGGTTGCCGCCCTCCCCCACCCGGTCGGCCAAGTCCTGCGTGAATGGACGCAGCCCAACGGCCTGAAGTTCGCCAAGATCCGGGTGCCCATCGGCGTCATCGGTTTCATCTACGAGTCGCGCCCCAATGTCACGTGCGACGCCGCCGGACTCTGCCTGAAGAGCGGCAACGCCGTCATCCTGCGCGGCGGGTCCGAGGCGCTGCGTTCCAACACGGCCATCACCGCCGCCCTCGCGCGCGGCCTCGCCGCCGCCGGCCTGCCCGCCGCGGCCGTCCAGCTCATCCCGGTCGCGGACCGCGACACCGTGCGCCTGCTCGGCGAGGCCGTCGGCGTGGTCGATCTGCTCATTCCGCGCGGTGGACGCGGGCTCATCGAGACCGTCGTCAAGACTGCCCGCGTGCCCGTCATCAAGCACTACGACGGCATCTGTGCCCTTTACGTGGACCGTGCTGCCGACGTCGACATGGCGGTGTCCATTTTGCTGAACGGCAAGTGCTCCCGCCCGGGCGTGTGCAACGCCCTCGAGACCCTGCTGGTCCACCAGGACATCGCGGAAAGATTTCTCCGCGAGGCCGGCCCGAAACTCGCGACCTGCGGCGTGCACCTCCGCGCCGAGCCGCGCGCCCTGTACCTCCTGCAGCAGGCCGGCGTGTCGGCCTCCGCGGCCTCGCTCCATGATTTCCGCACGGAGTTCCTCGATCTCATTTTGGCCGTGAAGGTCGTGGACGACACCACCGCGGCCATCGAGCACATCGACTCGCACGGCTCGCACCACACCGACACGATCGTGACCTCAGACGCCGCCACGGCCGACCAGTTCCTCGCCGGCGTGGACAGCTCGGTCGTGCTCTGGAACGCGTCAACCCGCTTCAACGACGGCGACGAGTTTGGTTTTGGCGCCGAGATCGGCATCAGCACCGACAAGCTTCATGCCCGCGGCCCGATGGGCCTCGAGGAACTGACGTCGTACAAGTACGTCATCCGCGGGTCCGGGCAGATCCGGACGTAGGGCGCGGGGGTTTCGCGGGCGGGGTCGCCCGCACTCCAGTGGAGCCAAGGCGACCTCGTCGTGGTTTTGTTACTTCAGCGGCAGCTCGAACAGCGTCGTGCTCAGCGCGGGCACCTTGAGGGTGGTGGCACTGGCATCGCTGCGCACGATGTCCACCACGCGGGGTTTGCCCGGGATGTTGTGCACCTCGCCATTCGCTCCCCCGATGGACCAGCGCACGGCCGGGCCGGCGGGGGTGAGCCCGGCGGATGAGAGTTTCACGCCGACCTCCTCGGCGGTCGGGTTGACGACGCTGAGCGTGAGCGTCTTGCCGTCCTTGGTCAGGGCGGCGGCGACGTCGAGCAGACCGAAGGTCTGGTCCACCAGCAGCGGGGTCACGCCGAACTTCGTCCGGTAGAGCTGGAGCACGAGGCCGGTGGTCTCCATCTCGGCGGCCGTGCGGGTCGTCTTGATGGCACCGATGACGTTCACCGTCTGCGCGTAGTGGGCCATGTGGATCAGGTCGCTCTGGCGGTAATACTCGTGCAGGCCCTCGGCGATGCCGAGGCCGTCGGCCAGGTCGTAGACGCAGCCGAGCTCGCCGTAGACGTAGTCACGGTGCCAGTAATTCCACTCGTCCATCGTGATGGGCATGAGCTTGCCCTTGAGGTTGGGCAGGCTGGCCTGGAGCTTGCGATGGCCGTCGGCCTTGGCGCGGATGGCGTCCCGCACCTGGCCGACCTGGGTGGCAAGATCGGGCCGCCCCTCCTTGCTCCACGGCACCCGGCCGACGTAGAAATGCTCGGAGAGGATGGACATGTGGTCGGCGCACTCCTCGAGCATGATGTGGGTGCAGGTCTTGCCGGACTTGGCCTGGACGGGATCGTTGGCCTTGTTGATGGTGGTGAGATCGCCGACGGCGGTGAGGGAGAGCGCGGGATCGACCTTCCACATCGCCTCGGCAAAGCGGTTGTGCTTCAGCGTGTAGTGCTGCATCTGCATGAAACCGAGTTGCCACGGCCCGAACATCTCGTTGCCCACGCACCAGAATTTGACGCCGTAGGGTTTTTCGTGGCCGTTCTTGATGCGCCAGCCGCCGCCGATGGTGTCGGCACCGCGGTTGGTGTATTCGACCCACTGGGCGGCGGAGTAGTCGTCGCCAAAGCCGGTGTTGGCCGCGATCATCGGCTCGGTGTCGACCAGGCGGCAGAAGGCGATGAACTCGTCCGTGCCGAAATCGTTGTGCTCCACGCCGGTCCAGGCCGGGTTCTTGCGCGGCGGGCGGCGGTCGCGGTCGCCGATGCCGTCGCGCCAGTCGTAGCCGCTGGTGAAGTTGCCGCCCGGCCAGCGGTAGACCGTGCCGGCGAGCTGCTTGAGCAGCGCCAACGTGTCGGCCCGCATGCCCTGGATGTTGTCCGCCGGCATGAGCGACGGCGGCCCGAGGAGCACGTCGCCGCCGAGCACGCGGAATTCCAGCAGGGCGCCCTTTTCGGTGCCGGCCCTGGGCGTGAGCCCGAAAGTCTGCTTGGTGTAATCGGATCCGGTGAAAGCCAGCTTGGTGCTGGCGCGGTCGGCCGCGCCCTCGCCCCAGACGAGCGTCACCTCGATCTCGGCCTTGCCGTTGAGGGGCCTGGCCCAGACATAGCCCTCGTAGCGCTGGCCGGCGATGACGCCGAGGTCGCGCTGGCGGAGGCCCGCGCCGGTGTTGACGCGCGGCGAGTGATTGCCGACGAAGGCGCCGGCCTTGACCATCGTCACCGCGGCCGGATCGCCGATGATCTGCCAGGGCGAGGCGCCCACGACGGGATAGTCGCCCTTGAGGGTTTCGCCCGGAAAGTCGGGGTTCTGGATCGCGCGGTAGGGCGAATAGTTGGCCGTGATCGGGAAGTAGAACTTCCGATCCTCCAGCATCTCGGCCCAGATGCCGCCGTAGATGCAGCGGCCGAGGTGCTCGATGAACTGGCCGTAGATGTAGGGGCTGATGGGCGCGCCGGTCTTGGCGGCGTCCACCTTGACCTCGATCGGGGCGGCGCGCAGGACGGCGAGCGGCAGAATCAACAGGGCGGCGAGGAGGGACAGTTTCGGGGATTTCATGGGGAAGGGTAAACGCTGAGGGCAGAAGTCAGATATCAGCGGTCAGCAAAGAACGTGCAATCGAAGGGCGCCAGCCCGTAACCGCCGCGAATTACGTGACAGAAAAGTGGCCGAGGACTATTTCACGCAAAGACGCAAAGCACGGTGGTACGGATCGCGGAAACAGGAAAGAGCGGGAACAGCACGTGGCACTGTTGGGTCTGTCCTCTGATCTCTGACCACTGCCTTCTGTCCTCTGCCCCACTCAGGCGGGCTTGGTCCACCAGACCTTCACGGCATCGCTGAACTGGTGCAGCAGGGCCGGCATTTGCACCAGCCATTCGTGGAATACCGGCACATGCCGGTCGAGCATCCAGATGCCAAAGGCGAAGAAGAACAGGCCGATCAGGCTGCCCAGGGGATTCCACGGCCCGCAGTGGCCATAATACGGGCCGGGGTAATAGCAGGCGTAGCGGATGGCCTTGATGGGCCACGTGACGAGCAGATAGACGAACACCAGCAGGAGAATCCCGCCCCAGAGCGGCATGCCCGCGGGCAGGACCACGCCGAACACGTGGCCGGCCGAGGCCAGCGAGTAGATCCCCCAGACCAGCAGGACCAGCGCGACCAGGAGCAGGATCGACAGGATCGGCGCGATGAAGACCGGCCCGAAGACGGGCGGCGGGCGCGGGGCCCAATGCGATTGCCAGCCCGGCACCCACTGGTGCGCATGCTCCTTCACGTCCCGCTCGAGATCGCGGGTCCAGCAGCGCATGTCCTGCTTGAACTTCCGCTTCCATTCGCGGTGAGCCTTGCGGTCGTGAAAGGTTTTGAACCCCTCGTAATAACCCGCCTTGGCGCGGCGGATGAACTCCTGCGCCGTGGCGGCCGCACCGGTGGCCGCCGTCTTTTCCGCCGGGGTCCGGGCCAGCGGGATGAGGATGACCATGAACAAATACAACAGCGCGCCCGCGCCCCAGAGCATGGTCAGGATGACGAAGCCGAGCCGGAAGATGGTCGCATCGATGTTGAAGTAGGCCGCGAGGCCGTTGCAGACGCCGCTGAGCATCGCACCCTCCGGATAGATGCGGTAAAGCCGGCGAACCCCGCCCGTCTCTCCCGCGGCGGCGGAGCCGGTGACGCCCGCCGCCGTCCCCTGCCCTGCGCCGCCGCGCTGGCCTTCACCCGCGGCGGTCTCACCGGTCGCATCCTCGACCGGGCCCATCTCCGTCAGGACAGCGGCCACTTCCTTCGTGTTGACCACCGTCTTGTAGGCCCCGAGCAGCGCGCGGAACTTGTCGGCGATGGCCTGCTCGATGTCGGTGATGATTTCGTCCCGGTCGGGATTGCCCTCCAGGCGGCGCGCGGCGTTCTCGAGGTAGGCGCGCAGGGCGTCGTAGCCCCCCTCCTCCAGCTGGTAGGCGACGCCGTTGAGGTTGATCGTGATTACTTTGTTCATGATGGCGGGGGTTGAGGCCGAAAATTTCGCGTTATTTCTGTCCGAGGCTCTTCACCGTGCCGCTGATCTTCTGCCAGTAGTCGGCGGTCTCGCGCAGCGCCTCGCGGCCCTTGGCCGTGAGCTCGTAGTATTTCCGCGGCGGACCCGCCTCGGACTCCTTCCACTCGTAGTCCACCAGTTCCTCGCGGCGCATCTTGCTGAGCAGCGGGTAGAGCGTGCCCTCCTGCGTGGCGAATTCGGTCGCGTTGAGCTCCTTCAGGATGTCCGCCGCATAGACCTGGTTGGCCGAGATGATCTTCAGCACGAGGAACTCGAGGAGGCCCTTCCGGATGGCGGTGAATTTTTCTTCGAGGCTCATGGGTCGGGGTGACAAGGTACCTTTATGTGACAAGGTAGTGAACCCGGAAAAGGCCTACGTCAAGTGTCTATTTGGCGGGGCCCCTTCCTCCCTGACCCGCGCTGCCCGCTACGTCACTTCCCTTTCGCCACGTTGGTGCGGCCCGGGTTCGCCTGGCGGATCACCTCGGTGTGGCGGCCACTCTGGCGCATGCCCTTGGGATCGACGATGTGCGTATGATTCTTGTTCTTGGCGGTGGCCGCGCCGGCCCGCTGGGCGAAAATGGCATCCCGCAGTTGCTTTGAACTCATGGAGCTTGGACCCCAAGCGCGGGGAAGGGTTACACCGCGCGGAGGTAAGCAATAAGCGCCAAGCAGAAAGTTCTAAGCCAGAGCCTGAAGCCTCCGAACTTACATCCCATCGCTCCACGCTACTTCAGCGCAGACCCGCCTACGCTGAAGCTTCCGCCGTCGCTCTGCGAGCTATGGCGGACATGACGGCGAGGTCAGCACTCACTTGAGTGCTGAGAAGTCGGTAGGCGTAAGAAAAATCGAAGCAGGCGGATTCGCCAAAAGTTTCCCATTCGCCTCGGAGGCGTCGCGGGCCTTGATCCAGTCCGGGTCATTGCGGAACGCATCGAACGAGGCCTTGGCGGCGTCCACGCTGGCGTGGGCGAGGAAATAGATGAGGGTCTTCCCCGCCCCCTTGTCCGCATCGAGCGGGTGCATGTAGAGGACGTTGGTCATGCCGTGCTTGGCGAAGAGCGCCAGGGTGTGGTCGCGGAAACGGGCGTCGAGTCCGTCGAGCTTGCCCTCGTTGCAGGTGTAGGTGCGCAGCTCGAAGACGTGTCCGCCGGTGAGCTTGGGCAGCGCCGGGTTGTAGTCGGTGGCGGTGAGGAAGACGGAGTCCACCTTGACCACGATCTTGCCAGCGGCCTCGGAGGCGTCGCGGACTGCCTTCCACTCGGGATCGGCCCCAAAGGCGGCCCAAGATGCCTTGGCCGCGTCGCGGCTGGCGTGCCGGAGGACGTAGTAAAGCTTGTCCTGGTCCTTGGCCTCGACGGGGAGCCAGTAGCCGATGTTCACCATACCCTGCTTCTCGAAGAGCTTGCAGGTGTGATCGCGAAAGCGCTTGAGCAGGTCGGGCATCTTCCCCGGGGCGGTGTAGTAGATCCGCAGCTCATAGACGGGGGTGTCGGCGGCCGCGAGGCCGGCAGTGGCGAAGCCGAGGACACAAATCAGTGAGGCAACGAGGGATTTCATGGGGGTGAGTAACAGAAGTCAGAGATCAGAGGTCAGAAAGTCGAAAGAGAACAGACAGTTGGCCGAAAGGCAAAGTCAGGTTGAGATTGAATACGGTGTTGAAGTGGCGCCGATCACTCCCATTTCTAGGGGTCCCGTCGGGCCGGACGGAAACCATGACATCCACGCGATTCCTGCTGCCAGCCTGTGCCCTGACCCTGGTCCTCCTCCTCGCCGGCTGCGGCAAAAAGGAAGAACCGGCCAAGGCCGCGCCGCCGCCAGTGACGCGCTCCCCCGCGCCGGAACCTGAACCCGCTCCCGAGCCCGCGCCGGACGCCGGCAAGCCGAAGGGCAAGACCAAGCCGCACAATTTCGAGGGCCTGGCGGCGGCCCTCGCCGAGAAGGGCTACGTGGCCGTGCAATACCAGGACGGCCGCCGGGCCATGTTTCCCACGGGGGAGCTGTCAGAAGCCGAGAGCGCCTGGCTCGCCACCTTCGCGGCCGAGCATCCCCTCGCCCATGGCAAATCCACGGTCGTCATCGCCAAGGTCGAGCAGAAGAAGACGATCGAGAAGCAAATCACGGAGGACGGCACCGAGACCGTCCAGTTGATCGCCCCGGCCAAGCTCCGCGACCAGATCGGCGGCACCTGCATGTTCTACGCCCGCGTGCACTACCTCGACATTGCCGGCTACCCGATCGAGGACGGCGAGATCTACCGGGTCATCAACCTCGTCCCCAAGGACCAGCCCTGGCTCGACTACCGCTACCTCGTGGGCATGCAGATGCTGTTCCTGCGGCAGAAGCCCGTCCCGGTGGTCCATTTCGCGGACCCCACCATCCCGCCCTTCGAATGGGCCCGCCGGGAGCTGCGCAAGGGCCGACCCGTGCTCGCCGCCTTGCCCGAGAACATCTGGCTGTCGCTGCCCGCGGACTTCCTCGCCACCCACCCGTTCGACGGCAGCGGCAAGATCGGGCACCAGGTGGTCATCAACGGCTTCACCTACAACGCCGCCACGAAGAAGGCCACCTTCCACGTCGTGAACTCCTGGCGGGACCTGGCCGAGTTCGACGTCCCGGTGGAAGCCCGCGACGAGCGCAACATCCTCATGGAGCAAAGCCTCTCGCCGAAGGGCGAACCGCCGGAGACGCCGGTGAAGGTCGTCGCCGGGGCCGTCACCCTGCTCAAGCCGGTGGGCAAGCAGTTCCTCTACTCGGTCGAGACCAACGTCGGCCCGCAAAAGGTGATGGCCGCCACCGAGGAAGGCGCGAAGCAGTTCGTCGAGATGGACGTCAGCGCCAAGGATGCCGAGACCGTCTTCGGGGAATACGTCATCCGCATCTACGATTACATTTACTATTACGCCGACCCCAAGGTCCGCGATATCGCCGCCGCCACGCTCCTGGCGGAGATCCTCAAGGTGCCCCCAGCGGTGGCGCTGCCGCACGTGGACCTCGAGGTGAAGGGCGCGCTGGGCAAGACGTACTTCGTACGGGTCGGCGCGGACAAGGTCCTGAAGGTCCCAGCCGACTCCTCCGCGCAGGCCGTGGAGATGGCGCTAAGGATGGGGGTGAGGTAGAGAGCGGGGAGCCGGGAGTAGACAGAGATTAAGGGCGGAAGACAGATAACGGTGAACAGGACGACCCTCAGGGTAGATCAGTCGAACCCATCAAGTATCTATCGCACTCGCGGGCTGCGCCGCGTCCCTCATTGATTGCCCAGACGACAAGGGACTGGCCGCGGCGGCAGTCGCCGGCGGCGAAGACACCCTTGATGGAGGTCGTGTACTTATCGTGCTCGGCCTTGATGTTGGAGCGGGCGTCGGTCTCGACGTTGATGTCCTTGAGCAGCGACTGTTCGGGTCCGAGGAAGCCCATGGCGAGCAGCACCAACTGCGCGGGGCGGGTCTTCTCCGAGCCGGGAATCTCCTTGGGGATGAACTGCCCCTTGTCGTTCTTCTCCCACTTGATCTCGACGGTCACGAGCTCCTTCACGGCACCCTTATCGTCGCCGATGAACTTCTTCACCGTCGTCAGGTAAATGCGGGGATCGGCGCCGAACTTGGCGGCGGCCTCCTCCTGGCCGTAGTCCATCTTGTAGGTCTTGGGCCACTCGGGCCAGGGATTGTCGGCCGCGCGCTCGAGCGGCGGCTGGGGCAGAATCTCGATCTGCAGGAGGCTCTTGCAGCCGTGGCGCATGGCCGTGCCGACACAGTCCGTGCCGGTGTCGCCGCCGCCGATGACAACGACGTCCTTGCCCGTGCCGAGGATGGGGCTCTTCCCGTTGTTGCCGAGGACGGCCTTGGTGTTGGCCGTCAGGTACTCCATCGCAAAGTGCACACCCTTCAGGTTCCGGCCCTCGATGGGCAGGTCGCGGGGCGCGGTGGCGCCGGTGCAGATGACCGTGGCGTCGTATTCCTTGGCAAAGATGCCGGGGTCCACGTTGTCGTTGTCGCCGGTGCCGACGCTGGCGTTGCAGATGAACTTGATGCCCTCCTGCTCCATCAGCTTGATGCGGCGGAGGACGACCTCCTGCTTGTCCAGCTTCATGTTGGGGATGCCATACATGAGGAGGCCGCCGGGGCGGTCGGCGCGCTCGAAGACGGTGACGGTGTGGCCGGCGAGGTTGAGTTGCGCGGCGGCGGCGAGGCCGGCGGGGCCGGAGCCGATGACTGCGACCTTCTTGCCGGTGCGGACCTTGGGGGCCTGCGGGATGACCCAGCCCTCCTCCCAGCCACGATCGGTGATGGCGGCCTCGATATTCTTGATGGTGACCGGCGGGGCGTTGATGCCGAGCACGCAGGAGCCCTCGCAGGGCGCGGGGCAGACCCGGCCGGTGAACTCGGGGAAGTTGTTGGTCTTGTGCAGGCGGAGGAGCGCCTCCTGCCAGCGGCCGCGGTAGACCAAGTCGTTCCACTCCGGGATCAGGTTGTTGATGGGGCAGCCGGAGGCCATGCCGCTGATGAGCTTGCCGGTGTGGCAGAACGGGACGCCGCAGTCCATGCACCGCGCACCCTGGTTGCGGAGCTTCTTCTCCTCCATGTGGTGATGGAATTCCTTGTAGTCGCGGACGCGCTCGAGCGGCGCGCGGTCGACGGGGATCTCGCGGAGATATTCGATGAATCCTGTAGGCTTACCCATGGAAGGAAGGTGTGAGGCGTGGGGTGTGAGGTGTGAGGATGGAGCTCAAATGTAAGAGGCGTGAGGGATGAGGTGTGAGCGCGGTAGGTGGGTGGTTGGGAATTTGGAACTCAAACCTCATGTCTCAAGCCTCATGCCTTCGCGGGTTGGGGCAACTAGTTGCCCCCCACCCGCGAGGTATCCCGGGCGTTTTCCTCGAAGGCGGCCATGATGGCCTCGTCGCCGGTGAGCCCCTGCCCCTGCGCGCGGTCGATGCAGGCAAGCATGCGCTTGTAGTCCTTGGGCATGATCTTGACGAACTTCGGCACGGTGAGGTCCCACTGGTCCAGCAGCTGCCGGGCGCGCGGGCTCTTGGTGTGGTTGAGGTGGGCGGTGATGAGCTTCTTGACCTCGGCGATCTCGACGCCGGCCTCGAGCTTCTCGATGCCAACCATCTGGGTGTTGACCCGCTTGGCGAAGTCGCCGGTCTCGTCGAGCACGTAGGCGATGCCGCCCGACATGCCGGCGCCGAAGTTGCGGCCGGCGCGGCCAAGCACGACGACGCGGCCGCCGGTCATGTACTCGCAGCCGTTGTCGCCGATGCCCTCGACCACGGTGTCCACGCCGGAGTTGCGGACGGCGAAGCGCTCGCCGGCCATGCCGCGAAGGTAGACCTCGCCGGCGGTGGCGCCGTAGAGGGCCACGTTGCCGATGATCATGTTTTCCTCGGACTTGAACTTCGCGTCGGCGGACGGGTAGATGATGATCTTGCCGCCGGAGAGTCCCTTGCCGACGTAGTCGTTGGCGTCGCCCTCGATGGAGAACGTCATGCCGCGCGTCATGAACGCGCCGAAGCTCTGGCCGGCCGAGCCCTTGAAGTGGATGCGGATGGTGTCCGCAGGCAGGCCCTTGGCGCCGTGCTTCTTGGTGACCTCGCCGCTGGTGATGGTGCCGGTGACGCGGTTGACGTTGCGGATGGGCAGCTCGGCGATGACCTTCTCGCCGCGCTGGATGGCGGGCTCGCAGATCTTGAGGAGCGTGGTGACGTCGAGGGACTTCTCAATGCCGTGGTCCTGCGGCATGGAGCAGAAGCGGCCGACCTCGGGCCCGACCTCGGGGGCGTAGAGGATGTTGGAGAAGTCGAGGCCCTTGGCCTTCCAGTGGGTGATGGCGGGGCGCGGCTCGAGCGCGCCGACCTGGCCGACCATTTCCTCGATGGTGCGGAAACCGAGCTGCGCCATGATCTCGCGGACCTCCTCGGCGATGAACCGCATGAAGTTGACGACGTACTCCGGCTTGCCGGTGTAGCGGGCGCGGAGCTTGGGGTCCTGCGTGGCGACGCCGGCCGGGCAGGTGTTCAGATGGCAGACGCGCATCATGATGCAGCCGGTGGCGACGAGCGGGGCGGTGGCGAAGCCGAACTCCTCGGCGCCGAGCAGGGCGGCCATGACGACGTCGCGGCCGGTCTTGAGCTGGCCGTCGGTCTCGACGGCGATGCGCGAGCGGAGGTTGTTGAGGACGAGGGTCTGGTGGGTCTCGGCGAGGCCGAGCTCCCACGGGAGGCCCGCGTGCTGGAGGGAGGTCTGCGGCGATGCGCCGGTGCCGCCGTCATAGCCGGAGATGAGGACGACGTCGGCGTGGGCCTTGGAGACGCCCGCGGCGACGGTGCCGACGCCGACCTCGGACACGAGCTTCACGCTGATGCGGGCGTCCCGGTTGCCATTCTTGAGGTCGTGGATGAGCTCCGCGAGGTCCTCGATGGAGTAGATGTCGTGGTGCGGCGGCGGGGAGATGAGGCCGACGCCGGCGGTGGTGCCGCGGGTCTTGGCGACCCAGGGATAGACCTTGGTGCCGGGCAGCTGGCCGCCCTCGCCGGGCTTGGCGCCCTGGGCCATCTTGATCTGCAGCTCGCGGGCGTTGACGAGGTACTCGCTCGTGACGCCGAAGCGGCCGGAGGCGACCTGCTTGATCGCGGAGTTCTTGGAGTCGCCGTTGGGGAGCGGGATGTAGCGCGCGGGGTCCT
>Ga0255338_1001990_pt1 | contig 33615 bp, 42 predicted proteins | sample MeOH1_35cm_T4_19_FD_203715 | JGI IMG/M metagenome (GOLD analysis project Ga0255338, IMG submission 203715) | Sandy soil microbial communities from University of British Columbia, Vancouver, Canada - MeOH1_35cm_T4_195 | ecosystem: Engineered > Artificial ecosystem > Sand microcosm > Unclassified ... | reverse complement strand
GCATCTGAATTCCCCTTTCAAAATTGTCACGAAGGACTGCTGAAACCCTGTATCGGCTAGAAAGTTTCATGGCAAGTCCACAATTGGTAAAACTGTTGCAAAAATAACGCAGTTAGCGCCGTTACCCCTCCTGCAAAGCTAATTCGCAAGCGCTTTCTGGTAAAAGGCACACACACCAAAAGTCACGATCCGATCAGCCCCTCTATCAGAGCCCGATCAAACCATGTGCCCGCAACGCGCTCAGAATTGCCGCAAGGGCGGACCGGGCTTCCGCATCGACAGTCGCGCCTCCCGTTGGATCGGTGATCGCTGCCGCCTGCGCTCCGACGACCCGCGCGCCACCGACGTAAAATCCGTCCCCCCGCACGCCGGAATCATGCCAGGTCACGCCATCATGCCGCATGACGTGTCCCCTGTCCGCGACCCATAGCGAAAGCCCGACACGCGGAGCGGCAAAGCGCCACCCCCCATCGGTCCAGCAGGCCAAGGCTCCATCCTGCCCTTCCCACGCCCCGGAGGCGCCCGCCTTCACGATCCAGCAGGCGCCGACCGCGGGCGAAGGCGGCGGCACGTCTTCATCGGCGCTTTCCACCGCGCCATGCAGCAGCATGTCGATCCGGGTCAGCGCCTCATTGTGGAAAAGTTCCTTCTGCGCCTGCCCGGCAAAAAGCTGGGGCAAGGTCCAGCGGAAGGTCGAGTCCATCGTCATGATTCGATTGTCCTTTTTCGTTAGGAAGGAAGGCCCCCATCAGCCGGGCAGAGTGATGCGCGCAGCCCGTCCCAACGCATAGGAGCCGACCTGCCGCACCTCCACCGCCAGCTCGCCCGCTCCCATATCTTCGGCCACCGCCGCCGCGTCATAGGTCCAGATGGATTGATCCGTGACGATCCGGCGCAATTCCGTCGCGCCCGCCCACAGGCGCAGTTCGTAACTCTCCCGGTCTTCGCCCAGCGGCACATCGGTCCCACTGGTCCAGCGCCACCCGTTCCTGCTCCGCCTCGTCCAGCCGATGATCCATCCGCCGGCGCCATCGGCCCGCGCCGTCACATGGACCGGAGAGGGCGGCGCCACGGCCTCCCCCGTGATCGTCAACAGGGCATCGCTCGGCTCGCTGTCCCCCACGCCGATCGCCGCGATGCGAACGCTCCCGCCGATCTCGGGCACGCCGCCATGAGCGGCCAACGGCTCGGCCAGCCGATCCTCCTCCAGCAACAGGAAATTCTCGCCCTCCACATGGGACGCCATGGCCCATTCGGTTCCGAACAATCCCCGTCGCAGACCCTCCAGCCGGAAGCTTGCCGCACCGGTCTGAACGACATGGGTGAACTGGATCAGTTCCCGCCCGACCAGACACAGATTGCGCCCCAGCGCCAGGGCCGCCTCATCCGCCCCGTTCAATTCCATGCCTTCCGCCAGCAGCGTGACCTGAACGGCATGGATGTCATCGATCAACGTCGCGCTTCCCGCAGGCAATGCCGCGTCCACAAGGCCCATCACCGCCCGGCCCGCCGTCCGCCCGACAGGAGAAGCCTCCCCCGTCGCGCCGATGGCGAAAAGCGCCGCGCCGCGCCACCCTTCGCCCCCACTCGCCGCCGCCACGATGACCGGCGCCGTCGCCAGCCCTTCCCTGATCGATGGCAAGTCAGCCAGCATCAGCGTCGTGGGCCCATGCGGCCTGTCCGCCTGCCGCACGACCGTGCCCGAAGACGCTCCCGCCGGCATCGCCGCGCCAGCCCCCGGCACGCGCCGGAGGCCTATCCGCACAGCCATGGCCTCCCATTCGCGCTCCTCGATCCGCCAAAGGCCCGGCACGTCTTCGACCGTCACGACATCGCCGGGCGCATGGCGCAATGCGTCCCACCCGCACCGCAATGTCATCGTCGATCGCCCCGTCCAGGCCATCGCCATCTTCCGCGCCGCCAGCGCCCGCGCATCCTCGCCCGACAGGACGACCGGCAGGTCCACACCCTGCTCCAGCCGCCCCGGCCCGGGCCGGCCGATGCGCTGCACGCCCGCCTGATAGTCCCGCTCCGGATCATAATGGCGCACCGACAAAGCCACCGGCACGCTATCGGCAGCACCGCCCGACCGCTCAATTCCCTCCAAAGCGCGCCCGTTGACCGACCGGCACAATCCTGCGCCGCCGATCACCGTCCCGCCTTCCGTCCCCGAAGCCCGCAAGCCCAATCCGGCCTCTTCCGCCACAAAGGCAAGGTCGAACGCATCCGCCAGCGGCGCCAGCGCATCGCTCACATCGGTGCCGCTCGCCGCCATGCCGTCGACCGTGCCCAGCCCGTCGCCGGTCAACGCCCCCGCGCTCAGTTCGGCGGCCAGACCGGCAATCGAAACCGCTCCCTCGTCCGCCTCGACCTCGAATGTGAGCGAGGGAATGCGATTGCCATAATCGGCCAGCGCCAGATCCTCGAACACAGCATAGGCCATTCCCCGATGCCCCGGCGTCACGTCCACGCCTTGCGCCGCCGCGATCAGCGGATCGACCGCCTGATCCTCTCCCCCCAAATGCAGCCGGAAAGCCCCCAGCTCTGTCTTGAAGTCCCCCGCCGCCCCTCGCAGCAGATTGCCGTCCGCCCAGATGCGCCGCACCGACCGGACGGCCCGCGCCGACAAGCCCACGGCAAAACTGGCCGAATAGCTGTAGGTCGTAACGCTTGGCCGTCCCTTGCCCCCACCGCTCTTGTGCTTGGTTTCCTTGAGGTCCGTCGCCCAGATCACCGTTCCCGCCACCCGCAGCGTCCCGAACAGCTTGGGGATCTGCGAACCATAAGTGGAGGTCTGGACCTGCACCTCGGTCAGCCGCCGCCCCTCCATCCCCTTGGGCTTGAACAGCACCGCATGATCGAAGGCATTGCCGATCAGCCCGCCAATGGCGCCACCCAGCGGCCCGCCAATGGCCGTGCCAAGGGCGGTCAACACAATCGTCGCCATATCATCTCCTATTCCGGCCCGTTATTCCGGCCGCCAGTAGCCGAGCACCGGCCAGGGCGACTCCCCCGGCATCTCCACCACACGCCCCACGCCCGCATGGGCATGGACATGCCCACCCGGCACGACGATCATCAGATGCAACTGCAAAGGCCCCGGCCGCACCAGCGCCAGATCGCCCGACCGCGCCGCAGCGACCCGCCGCAGGCCCGCCGCCCGCAACCAGCGCGCCGCTTGGCGCTCATCGCCGGAGCGCAGCCCATAACCCTCCGGCGCCACCCGTCCCAGCACCAGCGCCGCCAGCCCCACGCAATCCAGGCCCCGCTCCGGCGCCCGGCCATGCAGGCGAAAGCGCACCCCCACCAGGGCACGCGCCGCCGCCACGACCGCGCTCAAGCCGCCCCCGGATAGCGCGTCAGCAAATCCGTCCCCGGCAGATAAGGCTCGCCCCGAAAGTTCACGGCATTGCCGAACCGCCCGGCACAGGTCGCCAACTGCCGGTCACACCCCTCGGTCAGCAAAGCCAGGGCTCCCACCTCCACTGCAAAAGGCGGCGGATCGGCCAAAGTCACGTCACCCGCGTCATTATCGACCACCCCCTGCACGATCCCGCCATTCTTCCCCGACAGCCAGCGCAAAGTCCCGAAAGCATAAGCCCCCGCCTCCAGCCCGGACACAGCCACGACAGCATCCTCGACCGCCTCGACCGCCACCACCCGCCGCCGCCCGGCAAGATCCACCCGGCACTGCCGGTCGCCCAGCGCTGCCCGGCAATCCGGCGACGTCGAAGGCGCGACCGGCGCCTTCAGAGCCGCCATCGCTCCCACCAGCTCGGCCGTAAAAGCCCCCGCCTTGCGCGCGACAGCCCCGATCTCCCCCCGCGCCAGCAACCACCAAAGTTCGCCCGGCGCTTCCCATTCGGTCAGCCGCAATTCCAGCCGGGCGCCGTCCCAACGCCCCGCCATCAGGTCCGTCTCGCTGATCGCATCCGCCACCAGCGCGCCCTCGACATCGCTGTCGGCCCCCTCGGCCGTGATCCCGCTCCGCACGGCGGAGGGCGTCATCCCCGGCGCGGCGCGATAGCGGACATGCCTGATCTCCAGGTCGCGATCATGGCTGGTGAGGCCAATCGTCACCCCGTCCCGCCGCTCGATCCGCCAGCAAAAGGCCAATGTCGCCAGCGGCTTGTCCAACGCCTCCAGCCCGCTCATTCCCTGATCTCCACCAAGGGCACAGACGGCGCCTCGCCCGCCGCGAATGTCGCCCGATTGATGTCCAGCCGATCCTCGGCAAAGCGCACCGGAACATCGAAGCGAAAGCCCGCCGTCAACACCGCGCCCTCCGCAGGAGCTGCATCAAAGGCGATCACCCCCATGCCGGAGTGGCTCCAGCCGCCCACCATCTCGACCCCATCGACAGCGACCCGGATGGTCCCCGCCACCGGCCGCGTGATCCGCCGCGCCTGCGCCTCCTCGCCAACGCCGTAGAAGCGCTGCAACGGAAACTCCGCCCGCACCCCGTCGCCCAATCCCAGTCGCTGATCCAGCGGCCCCGGCGCCTCGCCAACGCCGCAACTGCGATCATCATAAGGATCGCTGAACCGAAACCCCCGCGCCGCACCCCGCCGCGCCCGAAAGAAAGCGATCAGCGCCGCCATGTCAGCCTCCGACCGCACCCCCGGCCCCGCATCGAAGGACAGCCGCGCATCCGCCCAGTCGCTGCTCCGCCGCTCGTGCCCCGACACACTCTCCACGATCTGCGTCGAAAAGGCGGGCGCCACGCTCGCCTCCCGCCCGATCGCCAAGGGAAAAGCCACATCATCAAAGGCCTGCACATCATCCTCCCCATCCAGTCGGAAGCAGGTGAAGCCGTCCCGGGCGACCTGCGGCAGCGCCCAGACAAAGGTCGCCGCCGTCCCCCGCCGCACCGCCGCCTCCGCAGCCCCCGCAATCTCCCGCCACTGCGCCGCATCCTCGCCGCGCAGCACAAAGCCCGAAAAATAATGCTGCTCATGAACCGGATAGCCCAGCCGGTCGACCGCCAGCTCCACCCCAAGCGCGGTGAGACGCTCCCGCCCCTGCGTCACCCAGTCATAATCCTCCAACTGCAACACATCGAAGGCCGGCGAAGCCCATCCCAAGGGCATGTTCGCCCGCTTCGCCTCCGGCGCCAGAGGATCGAGGACGGTGGGCAGATAGGCCAGCAAATGAGTCACCGCCCCCGGCGCCACGCCCTTCACCCAGCCGCAAAGCGCCGCCGTCGATGCCGCCAGCACTTCCCCCGCCCGATCCAGCAAAGCCTTCTGAGGCGCGCTCAAGGCTCCCCGAACATCCGCGATGGAAACCAGCACGCCGCCAAAAGCCGCCCGAGCCGCATCGTCATAAAGGCAGATGCGCCCGTCCGGCATGACCCACCACCAGGGCTCGCCCACCTGAAATCCGATCGCCAGTCCTGCCGACAACCCAAGGGAAACAAAGGCGCCCGCGACCAGGCGCAAATAACTCATCGCCCCATCATGCGCGGGCGAGAGCAGGGTCGAAGGCGGCGACCATCCCGTCAGCGCCGGCGCGCCATCCTCGGCCCGCTGCTTCCAGTCATTCCAGCAATGCGCATCGAACAGTTCGTAGGACAGCGACCAGATCACCCCCAGCCCCAGCGCCTTCGCCCGCCGCGCAAAATCCGCATGCCAGGCCACACAGGGCGCATTCAGCACGCCGCCTGCCAGACTGACGTAAAAGCCGCCCCCCAGCGGTTCGAGCCGGAAATAATGGCTCATCCCCACATAATGATTAATGTCCCCGCGATAGCCGAGCGCATGGATCGACGCGACGATCCGCTCCGGCGTCTGGTTGAAACAATCGTCATAGCCCGTCGCCATCGACAAACCATGTTCGGGCAGCACCACATCGCCCACGCGCAGCACCGATCCCGAACCGTCGCAGCTTATGCCCGAAAGCTCGCACCAACCCTCAACCCCGGCGGCAAAGGCCGTGCTCCCCGCATCATAATCCGGCGCGGCGAGCGAGATGAACATCCGGTCCACATCCCCCGCCCAGACATCCTCCCCCTCGCTCAACAGGAATCCGCTTTTGAGGCTGGAAAAATCCAGCGCAATAACCGCATCTTCCGTCCCGCCGCTCGCATAGTTCCACAAGCGCACATACCAGCTCCGCGGCGTCCCCTCCGCATCCCGCCCCTCGACGGTCAGCGTGGGGCCATGCGTTTCATCGAGCCGCCGCAGCCCCCCGCTCCGCCAGCGAAAGCGCAACAGGATATTCCGAAAATCCCGATCCGTCTCATAAGCCAGCAGAGCATGACTCCACTTGTCCTCCGCCTCCCAGATCAGCCCCGCCAGATCCCCCGACCCATAAAAGACCGCATCCACCCGCAACGCATCCGGCGCGGTCGTCACCACGCTCGCCATCATCGGCCGGGGGAAATTGACGGTCCAATGGGTCGGCGCAAAGCGCTTCATGAACCGCGCCTCCTGCCCCCGCCGGGCATCGGCCAGCCAGTATCCAAGTCCACTCATCCGCCAATCGCCCCCCTCACCGCCCGAGCCACCTGGCGCGCACTGCGCGCCAGCAATCGGGCGTCATCCGCGCCCTGCCCCTGCACCGCGATGCTGACCCGCACGTCCCTGGCGCCTCCACCGCCATGGGGAACGACCTGCCCACTCGCCGTCGGCACAAAGACCTCCGGCCCCCGTTCCCCCACGACATAGGCCCGCCCCGGCGCCACCGGCCCGCCGGTGGCCCGCCCCGGCAAACCCAGGGCAGAAGCCGCCAGCCCGATCGGCCCGCCATCGCCCCCGATGCTGCTCGTCCCGGCCCGCAAGGCGCTGGCCGCAATGTCATCCAGCACCCGCAGCGCGATGTTCTTGAGTTCCTCAAACCCGAACTGCCCCGTCCGAACGGCCCGCAACAATCCCTGCTCGATCCGCCGCCCAGCCCGATCCGCCCCGCCAGCCAGCGGCCCTTCCAACGCCCCCCGCATGGCCTCGACATCCCGGGCGAAACCCTGCGTATCCGCCCGCACCCGCACGACCAGATTGTCGATTTCCTCGTCCATCCCACTCTCCCGACCAATGAAAAGCCCCTCCCAGGGAAGGGTTTGGGGAGGGGCAAGCCCCACGCAACAACCTCAATCCGGCATCGCGCCCCGCAGCCTGTCCAACTCCCCGCGATCCATCCCCACCTCCGGCTCGTCCCCACCGCGAGCCGCTCGCAAAACGCTCTCCAGCTCCGCCGGCGTAGCCCGCCAGAATTCATCCGGCCGCCATCCGAGCAACCATCCCGCAATCCCGGCCAGCCGCGCCGCCGCCTTGAAAAAGCTCATCGTCCCCCCAGAATCTGCCCGATTATCCCCCGCAATGCCGGCGTCAGCGTCGCCAGCCCCGCCGCCACGATCGCCTCGCCCAGCGCCTCCCGCGTCAACCCCGCAGGCGGCTCCACCAGGCAATGCCAGAACAGCCCCGCCATCTCGGCCAGCGACAGCTTCCCCGCCGCCGCCCGCTCGACCAGGGAGAAGAGCGGCCCCAACTCCTCCTCAGCCGCCACCAAAGCCGCGAAACTGGGCCGCAGCACCAGCCGCTCCCCTCCCAGTTCCAGCGCGGCCTCGCCCCTTGCGCCATTGGGCGCGCTCATAGCGACACCACCGCCCCGGAGCTTTCCAGGCTCAGCGCATAATTGCGCTCCCCATTATAATCCCCGGCATAATCCAGCCGCGTCACCAGAAAGCGCCCGCGCATCTTCTCGCCGCTTTCGAAGCTCAGCTCATAATCCTCTATGGTTCCCGCCAGCGCATGGTTGCGCAGCCGCACCTCCGCCGCCGACCCGGTGAATATCCCCGCCGCCGACACGCTGACCGACCGCACGCCCGCGCCCGACAGCAGCTCGCGCCAGCCGCCCGAATCCTTGTTGGTGACGTTCACCGCCTCGCCATTGACGGATAGCTGCGTCGTGCGCATTCCGGCGACCGTCACATAGGCCGCCGGCGCCCCGCCATCCCCTATTTTCAATAGAAACGCGCTTCCTTTTTCCACGCCCATGGAGCATTCTCCTCTAAGATAAACCGTGCAAGATTCGGGATTTGGAGAGAGGCCCAAAATGCTCGTTACCGCCCCCCTGATGCTGTTGCTGGCCGCCGCCCCGCAGGGCGGCGACGCCGTCGGCGCCGGCCGCAAGGCCTATTCGGACTGCCTGTCGAAACAAGTCCAACCCGCGCTCGACAAGAAACTGACGCTTGGCGATTTCCAGGCCTCGCTAAAGGCCCAATGCGGCGACAAGGAAGCTGCCTTCCGCACCGCCATCGTCGCGGACGACAAGTCGAACGGCATGTCGGAAAAGGATGCCCAGTCCGACGCCGACGACCAGATCAGCGAATATAGGGACAAGATCGTCGGAGAATTCGAAGACTATTCGAAGTCCTGATTGTCAGCCCCGTTGCCTGAATGACGCTGTGCTCCTGCGAAGGCAGGAGCGCAATTTCGCCCTGTCATCAGGGCACGACGCAGGATCAAACCCGCACCACCCGCATCCGGTAGTCGACCAGCGCCTGCCACCCGTCGCGCGCGCCCGTCCGCGCCACGCGCGACCGCGCCAGCCGCGCGCCGACAACCCGCCAGCCGTCCGCCAGCGCAACCGCTCGCAGCACCGCATCGACCCGCCCCAACAGCCCCGCCAGCCGCGAAGGCGCCTCTCCCACATCGAACAGGCTGACGGTCAAGGTCAGTTCCCGTCCCTCGACATCCTTCGCGCCCCAATCCAGCGCAACACAGTCGCCCACCACGCCATAAGGCGCGCTCGCCCGCCCCGTCGCGCCGTCGAACAACCCGTTCAACCCCGCCATCAAATCCGCATCCCCACGCAAAGCCGCAACGACCGCCCCGCGCACCGCCACTTCCGCGCTCATCGCCGCCCCCTTCCCGCTTCCCTCAGCGCCAGATCACGCATCCAGCGCCGCTTGAGCCCCGGCCCGGACAGCCGCACCCCCTCGCCCTCGACCAGCGCCTCGACGCCCAGCGGGCCAGCCGCCGCGACAATCCCCTGCCGCCGCGCCTCGACCCGCGCCATCACCAGCGCCCGCAGCCGCTCCATCATGCCAGCCGCATCCGCCGCCAGGGCCGCCACAGCGCGCTCACCACGGCAGGCGGCGTCGCCACCTCCCCGTCCCGCGCCACGAAATGCTCGGCCGCCAACCGCACGATCCCCTGCCGGATCGCGTCAGGCAGCCCCTCGACATCCACGGCCATCCCGGCCCGAAGCCGCACCGTCGCCGCACCCGGCCCATCCACCAGCCGCGCCCGCACCCAGCCATCGCCCGAAGCATCGATATCGGCCGCATAAGCGTCCGGCGGAAAAGCCACGCCCTCCACCTCGACGCCCAAAATCGCCACGACCGGCCGCGCCATCAGCCGCTGCCAGCTTCCATCGGCCCTGATCGTCTCGGAAGCTTCCCGCACCACCAGCCACTGCCCGATAAACTGCTCGCAAAGCCCTGAAGCGCTCCCCAGAAGCCGCTCCAGCACCCCATCCTCATCATCCGACCCGATCCGCAACCAGGCCTTGAGATCCGCCAGCATGACCCCTCCCCAAGAAAAAAGGGGACGCCCACAGGACGCCCCCCAAGTCCTTCTCCTTGCAGGAGAAGGATACGCAGCCTTACCGGCTCTGCCGGTCAGGCGAAGTTGGATGAGGGCGACGCCTCAGGAAGCCGCGAACTTCATCAGCTTGATCGCCTCCGAATTCGCCACGGCCCCGCCAATCCGCTTCACGGCATAGAAGTGGACGAACGGCTTGTTGCTGAACGGATCGCGCAGGATGCTCGTCTCGCTCCGCTCCGAAATCACATAGCCCGCCTGGAAATTGCCAAAGGCGATCGACAGCGAACCGGCCGCGATGTCCGGCATATCCTCCGCCTCGATCACCGGATAGCCCAGCAAGTTCGCCGGCTGCCCCGCCGCCAGGGACGGCTGCCAGATAAACGCCCCGTCGCTGGTCTTCATCTTGCGAATGACCGCCAGCGTGGCCGAGTTCATCACGAAACAGGCCCCCTGACGATAGGGCGCCCGCAGGCTCTGCACCAGATCGATCAGCTTGTCCTGACCCGACGCCGCAAAGGCGCCCGAAGCGCCCGAAGCCACATATTGCAGCGAGCCAAAGGCCCGCACGCTGTCCGCCTCGTTGGTGGCCGTATAGGTCAGGAACCCCTTGGGCTTGTTCGTGCCATTGCCGTTGACGAAGGCCGCCCCCTCCGCCGCCGCGAACTCGCGAGCGATCTCGCCCGCCAGCCAGCCCTCGACATCGAACTGCGCATCGTCCAGCATCGCCTGAGACGCCGCCGGATTGGCATAAAGCTCACCCGAAGGCGGCACGATCTCGTTGAAGCTGGGCGTCGCCGTTTCCGTCCGCGTCCCCGTCTCGCTGGCCCAGCCGGACACGATGCCGCCCGAAGTCACCAGCTTGCGATAGCCCGCCGTTCCCGTCCGCACGACATTGGCAATCGAGCGAATGGGCGAAATGCCCTTCAGCGTCGCATCGATGATCTGGTCGATCTCCCGCGGCACCGCATAGCCGCCCGCCGCGCCCGAAGCCCCGGAAAAGCTCTTCAGCTCGACGCCCGCCTCAAGCCCCTGGCGCACATAACGCTCGACAAAGGCCGCCCTGTGCGGATCGACCGCACCGCCCTTCACCCCATCCAGCGCCGGCCTCTGCTGGACAAGCAAAGCCCCCTTCAACGCCGCCACCTCATTCTCAAGGCCCGCGATACGCTCACCCTGCACCACCGCATCAAAGCTCGCTTCCAACTGATCCGTCATAGCCACTCCCACGAAAAAGGGCGGCCCAAACCGGACCGCCCGCAAAATCCTTCTCCCTGCGGGAGAAGGATACGAAGTCTTACCGGCTCTGCCGGTCAGACGAAGTTGGATGAGGGCGATTTCTCCGTCCCCTCCACCGCAATCACCCGAGCCAAATCCTGCATCGGGTGGGTCACGACGCTCACCTCCACCACCTCCAGCTCCAACAGTTCACGCGGCGCACAACCGCGCGCCTCCCGCACCCGATAGCCAAAGGACAAGCCGTCCACCGCCTTCTCCCGAAGCGCGCGGCCAGCCTCCCGCCCGGCTGCCGTCCGCCCCGAAACCCGCCCGATCACGCGCAGGCCCCGAACGTCCTCCTCGACCTTCTCGATCGTCCCGATCACTTCCCCCGGCCGATGCTGCCACAGCAGGGGCATGCCCGCCGCGATCCCGGCAAAGGCGCCCGCCCGCACCACGTCGCCGCCGCGATCCACCCGGTCGAACACCGCCGCATATCCGGCAAACCGCACATCACTCATGCCCCAGCCCCAGCAAGCCCAGCTTCACCGCCATCCCCAGCAGCAGCAGCGCCATCACCACGCGCGCGATCCAGGCAAAAACAGCCCCCCGCGCCGCCTTCTTCGCGTCCCGCCAGGCGCCCAGCAATTCCCGCAATTCGCGCACATCATCCTGCGCCCCGCCATCGGCCAGCCCCAGCCGCTCCAGCGCGCGCCCGACGCCCAGTTCGCTCGCCTCCTCGATCAGCGCCCGGATCATCAGCATATCCATCCCCACCGGCTGCGCCTCGGCCTGCGCCACCAGCCGCGCCAGCATCTCCCCGTCATATTTCATCGCCCGCCTCCGCGACTGCCGCCTCACCCTATGCCCAGCATCGCCCGCTTCTCTTCGGCGCTCAGGAAATCCGCCGCCGTCACCCGGTCCCACAAGGCGGTGCGTTCCTCCGACAGCGCGGGCACCGCATCCAGATTCGCCTTCAGGCACAGTCCCGGCCACCAACCGTCCAATCCCTGCGCCAGCCCACCGCAGATCTTCGCCAGCAACGGCAGGATGGTCTGCCGCCACAGCGCCCGATTGGCCTCACGATAATTGGCGTAGCTATTGTCGCCCGGCAGCCCCATCAGCATCGGCGGCACCCCGAAGGCGAGCGCAATTTCCCGCGACGCCGCCGCCTTCAGCCCCACGAAATCCATCTCGGCGGGCGTCAGGCTCATCGCCTTCCAGTCCAGCCCGCCCTCCAGCAGCATCGGCCGCCCGGCATTGGCCGCGCCCGAAAAGGCGACCTCCATCTCCCGCTTCACCCGTTCGAATTGCTCAGGCGCCATCACCGAACCGTCTCCCGGATCATAGACCATCGCCCCCGAAGGCCGCGCCGCATTGTCCAGCAGCGCCTTGTTCCACACCGTCGCCGCATTGTGGATCGCCACCGCCCCGGCTGCCGCGCCGATACAGCCCAGCCCATAATGATCGTCCAGCGGATGCAGCGCCTTCAGATGAACGATGCCGGTCCGCCCGGCCCCGTCTTCCGGGGACAGCCGCGTCGCGCTGTCCCCGACGCGATAGAGATAGGCCGCCGGCCAACCCCGCGCATCCGCCTCCACGCTGACCCGCTCGGGCCGCAGCGCATAGAGCTCCGCCGGAAACCCGTCCGCGCCGACGATCAACTGGACATAGGCATTGCCGTGCAGCAGCAAATGGCTCGCCAGCGTCTCCACCAGCGATTGCCCCCCCGAACAGCGAGTCACCAAAGCCCGAACCCGCGCCTCCACATCCGCCTCGACGCCCTCGACCGCCAGGGCCGTGCCGCCCGCCCCGTCCGCGATCAGCCGCATCGCCCGCTGCGCCACCGGATTGCCGATGACCCCGGCGCGCAACTGCGCCTCATAGCTTGCCGGCCATTCCCCCAGCGCCACGCCGCCCGAACCCCAGGCCCGCGCCAGCACCGGCCGCGCACTTGCCCGCGCCGCCTTCGTCCCGAAAAATTTCATAGACCCACCCACAAAAAATCCTCCCCCCGCAAGGGAGGAGGATATTGAAACCCGGCAGCGTTCAGCCACCTGGCGAAATTTGGAGAGGGGGGTTGCCCGCCCCTTTTTAAGGATTACGCTTCAAAACCCGGTCGCAGGCATCGCCGCCCGCCTGCCCCCTCCCGATCAGATTGCCCGCGACGGCGCCCGCGGCCCCAGCCAGCAACGTCTCTCCGACGCTCCCGCCCGCGATCACGCCCGCGCCCGCGCCGCCCGCCGCGCCGATCACCGTGCCCTTGCGCGCATCCTTCTTTCGCTTGAGCAGGCAATAGCGCACATCGTCGCGATCACGCGGAGCCGCCCGCGCCACCCGCGCCCTGTCCTTGCTCGACAGCGTCACCGCGATCGCAGGCTCGACCATCAGGGTCAGCGCCGCCAGACCGGCCGCCAGTTTCGCGATCCTCATCGAAAATTCTCCTGCCATTTCATCGCCGCGACAACGCATGGCGCCCCCGCTTTGTTTCCTCGTTACGGAAGCGTTCGAATATGCCGTTCGCGAATATGCCGTTCACATGGCGCGCAGCCGCGCATCCCCGCGCCGACCCAGCATCAATTCGGTCAGCGCCCAGACCAGCGCATCCGCCCGATCCGGCGACCGCCCCGGCCCGACATAGCCACCGCCCAGCGTCATTCCGCACAACTGGTCCTCCAGTTCCGCAAAGCCGCCGCGATGCACCACCCGCCCGGCCTCATACAAAGCCGCCACCGGCTCCGCCCGCGCCACCTTCCCCCGGCTCGCATGCACCAACCGCACCGGCAACCCGGCCTCCGCCGCCCGCAGCACGCTCTCGACCATCGCGCCGCCATTATTGGCCTCCGCCACCACCCGGTCCGCGCCATGGACCAGCGCCGCGCCGCTCGCCGCCCGCGCCCAGCCCTCAGGCGTCGCGCCCTCCACGGTCGCATCGGCAATCACATAAGCCCGCCCATCATCCCCGATCCCCGCAACCACGATCCCGCAGGCATCCCCATGCGCGGAGGCAGGCGGATCGACCGCCACCACCACCCGAACCAAGGCGCCCCGCACATGCGCCACCCGGCATCGTTCCAGCAGATCGCGGCTCCACAGCGCGCCCTCGACCTCTTCGATCAGTTCGCCCTCCAGCTCCTGCCGCCCCAGCCGCGTGCCGCCATAGCTCCGCTCCATCGCCGCGACGAAGCCGTCGGCCAGATGCGCGACATTGTCCGCCGTCCGCCCCCGCGTCACCACGACGCCGGAACCGTCCCGCTCCACCAACCCGCGCACCAGAGCGACAGGCCGGGGCGTCGTCGTCGCCAGCACGCGCGGCGCAACGCCCAACCGCATTCCCATCATCAGATTGTCCCAGGCCGCTTCCCCGCCCGCCCATTTGGCGATCTCGTCGGCCCAGCCATGGCTGAACTGCGGCCCGCGCAGACTCTCCGCCTCCGCCGCCCCGAACAGGGTCGCCACCGCGCCATTGGCCCACACCAGCTTGCGCAAGGCCGGCGAAAAAACCGGCCGGTTCCACCAGGGCGCGACGGCCAGAACGCCCGAAGCGCCCTCCACCATCACCGCCCGCGCCTCGCCCAGCGTCGCCCCCACCAGCGCGATCCGCGCCGCAGGATCATTCTCCGCGACCGATCGCACCCATTCCGCCCCCGCGCGCGTCTTGCCAAAGCCGCGCCCCGCCATCATCAGCCAGATGCGCCAGTCGCCCTCCGGCGCCAGTTGCTCGGGCCGCGCCAGCCATTGCCAGTCATGCGCCAGCGCATCGGCGGCCGCCCCGCTCAGCCCCGCCAGCACCCGCTCGCGCGCCTCTTCCGGCATATGCGCCAGCCGCTCGAAATCCGATAGCCGCCCCATGCCGCCCGCCTCCATTCGTCCGATTTCCGGGCCACGGATTTGGCCGATCCGCATCGCGCCCCTATATGCCCGCCATGAGTTCGATCCGCCCCGCCCGCGCCGCCGACGGCGCCCGCCTGCTCGACATCTGGCGCAAGGCCGTCGACGCGACCCATGATTTCCTGACGCCGGACGACCGCTCCGCCATAGAGGCAGAGGTCGCCGCCTTCCTCCCCTTGGCCCCGGCATGGCTCGCCACCGATACGGACGACCAGGCCATCGGCTTCGTTCTGATCGACGGCACGCATATGGAGGCGCTGTTCATCGACCCAGCCTGGCACGGCCAGGGCATAGGCCGCCGCCTGGTCGGCCACGCCCTGTCGCTCCACCCCACGCTCACCGCCGACGTCAACGAACAGAATGACCGGGCCATCGCCTTTTACGAAGCCCTGAGCTTCGCCCGCACCGGCCGCTCCGAGCAAGACGGCCAGGGCCGCCCCTACCCGCTGATCCACCTCCGCTACGCCCCCTGACCGGATGACCTGGGACGGTGCGCCGGCCCGCCCTGATCCCCGCCCCTCTCCCGCACCAGCTCCAGCGCCACCCGCAACCGCGCCACGGCATCCTCCCCGTCCGGCCGCTCGACACTCTCCAGCCGCTGTGTCTCGGCCACCTCTTTTTCATGCGCCTTGAACAGGATGGCCTGGATCATATGCGGATGTCCCCGCTTGATCTTCCGGCTTTTGACCGCGCCCTCGCCGTCCAGCACGATCTCCTCATCCTCCGTGCCGAACAGCGCCTGCCGCAGCATCAGCGCCTTCAACTCCTCATGCCCGATGCTCAGCGCCTGCTTCCAGGCCCGCGCAAAGCCCGGATCGCGCCGTTTGAGATAATAGACGGTAGCCAAATTCCGCCCCACGACCCGCGCCGCCTCACTGACGTTGCAGGTCAACGCCAGCGTTTCCAGAAATCTCTGCCGCAATTCCGGCGTAAAGCCATCCTTGCGCATCGCCCGCATCTGCGGCCCGGTGCCCTGTGCGCCCTGCTGATTATTCTCCAGAACCAACAGCCGGTCCGGAGCCTTCGCCCGCCCGCCAAAGCGCTGCCTCCCGCTTTTCTCCTTCACCTCGTCCCCCATGCCCATCCCCCGCGCCCAAAAGAAAGGGGCCGGCCCAACAGGACCAGCCCCTTGCCGCGCCTCGTTGGCGACTCACATTTTTCCAGTGTCCCCATAACTGTCAGAACAGCGTGACGATGTCAAGAAAAATGTTCCATATAGGTTAAATCATGCCGCAGCCATCCGCTCGATCGCCTTGGCTTCCGCCGCCAGCGCCGCCGCGAAGCTCGGCCGCTGGCGCATCTCCTGCAACCAGCCGCGAAGGCGCGGCCAGCGTCCCTCCGCCAGCACGGAACTGCAATAGCAGACATTGATGATCGGACAGGCTACCGCGATATCCGCCAGCGTAAAGCGATCCTCGACCAGAAATCCGCTCTCCGGCAATATGTTCTCCAGATAGTCGTAAATCTTCGGCAGACCATCCGCCTCCGCCTTTTCGGCGGCGGCAAGGTCCGGCGCCAAGCCCATGAACGGCGCGACCATCCGGTTGAAGAAGATCTGGGCGCCCGTCGCCTGCACGATGGTATCACCGAACTCCTCATACCAAATGGTTCGCGCTCGCGCCTTCGCTTCGACCGGGATCAGATTGGGCTCGGGATGCAGTGTATCCAGATAGGTGATGATCGCCGTGCTGTCGCTGATCAGGAAATCCCCGTCCTGAAAGCCCGGCATCTTGCCGAAGGGGGATGCCTGGGCGAACGCCTCGCCGCCTTGCCCGAAACCGCCCGGCCTCAACTCCAGATCAATGCCCTTCTCGGCGGCAAAGACGATGACCTTGCGCACGAATGGCGAAGGCCGCGCTCCATAGAGGATCATGACAAAGGCTCCTGACAAAAGAAGCCCATCATCCCCTTACCGTCCGGACATGCAACCCGATTTCACGCCATGGGCGCTAGGCCCGATCAACGCCCCGCCTCATCCGCCCCGGCAACGGTCCGCGTATAATCGATCCTGATCCGCACCCAGCTACCGACCATCACCTTGCCGTTGACCCGCGGCGGCAACACCAGGAATTGCCAGGCCGCCAGCCGCACAGCCTTGGCAAAGCCGGACCCCATGGGCGATTCGCCCAGCGCCTGACAATTTTCGACATGATAATGATCGACCGTCTTGCAGGCCACCAGGCCCCAGCCATTGCCCGGCGCGCTGGCGGGCAGATAGCCGGCCAGCTCCGCCGGGCTCGGCCGCCGATACCATTCCGCCTCGAACAATTGCACCCCGCCCGGCCCCTCGCCCGGCCCGGCCACCGCCGCGCTGTTGCCCTGCCCGGAAGCGCCGTCCGCAGCGCCCTTCTTCGCGATCTCACCGATATCGGCCGAGGCCATCTGCTGGCGGTCCAGCACCAGAAAGGGCAATGGCGAGGGCTGCTGCTCGGTCGGCTTAACCACCGGCCGGTCCGGCTTGGCCACCGGCTGCACCTGCCGCTGCGCCGATTTCTCCTGCCGCTTCTTCTCGCTCTTCTCAGCCTTGCTCTGCGCCTTTTCCGCCTTGGGCGCGGGCGCCATCTCGAAGGTCACGGGGTTGCGGAAATCCGGCAGCCGAATCACCGGATCGGGCGCCAGCGTCAGCAGCGCCAGCAGCAACAGGCCATTGAAAAGCAGCGCGAACAGCAATCCGCCGCCACGCTCGCGCCATTGGGAAGGGGATGAAGAGGTCAAATTCACATGGATGCGCCGGGCCGGATTCATGGGAGGTCATGCCCAGACGCCGCCGTCCCGTCAACGCCGTCGCGTCAACAGACATCCTCTTCGCGGACGACCGGACGGCTTTCCCGGGTCGCCCGCATCCGGCTGGCCTTGTCGTCGGGATCGGATGTCAGCACGACATGATCCTCATGCACTTCCAGCAGCACACCGGCAAAGGGCATGCCTTCCAGACTGCCGGTCACCCGGTAACTGACCGAATCCCCGGCCTTGAACGTCGCCGGGTCGGTATTGAACGAAAAGGGGCAGCCGCCCTCTCCCATGCCAAGCATATTCGTCTCCTGTGCCGGCAGCCTAACGCGGCGGCACTGTGCTGATCAAGCCTCTGTCGCTGCCATCCCAGCCGCGTTACAGCCCGCCTCATGGACATCCGCCCCGCCACCCTCTCGGACCTGCCCCGGCTTCACCCGATCATCGAGCGCGCCTATCGCGGAGACGCGGCCCGCCAAAGCTGGGCCATCGAATCCGCTCCACCCGTCAGCCCCCGCACCAGCATCGCCGCGCTCGAAGCGATCCTCGCCAGCCCCGCCGAACGCCTGCTGGTCGCGCCGGGAACGGACGGCGCGCCCATCGGCTGCGTCCAGATCTCCGATCGGGGCGACGGCCGGGCCTATCTCGGCCTGCTCTGCGTGGACCCCGGCCTCCAGTCGGGCGGCCTTGGCCACCGCCTCATCGCCGCGGCCGAACAACTCGCCGCAACGGCCTTCGGCGCCCGGCAGATGGAAATGACCGTCATCTCCACCCATGACAAACTTATCCAATATTATCAACGCCGTGGCTATCATCCGACGGGAGAGCATCGCCCCTACCCTGTCCCGCTCGACCCGCCCCAGCAGATGATCGTCCTGGCGAAAGCACTGGCGGCTTGAAAGCTCTTCGGCTAGGGCCCGGTCAGTTCGAATTTCCGTTCAACACGAGGCGAAAATGGTGTTTTTTGAGAACCGGCGCGGAGCGTACTATCGGTACGTCAGCACCGGAAGCGCAGAAAAGCGCCATTTGCAGCCCGTCATGAACGGAAAGGCGCACTGACCGCCGATGTTGACCAAACTTTATCAATGGACGCTGGCGAAAGCCGCCCACGCCCACGCCGAACGCTGGCTGTTCGCAATCTCCTTTATGGAAAGCAGCTTCTTCCCGATCCCGCCGCACCCGCTGCTGGGCCTGATGTGCCTCGCCCGCCCGGAACGGGCGATCCGCTTCGGCCTGATCTGCACCATCGCCTCGGTGATAGGCGGGCTGTTCGGCTATGCCATCGGTCATTTCCTCTATGAAACGGTCGGCCAGCAAATCCTGAACGCGCTGGGTCTTGCCGCGAAATTCCCCGTCGCGGCCTGCTATCTGCGCGACTACGGAGCGGAGATCATCCTGATCAAGGGCGCGACGCCCATCCCCTTCAAGCTCATCACCATCACGGCGGGCTTTATCGGGCTATCGCTCTTCACCTTCCTCTGGGCCAGCGTCCTCAGCCGCGCCTTCCAGTTCATGCTGGTAGGCTTTCTGTTCTGGAAATTCGGACGGCCGATCAAGGCGTTCATCGAAAAATATCTGGGCCTGCTGTCGGCTGGCTTCCTGGTCCTGGTGATTGGCGGCTTCATCGCGGCCTCGGCGCTGTCGGGCGGCGGGAACAAGAGCGACAAGTGCAGCCACGCCACCATGGCAACCCTGCGCTGACCGTTAGGCCATGAAGGACATTCCGGCCCGCTTCCCGAAGCTCACCGCCCTGCTCGCCGGTTTCGTGGCGGCGACCGGCTTCGAACCGCTCAAGCTCTGGCCCGTCACCTTGGCCTGCTTCGCGCTCCTCATCGTCCTCATCGAACGCGCGCCCGACCGCCGGAGCGCTTTCCTGCGCGGCTGGCTGTTCGGCGTCGGCCACTTCACGCTCGGCCTCAACTGGATCGCCCACGCCTTCACCTTCCAGGACGCGATGCCCCACTGGTTCGGCTACGGCGCGGTCATCCTCCTGTCGCTCTATCTTGCGGTCTATCCCGGCCTGGCCACGCTCGCGACTTGGTGGGTGCAAGACCAACTGCTCCTGCGCAGGCAGGAAGATGGCTCACTCACCACCACCCTCCTCTTCGCCGCTGCCTGGCTCGTATCGGAATATCTCCGCGCCACCGCCTTCACCGGCTTTGCGTGGAATCCGCTGGGCGTCACTCTCCTCCCCACCGGCATGGCGATCGCCTCCACCCTGATCGGCACCTACGGCCTTGGCGCCCTCGCCATCCTCGCATCCGGCGCGCTCCTTCTGGCCCTCCGCCATCAGATCAAGCCCGCCGCCGCCATAACCGTCCCTCTCATTGCCCTTGCCCTGTGGGGCCATCTTTCCTCCGCGCCATCGACCCCGACAGGCGCGCCCCGCATTCGCGTGGTCCAGCCCAATATCGGCCAGGACGAGAAATATTCCCCCGAACTCGAACAGGCGCATTTCCGCACTCTTGCGACCCTTTCAGGCACCCCCCGCCCCGCCCCGCGCCTGATCTTCTGGCCCGAAGCCGCCATCCCCGCCTATCTCGACCTGGAACCGGACTGGCGCGCCCGCCTGGCGTCCCTGCTCGGCCCCGGCGACCTCCTCATGACCGGCGCGACCAAGGTTTATTTCAAGCAGGTCGAGGAAAACGGCGTCACGCAAAACGCCCTCGCGGGCGCGAACAACAGCCTGTTCATCGTAGCCCCCGAGGCCCGCCTGCTCGGCCGCTACGACAAATCCCACCTCGTTCCCTATGGCGAATATCTGCCGATGCGCCAGATTCTCCAGCCGCTCGGTCTCTCCCGTCTGGTCCCCGGCGATGTCGATTTCTGGCCCGGCCCCGGCCCGCAAAGCCTGACCCTGCCTGCGACCCTTGGCCGACCCCAACTCAAAATGGGCGTCCAGATCTGCTACGAGATCATCTTTTCCGGCCAGGTGGTCGACGAAGCCAATCGCCCCAGCTTCGTCTTCAACCCCTCCAACGACGCCTGGTTCGGCAGTTGGGGCCCGGTCCAGCATCTCGCCCAGGCCCGCCTTCGCGCGATCGAGGAAGGCATCCCCATCGTCCGCTCCACCCCCACGGGAATCTCCGCCGTGGTCGATGCCCGCGGCCATATATTGAGCGCCATCGGCCACCACCGCGCCGGTTTCCTCGACACCGCGCTCCCCCCCGCCCTGCCGCCGACGCTGTTCTCGCGCCTCGGCAATTGGGCGCCTTTCGCTTGCCTGGCCGCGCTCGTCGCGCTGGCCATTGCCACCCGCAGAACGACCCGCTAATAGCCACATAAACTTTTCTTTATGTCGCTTGTCCGCACAGCGTGCTAACGGGAGTCCCATGCGCAACAACTATCTCTTCACCTCGGAATCGGTTTCCGAAGGCCATCCCGACAAGGTCGCAGACCAGATTTCCGACGCCATCGTCGACCTGTTCCTGTCGAAGGATCCCGAAGCCCGCATCGCCTGCGAAACGCTGACCACGACTCAACTCGTGGTGCTGGCGGGCGAAATCCGCTGCAAGGGCGTCTATGAAAACGACGCCTGGGCGCCCGGCGCACAGGAAGAGATCGAGCGCACCGTCCGTGAGACTGTCAAGCGCATCGGCTACGAACAGGACGGCTTCCACTGGGAAACCTTCCGCTTCGAAAATAATCTCCACGGCCAGTCCGCGCACATCGCGCAGGGCGTCGACGCCGCGGGCAACAAGGATGAAGGCGCCGGCGACCAGGGCATCATGTTCGGCTTCGCCTGCGACGAAACGCCCGACCTCATGCCCGCCACGCTGGACTACAGCCACAAGATCCTGGCCAAGATGGCCGCCGACCGCCACTCCGGCCGCGCCCCCTTCCTGGAGCCGGACGCCAAGAGCCAGGTGACCCTGCGCTTCGAAAACGGCAAGCCCGCCGCCGCCACCGCCATCGTCGTCTCGACCCAGCACGCGCCGGGCTATGACGAGGGCGCGAAGGAAGCCGAACTCAAAAATTATGTGAAGGGCGTTATCGCGGAAGTGCTCCCCGGCGAGTTGCTCTCGGACGAGACCGTCTATCACATCAATCCGACCGGCAGCTTCGAGATTGGCGGCCCGGACGGCGACGCCGGCCTCACCGGCCGCAAGATCATCGTCGACACCTATGGTGGCGCTTCGCCCCATGGCGGCGGCGCGTTCAGCGGCAAGGATCCGACGAAGGTCGATCGTTCGGCGGCCTACATCACCCGCTATCTCGCTAAGAATATCGTCGCCGCCGGCCTTGCCAAGCGCTGCACGATCCAGCTCGCCTACGCCATCGGCGTGTCCGAACCGCTTTCGCTCTATGTCGACACCCACGGCACCGGCACGGTGGGCGACGACAAGATCGAGGACGCGATCAAGGGCATCAAGGAACTGGGCGGCCTCACGCCGCGCGGCATCCGCACGCATCTTGGCCTCAACAAGCCGATCTACCAGCCTTCGGCCGCCTATGGCCATTTCGGGCGGAAAGCCGAAGGCGACTTCTTCCCTTGGGAACGCACCGATCTGGTAGAAAAGCTCAAGGCAGCTATCGCCTGATGCAATAAGCGGGGAAATCATGGGACGGAAGCACCGCAAGACCATCGCCACTCCGGCCATGTTAGTGGCGCTCGCCGTTTCCGTCCCATCCCCAACCCTGGCCACCCCCGCCACAACAACCGCCGATGCGGCGATCTTCCGCGCCGCGGGCCTCAAGAACAGTGGTCGCGGCTGGACCAGCGGCTGCGACGAATCCGGCCAGCCGCCTTCGCCCGCGGCGATAGACGAACGCCGCGACCTGAACGGCGACGGCCGCCCGGAAGCTGTCGTCTCCGAATCCAGCAGCTATTGCTACGGCAATATCGGCCAGGCTTTCTGGCTGCTCAGCCAGCAGGCCAACGGCAGTTGGAAGCTGATGGCGCATGAAACCGGAATCCCCGAATTTCTGGCCAGCAAGGGCGCGGGCGGCTGGCCCGATCTTTCGGTCGGCGGCCCCGGTTTCTGCTTCCCCGTCCTGCGCTGGAATGGCCGAAGCTACGCCTTCCATCGCCGCGCCTATGAAGGAAAACCCTGCCGCTGATCGGCCCCGTGCAAACGGCACCAGCATGGCGACAATATGAAGAAAAGTTCATTAGGCCTGAACAGGAAAACCGCCCATAAGCAAGGCGTCGGGCCCGCACCCCTGTCGGGCCCGGCAACTCCCTCTCTTGAAAGGGGAATTGCGATGATTTCGGTATCCCGGAAGCTGACCTCCGCTCTCCTCGGCCTTGCCCTCCTGGCCGGCAGCGCCGCTCCCGCGCTCGCCGCCCCCTGCAAGGACGCCAAAGGCAAATTCATCAAATGCCCACCCAAGCCGGTCGCCAAAAAGGGCCCGTGCAAGGATGCCAAGGGCCGCTTCACCAAATGCAAATAAGCTGACGGCGCCTCGTCCCCAGCCTCCATCGGTTCCTCCGGAACAAGCCCAGCGCCGCTAGCCCCGGCGCTGCGGCTCCCAGCCTCCTGCCCCCGGCCAATCTCCTCAACACCGGGGGCAGGAGGCGCCCCACATCCCGGCTTGCCCCCATCGCCGCCGCCCGCTATCGGCGCGCCCATGACAACGCATGAATCTGGGCATGAATCTGGGCATGAATCTGGGCATGAATCTGGGCATGAATCTGGGCATGAAACCGGGCATGAAACCGGGCATAAATCCGGCGATCCCACCACGCTCAACCGCCTTTACGGCCGCCAGTCCGGGCACAAGCTGCGCGCAGCTCAACAGGAACTGGTCGACACGCTGCTTCCCGCCCTCTCTGTCCCAGAAGAGGGGGAAATCACCGCCGCGAACCTGTTCGGCTATGACCGCCCGCTGCATTTCGAGATCGGCTTCGGCGGCGGCGAACATCTCGCCTATCGCGCAGACCTGCTGCCCGACCATGGCTTCATCGGCTGCGAGCCCTTTCTGAACGGCGTCGTCGCCGCGCTCGGCCATGTCCGCGACAAGGCGCTGGGCAATGTACGCCTCCACATGGGCGACGCGCTGTCGGTCCTCAGCCGCATCCCCGACGGCGCGCTCAGCTTCGTCTACCTCCTCCATCCCGACCCGTGGCCCAAGGCGCGCCACGCCAAGCGCCGGATGATGAACCCCGGCCCCGTGGCGATGATCGCGAAAAAGCTGAAACCCGGCGGTGAATTCCGGTTCGGCACGGATCACCCCATCTATCTGCGCTGGGCGCTGATGGTGATGAACGGCCATCCCGATTTCGAATGGCTGACCAGCGAACCCAGGGATTTCCAGGTCCGCCCCGGCGGCTGGCCCGAAACCCGCTATGAAGCCAAAGCCCGCCGCCTGGGCCACGAAGTCTGGTACTTCCGGTATCGGCGCATTTGACGACCGGCACGGACAAATAGCGAACCGCGCTCCTAACATCCGGAAAGAAAACCCCGCCGGAGCAAGCTCGACGGCGGGGCCAAGGTTCAGGGAAATGTCACTCCAAGGGGGAGAGTGACCCAAGCTATCTAGGGGGCGTTCGACGACGATTCAAGGACATGTCATCCTGCTTTCCGGCTGATGCGCCATTCCGGAGGGCCGCCTGGCGCGGTCTTCATTGACCGTTCAGCCATTTCATATCAGGCTGACGACAAGACTGTCCCGCTCCGAAAGATCGTAACGTGCGCAAGTCCTATCGGGCGTTCGCCCTTCCGGCGTTGCTCCTGTCATCCGGCCTAGTCGCGGCGGCCCATGCCGAAACCTATTATGTCGATTCCCGTCTTGGCGACGATCGTTCTGGCGGAAACTCTGCCGATCGGCCCTGGCGGTCCCTTGCCCGCGTCAATAGCTGGCCTTTTCAACCCGGCGACCGAATCCTGCTGACGGCGGGATCGGCGTGGAAGGAACCGCTGACGATCACCCGATCAGGCAAGGCCGGATCGCCCATCACTATCGCAGCGACAGGCCCAGGCCCCAGGCCGCGCATCGATGCAGGCGGCGTTTCCGAATATGCCATAGGCGTGATCGACGCGGACTATGTAGCGGTCAGCGGGCTGGAGGTCACCAATGACGCCCCCTCGCCCGCGCCGCGAACCGGCGTGCTGGTGCGGGCCGCAAACCGGGGCGTGACACGGGGCATCCGCATCAGCGACAATTATGTCCACGATGTCCGGGGCACCAACGACCGCAAAGACAATGGCGGGATAGTGTTCAGCGCCACCGGCAGGAAAATGGCCACGCGCTTCCAGGATGTGACGATAGAGCGCAACATCGTCTGGCGCGTCGATCGTTCGGGCATTGCCGGCATCAGCGAGCGGGTGTCGTTCCTGGACTGGTTCCCCAGCAGGAATGTCGTCATCCGCGACAATTATCTGGAAGATATCGGCGGGGATGGCATCGTGCCGCGCGGGACCGACGGCGCGCTCATCGAACATAATATCGTCCGCTACGTCGGCAGCCGCGCGCCCGGCTATAATGCGGGCATCTGGCAATGGAGCACCGACAACAGCCTGATCCAGCTCAACGAGGCAGCCCATACCCGCACGCGCTATGACGGCCAGGGCTTCGATTCCGACTATAATTCGCGGCGGACGACCTTCCTCTACAATTACAGCCACGACAATGCGGGCGGGTTCCTGCTGATCTGCTCGCCACGGCGCAACGACAAGGACAATCTGGGCAATCGCGGCACGGTGGCCCGCTACAATGTCAGCCGCAATGACGGCAGCCGCATATTCCAGCTCTCCGGCAATGTGTCCGACGTCCGGATCGAAAGGAACGTCATCCATGTGGGCAAGGCGATGGACGTCCAGATGATCGTCGCGACCGAATGGCAGGGCTGGGCCCGCAATGTCCGTTTTGCAGGCAATGTCTTCAAGGTGGCAGGCACGGCGCGTTATGGCAGCGAGAAAGGACGCAGCGGCCCCGACTATCTGATCAAGGCCGGCTTCTCCCCCGCCGAAGCCATCCGCTTCAAGCGGAACAGCTATTTCGGCAGTCATGTGGACTTGCCGGAGGATGGGACCGGCCAGTCCGTCCTGCCCTATCGAGAAGCCGCATCGGACTGGCAGGTGCCGACCTTCGATCCCGCGAGGCCGGATGGGTTCACCGAATTTCTCGCCCGTCATCGCGCCTGGATGCTGGCGATGCTGACCCGAGAGTTGGAGGCGCCTGTCATGCCGAAGCAACCGCGCCGCAGTTCGATCTTCGAAGCGCGGCGCTGACCCGCCGCGCCGTCATGGCTGCCCTCGCCGCGCCCGTCCCCCCGGACGGACGCGCCCTTTGAAAAGGCTCAGTTCGCTTTGCTCAGATCCACCTTCTCGACCCATTCGGGGTAGAAGGTCGGTTCCCGGTTCGACCAGCCCACCGCGGTGGCCGCCGCTTCGCTGATCGACTGGAGCAGCGCCCGGCGCTTTTCCGGATGCAGATGCGGCAGGCTCGCCGCCGCACAGAAAGCCCCCGGCAACCAGGGCCGCGCGCCCGCCCCCAGCAACCGCTCGTAAAGGAAGCGATAGGCCGAGAAACTGCACAGCCGGTCCTGCCCCAGATCGAAGGCCGAAACCGTCACCAGCGGCGCCATGAACGGCTCCATCTGGTCAAGGCCGCTGTCATCGGGCACGCGGGCCTTGATATCCTCCAGCCGCCCGTAAATCCGCGCCTGCGCCCGGATGCTCGCTTCCTCCACCATGTCCCGCGACCACAGTTTCATGGCGTCGCGCCGGTGGAGGCCGATATCGAGCGATCTTCGGATATAACGCTGCGTAGCGGCCGGGAAACTGGCGAATTCACGCAATTCCGCCAGGGTGATCGCCCCGTCCGCTGGTCTTGCACTGGTGCCCATGCTCTTGCCCTCCGACTTCAAGTCGTAAGCAGAACATGCGCCCCATATGGTTACTGCAAGCTTAAGCGCCGGTTCTGCCGACAAGCACAGGGAATCATTTTTCTTTGTGCAGCGCAACATGTAATTTTTATGAATGCGCCCAATCGAATAACGAGGCGGTCACCCGCCCCATTTCGTCCGCAGCGTCACGCCCACAGTGCGCGGCTCGCTGGGCGTCCCGACGATCAACCCGCTATTCCCGGCCTGCACCGTCAGGTTCTGCATATAATCCTTGTCGAACAGATTGCGCGCGAACACCGCCACTTCCCAGCGCGGCGACCGATAGCCGACGCTGCCATTGACCAGCGTATAGCCCTTGATGACGGTATAGGCCGATCCGGTGGCATCCCCCAAGAGACGGGTCCGCGTCACCGCATCGCCCCGCAGGAACAACTCGCCCTCACGCGTTCCGATCGCCAGCGGCACATGATATTCGCCCCCGGCCGAACCGACCCATTTCGGCAGGCCCGGCATATGCTGCCCGGAAAGATCGCATTGCGCCGTGCCCGTGCCGGTCCGCTCGATCGGGCAAGGCCCCTTCGGATAACTAACATATCTTCCGTCCGAATAAGCGCCCGAAGCCCGCAACGTCAGCCGCGACCCGATCCGCGCCGCCGCGTCGAACTCGATACCCTTCACCCGCACCCTGGGAATGTTGGCAAGATAGCTGCGCAGCGCCACCGTAGCCGAACTGTCGACCACATTGGCCTGAAAATCCGTCACGTCGATATGATAGGCGTCGATATTGAAGGTCAGCGCGTCCTGGAACAGGCGCGTCTTGAACCCCGCCTCCCAACTGGTGTTCGTCTCCGGCCGGACGACGGCGGTGGCCAGCACCGCCTGATTGGCTCCATTGACCGGCAGGCCCGACATGTTGATCCCGCCCGACTTCTGCCCCTTGGCGAAGCTGACATAGCCCATGATCCCATCGGCCAGATCATAGGCGGCGTTCACCCGCCCCGACGCGCTGCCATCGCCATCATGCGCACTGTAGCTCTGCGCCCGGAGGATGGACTGCTGATCCGCCTGCAACGCCGCCGTGGGCGCGGCCCCGCCGAAAGTCCGCACGTCATAGACGCCGTCCTTCTCCTCATAGGTATAGCGCAGCCCGGCCGTCACCGCGAACCGCGGCACTGGCCGCCAGGTCACTTCCCCGAAAATCCCGAAACTCTCGCTGCGGAAATCGGTCCGCCCATCGGTCCGATAGCCATCGAGCAGCGCCGATGTCCGCGTCGCGCTGGCGGGCAACAACCAATAGGTCGCCAGCGGCCCATAAATGCTGATCGGCCGCCCGCTGATCTTCTGGTGGAAATAATATAGCCCCGCCACATATTCGACCGGCCCGGGCGTGTTGGACCCGAAGCGGAATTCCTGGCTGAACTGGTCCTGCCGGGAGGGGATGTGCTGCGTGGTCTGGATGTGCAGCCCGGTATAGTCGCGATCGTTCGCCGCATCCCAGTTCCAGAAACGCCACGCGCTGATCGAGGTCAGCGTCGTCCCGCCCAGCTTCCAGTCGGCCATGGCCGACACCCCGCCCTCATTGGTATCGACGCCCAGGGGCGCGTCATTATCGGTCACCCGGTCATAGGGATTGAAACTCGGCGGCGCATAAGCCCCGCCCGGCGCATGGGCCGCCAGCGAAGCATAGCGCTGCGCTGCGGGCGGCGCCAGCCGCACGAAAAGCTGCGCGCAGCAATCATTGCTGAAATTCGCCCAATCCCCGATCAGCCGCAGCGAAAAGTCGGGCGAAGGCTGGAACAGCAATTGCCCGCGAATGGCGTCATTGCGGATATTATTCTGATGCTCGCCCCGCGCCACGTTCCAGACATAACCATCCTGCCGCGTGACCGAGCCCGACAGCCGGAAAGCCAGCACATCGCCCGCAACCGGCCCCGTCACCGCCGCCTTGGCCTGCACGAAATCGCGGCTGCCATAGGAAAGCTCCGCCTCCGCCCCGAAATCGAAGCCCGGCTTCTTCGTCGCGATGCTGATCGCGCCCGCCGTGCTGTTCTTGCCGAACAAGGTGCCCTGCGGCCCGCGCAGCACCTCGATCCGCTCGACATCGGCAAAATCGAACGCCGCCGTGGCGGGCCGCGCATGATAGACCCCGTCGACATAGAAGCCCACGCCCGGTTCCAGCCCGTCATTGGCCTGACTCACCGCCACCACGCTCGACCCCAGGCCGCGAATGGTGAAGGCGGTGTTGCGCGGATTGGCCGAACTGTAATTGAGCGCGGGCACCAACTGGCTCAACTGGTTGGCGTTCACCGTATAGGTCCGCGTCAAATCCTCGCCGCCGACCACGCTCAGCGAAGCGGGCACCTGCTGCGGATTCTCCTCCCGCAATCGCGCCGTGACGATGACGACATCCGCCGCACCCTCCGTTTCAGGCGCCTGCGCCAACGCGACCGCCGGAAACGTCACCGAAGCCAGAACAACCGCAAAACCCCACTGCGAACCGAATTTCATGATGCCCCCTCTCTATGATCGGGGAGGCCCCTATAGGGATCGCAAACGATTCGCTATATATATTCGTATATAACCAAGGGCGCTGCATGGTCTGGCGCAGGAACGCGCAGCATCATGGCATAAGAGGCGCTATTCCCCGCTCACCCCTGCGCCGGCAGCGGCTCCAGCCGCAATTCCGCCGCCAGATCGGGCCAGTGCGCCGCGTCGGCTACACCCGTCACCGCCGCCTGCATCGCCCGATAGCGTCCCAATATCCCGACGCCATAATCGGTCAGCCGCGCGCCCTCGGTGGATGTCGCGACCAGCGGCATGGCCCAGCATCGGTTCATCACGTCCACCAGCATCCAGCAGCGCCGATAACTCATCCGCAACTTGCGCCCGGCCGCGGAGATCGACCCTTCGCTGGCAATGGCGTCCAGCAGGTCGGCCTTGCCCGGACCCATGGCGATCTCCCCGCCACAATAAATCTGTATCTTGATCTTCAGCGCCGGCCCACTCATGCCGTCATTATGGCGTGGCGGCCCCCGCAGGCCAATGCGCAGCTTGCCCGATCAGCCGGGGATCAGCCGGCCCTGCGTTCCAGCACCGCACCGATCATGCTGCGCCATACGGTTACGTCGCCCGCCTGCGCCATTTGCGCATCGGGTTCGCGCAGCGTGTGCAGGATCGCATAGGCATCGTCGACATGGTTCTGCCAGCTAGCATCGACTGCGCTCGCCGCATGCGGATCGTTGCCCTCGCCGTTCAGGCTGAGCTGGCGCCCGGCCAGCACGCGGGCAATCCGTTCGATCGCGGGAGTGGCGGAAGTCGGCATATGAAGTGGCTCCTCTCACCTGCGGGAAGGCAGCGTCGCCGCCGCCTTCCCAACCGATCATATCACGATTTGCCGCCCCGTCTATCGCTCGTCCTTCCCTTCCTTGCCTTCGGGAAAGCCGGAAGACGGCACCGGATCGCCATGATCGCCTGGCGCGGTGGCGGAGGGCGGATCAGACGCATCCATGCTGTCCTTCAGCCCCTCGTCCAGCTTTTCTTCCTGGGTCACAGCATGGTCCTGCGCATCGGTGGGGCGCTTATCGCCCGCTTCTTCGCGGCTGTTGGGACGAATATCCGTCTTGTCGCTCATCGCACTCTCCTCATCGGCGCAAGCAGCGCCTCTGCGGATCAACGGGCGGCAGCGGCGACGGGTTCCGCCGATCGACCCCACTCCCCTTGATCGACAAACGCATGGAACCCTTCGACCAGCTTCGCCGCCAAGGGGGCGACAGCGCCCCCGCCTTGGCTTAGACTTTTCCTCATGATCATAAAAAATGAAGACGGCGAGCCAGGTGTGCCGCCGACGGCCGCACTTTATTCGATACTGGGTTTCTGGTTCTTCTACGCGGTGCTGGTGACGCTGCGCGCTTCGGTCATGGGGTTCGAGGCGCAGGGGGCCATGGCCGCCCGCCGCGCCGTGGTGACGGTGATCGGCATCGTCGTCACCTGGGTTCTCTATCTCTGCCTGCGCCGCTTCGACCGCCAGCCGCTGACGACGCGCATCATCGCCGCCTTCACCCTGGCCGCGCCCTTCGCGCTGGCTACCGCGGCGGCCAATTTCTACGTCTTCAACATCTACGATCCGGCATCCCTCTTCCCCGATCCCGACTATCAGAAATATGCCAGCGAACAGGGTTTCGCCCTGATGCAGATCGTGGAAGACGCGATCAGCCGCTATTTCTTCCTCGCCGCCTGGGCCGGTCTGTATCTCGCCCTTTCCTACGCCAGCGAAGCCCACCGCACCGAACGCCGCGCCGTCCGGCTGGAACAGGCCGCGCAACAGGCCGAACTGCGCTCCCTGCGCTATCAGGTGAACCCGCATTTCCTGTTCAACACGCTGAACTCGCTCTCCTCCCTCGTCATGAAGGACCGGCGCGACGAGGCGGAACAGATGATCCTCTCCCTCTCCAATTTCTACCGCACCAGCCTGACCGGCGACCCGCTGGAGGATGTGTCCTTGGAGGAGGAAGTGCATCTCCAGAAACTCTATCTGGATATCGAGGCGGTGCGTTTTCCGGATCGCCTCTCCACCAGTATCCAGGTTCCGGACGGGCTTCTCACCGCCTGCGTGCCCGGCCTGATCCTCCAGCCTCTGGTCGAAAATGCGATCAAATATGGCGTGTCGCGCACGTCCAGCCCCGTCACCATCACCATCGCCGCGCGAGAAGAGGACGGCATGCTCCACCTCAGCGTCACCGACAATGGCGACAAGCCGCCGAGCGAAGCCGATGCGGGCAGCGGCATCGGCCTCGCCAATGTGCGCGACCGCCTGACCGCCCGCTTCGGCGCACAGGGCCGGATCGACTATGGCCCGCGCCCCGGCGGCGGCTTTGTCGTAGACCTCACCCTCCCCATCATCCGCCGGAGTATCTGAATGACCATCAGGACGCTGATCGTCGACGATGAACCTTTGGCGGTCGAACGCCTCCAGATGCTGTGCGCCCGCGAGCCGCGCATCGCCCTGGTCGGCACCGCCAGCGACGGCGAGGCCGCGCTGCGCCTGATCGAGGGGCTGGAGCCGGATCTGGTGATGCTCGACATCGCCATGCCGCTGCTCGACGGCATCGGCGTGGCGCGAGCCACCTCCCGCATGGGCATCTGCCCGGCGGTGATCTTCGTCACCGCGTTCGAGGGCTTTGCGGTGGAAGCCTTCGACCTCGCCGCCGTGGACTATCTGTTAAAGCCGGTCGCCCATGAACGCCTGTCCCGCGCGATCGACCGGGTCGAGCAAGCGCTGGGCAACCGCGCCGCACCCTCCCCCGCGACCAGCGCGGAGGACGAGCCGGAATGGGCCGAGGAATTCTGGGTTCCGCACCGCTCCGAACTGGTCCGCATCGGCGCCGTCCAGATCGACCGGATCGAGGCGGAGCGCGACTATATGCGGCTGCATGTGGGCCAGAACAGCTATCTCCTGCACCAGACGATCAGTTCGCTGGAAAACCGGCTCGACCCGCAGCAATTCGTCCGCCTGCACCGGTCGCATATCGTGCGCCGCGACCATATCGCCCGGCTGCGCCACGACGGCAGCGGCGTCTGGTCCGCCTGTCTGGCCGACGGCACGGAAATCCGCATCGGCCGCACCTACCTCGCCAACGCCCGGGCTATGGCGGGGCGCTGACCGGGTCCCTCCCCTGAACGGGCGGGGAAGCCGATCGTCAACTTCTGGCCCAAACAGGCCACAAAAAAGGCCCGGTCGCCCGGGCCTTTTCCTTCCCATCCAAATCTTGTTCAGTTCCCGGCGCCGACCGGCTTCTCCTTGCGCATATCGGCGTAGCGCTCCCCATTTCCGGCCTTGCCGATCGCCAGTTCCACCGAACTGCGCACATGAGCGGCAGCGACCGACTGGCATTTGTTCACGGTCGCCGTCGTGGGGCCATAGGCACACACCTTATAGGCGGCCCGCCAGATGCGAGCCTTCAACACATGCTGGTCCGTCGGCTTCGACAGGTCCAGGTCGTTATAGCGGACCTCGGCCGTCTTGCCGTTGGATTCAAATTCAGCGGCGGACGCGGTCGCGGCAATGCCCAACAGAGCGGCGGCGCTGGCGGCAGCGATCCATTTCGTGGCGATCATGGCAAAATCTCCTCAACTGTCTCCTGTCCGCTCGCAGCGGACCTTGGGCGAAGAGAAGAGCGGCCTTGAAACAGATCATCGCCTTTGCCTTCGCAGCTTTGGTCTTACGCCTGATGCGAATGCGTCGCTTTTAGCTTTCGACCGGTACTCCACCGCGTCGGCCAACGACGTTTGTGTCGACAAAATGCAGTCAAGAACCGACGAACAGCAATTTTACATCAAGAAAACAGGCTTTCCCTAGCGTAAAATGACAATTGCCCAACAGGAACCGGACATAAAAAGCACCCCCGGCGCAAGGGATAGGCCGGGGGTGCATCCAGGAAGCTGTCGGGCTCTCCGGGATCTCTTTCAAGCTGTTATCAGCGCGACGACCTCGCACCGGCCAATCCGTATCGGGCCATCGCTGTGTCGATCCCCATCATAGCGCCGGCGCCGAACGACCGTTTTTCCCATTCGATGATCCGTCGACCCGTCCCGCCCGGCAGCATCCACCAGGGACGAACCGACGACAGGCTTCCACGAACGACATCAGCGTCCCTGCGCCGCAAGCTGCGCCCGCAAATTGGCCAGCGTCCGGTCGTCGACCGTCGGCCGCGCCGGCGCCTCCTTCCCCTCGCGCAATTTCCTGCGGTCCTTCTCCGGCGGCTCCACCACCCGCACCCGGACCGGCGCGTGTCCGGCGGTCCTGATCCCCAACTGCTCCGCCGCGCCCCGCGACAGGTCGATGATCCGCCCCCGCCCGGCAAAGGGTCCGCGATCGTTCACCCGCACCAGGATCGTCCGCCCCGTCTCCAGCGACGTCACCTCGACATAGCTCGGCAGGGGCAAGGTCGTATGCGCCGCCGTCACCGCCCTGGGAAGGAAGCGTTCGCCATTGGCCGTCTGACTGCCGGACTCATGCCCGTACCAGCTCGCATAGCCCAGATAGTCGTAGCTCGGATCGGCCGCAGGCACATAGGTCACGCCCCGCACGCTATAAGGCTTCCCCACGCGCACCGGCACGTCGCTCACCGGCCGATATTTGACGCCCCCGCCGCAAGCCGCCAGCGCCAAGGCAGCCACCAGCACGCCGGGCCGCATCCGAACCAATATCCCGCTCATCCACAAGCCCCTAGCCCAGCGACCCGCCGGAGAAAACCCGCCGCCTTTTCCTTTCGCCGCGCAGACCCTATCTTGCGCCCGACCGAGCCTTGCTCTCCAAGAACAAATCTGGAACAACACGCCCCATGAGTCTCACCACCATTTCCGTGCGCGGCGCGCGCGAGCACAACCTCAAGGGCGTCGACGTCGACCTCCCCCGCGACAGCCTGATCGTGATCACGGGCC